>LNAP01005158.1_pt1 | contig 14050 bp, 16 predicted proteins | sample 602601 | NCBI WGS metagenome assembly LNAP01 (sample SAMN02440304, study PRJNA202911) | soil metagenome | biome: Subtropical and temperate rainforests or woodlands; isolation source: soil samples (1 kg each in a 20% v/v slurry with milli Q water) were... ...
GTGCGCGGACCGCGCGATGCAGCCATCGGCTCGGCCGACAGCGCCAGCGAGGGCGCTGTCGAGCGGGAGTCCTACCAGACGCGGCCCCAGCTGCGCCCCGGCCTGCCCAGCCTGTTCGACTTCAGCAACCCCGCCGCGCTGTTCGAGGAGTACAAGCAGCTCACCGCCGGCCGCGACCTCGACCTGTCGGGGATCAGCCACGCCCTGCTCGACGACCTCGGCCCGCAGCAGTGGCCGTTCCCCGCCGGTGCCGTCAGCGGCACGCCGCGCCTGTACGGCGAAGGGGTGTTCCCCACCGCCAGCGGCCGCGCCCAGTTCGTCGCCGATCCGTACCGCGCCGCCCAGGAAAAGCGCGAGGCGCGCTATTCGCTGACCCTCAACACCGGCCGCCTGCGCGATCAGTGGCACGGCATGAGCCGCACCGGCACCGCCGCGCAGCTGTTCGGCCACGTCGAGGAGGCCACGCTCAGCCTGCACCCGGACGAGCTGCAGCGCCGGCGTCTGGCCAGTGGCGACCTGGTCAAGCTGCGCAGCCGCCGCGGCAGCCTGATCCTGCCGGTGCAGGCCGACGACAGCATCCGCCCCGGCCAGGCCTTCCTGCCGATGCACTGGGGCGACCGCTTCCTCAAGGGCCTGGGCACCAACGTGCTGACCCTGCCGGCCTGCGATCCGCTGTCCAAGCAGCCGGAACTCAAGCACGCCGGCGTCGAGGTGGACAAGGTCGAGCTGCCCTGGCAGCTGTTCGCCCTGATCGAGGGCGAGGTGCAAGAGCGCTTCGAGGCCCTGCGCCCGCTGTTCGAGTCGTTCGCCTACGCCAGCCTGACCCTCACCGGTCGCGAGCGCCCGGCACTGCTGGTCAAGGCTGCCCGCGCCGTGGCTCCCGAAGCCGAACTGCTGGCGCGCATCGACGCCCTGCTCGGCCTTACCGCAGGCCCGGTGCTGGCCTACGACGACCCGCGGCGCACCGTCGGCAAGCGCGTGCGCATCGAGGACGGGCGCATCACCGCCATCCGCCTGGCCGGCGAAACCGCCGCCCGCGACTGGCTCAAGGCGCTGTGGAGCGAAGGCAAGGCCGACACCGAACTGCGCCGCTGGCTGCTCGCCCCGCTGAGCACCCCGCCGGGCAACGCCGGCGCGTGCAACAGCAAGACGGTGTGCAGCTGCATGAACGTCAGCGACGCCGCGATCCGCACCGGCATCGAGCGCGGCCTCGACCTCGACGGCCTCAAGCAGGAACTCAAGTGCGGCACCAGCTGCGGCTCCTGCGTCCCGGAAATCAAGCGGCTGCTGGCCAGAGCCCCGGCCTGAACCGGTGATGAACCGTAGGGTGGGTTAGACCGCAGGTCGTAACCCACCAACCGGCCGCAAGGTCGGCAATCGCGATGCCTGGCGGCATCGACGGTGGGTTACGCCGCGAGGCGGCTAACCCACCCTACGCAGACCGATGAATGCCTTGCCGGCGTGGCAACACCGGCAAGCGATACCAGAGAGGTGGTGAACATGAGCGCAAAAGTCTGGCTGATCGGTGCCGGCCCGGGTGACCCGGAACTGCTGACCCTCAAGGCCGTGCGCGCCCTGGGCGAGGCCGCGGTGGTGATGATCGACGACCTGGTCAACCCGGCGGTGCTCGAGCACTGCCCGCAGGCGCGGGTGATCGGCGTCGGCAAGCGCGGCGGCTGCCGCTCCACGCCGCAGGAGTTCATCCACCGCCTGATGCTGCGCTACGCCCGCCAGGGCAAGTGCGTGGCGCGCCTGAAGGGTGGCGATCCGTGCATCTTCGGCCGCGGCAGCGAGGAAGCCGACTGGCTGGCCGAGCGCGGCGTCGCCACCGAGATCGTCAACGGCATCACCGCCGGACTGGCTGGCGCCACCCAGTGCGGCATCCCGCTGACCCTGCGCGGTGTGGCCCGCGGCGTGACCCTGGTCACCGCCCACACCCAGGACGACAGCAGCCTCAACTGGTCGGCGCTGGCCCAGGGCGGCACCACGCTCGTCGTCTACATGGGCGTGGCCAAGCTGGCCGACATCCGCGACGGCCTGCTGGCCGGCGGCATGCGCGACGCCATGCCGGTGGCGATGATCGAGAACGCCTCGCTGGCGCAGCAGCGCGAATGCCGCAGCAGCCTGGGCGCCATGCAGCAGGACGCCACCGCCTTCGGGCTGAAAAGCCCGGCGATCCTGGTGATCGGCGAGGTGGCAGCGGCGCGCATGGCGGAGCTGCTGCCGAGTCTGGCGGAGCAACCGCTGCCGAGCCTGCTGGCAGCCACGGGCACACGCTGAAGGATAGGCCGCAGCCGGCAGCGCAAGCCCGGCATGCCACGAAACCACGAAACCGGACGAACGGTAGCCTCAAATTCAGGCCAGGGGAACGGCCTGCCGCCGACGCCTGCAAAGGCTCTGCAACAGGGCTATGCAGAAGAAAACCGGCGATTCAAGACGTACAGATTCAGATCAGGAAACTTTTTTGCATCAAAAACTTCTAAACCTTTACGACTACGACCTCTAGAGTATGCTGTTACAGGCAACGGCAAGCCGCAGGGCATTGTCGTTGATCAACGCCAGCGGCTTGTTTCAGGGTGATAATTCCCCGTTTCAACCCAGCCAACAACAATAAAAGGCGCTCGAAAATGGTCAAATTCAATCCCAAGTGGCGGCAGGCGGCCTTGGCCGTGCTGGTCGTTACCCTTCTGCTGGTGCTACCCAATCTGAGCCGCATGATCAGCTGAGCCGCGTCCAGCCGACTTCAGCGCACTGTGGGCAGCAACCAGACCAGCAATAGTGGCAACACGACGAACGATAGCAACGTCGAACACATGACCAGACTCGCCACCTCTTCGGGCGAACGGTTGGCGCGCACGGCGAACAGGTAGTTGAACACGGCCACCGGCATAGCCGACTGCAGCACCAATACCGCCTGCGCCAGCGGCGACAGATCCAGCAGATGGCCAATCAGCCAGCCTGCCCCGGCCCCGCACAGTATGCGCAACGCACCGAGCAGCATGCCCCGGCCAAGGTGCTGCACGCGGATGCTCGCCAGCGACACGCCGAGGGTGATCAGCATCATCGGAATGGCCGTCCCCCCCAGCAGGTTGACCGTATTGGCCAGCCAGCGCGGCAGTTCGAGATCGAACAGCATCACCACCAGGGCCGCGCCCAGGCTGATGATCGTCGGGCTGATCAGCAGTTTGCGCCAGGACCGCTCGGCGCCGGAAAGCAGCATGCCCAGCGTGAACTGGGCCACCGAGAGCATCAGAAAGAAGGCCACTGCCAGCGCCAGCCCCTGCTCGCCGAAGGCGTACAGGCTGATCGGCAGGCCCATGTTGCCGGTGTTGGGGAACAGGTAGGCCGGCACCAGCACCTTCCAGTCCATGGCCATGCTCCGGCTCAGGACCACACCAATCAGCCCCATCAGCAGCGACACCACCACGCAGGCCAGAGCCATCTGGCCGAAAGCCTGGGGGTCGACCTCGGTGCGGCTGAGGGTCGACAGCACCAGACAGGGCGTGCCGATGTTCAGCACCAGGCGGGCGACGAAATCGGTGGGGTAAGCCTGCCCGGAACGGACCCAGGCGTAGCCGATCCCGGCGACGATCAGCACCGGCGCCATCACGGCGAACAACTCGGCAAGCATGAGCCTTCCTTGCGGCAAAGATGGCGATGCTACGCGGGCGGGACGCGCCCTGCCAAGTTTGCTAAGGTCTGGCGCGATACCTTGTCCCGGAAGACCTGCCCATGCGCGCCCTGCCCCTGCTGCTCGCCCTGCTCTCGCCGCTGGCCTCTGCCGCCGAACTGCTGGTCGAGCTGGCCGACGGCAGCCGCCGCTACAGCAGCGCCGAGCTGCTCAGCCACCCGGCCAGCCGCACGCTGGAGATTCCCGCCGACGTGGCCTACAAGCGCGCGATGCGCTACCGCGCGCTGCCACTGGCCGAACTGCTGCCGGGGGTAAAGGCGGAGGATCACCTGCAGGCGGTGGCCGACGACGGCTTTGCCGCCGAACTGCCCGCCGCCGCCCTGCTCGACGCTACCGGCGCCCGCGCCTGGCTGGCGGTGGAGGACCCCGCCGCGCCCTGGCCGGCGCTGGGCAAGGCCGGCAAGAGCGCCGGTCCCTTCTATCTGGTGTGGACCAACCCCGAAGCGGAACAGATCGGCCCCGAGCAATGGCCGTTCCGCATGGTGCGCCTGCGCGTACTGGCGCCGGTGGCCGAACGCTTCCCTGCGCTGCGCCCGGATACGGCGCTGGCCGCAAGCGATCCGGTCAACCTCGGCTTCGCCCAGTTCCAGAAGCATTGCCTGGCCTGCCACCGCCTGAATAAGCAGGGCGATGCCACCTTCGGCCCCGACCTCAACCTGCCCTACAACCCGACCGAATACTTGCGCGCCGACCTGCTGCGCCGCTACATCCGCGACCCGCAGGCCCTGCGCCACTGGCCGCAGGCGCGCATGCCCGGCTTCAGCGAAGCGGCGCTGAGTGAGGCACAGCTCGACCAGTTGCTGGCCTATCTGCGCCACATGGCCGGGCGCAAGGTGGCCGCCGACTGACGGCGGCCACGCGCCAGTGCGCCGCAGCGACGTCGGCCGGCGGCTCTGTTAGGGTAAGGAATGATGTCTGGAGGAGTGTTTTCGATGCGCCGTCTGCTGCTCGCCCTGAGCCTGATCCTGCCGTTGTCCGCCTGTCAGGCGGATACCCCGCCGCAAACCCTGGCCGCGATCCAGAACGGCTCGCATGTGCTGATCGACGTGCGCACCGGCGAGGAGTTCGCCGCCGGCCACCTGCAAGGCGCCCGACTGATCCCCCACTACCGCATCGGTGCGGAGATCAGCGCGATCGCCCCCGACAAGGACACGCCCATCGTGCTCTACTGCCGCAGCGGCCGCCGCTCGGAAATCGCCCGCCAGACGCTGCTCGAGCTGGGCTACACCCAGGTCGTCGATGCCGGCGGCTACGAGCAGTTGAAGAGTGACCTGGCGGCGACCGGCGCCGACTCCTGCAGCCCGACCGCCAGGTGCTGAAGCCGCTCAGCGCCCGGCGCGCGACTCGCGGATATAGAAACGCGCCCGCTCGGCCTTGCGCACACAGCTGTCATAGGACTCGAACTGCTGCAAGGTCTTAGCCGCGGTCAGCAGGGACAGCGCCTTGGAGTAGCTGACAGTACCGGCGAAGCCTTCGGCCTTGGCGATATCCAGCTCCTGCCACGCAGTATCCAGCTGGAAGGCGCAGCCGTCGCGGTTTTGCGTCTTGCCGGCGCAGCCGGCCAGCAGCAGGCCAAGGGACAGAACGGGCAGCACGATCCATGCCTTCATCTTTGCATCTCCTGCAGCGGGAATTCCTGCAAGTCTAGCCATTGGCCCGGACTATGCGTCCGGGCCAGGCACGGATATCAGCGACGATTGACCGCCCGCTGGCGCAGGTATTCCACCACCGCCTGCTGGTCGCCACTGAACTCGATGCGCGCCGCCTTGCTCTCGCGCTGGTAGGCGTACATCGGGTCGTAGTACTCGCCGAGCAGGCCCTCGATCCAGCCGCGGTGCAGGTCGACCGCGCCGCTGCGCTGCTGTTCGACCAGTGCCTCATCCATGATCGCCGCCAGACGCTGGTAGCGCTCGCCGCCCAGGCGCTTGACGATGTTCTTCAGGCTCTGCTGCAGACGCTCGGCAAAGGCGACAAAACCCTGCTCCTCACCGTGCAGGGCGATGAATTCGGCGGACAGGTCGATCACGTAGTCGCCGAGGATGCGCTCGATGCGTCCTTCGAGGCTGTCCTCCAGCCAGACCAGCGGGTACTGCTGCATGCCATGGTGCAAAGGCAGCGGCAGCGAGCAGATCCCGATCAGGCGGCTTTCGTCCTCGAGGACGAACTGCTGCATGCCGGCGGCGCGCTTCTTCAGCAGGTCGATGGCCAGCAGGTTCTCGAAGTCGATCTGCCCCGGCTGCGGGGTGGCGTGCTTGCCGAAGCTGGAGCCGCGATGGTTGGCGTGGCGCTCGAGGTCGACGGCGTTGTCCAGCTGCGCCAGCACCTCGGTCTTGCCGGTGCCGGTCATGCCACCGACGATCACGAAGTCGCACTCGGCCACCGCCGCCTCGGTGGTGTCGATGAGGAAGTTGCGCAGCGCCTTGTAGCCGCCGATCACCCGCGGGTAGTCGATGCCGGCCTCTTCCTTGAGCCACTGCTGGGTGATCTGCGAACGCAGGCCGCCGCGGAAGCAGTACAGGTAGCCGTCGGGGTTGGCGCGGGCGAAGGCCGCCCAGGCCTCGATGCGCTCGGCCTTGAGCTGGCCACGCACCAGCTGGTGGCCCAACTCGATGGCGGCATCCTGGCCGTGCTGCTTGTAGCTGGTACCGACCTTCTGCCGCTCGAGGTCGTTCATCAGTGGCAGATTGACCGTGTGCGGGAAGGCGCCCTTGCTGTATTCCACCGGGGCGCGCACGTCCATCAGCGGCAGGTCGTGGAGGAAGATGTCGCGATAGTGGGCACTGTTGGCACGCATCAGAGCACCTCTACCGCGTGGTTCTGTCGGGCCACCAGTGCGCCGATCGGCGCCAGCTCGAGACCCAGTTCGGCGGCCAGGGCGAGGAATTCCGCCTCGCCGGCCGGCTCCACCGCCACCAGCAGGCCGCCGCTGGTCTGCGGGTCGCAGAGCAGCAGCTTCTGCACTTCCGGCAGCGGGGCGATGCGCTCGCCATAGCTGTCGAAGTTGCGCAGCGTGCCACCGGGCACGCAGCCCTGGTCGAGGTAGTAGTCGACGCCGGCGATGCGCGGCACCGCCGCATAGTCGATGCGCGCGCTCAGGCCGCTGCCGTCGGCCATCTCCACCAGGTGGCCGAGCAGGCCGAAGCCGGTGACGTCGGTCATCGCCTTGACCTGCTCCAGCTTGCCGAAGCGGGCGCCGGGCTTGTTCAGGGTGCACATCCAGTCGCGGGCCAGGCCCACGTCCTCGGCGCGCAGCTTGCCCTTCTTCTCGGCGGTGGTGAGGATGCCGATGCCCAGCGGCTTGGACAGGTACAGCTTGCAGCCTTCGGTGGCGGTGTCGTTGCGTTTCATGAAGCGCTTGTCGACGATGCCGGTGACCGCCAGGCCGAAGATCGGCTCGGGGGCGTCGATGGAGTGACCGCCGGCCAGCGGGATGCCCGCCTCGTCGCACACCGAGCGACCGCCGCGGATCACCTCGCGGGCCACTTCCGGCGCCAGCACGTTGACCGGCCAGCCGAGGATGGCGATGGCCATCAGCGGGTCGCCGCCCATGGCATAGATGTCGCTGATCGCGTTGGTCGCGGCGATGCGGCCGAAGTCGAAGGGATCGTCGACGATTGGCATGAAGAAGTCGGTGGTGGAGACCACCCCGCGCTCGTCGTCGATGGCATAGACTGCCGCGTCGTCACGCGAGGCGTTGCCGACCCACAGCTTGGGGTCGAGGTTCTGCGCGCCACTGCCGTCGAGGATCACCTCCAGCACCTTGGGGGAAATCTTGCAGCCGCAGCCGGCGCCGTGACTGTACTGGGTGAGGCGGATCGGTTCGCTCATGGGGCACTCCGGGGTATTCGATGGCGGCGATTCTAGCAAACGCCACGGCACAAGACCCACAGCACCCCGGATGACCTGCGGAAGGGCCATACTGAAACAAAGGGTGTGAAGGATACGACGGTGCATGACCGTCACACCCGGCCGGCAGGGCTTGCACCGGTTGGTCCGGCCATAGGTTGAAAGGGGGGAAGACATCATGGGCAAACGTGTCGCGCTGGTGCTCGGCTCGGGCGGCGCTCGCGGCTACGCGCATATCGGGGTGATCGAGGAGCTGGAAGCCCGCGGCTACCAGATCTCCTGCATCGCCGGCAGTTCGATGGGCGCGGTGATCGGCGGCATCTACGCCGCCGGCAAGCTGCCGGTCTATCGGCGCTGGGTGGAAACCCTCGACTATCTGGACGTGCTGCGCCTGCTCGACGTCAGCTTTTCGCTGGGGGCGATTCGCGGCGACCGCATCTTCGGGCGCATCCGCGCCTTCCTCGGCGAGATCAACATCGAAGACCTGCCGATTCCCTACACCGCCGTGGCCACCGACCTGACCAACCAGCAGGAGGTGTGGTTCCAGGAGGGTTGCCTGCACCAGGCCATGCGGGCCTCGGCAGCGATTCCCAGCCTGTTTACCCCGGTGGTGCAGGGCTCGCGGGTGCTGGTCGACGGCGGCCTGCTCAACCCGATCCCGATCGTGCCGGTGGTCTCCAGCCGCTGCGACCTGATCGTCGCGGTCAACGTCAACGCCAGCAACCAGGTGCAGTACGAACTGCCGGTGATCGAGCGTCCACCGGCCATGCGCAACCGCCTCGACCAGATGATGGGGTCCATCGGCGCACTGGGCGCGCGCCTGGCGTTTCGCCGCCGCGGCGACAGCGAGCTGCCCGCCCTGCTGGCCACCGCGGAGGAGTTTGCGCCGACCGGCTCGCCCCATGGTGTCGCCTCGTCCAAGGCCAGCCATACCCATGCGCTGGAAAACGAGGCGCCGGACAGCGTGCTGGAGATGATCAACCAGAGCTTCGACGTGATGCAGAACTCGCTGGCGCAATACAAGATCGCCGGCTACCCGCCGGACATCCTGGTCAACGTACCGAAACGGGTGTGTCGCTTCTTCGAGTTCTACAAGGCCCCGGAGCTGATCGCCCTCGGCCGGCGGATCGCCAGCGACTCGCTGGACAAGTACGAGGAGCACCACTCCAGCTGAAACGACGGCACGGGCGGCTTGCGGCGTCCCGCGCCCTGCTCAGCGCGGTTCGGCCTCGCTGTCCGTGGCCATCTCCCCGCTGTCTGCACCCGGGTAGTCCTGCCCATCGCCAGCGGCGCTGCCGTCCTCCGCGCCCATCATCAGGCCCATGGCCTCGGCTGGCGCCATGGACAACAGCAGGCCGGCAAACTGCTCGGCCGGCAGGGTCTGACCATTGAGTTCGATCTGGCCGTCGGCATAACTCAGGTTGGCGACAATGTTGTCGCCCTCCACCCGGGCAAGCTGCGTGGAGGTCGCCATCTCGCCGGCCATTTCCGCCAGCTGCGTGGCTTCCAGGGCAGCCGCCGCCGCGTCGACGGCCGGATCCAGGGCGGCCTGGTACATCACCACATCGCGGATCATCGGCTTGGCCAGCACCAGGCGCGCATCCACCTTGCCGACCAGTTGCCGGGCCAGCTCCGCCGGCGGCAGCTCATAGGACACCGGCCGAGCCAGGTCGACCACCAGGTTGAAGCGGCTCTCGCCGTTGGCGGTCTTCAGCGACAGGTTGTCCAGCGCCAGTTTCGGCTGGCCCGCCAGCAGCGCACCGAGGCCCGCCTGCAGACCGTCGTGCTCCTCCGCCGACAGGCCGGTGTCGCCGTCCGGCTGGGTCTGCAGGCGGCGCAGGAAGCCCGTGTACCAGTCGCCGAGGCTCTTCAGCGCCAGCACATCCAGATTGGCCAGACTCAGGCTCAGGTTGAGCGACCCCAGCGGCTGGCTGCCGTAGCTGAGCATGCCGATGTCGTAGCCGAAGGCGCCCTTCATCTGCCCATCCAGCTCCTCGAGGCGGTCAGTCTGCACGAAGTCGCGCACCTCGACCGGCGGCCGGTCGGCCAGCAGCAGCTGCGCCTGCTGCAGCGCCAGACGACTGTCGCCGGTGTACAGCCCGGACTGGCCGAGACGATAGTCGCTGCGCAGGCTCAGGCCCTTGAGCTGGATCTGCAGCGGCTCGCCGTCGCGGGTCAGGTCCAGGATCAGGCTGTCCATGCCGCCGGCGAGCCGGAGGTACTCGGACTGCGCCCCGGCTGCCACATCGAGGTTCATTCCGGAGAAACGCACGCTGTTGCCCTCCCCGGCAAATTGCAGGGGAAGCAGCGTCACCCGGCCCGTGACGCTGTTGTCGTAGTTCAGCACCAGGCTGCCGGTCAGCGGCGAGCCGCCGCCGGCGCCGACGAACCAGGGGATGACGTCCTCGCTGCGCTCCAGCTCGAAGCGGCTGGCCGCCATCACCGGCTTCAGCTCCAGGGCCTGCAGGCGCGACAGCGGCAGGGGACCATGTTCGATGCGGTCGCTGAACAGCAGTTCGGTCGGCTCCTCGCCGCTCGACGTGTCGTCCAGCGTGAGCCGGTAGTGAGCGGTACTGGCGAAAAAGCCGCGCTCCAGAGCCACCAGCTCCATGCTGACGCCGGTGCCGGGTACGGACTCCTGCAGCTGTTCGTTGCCCTGGCGGATGGAGGTTTGCAGTACCTCCTCCAGTTGCATGCCGGTATACCAGGGGGCAAGCGTGCCAACAGCGCTAGCGGCAGCCAACACGGCCAGGGCGATCCTTGTCTTGTTCAAATTGACTCTTCCAGTTGAGTAAGGGGGGACACTGGCCCCCGGTGCGGCTCAGGCCGCTGCGTCGGGCGGCGCCGGCCGCCGTTTGTGCTGCGGGCCGGCGATCCAGTCGCCGATCAGGCTGTAGGCCACCGCCAGCAGGGTCGGACCGAGGAACAGCCCCATGAACCCGAAGGCCAGCATGCCACCGAGCACGCCGAGCAGCACCACCACCAGCGGCAGGGTGCCACCGCGGCTGATCAGGTAGGGCTTGAGCACGTTGTCCACGCCGCTGATGACCACCAGCCCCCAGATGCCGAGGAACAGGCCCATGCCATAGTCGCCCTGCCAGAACAGCCAGGCGGTAGCCGGGCCCCAGACCAGTGGCGGAATCATGATGAAACTGAAGGCAAACGTCAGCAGCCCGAGGATCAGGGCGCCCGGCACACCGGCGATGAGAAAACCAATGTAGGCCAGCAGTGCCTGCGCCGCCGCGGTGCCGATCACGCCGTTGACCACCCGCTGCACGGTGCCGGCCACCAGCTCCAGATAGTGATCGGCACGCTCGTCCAACAGACGCTCCAGCAGGCTACGGGCGTACTCCGCCATCCGCGGGCCGTCGCGGTAGAAGAAGAACAGCAACACCAGGCTCAGCACCAGCTCCAGCACACCCTTGCCCAGCTGGGCGCTGCGCGCCAGCAGCCAGTTGCCCATCTCGCCCAGATACGGCTTGAGCGTGACGAACAAGGCCGTGCCCTGCTGGTCGATGGAATTCCACAGCTCCACCAACCGGGCGCCGAACAGCGGCACCCCGGCCAGCCAGGTCGGCGGCGGCGGCAGGCCTTCGACCTGCAGATCCTTGAGCAGGGCTACCACCGAGCGGATATGGTCCGCCAGGTTGAAGCCGAGCCAGACCAGCGGCCCCGCCACCAGCAGCATCCAGGCCAGGGTGAGCACCCCGGCGGCGACAGCAGTGCGCCCACGCAGCAGGCGGGTCAGACCCAGCATCAGCGGCCAGCTGGCGAAGGCCAGTACCGCGGCCCAGAACAGCGCCGACCAGAACGGCGTCAGCACCCACAGGCAGGCACCGAGCAGGGACAGCATCAGAATCTGCACCAGCAGACGGTCGTGCTCGATCATCAGATTTGCGCGAGGAACCTCGGCATTCATGCCGGGGAGGGATAGCGCGGCGCCCGAGGGCGCCCCAGTTCTCGCTTCTCCTTAGATAGGGCTATCTTGGGTTGATCCTTCTGCTGGATATGCATACAGTTAAAGCATGAAGACGAAATGCGCCTACCGCTACCGGTTCTATCCGACGCCCAAGCAGGAAATCCTGCTGGCGCGGACGTTCGGCTGCGTGCGCTCCGTCTACAACACGATCCTGGCTTGGCGCACCGAGGCGTTTCAGCAAGAGAAAACACGGAAGCCAGCGCCCGGTTGACCGCGCTGAAGAAAGACCCGGATCGGGCCTATCTCAACGAGGTGTCCTGTGTGCCGCTGCAGCAGTGCCTCCGGCACCAGCAGCAGGCGTTCCAAGCGTTCCTTGACAAGCGCGCCGGCTACCCGACGACGAAATCGAAGAAACACCGTCAGTCGGCTGAGTTCACCGCCTCTGCCTTCAAGTACCAGGATGGCCAATTGTTCCTCGCCAAGTGCAAGGAGTCGCTGGACATCCGCTGGACCAAGAAGCGGGAGACGTTGCCCTCTGCACCGTCGACGGTGACGGTTTCCCGCGATACCGCCGGCCGTTACTTTGTCTCGCTGCTGTGCGAGGTAGAAACCGAGCTGCTGCCGGTGACACCGCGGACGACCGGCATCGACCTCGGCCTGAAGGCGCTGTTCGTCACCGCTGAAGGCGAACAGATCGACAACCCGCGCCACACCGCGAAGTATGCTGCCCGCCTGGCGAAAGCCCAGCGGGCGAGCAACGGGGCTCGAAGAACCGGGCTAAAGCCCGACAGAAGGTCGCCCGCCTGCACACAAAAATTGCCGATACCCGACTCGATGGCTTGCATAAGCTGTCGCGCAGAGTGATCAACGAAAACCAAGTGGTCTGTGTCGAGTCGTTGGCGGTGAAAAACCTGGTCCGCAACCGGCGCCTGAGCAAGTCCATCGCCGATGCCGGCTGGGGCGAGCTGGTCCGCCAGCTCGAGTACAAGGCGGCATGGGCCGGGCGCCAGCTGGTCAAGCTGGACCGCTGGTTCCCCAGCAGCAAACGCTGTTCGTGCTGCGGTCACACCCTGGCCTCGCTGCCGCTGAAGGTCCGCGACTGGACTTGTCCGGCGTGTGGCTCGGAACACGACCGCGATCTGAACGCCGCGATCAACATTAAAGCCGCCGGGCTGGCGGTGTTAGCCCTTGGAGAGGACGTAAGTGGCATCGGTTGTGTACCGCTGTCCTGATCTTGGTGAATTGGGAATCTCCGTCCGTCAGGGCGGAGAGCAGTCAACGGGCCATCCCTTGCAACAGGCTGCCGGCCGCCGCCGGCGAAAAAACCACACCCGCCGCCACGCTGCAGCGGCTCAACGCAACCACTCCACACGCAATCCCGGCGCCTCGCTCACGGCGCTTTCCAGCCGCACGGCGCGGGTACCGCCTTCGATCAGGGCATCGCGCCAGGCCGGCGCGCTGCGGCCGCTGAGCAGCAGGCGCACGCCGGTATCCAGACGCAGGACACGGGCCAGCAGGGCCAGCCAGGGATCGGCCGGCTCGCCCGGCAGCTGCGCCAGTTCCAGCACACCGGCGGTCTTCAGCTGGCGCAGCAGGGTTTCCGCGTTGGGCAGCAGATGCTCGCCCAGCGGCGCATTGGCTTCCAGTTGTTCGACATGCAGGTAGGCACGCCGCGTGCCACGGGTGATCGCATAGAGCACCAGCAGGCTGTTCTGCCGCGGCGCGGCCAACTGCAGCAACAGGTAGGCCTGTTGCTCGTCGGGGCCGTACAGCCGCGCATTGCCAAACACGTTGTTGGCCCACAGGCTGCTGGCGCCGCATTCGCGCCCCTCGCACCAGTGCAGCGGCAGCGCGCCCTGTGCCAGCAGCGCGGTGCGCGCCTGGGCGAAGGCGTCGCCGCTGCTGTGCCCGGCCGGCAGCTCGTAGGTCAGCGCGCTCAGGCGGCCGACCACGTCGATCTCGCCATCCACCCGCAGGCGGCCGCTGATGCGCCGCAAGGCACTCTGCGGGTAGATGCGCTCGACGCTGTCCTCCTGCCGGTAGTCGACGATTTCGGCGCGGGCAAAGCGCGGCAGGAACTCCAGGTCGCTGCTGCCTGGCACATCCGCGCTCGCCGCCGGACTGGCCAGCAGCGCGGCGACGGCCAGGGCGGGTCTCCATGCCTTCATCGGATCGTCTTCGTCGGCACGGCCCGCAGTGCGAGCTCGAAGGCAACGGACATCCTGCGGCCCTTGGCGGTTCCGGCGGTATACTGCTCGATCATGCAATTCTCCCGTGCAATCCCGCCAGCCTCGACAGTTGCCCGGCGCAAGTCAAGGCGCAGCGAACAGGGCTTTGAAACAGTCTGCTACTGCAGTTGCGCCAGCCTCGTCGTCGAGGTGCAGGTGATGGCCTCCGGGCAGGCGGTGCAGCGCGATCGGCAGGCTCTCGATCAGCGCCAGCCACTCGGCACGCTGCACGGGCAGCCCCTCCTCGGCCAGCACCAGGCTGACCGGGCAGCGTAGCGCGCGGGCGAAAGCCTCGGCCTGGGCCGGGCTCAGGCGCAGCGGCGACGGCAGGGTCAGGCGCAGGGGGCGAGGGATCGCGATCATACG
>LNAP01008203.1_pt1 | contig 14048 bp, 17 predicted proteins | sample 602601 | NCBI WGS metagenome assembly LNAP01 (sample SAMN02440304, study PRJNA202911) | soil metagenome | biome: Subtropical and temperate rainforests or woodlands; isolation source: soil samples (1 kg each in a 20% v/v slurry with milli Q water) were... ...
CCGGCGGCGCGCAGGCTGGCGCCACCTTCGTCGGGCATGGTGTAGGTGAGCAGGCGTATGTAGCCCAGCGCCCTTGCCGCCTGCCAGGCCGCGCCGTAGAGCTTGCTGCAGGCGCTGGGTGTGCCGTCGGTGCACAGCCGCGTGACTTCCAGCGTCCAGGTGCCGCGCGACCGGGCGGCCGACAATGGCCACGCCGTGGATCAGGTCGCTGTCGCTCAGCGTGACGGCCAGGGCGAACTTCGCGCCCTGGACCGGGCGGTGGTGGCGATGGTGCGACAGAACGAATGCATTGGCCGTGCGCAGCGACACCGGTAGGAGGTGCAGCCTCGGCGAGGTCGATGGCGTGTTCATGCGGTTGTCTCCGGTGGCATGCCGGCGTTGTGGCCGGCGGGGCGTGCCTCGGCGGCTGGAGACAAACGCGCACGCGCGGCGATGGCGGCGGTGCGAACAAAAGAAGGCCCCCGATGCGGGGGCTGCGAGGCGGTTGCCGCGTCAGGCGGGAGGCACCACTGCTAAGGACAGGTGCGTGGCGGTGGCGGAAAGCACGAGATCGTCCGCCGAGTGCTGGAGGCGCGTGAACAGGCCGTCCTTCGGGTCGAAATACTCCGCGAAGTCATCGCCGCCCAGCTCGCGGCCGGCGAGGTGCCACCAGTCATCGAACGGGTCGGTGTCCGGGTTGCATCCGACGGCGTAGGCGAGCAGTGCCTGGCGCCCATCCGGGCGACGCTCCCCACGCTCGGCGAGGAAGTACACGCCCTGATCCTTGACCAGGACAATGCGGCACTGATTGGGGACGTCTCAGAAAACGGAAAAAATCGTACGCTAAGCCGGTTGCAGCGGTCGTAGCGGCCTGAACTTGCCCGCGCCGATCTTGGCGCTGCTGCGCCAGAGGTAATCGCCGGTCAGGTTGATGTGCTCCCAGCCCAGCGGCGACAGGTACTGCAACAGGGCGTCATCGACAGTCTGGCCGTGACCGCGTAAGGCGTTTGAGGCCCGTTCCAGATAGACCGTGTTCCACAACACTATGGCCGCCGTCACCAGGTTGAGGCCGCTGGCCCGGTAGCGCTGCTGCTCGAAACTGCGGTCGCGGATTTCGCCCAGCCGGTTGAAGAACACGGCGCGGGCTAGCGCGTTGCGGGCTTCGCCCTTGTTCAGTCCGGCATGCACGCGGCGGCGCAGCTCGACGCTTTGCAGCCAGTCCAGGATGAACAGCGTTCGCTCGATGCGGCCCAGCTCGCGCAGCGCCACGGCCAGGCCGTTCTGGCGCGGGTAGCTGCCGAGTTTCCTGAGCATCAGCGAGGCCGTCACCGTGCCCTGCTTGATCGAGGTGGCCAGCCGCACCTTGGCGTTGATCGCCTTGCCGGACGCCTGGAACTGCTGCTGATGCTTGTGCTTGGCAGCGTTGAACAGCTTGCCCAGGATGCGGTCGTGCAGGTCGATGATTTCGTCGGTGACGGTGGCCATGCCCTCGATGGCGAGCGCACCAGGGTCGCGTAGCGGCGCTGTGCCTCGAACTTGGCCAGATCGGCGGGCGTCATCTGGCCGCCTTCGCGGGCGATCTTGAGCAGGCGGTTCTGGTGCACCGACCGCTCGATGCCGGAAGGCAGGTCGAGCGCCTGCCAGGCTTTGAGGCGCTCGATGTGTTCGAGTATGTGGCGCGAGTTCGGCTTGACGGGCGACTGGCGCAGCCAGGCCAGCCAGGTCGTCTTGCCGTTGTCGTGGCGCTTGAGCAGATCGTCGAGGCGGTGCCGGTGGGTGGCCGACAGGGGATCGGACAAGGCCGCGTAGATGCGGCGGTTGGCGCGGCTGTAGGCGTTCATCGAACACCTCCCTTTTCCTCATCCGGCGCAACAGGACAGTTGCTTCACGTCCTTGTTGAAGGTCTGCGCCGCGAGCTTCAGTCCCTCGACCATGGTCAGGTAGGGGAACAACTGGTCGGCCAGCTCCTGCACGGTCATCCGGTGGCGGATCGCCAGCGCGGCCGTCTGGATCAGTTCGCCCGCTTCCGGCGCGACCGCCTGTACGCCGATCAGCCGCCCTGAGCCAGCTTCCGCCACCAGCTTGATGAAGCCGCGCGTGTCGAAGTTGGCGAGCGCCCTCGGCACGTTGTCGAGCGTCAGCAGCCGGCTGTCGGTCTCGATGCCGTCGTGGTGCGCTTCCGCCTCGCTGTAGCCCACGGTCGCCACCTGCGGATCGGTGAACACCACCGCCGGCATCGCCGTCAGGTCCAGCGCCGCGTCGCCGCCGGTCATGTTGATCGCGGCGCGCGTGCCGGCCGCCGCCGCCACATAGACGAACTGCGGCTGGTCGGTGCAGTCGCCGGCAGCAAAGATGTGCGGTGCGCTCGTGCGCATGGCGCGGTCGATGACGATGGCTCCCTGCGCATTGACTTCGACGCCTGCCGCTTCAAGGTTCAGGCTGCGCGTGTTCGGCGCGCGACCGGTGGCGACCAGCAGCTTGTCGGCGCGCACTTCCCCCTGCCCGGTGGTGAGCACGAATTCCCCGCCCGCATAGGCAACGTGGCTCGCCTGGGTGTGGTCCAGCACCTCGATGCCCTCGGCGCGGAAGGCGTCTGTTACGGCTTCCCCGATGGCCGGGTCTTCTCGGAAGAACAGCGTGCTGCGCGCCAGGATCGTGACCTGGCTGCCCAGCCGGGCGAAGGCTTGCGCCAACTCGACCGCCACCACGGAGGAACCAATCACGGCCAGCCGCTCGGGGAGCGAGCTGCTTTCCAGCGCCTCGGTGGAGGTCCAGTGGGGTGTGTCCGCAAGGCCCGGGATTGGCGGAAGCGCCGGGCTCGCGCCGGTGGCAATCAGGCAGCGGTCGAAGTTCACCTCGTGCGTGCCGCCGTCAGCGGTCGCCACGGTCAGCGTGCGCGTGTCCCTGAACCGGGCCTCGCCGCGCAGCACGGTGATGGCCGGAGTGCTTGCCAGGATGCCTTCGTACTTGGCATGGCGCAGCTCCTCGACGCGGCCTTGTTGCTGGGCCAGCAGCCGCTCGCGCAGTACAGCGGGCGCTGCGGCCGGCAGGCCAGCATCGAACGGGCTTTCGCGGCGCAGGTGGACGATGTGCGCGGCGCGGATCATGATCTTGGACGGCACGCAGCCGACATTGACGCAGGTGCCGCCGATGGTGCCGCGCTCGATCAGCGTGACGCGGGCGCCTTGCTCCACGGCCTTCAAGGCAGCCGCCATCGCCGCGCCGCCGCTGCCTATCACAGCCACGTGCAGCGCTTGTTCACCGCCAACATGCTTCGTTTCGCCACCGAGCCAGCCCAGCGCCTTGTCTAGCAGGCCGGCAGGCTTGTTCGGCGTGTCGGTAAGCCGTGCGCGATAGCCGAGCGTGGCCACTGCGGCAACCAGCGGGGCCACGCTCACGCCTGCATCCGCCTCGATTTCGGCCTGCCGCTGCGGATAGGACACCGAGGCCGCGCGCACGCCGGGCACGTTCGTCAAAGCCTGCTGGACGTGCTCGGCGCACGACGTGCAGGTCATGCCTTCGATGTGGAGGGTGATCGCCTCGGCCATGATTACGCCCTCACTGCTTGACGCTGGACGGGTAACCCGCGTTTGCGGTGGCCTTGGTCAAGGCGTCGGCATTGGTCTTGGCCTCGTCGAAGGTGACGACGGCCTCCCGCTTCTCGAAGCTGACTTCGGCCTTCTCGACGCCGGCGACCTTGGACAGAGCCGTCTTGACCGTGATCGGGCACGCGGCGCAGGTCATGCCGGGCACCGACAGGGTGACGGTCTTGGTGGCAGCCCAGGCGGGCGCGCTTAGAGCGGCGGCCAGGGCGATGAGGGTGGTGAGGGTGGTGAGTTTCTTCATGGTGATCTCCTTTCAGTAGAACAGCGGCAGGACGTAGGGAAACGCGAGGGCAACCAGAACCAGGGCGGCCACGATCCAGAAGATCACCTTGTAGGCAGTCCGCACTTGGGGCACGGCGCAAACGTCGCCGGGCTTGCAGGCATGGGCTGGTCGGAAGATGCTGCGCCAGGCGAAGAACAGCGCGATGAGCGCTGCGCCGATGAAGATCGGCCGATACGGCTCCAGCACGGTCAGGTTGCCGATCCACGCGCCAGAGAAGCCGAGCGCGACCAGGACAAGGGGGCCGAGGCAGCAGGCCGAGGCGAGGACGGCCGCGACGCCGCCGGTCGCCAGTGCGCCGCAGCCGTTCTTGGGTTCCGACATAAGGTTCTCCTTCCGGGACTTCGCTTGATGCTGTAACGTTACTTCCGTAGTCAACTACGGAGTCAAGCGCCATGGAGAACGCTCAAGAGAATCTGACCATCGGGGCCTTCGCCAAGGCAGCCCGGGTCAACGTGGAGACGATCCGCTTCTATCAGCTCAAGGGCTTGCTACCCCAGCCGGAGCGGCCCTACGGTCGCATCCGCCGCTACGGGCAGGCGGACGTGGCGCGGGTGAAGTTCGTGAAGTCAGCCCAGCGCCTGGGATTCAGCCTGGATGAAGTCGGCCAGCTCCTGAAACTGGAGGACGGCACCCATTGCAGCGAGGCGGCCGAACTGGCTGCTCACCGGCTGGCCGATGTGCGCGCACGCATGGCGGACCTCACGCGGATGGAAGAGGCCCTGTCGACGCTAGTGAGAGAGTGCAACGCGCACCATGGCAATGTTTCCTGCCCGTTGATCGCAGCTTTGCATTGCTGCTAAAGGGCCCACTTCGGCTCTTAGCGTACGATTTTTTTCCGTTTTCTGAGACGACCCCTGATTGGCGATGGCTTCGGTCAGCACGGGGCGCAGGTCAGCGCCTTTGAATCGCAGTGACATGGATGAAATCTCCTGTGTGGAAGAATGAGAAAGGCCTCCATCCGATGGGATGAAGGGCCTGTAGTGCACGCGGCCGGAACGGCTGGAACGCCGTGGCGGATGCCTCGGGTCAGCCGCAGGACCGCCCGGTTTCGCTGCGGGGCGTCATGCCGGGACGGCCTGGCGCTTGCGGGCCGCTTTCGCGTCGAGGATGCTCACGTCGATCTGGCGCCAGCGCCCGTCGTCGATGAGCCGCTCCAGCACTTCGCCGAGCATGTCGAAATACACCTCGTCGTGCCGATCGACCAGTTCGACCGATTCACCGTTCTGACGGTGCAGTTCCACCACGTAGGTGTCTCCGCCGCGGTCGTAGAGGATCGTCACCCGGCCCTCGAACTTCGCGGTCGAGACCGTGAAGCTGATCGCCGGCGGGGTCTCGATGATCTTGGAGGGCGTGGGATCGACCCAGGTGAAGTCGCGGGCACCGGCATCCACCAGCATGTGGGTGATGCGCCGGAAGCGATCGGGGGCCGGCATCTCCTCCAACTGCTCGATGAGCTGGCCCAACTCCATGCACTGCGGCGTGGGAATGGGCAGCTTGGCCGGCGCCGAGCCGAGGATGTGCCTCGTGATGGTGTACGGCGTGCCATCCGAAGTCTTCTCGGTGATGACCTCCGGCGTGTCCGCGCGCAGTCCGTCGAAGCGACGACGGGCATAGGGTTGGACATGCACCTTGGCGCCTTCGGCAGGAACCGTGGTCACCAGGCTGGGATCGAGCACCGCGAACTCGGAAGGCTTGAGCTTGACGACGATGGCATCGTCGGTCGCGGCGACCACCTTGCCGTCGAAGGGTTGGGGGTCGATGGCAAAGCCCAGCGTTGAGGACAGCGGCTGATCATCGAACACGCGGTACTTGAACGATCGCACGTTGCGGGGCACATGGCCTGCGACCAGCGAAGGCATCATGGATTTGATGAGGGAACGGTCCATGGGGAAACTCCTTGAGGAAAAACAAGGGATTCCCCGCCCGCAAGGGAGAGGTCCCTTGTGGGTGGCGTGGATGGACGCGGTAGGTCCGTAGGAAGAATCGACCAGCACGGTTTCCCGCGCTTGCAGCCTCGAAGGTCTCGACTGCCTGGGCATGTGCCGGCAACGCCGACGAACATGGAAGCAAGGATGCCGTCCGGAATGGGCGACCGGCCCGCAGGAAAGCGCACCGAGCCGCGCCCGCTTTCCGGCGCCGCGGGCAAGAAAAAGCCCCTCGGAAGGGGCTGGTTGGGTCAGGCTTCGTAAACGAAGTAGTGCTCGCGCTGACGCGGGAAGAAGACATGTTTCCATGCATCGCCGCTGGTATTGCCACCGTCGAAGACGACCATGTCGTAGTCGTCAATGTCGGTGTTCATTAGGTCGGCGCTGGCGATATGGCGCATGTGCAGGGCGCCACGCATGCGCTCGAATACCAGGATCTGGCCGATGGCATCGTCCTGGCTCATGGCGTTGACGCAGGCTCCAAGCTGGTGCTCAAAGTCGGATGCGGGTGTGATGAGGTCGGGGAACATGGGATCGCTCCTGTGAAAGTGCGCCGGCCCGGCTCCCTGGTGGGAGACGGGCCGGCATGCGGTGATGAAAAGGAAGGCCGGGGATGTGTGTGGCAGCTATTCGCCGGCCAGCGGGAGGCCCGGCAACACGAGTGCGTCGGCATCGAGGATGAGGATGCGCAGATCGGCCTGACCGGCCAGTGCAAGGATCTGTGCCAGGTCGTCCGGCATGCCCTTGCTGCGGTGCTCCTGCCGAAGCTGCTCGGCAGTGATCCCCTCGACGTCCTGCAGGTGTTGGTCCGTCCAGGGCGTGGAGATTAGCTTGACGCCGATCGCCGGGCTGTAGGGAAGCCGGAACGCAACGAACAAAAAGGCCTCCGGCGTCGCGAGGTCAGCCAGGTTGGCCAGGTACTGGCCGGTTTCGTGGCTGATGTGCGCGCTGCTGATTTCCCAGCACCGGCTGTAGTAGCCGGTCTCGAAGCTCAACCGCTGCACGACTTCCCGTGCGGCCTCGGCCGAATAGGTGTCGCCAATGTGGACGGGGCGGTCGTCGAAGTCGTCGCCGTGGATCGCGTACACCACGGCACCCACCACGCCTTCGCCGCTGACCCCTTCAGCCGCGTCGCTTTCGGCGATCAGTGCGGCGCCGACAGGTTCGGTGCCAGTCCTGACCACCGCGAAGTCGCTGGTGACGATGCAGGGAGAAGAAACCAGCGCCGCGTCGCAGAGGTGCTGCTGGCTCGGGTGGATGTTTCGCCAGACATGCGGGCTTCCGTCCTCGTGGCTGATGGACAGCGTGCGGACGACCTTCAGATTCCAGTAGCCGCGTAGAAAGGGATTGGGGTTCTGGGACATGGGATCTCTCCAACAGAATAATGATGGAGCCAATCCCCGCCACCGGGAATTGACCCCGGTGGGTGGAAAGAAAGGGAACAGCGTCAGGTGGCGCTGATCGTTGGCGTTTGGGCCAATCGCTCGGCGACGCGCCGGCGCAAATTCATGCGGAATGGCTCGTCGCTGACGCCCGCCAGCAGATTGATGGTCTCCAGCGCGAGCAGGGCCGAAGCCTCTTCGATGTCGGCGGCCACAATGGCCTTGCGCAATTGGTCGCCGAGCTGGAGGGCCTGGGAGGAGGAGCTGATGACGCGAACCGCGCGGCTCAGGTAGCAGCCGTTGCCGCCGAACTCGAATAGCCGCGGCTTGCTGCAATACCAGCATCCCTCGAACTGGATGGCGGTCAGGTGGTGGCCGTCATCGAACCGGGTGGCGATCAGAAACAACGCATCGAGATCGGCGGTGCCCTCGAACGAATGACGCTCGATCAAGTTCGCCAGCTCGTCGTCCTCATCAGCACCGAAGTGCACGGCGAGCAATTCGAGCAGCGGCGGGATCGACAACCCTTCGTCGTCCGGCATCGGAATGCCGAGTTGCGTGGCAAAGCCTTCCAGGCCATCGAGCACGTCCGGCCATTGCGGATTGGTGGTCTCGGCGATCTGGGCGATGTAGGCCTGCCCGTTGCCGGGGTGGCTCTCGTCCAGCGCGAAGGTGCCGAACAGCGCCTGGATGACGGGCGTCACTCGGTCGAGCACGAGAACGCCGGTGGCTTCGTAGTAGTTGTTGGCCATGAAGGCTCCTTTCGATGAATGAACGGAGCCAGCCCTTGCGGACGATGGCATCCGCAGAGTAACCGCCTGATGCCAGATGGCACTGGGCGGGGAGAAAATGCGAGGGACATGGCCTCGGACGAGGCGCATGTCCCTCATGGGGTCGCGTGAACGCAGTGATGAAGATGTGCCAGGGACCGGCTCACCAACCGCTGTAGTTCAGCAGCAGGTTGGCGATCACCTGGCGACGAGGCAGATCGAGGCCGTCGAAGTCCGACAACCCGTTGAAGTGGCAGCGCTTGAGCATGGCACCGCCCTCGCGCGCGTTGTAGAAGCTGACCATCGCGGACAGAAACATGCGTTCCCCGCTGCTCAGGACGCCGAGGGCGTCGTTGAGGCGCAGCATGTCGGGACGCAGATCCCACTTGCTCTTGGCCTGGTTCAGACCTTCACGGGTGCCATCGCCAAACCATTGCGGGCCGGCGATCTCGACACCACGCTTCCATGCCTCGAAAAAGGCTTGGGGCGCGGCGCTGAAATGCCGTTCTTCCCGAACGATCTGATCGACGACTTCCTGTGGCAGTAGCTGGTTCATGACGTGATTCCTCCAGTTGGATCAGGGAATGGCGAGCTGGGACCAGCCGCCTCTTTCGAGGCCGCGGCATGGCTGCGGAAGTACTCACGAGATTCCCGCGAGACGGGACCTTCGGTATCGCGCGTGCCGATGTAGTGGCCGGCGGCGCTGTGCAGGACTTCGAGCGGCAGGAACTTGCCGCAGTAGGTCAAGGCCAATTGACCGAATCGGCCGAAAGAGGCTTGCTGGGACATGGATGGGCTCCTTGGAAAAGCGGGGCCCTGTCCCTCACGGGATGGCAGCTCCCGCACGCGGTTGAAAAAAAAGCATCAGCGTCTTGGGAACGCGCGTCCGCGCAATGGATGCGATGCGGACTGGTGGGTTGCGCGGAGAGAACCCCGCGGCAGCCTGAAACCCTGGCTGCTGGCATGTGCTGACGAATCAGCGAACATGCGAGCAGCTTCGTGAGGGTGCCGCGCCACGTCAGTTGGAAATCGGCATCTGGTCCAGCCCCGATTGATGTGCGCAGGGACAAAGAAAAGCCCCGCAACGAGTGCGGGGCGGTCATGACGGTGCGGTGAGGCTGGATCAGCGGGGCTTGTCGCCCAGGACATGCTGCTTCCAGATGGCGAATGCCTCGTTCGCTGGCAGCTCGGCCAGGATGACGATGGGCTGGTCCTGTCGGCTGCGCAGCTTTGCGAAATATGCCGCGCGTTCGGCAATGGCCTTGAGCTTGATGCCCTTGAGGAACAGCAGCCGGCCGTCCTTGATGAACAGCACCTTGTTGCCGATGTCGCGGTTGAACGCGGTGCGCAGCTTGCGCTCTGCGTGCATGGCATCGGCCAACTGGTCCACGAGGAAGTCGAGCGTCATGTCGATGAGAAGTGGCTCGTCGTCCTCGCGCTCGACGTCGAGCGATGCCGGCGGCAGGCTCTTGGCAAATTCCTCGGCTTGGGCCAGCAGCGCGGCCTGGCCTTGCAACGCGCGCACGAACGTCGAGCCGCCGTGTCCGTCATTGCGGGCTTCGGCGATGGGCCTGCCGTCGAACATGACGGTGGCGGTGAAGCACAGCGTTTCCTCGCTCGCGAAATCCGCGACCTTGAGGTTCTTGAGCGTGATGCGGTCTTGTCGGGTGATGGTGTCCATGGAAAGTCCTGATATCGACCGGGTTGACGACACGCCCCTGACGGGACGCGGCATACATCCCGTGGGTTGGAGGAAGGTGGCATCGATGCCCGGTGGGCAGCGTTCGCCGGAGAGATGCCGGGGCGAACTGGCGGGTGGCGTGGGAGGAACCCACGGCAGCCTTGACACCCTGGCTGCTGGCTGTTGCCGATGCGTCGGCAATGCAGGAGGGAGGATCACGCGGCCCGCCGGCCGCGTCGTGCATCAATCCGAAGCGCTCGATCCCGTCTTGTGCAGGCACTGCACCAGCCGCTGGCCCAGCCACGCGACGCACGGCACGGCCATGGAGTTGCCGATCGCCTTGTAGCGCGGCGCGTCGGCGGAGGGCCTGCCGCGGTACGGCACCAGCGTGTAGTCGTCGGGCATGCCTTGAAGCCGCTCGCATTCGACCGGCATCAGCCGACGCACCCGCCACTGCGACCAGTCGCCCGGACCGGGGTTATTCCAGTCGTAGCGGAAATGTGCCTCGAAGTCCGGTGCCAGCACATGGGGCTTGTCGGCACCGCCGCTGCTGGTGCGCAGCGCGGTCGAGACGCCATCGCCCAGTTCAGCGGCCAGGCCTTCGGTGCGACCGCGCAGCGCCACGCCGATCACCATCGGCCGGCCTTGGCCCGGCTTGCCGCCACCCGTGGAGAGCGTCCCGGCAAGCTGGCCGTGGCCGGATTCCAGCCGCAGCTCGCCGCGCGAGTTCTGCGCGAACGCGATGGCCGGCACCACGCCGGCGTTCGCGTGGCTGAGGCGATGTCCGCCGGCACGCAGCGTCGGTGCATGGTTCGTCGTCGCATCCGCCCCGCAGCCCTGTGCGGTGAAGGCAATGATCGGCACACCCTTGCCGGTGCCGTCCTCGCTGCAGCCCTTGCCGCCGTTGGCGGTGCTGAGCGTGTGGCTGATGCTGCCCGCGATGGACTGCGCCACGAAGGTCTCGACCTCGAAGTCGTTCTTCGGGCCGGGCGCCGCGGTCAGGCAGGCCGCGACGTCGATGGGTCCTGCGGTGTTGCCCCCGCCGAATCCGAACGTCACCGTGGCCTTGCCGTAGGGCTGCTTCAGTCCTGCATATCCCGAGTACCAGCCTGCTGCCGCAGCGCCCGATCCAGCAGCGCCGGCAGCGTCTTGCCACGGCGCGAAGCCCGGCGAAGAATCCCCGCGCAGGCCTGGGCGCTCAAAAAGTACCTCGGCGGGATCGACGCCACCTCCACCACTTGCCACAAGAAACACGCGACGGCGCCGTTGGGCGACGCCGAAATATTGAGCATCGAGCAAGCGCCAGGCGATGCGGCGCCGGGGTCCAGACACACAACCTGCGTGCGCCCATTTTTGCCCTGGCGGTTCGAGCGCACGGCTTTCGCCGGCCAGTGCGCCCAGGAAGTGTCCGAAGGCGTTGCTGCGGTCGCTGAGGACGCCGGGGACGTTTTCCCAGACGAGCGTTGCCGGCGGGCGGCGGTCTTGGCGGCGGGTTTGGTCGATGGCATTTGCAAGCTCCACATAGGCAAGGGTCAGGGCGCCGCGCGGGTCAGCCAGGCCACGGCGGGCGCCGGCCACGCTGAACGACTGGCACGGCGTGCCGCCGACCAGGAGGTCTGGCGCGGGCACGGTGCCGGCGCGGACCTGGCGGGCGATCGTGGTCATGTCGCCCAGGTTGGGCACGCGGGGGTAACGGTGGGCGAGCACGGCGCTCGGGAACGGCTCGATCTCGGCGAACCACGCGGCTTCGAGGCCGAGGGGTTGCCAGGCGAGGCTCACGGCCTCGATGCCGCTACACACGCTGCCGTACAGCAGTGGCGCGGCCTGGGGCGCACCGCGTGGGGTGCGAGGTTGCGGGTTCATGGCGGGTCTCCTGTTCGTGTGGCCCTGGACCGTGTGGCCTGGCCGGACGTTGATTGGCAGGAGAAAGGCGCCGAAGGCCTTGCGGCCTTCGGCTCGGGAGGACGGAACCACCCGTGGGCTGTTGCAGGCCGGTCGTCGCTAGAACCGTCTGCTGTCAGCAATCGCACCCGGCGCATATCGTGGTTGGCGCCGGCATCTTCTGGCGCACATCCGCGCACAAAAGGAGCCCAGTTTTTCGCCGTTGGGCACGGCATCGAATACCGCGGACCACGAAGGGTCTCCGGGTGACTCGCAGACTGGCAAGCCATCGGGGGACCCTTCGTAGAGGCGGAAAAATGCAGATCAGCAGAACGCGCGGGTGGCGGTTCGCGGAGAAGCTACCTTCAGGCCCCGCAGCCGGGGACGGCTGGGCGGGACGCGCACACGGACAGGAGAAGGCGTTGCGCGCTGGGTGTCCCGCAGGGCGTGCGGGACATGGGCCACGCCGCCGATGGCGGGCACGGCTCTCGGGGAGCGGGGTCGGTCAGGAGCCCTTGCGGCCGCTACTGCGCGGGCGCGAGGCACCGCGCTTGGACGTGCCGGAATCGACCGGCAGCGTGCCTTTGCAGTCGGGGTAGCGACTGCACGACCAGAAGGGGCCGGTCTTGCCGGTGCGCTGGCGCGTCGGTGCGCCGCACTGCGGGCAAGCGGGACCCTGGGGAACCTTGATGGACAGCGAGGTGCTGCCGTACTGCACGATCAGTTGCGAAATCCATGCGGCCTGCTTGCCGATGAACACATCCAGGGTGAGCTGTCCGGCCTCGATCATGTCGAGCGCCTGCTCCCACACGGCGGTGGTTCCGGGGTCGGCAATCGCCGCGGGCACAGCGTCGATCAGCGTGAATGCCGCATCCGATGCGCGAATGGAGCGTCCTTTCTTCACGAGATAGCCCCGCGTCAGCAGGCCGGTGATGATGTTGGCGCGCGTGGCTTCGGTGCCAATGCCCGTCGTGTCCTTCAACTTCTGCTTCAGGCGCGGGTCGGTCACGAAGCGCGCCACGCCTTTCATCGACTTGACCAGTTCGCCCTGCGTGTAGGGCTTCGGAGGCAGCGTCTTGAGCGCCTTGACTTCGGCCTCGGCCACTTGGCATGCCAGGCCCTCGCGCAGCGCGGGGAGTACCTGGCTGCGCGCGGTGGTTTCCCCGTCCTCGTCCGCTTGCGGCTCGGCCAGCACCAGGTGCCAACCCTGGGCGGCCACCTGCTTTCCGGTGGCCACCAGCTTCTGCTGGCCGCAGGACAGCTCGGCGATCGTGCGGTCGAACTCGTGGTGAGGGAGGAACTGCGCCAGGTAATGCGCGCGGATCAGCCAGTACACCGCCAGTTCCTTCTCGCTCATAGCCGAGAGGTTCGCGGGTTCCAAGGTGGGAATGATGCCGTGGTGCGCCGTCACTTTGCCGTCGTTCCAGGCGCGCGAGCGCTGGGAGCGGTCGAGCTGGCCCATGATCGGGCGCAGCGAGGGGTCGGTCTTGAGCAGGCTGTCCAGAACAGTCGGCACCTCGGCGAACATGCTTTCGGGCAGGTAGCCCGAATCGGAACGCGGGTACGTGGTGGCTTTATGGGTCTCATACAGGGCCTGGGCGATCTCCAGCGTCTCCTGCACATCCAGCCCAAGCTGCTTGGAACAAACCTCCTGAAGCGTTCCCAGGTCGAACAGCAGCGGTGGCCCTTCGCGCACGCGCTCGGTCTCGACTGACACGACCTGGGCGCTGCTCGCAGCGCGGATCTGCTGCGCGGCCTGCTGGGCGATAGGCTGCTGCAGGCAGCGGCCGGCATCGTCGGTGCAGCCATCGGGCGGAACCCACTGCGCGCTGAAAGCCTGTCCACCTGCGGACAGGGACACGTCGATGGCCCAGAACGGCACCGACTTGAAGGCCGCGATCTCGCGGTCGCGGTCCACGACGAGCTTCAAGGTCGGCGACCGACGGACAGCACGCCGTCGTAGCCGGCCTGACGCCCGAGCACCGTGAACAACCGGCTGAGGTTCATGCCCACGAGCCAGTCGGCGCGTGAGCGCGCAAGCGCCGAGTAGTACATCGGCAGCGTGTCGGATGAGGGCCGCAACTTGCCGAGCGCGGTGCGGATCGACGCATCGTTGAGCGCCGACAACCATAGCCGCTCGATGGGGCCGCGGTAGCCGCACAGGTCGATGATCTCGCGGGCGATCAGCTCGCCCTCACGGTCGGCATCGGTGGCGATGACCAGATGGGTCGCCTTCGCCAGAAGCGCCTTGACGACCTTGAATTGCGTGGCGGTCTTCGGTTTGACCTCGACCCGCCACTGCTGCGGAACAATGGGCAACTGCTCCAGCGACCAGCGCTTGAGCGCCGCGTCATAGACCTCGGGAGCTGCCGCTTCTACGAGATGGCCGATGCACCAGGTAACGGTGACGCCAGAGCCGCTGAGACAGCCTTCACCGCGCTGCGTCGCGCCGAGAATCCGGCCAATGTCTTTGCCCTGGGAGGGCTTCTCGCACAAGAACAGCCGCATGTCCGTCCATCCGATTTCCGTGGTTCATTGAGTT
>LNAP01003923.1_pt1 | contig 14047 bp, 15 predicted proteins | sample 602601 | NCBI WGS metagenome assembly LNAP01 (sample SAMN02440304, study PRJNA202911) | soil metagenome | biome: Subtropical and temperate rainforests or woodlands; isolation source: soil samples (1 kg each in a 20% v/v slurry with milli Q water) were... ...
AGATATGCATGTGATTCCCTCCACGGATCAGTATCGGACTGCGCGAGCGATTCTTTAGCGTCAGTGAGGTGGGGCACGAAGCGCTCACTAATACCGATCGGCTCGGGGCGACTGGGACTTTGGTCGTCAGTCGTCAGGCGTCGGTCGTCAGACATCGGGCAGGCAGCAAGCAGATCCTTCGCTTCGCTCAGGATGACAAACAGGGTACCCCCGGACCCTATCGGTGTGCCCTTTTCATATCGATCAGTTGTTTCCGAATCCTCTGGCACCTGGTACCTGGTACCTGAGCAGCCTACGCCGCCTCGCCGTCGTACCAGGATTGCCTTAATGTCGTGATCATGTCACGAAGATGTGCCAACTGTTCGCGGTCCCCGGTGCGTCCGACGTTCAGCAGCTCGTTGCCGATGTAGCCGTACAACGCCGCCAACCGCGGCACCAGCTCGCCGCCACGACGGAAGTCCAGCGCATACAGGAGGTCGAAAACGATCCCCGACGCCTCCTCGAGATGCTTGCTCCGGCCAACCGTGTTGCCGGCCGACAGCTCCTGCTCGGCCTGCGACAGCTTCGCGAGAAGTTGCTCGTACTGCTCCGGAACAGTCGCGTCGGCGAAGCTGCCCTCGGGCGACTCAGGCGATGACACCGGCCGCTGAGGATGAGCGGTCGTTTCGATTCGGGGCTCGGTCATGAGGTTCACCCGGTTACAGAGAGCGTCCGGGGACGACCGACGTTGGTCACGGCGGCGTAATGCTGCGCCACCGAATCCGGGCGGTTCGAGCGATGCAGCGCCGCGGCGAGACGGTCCCGCTCTCGACGCGTGTGCGACGCCAACTGGTCATGCGACTCGAGCGCGGCCGCGGCGGCCTGCGCCATCTCCGCGAACAGACTCGCGATTTCCGGATCCTGCTCGGCCCCGGGCTCGGCCGCGGAGCGTTCCTGCGAAAGTGCCTCGACGACTTCGTCCAGCTGGGCGAGGATGCGATCGCGCTCGTCCACCGCGGCGACGAAGTCCGATCCGCTGTGCTGACCAAGCGCGTTCAACGCCGTCTCCGCGTGCTGTTCCAGCTCGCGGAGAAGCCGCTTCGCGGCTTCGACGTGGAGCGCGATCGCGCTCGAACGCGTCGACGACATATTACGCAGCCGGCACTCGCGCCGAATCCACGGCGATCGTCGCGAACGCGCTATGCAACTCGGAGACGATCCGAATCACGGTCTCCAGTCGCGCGCCATCCGGGCGGCGCGACACGTCGGAGAGCTCCGTGAGCACGAACGTGTAGAGCGACCGGAGATTCTTCGCGATTTGGCCGCCCTGCTCCTCGTTGAGCGTGACGAGCAATTCCAGGATCGCCTCGCGGGCTTTCCCGACGGCGACCACGCGCTCTTCGATGTTGCCGGTCTGCACGGCGCGCCGCGCCCGAAGCAGGTTCGAGTGCGCGTGCTCGTAAAGGAGCACGACGAGACGAGCCGGGGACGCGGTGAGAACTTCGCGCTCGCGATACGCGGACGCCTGATTGGAGTAGCTCATACCCCTTACTATCGGCTCACTTCGACTGCTGCTGAAGCGCGCCTATCTGATTGACAAGAGCTGAACTTTGCGCCTGCAGCTTCGCCAGCGCCGTTTCCATCGCGGCAAATCTTTTTTCCAGCGACTCACGCTGTTTATCGAGGCGCGCCTGGACCGCGTCGGCGCGCTTAGTAGCATTGTCGATCGCCGACTGAATCGAATTCTGGTGCGATTGGATCGCGCCATCACCCGACTGTACCATCGGAGCGGCGCGATTGAACATCATGCCGCCGAGTCCGAGCGTGTACGTCACGCTCGCCGTTTCCGGCGGCATGGTGCCGGTATAGAGAATCGACAATCCCTCGGCATCGTTGACCTGGTTCGCCGCCGGCGGAAGCGCAGTGAGCAAACGTCCTTTGCCGCTCGCCGCCTGTCCGTTGATCGTTCCGGCGACGTCGACACCCGCGTACGGCACACCGCTGAAGCCAAGCTGTGCCCCAGCATCGACGCCATTGAGCTCGAACGCGACGGTGAGCTTCGCCGCGCTTCCGTATTGCGTACCGGTGAGCACGAGCTCATTGCCTACGCTCACCGTTGCACCAGCGAAGATGCCGTTCGCGCCGAATGCGACGTTCAGCTTCGACGCAACCGTGGACACGGTGTCCGCGTCGTCGAGCGTGATCGTCGCGGTCTTGCCCGAGAACGCATCAGTCACCTTCATCGTGTTCGCGACGGCGGCCGCGCCGTACGCGCCGACGAACGCGCCGCTCGTCGCAGTCGGAGTCGTCGCGGCTTGCGTGACTGCAACGGCGTACGTGCCGGGCTGCGTCTTCGTGGACGCGGCCATGTACTGAACCGTCGAAAGCGTCGAGCGTCCCGCAGTGGCGAACAGCGCACGAACTTCGTCGGGGCTCGCGGTGAGCGATTCCCTCAGCTTCGCTTCGTCGACGACGAGCTTGCCCGTCTTGTCGAGCGCGAGGCCGACCGACGGACCGTTCGTGTAGTCCGTGTTCTGCAGCCCGACGACGGTATCGAACATCACCGAGCGAAGCTCGCGCAGCGTCGAACGAATCGAGCTGTCGTATGCAAGCGGACCGTTCTGCGCCGTGTTCGTCGTGACGTACGCGGCGGCCGTGTTGTACGCCGACGCGAATTCCTGGATCGCTTTCACCGCGGCCGCGTTGTCGCGCCCAATCGTAAGATCGACCGTCGTCCCCAGCTCCTCGGCCTGTAGCGTGAGCGTCACGCCGGCGAGCGCGTCGGAGATGACGTTCGAGCTGCGCGTGATCGAAATGCCGTCGACGACGACGATCGCATCGCTCGGCGGCGCGAGCTGCGCGGCACCGCGGTCGTTCTTGAGGAAGCCGAGCTGCTGAAGCGTCTGCGTGCTGATCGCTTCGGCCGGTGCGCCGTCATCCGGATTCGTTGTAACGGTGCCATTGACGAGCAGTCGCGACACGGAGCGGCCGTTCACGACTTCGGTGACGACCGTCGCGGTGTTCGCGCCGGCGGCCGTGTTGATCTTCGCGGCGATCGACGTGAGAGAATCCTGACTCAGATCGACGTCGACGCGGAATCCGTTCACCTTGAAGCTGCCGGCCGCGGGCATCGTCGTGCCGAGCGCTTGGCCGAGCGGAGTGGTCGTCGCGTCGAAGCCGTAGCTGCGCGCTTTGCCGCCAATCGTGTTCGCGCTGAGCGTGCCGGTGGCGAGTCCGAGCGATGTCAGCACGTTGAAGCCGCCGTTCTCGACGAGCTCGATGCCGGCGGATCCGCCGACGTCGCTCGTGAGCACGAGGCGATTCACGCCCGACGACACCGTGAGGATCGTCGCGCTGACGCGCGATCCCGAGGCGCCGGTGTTGAGCGCGTTGATCTTGTCGCGAATCAACGCGAGCGAGTCCGTCGCGACGACCGTGAGCTTCTTGCCGCCGATCATCACGTCGCCGGTGAGATTCAGCGCCGCGTTGACGTCGGCGACCGGCGAGGAACCAAGCTTCTCGGCGCGTGCGAGATCTTGTACTTCGATTTGGTACGTGGCTGGAACGGCGCCCGAAGTTGCAGTCGCGGAAACGACGGAGACGCCGGTGGTCGCACTCTTACCGGCGCTCGCCGTGAAGACGTTGAACGCGGTCGCCTTTTGGAGCGCGGCAGCGGCATCGCGCACTTTCGTGACGACGTCGGAGTAGCTCTGCCACGCGGCGAGCCGCGCCTGGTCCTTCGTCTGTTGGGTGGTGATCGGATCGAGCTGGCGCGCCTTCTCGGCCGACATGATCTGATCGATCATGTCGCGCCATTGAATGCCGCTCGCCAAACCACTGACCGCACTGCCGCCACCGGACATCGGATCGCCTCTGAGTGCTCGTGCTGCTATTGGAGTCGACTACGCGAAAAAAGCAGATCCCTCGCTTCGCTCGTGATGACAAGCGACAGCAGATCCCTCGCTTCGCTCGTGATGACAAGCGATTTCAAGGTTTTGGCAGCTTGACGTCCACGGCACACTGCGAGCGCGCCGGCGAGTCGTACCGGTCGATGATCGATCGCGCTATTTGGAGGTCCAGCGGAGAACCTTCCACGTGCAAGACGCCGAGCGGCGGTCTGGCGCGGATCGAGAGCGTCGCCGCCGGAATCTCCTGTCGGAGCAGCTCGGCTGCTTGGTCCGGCGACAGACATTGCAAACGGAATGTCTCCTGCGGCACCGCGACAACTGTCGGGCTTGGAAGGACTCGCCGGGACGCGAAGATGCCAGCGACTACGACGGCAGCCACCGCACCAAGCGCGAATCGGACGTAGAGCGCGATCCTCCTCCGACGCGACGTCGCGATCGCGCGTTCGGCCACTGTCACTGCAGCGGCCGAAGGATACGCCTCGGCGTAGGCCATCACCATGTTGCGCTCGCGCGCGGCGACGACGCGCGTCACGCGATTGCAATCGTGACACTGCGCGGCGTGGTCTCGCGCGGCGCCATAGGCAAGTTCCTCGACGGGCAGGCTCTCGAGCATCGACAAGTAGTCTTCGCACGTCATGATGATTCCTCCCCGTAGAATGGATGCGTCGCGAGAATGCGCCGGCGAATCGACGCACGCGCCTTGAAGAGACTGGCTCGCACGGAAACGTCCTTCATGTCCAGGATCGCAGCTGCTTCAGCGGGCGCGCGTCCCTCGAGGTCGCAGAGCATGAACACTTCGCGCTGTCGCATCGGCAGCGTCGCGGCAATCGTGCGGACGAGATCGAGAGCTCGTTGGCGGTCCACACGGATGCCAGGATCGGTGATGTAGACGTCGTGCGACTCCTCGACCGCCGGGAATGCGATTCGCCGAACACGGAGCGCGACACGGCGGGTGATGCGATAGAGCCACGCGTCGAGCGGACCGTCTCCACGAAAGCTGCTCAGCTTGCGGTAGACCCGGACAAAGACTTCCTGCGTGACGTCTTCAGCCTCGTCCTGATCGCCCGTCAGTGCCAGCGCCCAGCGGAAGACGCGCGACTGGTACGCGGACACGAGTGCGGTGAACGCGTCGGCGTCCCCCGCGCGGCTACGCGCAATGAGCTCGAGCGGCTCGGCGATCGACAGCGGAAGGCCCGTCATCAGAGAAATGAGCCTGCGAAACGGGTGTGCGTTTACTCGGACAGCAGGGTCGAGGGGCGAGGGGCGAGGGGCGACAATGCAACAACGGCACACGGAAACCAGTGCCGTGTGCCGTTCAAACCCCTCGCCCCTCGGCCCTCGCCCCTAGAGCTTGGGCAGCGTCACCCCGACCTGGCTCTGGTATTTGCCGCCCTTGTCCTTGTAGGAGACTTCAGGCTCTTCCTCGCCGCGGAAGAACAGCACCTGCGCGATGCCTTCGTTGGCGTAGATCTTTGCCGGGAGGGGCGTCGTGTTCGAGATCTCGAGCGTCACGAAGCCTTCCCACTCCGGCTCGAACGGCGTGACGTTCGTGATGATGCCGCAGCGCGCGTACGTCGACTTTCCGACCGTCACCGTCAGCACATTGCGCGGAATGCGGAAGTACTCGACGGAACGCGCGAGCGCGAACGAATTCGGCGGTACGATGCAGATGTCGCCCTCCCACTCGACGAACGACTTCGGATCGAATGCCTTCGGATCGACGATGGAGTTCAAGACGTTCGTGAAGATGCGAAACTCGCGCGCGACGCGCATGTCGTAGCCGTACGAGCTGACGCCGTACGAGATGACCCCTTTGCGGACTTGCCGATCTTCGAATGGTTCGATCATTCCGCATTCGCGAGCCATTCGCGTGATCCAACGGTCCGACATGATGGTCATGGGCGGCGGGGCAGGAGGCAGGAGGGAGGCAAGCAGGAGGGAAGCGGCGCGGAAGTTAGTTGAACACGCTCCGGCGTTCCACCGTTCACCAGGTTGTTTGCGGTCGCGCGTCCCACCGTTCAACCGCTCCACCGTTTCACTGCATCCCGCGCTCTACCATTTGGGTAGCGCTCCGGATAATTTTCCCACGCTGGGACTTAGTGAAAGTTTTCACGAAGTTGGGAGCCACATGCTTCACACGTACTTCCCGGTCCTGCTCCTGCTCGGTTTCGTCATCGCGAACGCGGTGCTGATGCTCGGGTTGTCCCATCTCACCCTTCGACCCCGGCCTTCGCCGGTCAAAAACAGCCCGTACGAATCCGGCATGCCACCCCTCGGGGACGCGCACGAGCGCTTCTCCGTGAAGTTCTACATGGTGGCCGTGCTGTTCATCATCTTCGACATCGAAACCGTCTTCATGATCCCCTGGGGAGCGGCATACCGGCAGCTATCGTGCGCCGTGCCGCTCCTGGATGGGGTCTGTCCGGCCGGCAACGTCTCCTTGTTCGGCCTGATCGAGATGATCGTGTTCATCATCATCCTGCTCGTCGGCTTCGTCTACGTCTGGAAGAAGGGAGCGTTGCAATGGGACTGAGTCGTAGCGAGCCGGGTACATTGGCCGAGCTCTCGGGCAACGAGCCGTGGATCACCACCAAGCTCGATCAGTTCGTCAACTGGGGCCGAGCGAACTCGCTATGGCCGATGCCGTTCGGCACGGCCTGCTGCGCGATCGAATTCATGGCGACCGCCGCGAGCGACTACGATCTCGCGCGCTTCGGCATGGAGCGCCAGGCATTTTCGCCGCGCCAAGCGGACCTGCTGATCTGCGCGGGCCGCGTGCCGTTCAAGCTTGCACCGGTGCTTCGGCGCATCTGGCAGCAGATGCCGCAGCCGAAGTGGTGCATCTCGATGGGTGCGTGTGCGTCGAGCGGCGGTATGTTCGACAACTACGCCGTGGTCCAGGGCATCGACAGCATCATTCCCGTCGACGTCTATGTGCCCGGCTGTCCGCCGCGCCCCGAAGGCCTGCTCTACGGCATTCTGATGCTGCAGAAGAAGGTGAAGAACGAGCGCTCGGCCGACAAAACGCTCCGCAACGAGATGGAGCCAGATCCACGTACGCAGCTCTACATCCCCCCGGCGGTCATCGACGAAGTCTCGGAGCCGTTCGGGAACTCCGTTCATCAGACACGTTCCGGATTGTGAGCGAACGCTTCACACCGGTCGTCTCGGGCAGCGCGCTCGGTTCCGACGCCGCCGCGGCCGTGACACCAACCAAAATTCCTCATCGCGGCGGTGCCGCGAACCCGTCCGTCGACGCCATCCGCGCGAAATTTCCGAGCGCGGTGCTCCGCGTCGACGTCGTATGGGGTGAGACGACGGTCATCGTGGATCGCGCGCAGGTGCACGAGGTGATCCAGTGGCTCCACGACGACGCGTCGCAGAAGTACGACTACCTCTCCGACGTGACCGCCGTCGAGTTTCGCGACTTCGGGCAGCCGATCGAAGTCGTGTGGCACCTCCGCTCGCTGCCGTACCGGCGCTTCCTCCGCGTGAAGGTCCAGCTCGAGAAGGGAACCGCGCTCGAAGTGCCCAGCGTCTGGGACGTGTACAAGGGCGCGGATTGGTTGGAGCGCGAGTGCTACGACATGTTCGGCATTCGGTTCGTGGGTCACCCTGACCTGCGCCGGCTGCTGATGTGGGAGCAGTACAAAGAGGGCTATCCGCTCCGAAAGGATTTCCCGCTGCGTGGCCGGTTCAGCCGCTCGGAGCAGCTGCGCCAGGCGCTCGCGGCGAATCCCGAAGCGCGGTACTCGAAGGAGGAGCTCTCGATCGCCGATGCGTTCGAAGATTTGCCGGCGGACATGAAGCGTCGCCTTGGCACCGGCGAACGGACGGGAGAGTAGAGGCATGGCTACGACGAAACGCACGGTCGAAGTCGAAGTCTCGACGACGGGGTTGGATGCGCAGGGTCGTCCTACGCGCGTCCCCTTCGTCGTCGACGAGCAGGGCGCACCAGTCGCCCTCGAAGCGCCGCCCGGCATGGAGCCGGATCTGTCCGGTGAGCATATGCTCATCAACATCGGCCCGCAGCATCCGGCGACGCATGGCGTGCTTCGCCTGGTGCTCGAGCTGGATGGCGAGACGGTGGTCCGCTGCATCCCGCACATCGGGTATCTGCACTGCGGCTTCGAGAAGATCGGCGAATACCGGCAGTACAATCAGATCATCCCGTGGACCGACCGTGAGGATTATCTCAACTCGCCCGGCAACAACGTCGCCTTCGCGCTCGGCGCGGAGCGGTTGTTCGGGATCGAGATCACGGAGCGGTGCAAAGTCCTACGCGTGATCGCGTGCGAGCTGTCGCGTATCATCTCGCACCTCGTGTGGCTGGGCACGACCTGCATCGACATCGGCGCGTTCACGCCGTTCTTGTGGGCGTTCCAGCAGCGTGAGCGGGTCTACAACATTCTCGAGCTCTGGATCGGCGCGCGCCTCACGACGACGCTGACGCGCGTCGGCGGCATGGGCGCCGACTTGCCGGACGCGGCGATCGAACACCTCAACGCCTTCGTGAACCAATTCCCGAAGGTGATCGACGAGATCGATCGCGTCATCACGCGCAACGGCATCTGGGTCGGCCGCACAGTTGGACTCGGCGTGATGTCGCCGGAAGAAGCGGTCAACTACGGGCTCTCGGGCCCGATGGCGCGCGCGTCGGGCGTCGCGTTCGACGTCCGCAGAGACTTTCCGTATCTCGACTACGAGACGTACGACTTCGACGTCCCGGTGGGCACGAACGGCGACGTCTATGATCGCTTCCTCGTGCGCATGGAAGAGCTGCGTCAGTCGACGCGCATTCTCGCGCAAGCGATCAAGCGTCTGCCCGAGGGCCCGGTGAACGTGGACGATCATCGCGTCATCCTGCCGCCGAAGAGCAAGGCGACGAGCGACATGGAATCGATGATCCATCACTTCAAGCAGGTGATGGAAGGCCCGCGTCCGCCGATCGGCGAGTCGTACGTCGCCGTCGAAAGCCCCAAGGGCGAGAAAGGCTACTACATGGTGAGCGACGGCTCGTCGAAGCCAGTGCGCTGGCGCATTCGTCCGCCGTCCTTCGTGAACCTCGCGGCCATCTCGCGCATGGTCGAAGGCCACCTGTTGTCCGACGTCATCGCGATCAATGCGTCGATCGACATCGTGATGGGAGAAATCGATCGATGAGCGCTGCTGCGGGAAGCGGGAAGCGGGAAGGGGGAGGCGGGGCTTCTACTCCCGAATACTTTCGCGCGCCGGCGGACTGGGGTCCTACGGACGGAAAGGGTTTCGAAACGGCTTCGGGGCATGGGCACGACGCCCACAAGCCGTACGTGCCAGTGTTCACGACGGGGAGCGCGCGTCGCAAAGAGCTCGACGAGCTCCTCACGCGCTATCCGACGAAGATGGCCGCTTTACTTCCGGCCCTCTGGATGGTGCAGCACGAGCGCGGTTGGGTGAGCGAAGAGGGCATGGCGGAAGTCGCCGACCTCCTCGAGATCACGCCGGCTTACGTGAAGGGCGTGGTCACGTTCTACACCATGTATCACCAGCACCCGGTCGCGAAGCACTTCATCCAGGTGTGTACGACGTCGCCGTGCAATGCATGCGGCGCCGAGCAGGTGGTTGACGCGTTCCTGCGGCACACGGGCTGTCAGGAGCTCGGCCAAACGTCGCCGGACGGCAAGTTCGGCGTCATCGAAGTCGAGTGCCTCGGCGCCTGCGGGTTCGCGACGGCAATCATGATCAACGAGGACTTCGTCGAATCGGTCACGCCGGAGCGCGTGCCCGACATCCTCGCCGGACTCAAGTAACAGCGCAGCGAAATGGGATATCCGCACAAGCCACACGCGCGTGAAACGGTCTTGCTCTCCAAGTACTTCGGAGACGCAGAGGCCATCACGCTCGACGGTTGGAAGAAGCGGGGCGGCTACACCGCGCTTCAAAAAGCGCTCGGTATGGCCCCCGCCGACATAGTGAACATCGTCAAGGACTCCGGACTGCGCGGTCGCGGCGGCGCCGGCTTCCCGACGGGCCTCAAGTGGTCGTTCATGAAGCCCGGCGACGGCAAGCCGCACTATCTCTGCTGCAACGCCGACGAGTCGGAGCCCGGGACATTCAAGGATCGCGAAATCATGCGCTGGACACCGCACGCTCTCGTCGAGGGCTGTGCGATCGGCGCGTACGCGATCGGCGCGGAAACGGCTTACATCTACATCCGCGGCGAGTTCACGGAGCCGATCGTCCGCGTCGAGAACGCGATCAAGGAAGCGTATGCGGCCGGCATCCTCGGCAAGAACGCGATGGGCACCGGCAAGACGGTCAACGTCTGGGTGCATCGCGGTGCCGGCGCGTACATCTGCGGTGAAGAAACCGCGCTGATGAACTCCCTCGAGGGGAAGCGCGGCAATCCGCGAATCAAGCCGCCGTTCCCCGCGGTGTCGGGCGTGTTCGCACAGCCGACGACGATCAACAACGTCGAGACGCTCGTGGCGGTGCCGCACATCCTCAACAACGGCGCCGACTGGTACAAGCAGTGGATGCGGCCGGACAACCCGAAGAGCACGGGCACGAAGCTCTATTCGGTGTGCGGCAACATCGCGAAGCCCGGCAACTACGAAGTGCCGATGGGCTTCCCGTTCAAAGATTTCTTATACGATCTCTGCGGCGGCCCGCTGCCTGGACGGAAGTTCAAGGCGATCATTCCGGGCGGCATCTCGGTCCCTATCCAGACGCTCGAGGAAGCCGAAGCGAGCCTGATGGATTACGAAGGGTTCGTGGCCAACGGCACGATGCTCGGGTCGGGCGGCGTCATCATCTTCGACGACGCACAGAACCTGGTGAAGCAGATCGCTCGCGCCGCGCGCTTCTTCGCGCACGAGAGCTGCGCGCAGTGCACGCAGTGCCGCGAAGGCACGGCGTGGACGACGAAGATTCTCGAGCGCATCGTGGCCGGCGACGGCACGGCGGAAGATCTCGACACGCTGCTCGAGATCGGTGAGAACATGACCGGCAAGACGATCTGCGTGTTGAGCGATTCGTGCGCGACGCCGGTCGCCAGCGGCATCAAGAAGTTCCGCGCCGATTTCGAGGCGCTGATCAAGAAGAAGAAAGCCCACTTCGTTCCGGCGGTGGCGTAATGCGCGAAAGGCAGATCCCTCGGTCGCTTCGCGCCCTCGTGATGACGGCTACCGTGACGGTGGGCTAATGGCAGATACTTCAATGGTCAACCTCACCATCGAGGGGCGGCCGGTCAGCGTGCCGGCGGGCACGTCGATCCTCGAGGCGGCGAAGTACGCGGGCGTGCTCGTGCCGCACTACTGCTACCACCCGGGGCTCCCGGTGGCGGGCGTGTGCCGCATGTGCCTCGTCGAAGTCGAGAAGATGCCGAAGCTCGCGCCCTCGTGCGCGACGGCCGTCGCCGAGGGACAGGTCGTTCACGTCCATTCCGAAAAGGCGCTCGAGGCGCGGAAGGGCGTGCTCGAGATGTTGCTCATCAACCATCCGCTCGACTGCCCGATCTGCGATCAAGCGGGCGAGTGCGAGCTGCAGGACTACACGTATCAGGAAGGCCGGTCCGAAGGTCGGTACCGCGATCCGAAGCGCTTCAACCCGGTCGAGGACTTCGGCGGCGACGTGATGTACACGCCGAACCGCTGCATCCTCTGCACGCGGTGCGTGCGCTTCATGGAGGACGTCGCGAAGGATCCGGTCCTCAACGTGAGCGAGCGCGGGGACCGCGCCTACATCGGCAAGTTCGAAGGCAAGGATCTCACGCATCCCTGGGCGGGGAACGTCATCGACCTCTGCCCGGTCGGCGCGCTTCTGTCGAAGGATTCGTTGAACAAGGCGCGCGCGTGGGAGCTCGATCGCACGGCGTCGGTCTGCACGGGCTGCTCGCAGGGATGCAACATCCTCGTCGAGACGCGCGACAACGTCGTGATCAAGCGGTCGGGCGATAGCTGGTAACGTTGGCAGGCTAGAGGAAGCTCAGGATGCTCAGGATGCTCGTTCCATTGAGCATCCTTTTTCTTTTATGCTATAATGGATCGTGAAAGCTGAGTGGTGCAGTATTCTAGTCGGTCTCCCATTTCTGAAGGCGGGCCTAAAAATTCGCCAAAGGGCACATCGATGAAGTTCCTGGTGTTGGCTTGCGACGCCCAGTCGGGGGCTGATGCTGGGAGTTAAGGAACTGGGGCGATCCGCAATGGCATGCGGGCGTTGACCCCGCTTCCGCGGAGGCCCTTGTGCGTGGCGACCGGGTTCGGTTTCGCTGAAGACGAAAGTAAACGTCCGGCCACGGCTTGGGGTATGAACCTGTTACCGCTCCTTCGAAACTTTGCATGATTATATATTGTAAGTTTGCGTTTGGAGCGGTGCAGCGTAGCCTGCCTTGAGTGAGCCTTGGGGGGGTTAGGAGAGGGCCGCGAACCGAGTAATCGGATCGTAGCAACAGTAGGAGCCTGCCGCTTTGGCCAAAGCGACGGAATCCCAATCCTAATGAAACCGGATTTGCAAAAGAGGCTAAGAGATGGATGCAGGACTGCCCGAGGAAAACTCCTAGACTGTTCGTTTCCGAGGCTTTGTGGAGATTAAAGTGCGGACTGAGTGGCAATCCAGTCTGGCGTTTGGCGACAGCGTCAAGGCCTGCTTAAAGGGAAACCGTCCGGATGGCGACGTCTGGATGCGGGCTTGGGAAAACCTACTGGACCTAAGCCGCAGTATTTATCCACGTAAGCTGCCACTTTCGACTATATGTTTGAAGACATCCGTGTCAGCGGTGCGAGGATTAACCAGAAGGGACCGGGTGAACGGTTAAATTGAAAAAACTCCCTCGCAGCTCCCTAAAATGGAGCCTTTTTATTACCATCGTTACTTTCTTCCTGGCGATTGTCATCGCCATTGGTTCGACGCTCCTCATGGAGCGGGTCAACTGGATTTTGGGGTTTCTCATCCTTTTGGGAATTATTTTCCTCGGCATCTTTTTTGATGTCCTGGGCATTGCCTCCGCTGCCGCGGAGGAACGACCCTTTCACGCCATGGCGTCCGAGCGGATGATCGGTTCGCGCCAGGCGATTCTCGTGGTGCGCAATGCCGATCAGTTTGCCAACTTTTGCAACGACGTCGTGGGAGACATCAGCGGGATCCTCAGCGGCGCGGCTGCAATCTCCGTGCTTGCCCAAATGGTGCGTCGGTTTCCTGAGCTGGGTTATTGGGAGGCTGCCGCCAATGTGCTGATGACGGCACTGGTCGCGGCGATGACGGTGGGCGGAAAAGCGCTGGGAAAGACTTTTGCCATGCAAAATGCCAATCCGATCGTCCTGCAGGTGGGCAGGGTGCTTTTTTTCTTGGAGCATCGTCTGCACATCCGTTTTTTTGCCAAAAGCCAATCCAGAACAGGGCGAGGCCTGTAGCCTCCTAAATGTCACCCGTCTATAGATAAAGAAAGTAGGGATTGTGTTGCTCTTGCCAACCATCGCGCGACCGCAAGATCTGAAACGGCTGAATATCTCCCAGTTGTCTGAGCTGGCTGGTGAGATACGGGAGTTTTTAATCCGGCAACTGTCAAAGACAGGTGGCCACCTGGCCCCCAATCTGGGGGTTGTCGAGTTGACGCTGGCTCTGCATTACCTGTTTGACAGTCCTGACGACAAGTTCATTTGGGATGTCGGACACCAGTCATACGTTCACAAGATCTTGACAGGGAGGCAGAGCGATTTTCCCACTCTCCGCCAATTTCGCGGTTTGTCGGGATTTCCCAAGAGGGCTGAAAGTCCGCATGACGTCTGGGAGACGGGGCACAGCAGCACCTCCCTGTCGGCCGCTATGGGAATGGCAACAGCCAGAGATTTGCAAGGGAAGGACTACCAAGTGATTCCCATCATTGGAGATGGCGCCTTAACCGGCGGCATGGCCTTGGAAGCCCTCAACCACATTGGTCACGACAAGCCGAGAATGATCATTGTCCTCAACGATAACGATATGTCCATCTCGCCGAAGGCGGGCGCACTCAACAATTGCCTGGGTCACATCCGTACAGGGACCACTTACGCCAAGGCGAAAGAAGAGCTGGAGCATTTGCTGCGCCGCATTCCCGCTATTGGCGAAAGGCTGGCAAAGACTGCGGAGAGACTAAAGGATGGACTGAAGTACCTGATGGTTCCCGGCATCCTCTTTGAGCAATT
>LNAP01003924.1_pt1 | contig 14041 bp, 14 predicted proteins | sample 602601 | NCBI WGS metagenome assembly LNAP01 (sample SAMN02440304, study PRJNA202911) | soil metagenome | biome: Subtropical and temperate rainforests or woodlands; isolation source: soil samples (1 kg each in a 20% v/v slurry with milli Q water) were... ...
CGGCCGCCAGCGCGCCAGCGAGCCGGTCGATGAGCGCGCCGCCGACCTTCGGCATGTCGCCGAGCACCACCACTGCCGCCTCCACGTCTTCCGGCAATGCGGCAATACCGGCTTTGAGCGAGGTGGAGAGCCCTTCGGCGAAATCCGGATTATGGACGAACACCACGTCGAGACCTTCGAGCGCGGCCTTCACCTTCTCCGGCTCATGGCCGGTGACGACGATGACGGGCCTTGAGTGAGCAACCAGCGCCGAGCACACCGCGCGGCGCACCAGCGGCTCGCCGTCGAGCATGGCAGAGAGCTTGTTGACATGCGGCATACGGGTGCCGCGACCGGCGGCCAGCACCACGACGGCAGTACGGCCGGAAGCTGCCACGCCGGCGCCTTCGCGCGGCTGCGGCCGGGTCGGGATTTCCATCAGCAGACCTCCTACACCCAGGGACATGACATCGGAGCGCGAAACCTCAATCCCCGCAAGTAGGCGGCGCAATATCCAGTCGAATCCGTTCTCGCGCGGGCTGCGCGCGCAACCCGGCGCGCCAAGCACCGGCATGGTGCCGATGCGCCCCAGCAGCAGCAGATTGCCCGGATCGACCGGCATGCCGAAATGCTCGATCGTGCCGCCCGCCGCCTCGATGCCGGCGGGAATCACGTCGCGCCGGTCGGCAATCGCCGAGGCGCCGAACACCAGAGCGATCTCCGCCCCGTCCGCCACTGCCCGGCGCAGCGCGCCTGCCACGGCGTCCGTGGTGTGCGACACGCGCTGCTCGTCGGTGATCGTCACCCCCGCATCTGCCAGCCGGCTGGCGGTGACGCGCAGCGTCTTGGCGATGACCTTCTCAGCCAAGCCCGGCAGCAGCGTCGAGATCACCGAGGCGGTCTTCAACCTGTAGGGCACCACCCGCACCATGGGCGCGACCACGGCCTGGACCGCTTCCATGGTCGCGGCCGGCACCGCGAACGGGATGATCTTCACGGTGGCGATCATCTCGCCGGCGCGCACATGGCGATATCCCGCAAGCGTCGCTAATGTGACCGCCTCGTCGACGGCGTTGAGGGCATCGACGCCCGCGCGGTCGACCACCACCACGCCAGTGACCGCCGCGCGGATGTTGGCTCGGCCGGTGAAGGCGGCGTCCGGCATCGCATTGTCGCCGGAAATGGCGGCGGCGACGGTTGCTGCGGCCTCGTTCTCACCGACATCGCCCGGCTCGGGGCGCGCGGCGACGATCTCGGTGATGCCGGCCTCAAACAGCTTCTCGATCAAAGCGGCGTCCAGCCGCGTGCCCTTGCGTAACTCGATGCCGGGCAGCCTGAGCGAATGCACCGCGACCGCACCCTCGGCTTCCCCCAGCGGCACGCTGCCGAACTTCACGCCGCCTGCTCCCGCGCGGCCGGCTTGCGCCGCAGCGCACTGAGAATCTGCGCGAGCACCGCCACCGCGATCTCGGCCGGGCTCGCCGCGCCGATGTCGAGGCCGATCGGGGCGTGAATGGTGGCAAGCGCGTCGCGCGAGATGCCCCGCGCCGCCAGCCGCTCCAGCCGCGCCGCATGGGTCTTTCGCGAGCCGAGCGCACCGACATAGAAGCAGCCGTGCTTGAGCGCCACCGCCAGCGCGGGATCGTCGATCTTGGGATCGTGGGTCAGCGCCGCGACCGCCGTGAACGGGTCCAGGCCGAGTTCCGCCAGCACGATGTCCGGCCAGTGCGCGCGGATGTCCGCGCCGGGAAAGCGCTCCGGGGTGGCGAACGCCGTGCGCGGATCGATGATGATCACGTCGAAGCCGGCCATGCCGGCCATCGGCGCCAGGAATTGCGAGATATGCACCGCGCCGGTGATCACCAGCCGGGGCAACGGCACCTGAACGGTGAGAAAAACCTTCTCATTGCCAAGCGCGACCATGCCGCTCTTGCCCGAACGCAGCGCCTCGCTCAGCGGCGCGGCCAGCGGGTCGGTGGCGACATCATCCGGCGTCACCAGCCGCTGCCGGCCGCTGTCCATTTCGGTCACCAGCACGCAGGCGCGGCGGGCGACGCGCTCGGCATTCAGTTCCTCAAGTAGCGTCAGGTCCATCAGGCGACCTTCTCGACATAGACCGAAATGCGCCCGCCGCAGGACAGCCCGACCTGCCAGGCGGTCTCGTCCGCGACGCCGAACTCGATGAGGCGGGCCTTGCCGTCGGCGATGACGTCAGCCGCCTCCGAGACCACCGCGCCTTCGACGCAACCACCGGAGACCGAGCCGAGGAACAGGCCGTTCTCGTCGATGGCGAGATGGCTGCCGACCGGGCGCGGGGCTGAGCCCCAGGTCTCCACCACGGTGGCGATCGCCACGCCACGCCCCTCGCGCCGCCAGCGCGCAGCGGCTTCCAGAACGTCTTCCTCGCCCGCGACCATGGTGCGTCTCCTCGATAAGCGGCCAACTATAACGCAGCCCCACGCGCCCCGCCTTGCCCATAAAGGCGGAACAGATCAAAAGAACGCCATGAACCCCGCCCAAACCAACCGCGCCGAGAAAATCCTTTCATCCCTGCCCGCCACGCCCCGCACGCTGCGGAGCGTGGACGAGTTGGCACAGGCCGGGCTTCTGCCGGATCGCACGCACCTCGGCGAGGTCGCCGCGCGTTACGCCGTGGCGGTGACGCCGACGCTTGCCGGAATGATCGATCCCGACCAGCCCGTCGACGTCATCGGCCTGCAATTCCTGCCGGACGCGCGCGAGCTGGAGACGCAGCCGAACGAGTTGCTCGACCCCATCGGCGACGAGGCCCACAGCCCGGTGCCCGGCATCGTCCACCGCTATCCCGACCGCGTGCTGCTGAAGCTGGTCGGCGTCTGCGCGGTGTATTGCCGGTTCTGCTTCCGCCGCGAAATGGTCGGCCCCGGCGCGGAGAGCAATCTGTCGGACGAGGCCATCGAGGGCGCGCTGGCCTATATCGCCGCGCGGCCGGAAATCTGGGAAGTCGTCATCACTGGCGGCGACCCGTTTGTGGTCTCGCCCCGACGGCTAAGGGAGGTGATGGCCCGCCTCGCCGCCATTCCTCACGTGAAGATCGTGCGCTTCCACACCCGCGTACCGATTGCGGCGCCCGAGCGCGTGACGCCTGCGCTGATTGACGCCATCCGCGTGCCCGGCCTCACAACTTACGTTGCCGTCCACGCCAATCATGTCCGCGAGCTGGGGGCCGAGGCCCGCGCCGCGCTCGCCCGGCTGGCGGATGCCGGCATCGCTTTGGTGAGCCAGAGCGTGCTGCTGCGCGGCGTGAACGACGATGCCGACACGCTCGCCAGTCTGTTCCGCGCACTCGTCGAGTGCCGGGTGAAGCCTTATTACCTGCACCACCCTGACCTCGCGCCCGGCACCGGGCATTTCCGCCTGTCCATCACGGAGGGGCAAGCCATCATGCAGACCCTGCGCGGGCGGGTCTCCGGCCTCGCGCTGCCGACCTATGTGCTCGACATCCCCGGCGGCTACGGCAAGGTGCCGATCGGCCCGTCCTATCTGGAGCCGGCGCCGGAGGGCTGGCGCGTCACCGATTATTGCGGCGGCACGCACGATTATGAGCGTCCCGCGTGAGCGCTCGCGAGACCGCGTTCGACGTCATCATCATCGGCGCGGGCGCGGCCGGCATGATGTGCGCGATCGAGGCCGGCAAGCGCGGGCGGCGCGTGCTGATCATCGACCATGCTCATACGGCAGGTGAGAAAATCCGCATATCCGGCGGAGGACGCTGCAATTTTACCAATATCGATGCGGCGCCCCGCAACTACCTCTCCAGCAACCCAAGCTTCTGCATCTCGGCTCTGAAGCGCTACAGCCAGCGCGATTTTCTCAAGCTGATCGAGCGGCACTCCATCGCCTATCACGAGAAGACGCTCGGCCAATTGTTCTGCGACGGCTCGTCCCGGCAGGTGGTCGACATGCTGCTCGGCGAAATGCGCACGGCTGGCGTCGAATTGCGGCTTGCGACCACCGCCAGCGAGATCGAGCGGACAGCGGACGGTTTTCGCCTGACGCTGAGCGGCGGACAGACAACGGTCGCCTGCCGCTCGCTCGTAATCGCGTCCGGCGGCAAGTCGATCCCGAAAATGGGCGCCACCGGCTTCGGCTATGAGGTCGCCGAGCATTTCGGGCTGAGCCTCATCCCTACCCGCCCCGGCCTCGTGCCGCTGACGCTGGAGCCCGGCATGCTGGAGCGGCTGGCCCCACTCGCCGGCGTCGCGGTCGATGCCCGCGCGCGCCACGGCAAGACGGCGTTCGAGGAGGCGCTGCTGTTCACCCATCGCGGCCTCAGCGGTCCGTCCATCCTGCAGATCTCGTCCTATTGGCGCGAGGGCGACGAGATCGAGATCGCCCTCGCCCCGCATCTCGACATTTTCGCCCGGCTGCGCGAGGCCCGCGCCGCGAATGGACGGCAGGCCCCCGCCACCGCGCTGGCAAGCCTGCTCCCCAAACGGCTGGCACAGCAGATCGCGGAAGTGGAAGCGCCTGCCGGCAACCTCGCCGACCTCTCGGACAAGCATTTGCGGCGCATTGAGACGGCGGTGAATGCCTGGCGCTTCAAGCCGACCGGGTCGGAAGGCTATCGCACCGCCGAGGTGACGCTGGGCGGCGTCGACACCAACCAGCTCGACCAGAAGACCATGCAGGCCCGGGACGTGCCGGGGCTGTTCTTCATCGGCGAGGTGGTGGACGTCACCGGCTGGCTCGGCGGCTATAATTTCCAATGGGCGTGGTCGTCCGGCTGGTGCGCTGGGCAGTTCGTGTGAGCGCTCACAGCACCCGGTAATCCCGGCCGAGATAGGCCAGCCCCGGCACGTTCGGCCCGAGCGTGATCGCCTCGACCCGGCCGACCAGCACGTCGTGCGTGGCGATGGTGCGGGCCTCCATCAGCGTGCACTCGAAGCTCGCCAGCGCATTGGTCAGGCACGGCGCGCCGAGCCGCCCCTCATGCCAGTGTCCGACGCTGAAGCGGCGCTCGCCGGAAAGATCCAGCCGTCCGCCGAAACTGTCCGCGACCTTCTGCTGATCGCCGCTCAGCATGTTGACGGCGAAGATGCCGCTCTTGCGGAAGGCCGGCGCGGAGCGGACCCGGCGGTTGAGGCACACCAGCAGCGTCGGCGGGCTGTCGGACACCGAGACGACGGCGGTTGCGGTGAAGCCGGCGCGGCCATCGTCGCTGCGCGTGGTGATGACGTGCACGGCCGCGACCAGCCGGCTCATGGCCTCGCGATACAGCGCCGGTTCGACCTTATGGCCCGTCACATCGTCCAATCGCACCTCCCACGCCGGCCATATAAGGCTAACGTCCTGTGCATAACTCCATTGTGCCGCATTCGGAAACGTACCTTTCGCCGCATTGGCACCCCCCGCATACCGAAACAGCACACGCCAGCATTGTTGTTTATTCGCGACAGAGGCCCTGTCGATTCGCGACATCGCGTCACGAAAATGCCTTAGATTCCCACAGAAAGGTAATTTAATACCGAACTATCATTTCTTTCGATCGATTGCATTTCGTCTTTCGATCGAATTGTATCGGAGCCCGGTGCACGCTAAGAGTCAGCATCGCCCATCCACCGTGCACGATGACATTATGTGCACCAGGTTGAGAGCACGACATTCGCCAACGGCTGAGGGGAGCCGAAACGCATCATGGACGTCTTTGTTCAGCAGCTCATCAACGGGCTGACGCTCGGTTCGATCTACGGTCTCATCGCCATCGGCTACACCATGGTGTTCGGCATCATCGGCATGGTGAACTTCGCCCATGGCGACGTGTTCATGGTGTCGGCCTTCATCGCGATGATCTGCTTCCTCCTGCTCACCACCGTGCTCGGCATCACCTCGATATTTCTGGCGCTGGCCATCGTGCTGGTGGCGGCGATGTTCTTCACCGCGCTGACAAGCTGGGCGATCGAGCGGGTCGCCTACCGGCCGTTGCGCGGCTCGTTCCGCCTCGCCCCGATGATCTCGGCGATCGGCATGTCGATCTTCCTCGCCAATTTCGTCCAGGTCTCGCAGGGCCCGCGCAACAAGCCGATCCCGCCGATGATCCCCGACGTGATCGTGCTGATGGATTCCGGTGGCTATCAGGTCACGCTGGCCTGGAAGCAGGTCATCATCATGGTGGTCACCGCCGTGCTGCTGATGGGCTTCTGGTATCTGGTGCAGAAGACCTCGCTGGGCCGGGCGCAGAGGGCGTGCGAGCAGGACCGCAAGATGGCCGCGCTGCTCGGCATCAATGTCGACCAGACCATCTCGCTGACCTTCGTCATCGGCGCCGCGCTCGCCGCCGTCGCCGGCACCATGTACCTGATGTATTACGGCGTCGCGAACTTCGCGGACGGCTTCGTGCCCGGCATCAAGGCGTTCACCGCCGCGGTGCTCGGCGGCATCGGCTCGCTGCCCGGCGCGGTGCTCGGCGGCCTGCTCATCGGCCTCATCGAGACCTTCTGGTCGGCCTATTTCTCCATCGAATACAAGGACGTGGCTGCGTTCTCCATCCTTGTCATCACCCTCATCTTCATGCCCCAGGGCCTGCTCGGCCGGCCTGAAGTCGAGAAGGTGTAGGGATAGACGATCATGGCAGCGCAGATCGCCGACACCGTGCCGGCTGCGGGGCAGAGTTCCGCAGGCAACACCTCCATCTTCCCGCATGCGCTCAAGGATGCACTGATCACCGGGCTTATCGCCCTCGGCCTGCTGGGGCCGCTGATCGGCTTCCAGACCATGATCATCGACGGCGGGCTCGGGCTCGGCTACCGGCCGGGACTGCTGGCGATCATGGTCGGCATCGTGTTCGTGGGACGGCTGCTGCTCAACCTCACCATCTGGTCGCCGAACCGCGTGGTGAAGATCAGCACCGGCCCCAGCGCGGTGCAGCGCGGGGCGCTCGCCATCGCCCCGGCGCTCAAGCCCGCTCTGCTGGTGTTCGCCATCGCCTTTCCCGCGCTGGCGGCGTTCGCCACTGGCGGCATGAGTGAGAGCCGCTACCTCGTCGATCTCGGCATCCTCATCCTCACCTATGTCATGCTCGGCTGGGGCCTGAACATCGTGGTCGGCCTCGCCGGCCTGCTCGACCTCGGCTACGTCGCCTTCTACGCGGTCGGCGCCTACACCTATGCCCTGCTCGCGACCTCCGCGCCGGTGAACGACTTCTTCGCCGGCCTTGTGGGCGAGACATTCTGGGCGAACTGGGCGTTCTGGTTCTGCCTGCCCGCCGCCGGCCTGTTCGCCGGGGTGTGGGGCATGATCCTCGGCTTCCCGGTGCTGCGTCTGCGCGGCGACTACCTCGCCATCGTCACGCTGGCGTTCGGCGAGATCATCCGCCTCGTGCTGATCAACTGGACCGACTTCACCGGCGGCGGCGCCGGCATCGCCTCGATCCCGCGCGCCACCTTCTTCGGCATTCCGTTCAATGCGAACGAGAACGGCTTCGCGGCGATCTTCGGGCTCGAATTCAGCCCGATGCACCGCATCATCTTCCTCTATTTCGTCATTCTGGCGCTGGCCCTGCTCACCGCCTTCGCCACCGTGCGGCTGCGCAAGCTTCCCGTCGGCCGGGCCTGGGAAGCGCTGCGCGAGGACGAGATCGCCTGCCGCTCGCTCGGCATCAACACCACCTCGACCAAGCTCTCGGCCTTCGCCACGGGGGCCATGTTCGGTGGCTTCGCCGGCTGCTTCTTCGCGGTGCGCGCCGGCTTCGTCAGCCCGGAAAGCTTCACCTTCGACATCTCGGCGATGATCCTCGCCATCGTCGTGCTCGGCGGCATGGGCTCGCAGATCGGCGTCGCGGTGGCGGCGGCGGTGATGATGGGCGGCATGGAGATGCTGCGCAATCTCGGCTTCCTCAAGCAGATATTCGGCAATGATTTCGACCCGAGCCTGTACCGCATGCTGATCTTCGGCTTCGCCATGGTCGCCATCATGATCTGGAAGCCGCGCGGCCTGGTCTCCAGCCGCGATCCCACCATCTTCCTGAGGGAGCGCAAGGCTGTGTCCGGCGATCTCGTCAAGGAGGGTCACGGCTGATGGCCCCCTCCACGGACATGAACGGTTATACTTGGGATGCCGATCCCATCCTGGCGGTCGAGCATTTGTTCATGCGGTTCGGCGGCCTGATTGCCGTCAACGACCTCAGCTTCAAGGTCGGGCGCGGCGACATCACCGCACTCATCGGCCCCAACGGCGCCGGCAAGACCACGGTGTTCAACTGCATCACCGGCTTCTACAAGCCGAGCGAAGGCCGCCTCGTGCTGGCGCATAACCGCCCGCCCTCCGACGAGGAACTGGTCGCGGTAACGCTGAACGGCGAGCGCGCGCTGATCGGCAGCGATTCCGGCGTGTACCTGCTGGAGCGCATGCCGGACTACCTGGTCGCGGGCGAGGCCAAGGTCGCGCGCACCTTCCAGAACATCCGCCTGTTCACCGGCATGACCGTGCTGGAGAACCTGATGGTGGCGCAGCACAACGCGCTGATGGTGGCCTCGGGCTATTCCATCAAGGGCCTGTTCGGCCTGCCGAGCTGGAACGCCGCGCAGAAAAAAGCGACCGAGAAGGCGGAATACTGGCTCGACAAGGTCGGCCTCACCGACCGCGCCGACGACCCGGCCGGCGACCTTCCCTATGGCGCGCAAAGACGGCTGGAGATCGCCCGCGCCATGTGCTCGGACCCGATCCTGCTGTGCCTCGATGAGCCCGCCGCCGGCCTCAACCCGCGCGAAAGCCTGGAGCTGAACAACCTGCTGCGTGCGGTCCGCGCCGAGCACGGCACCTCGATCCTGCTGATCGAGCACGACATGAGCGTGGTGATGGAGATTTCCGACCACGTCGTCGTGCTGGACTACGGCACCAAGATCGCCGACGGCACGCCCGATGCCGTGCGTAACGACCCGCGCGTCATCGCGGCCTATCTCGGCGTCGACGAGGACGCCGTGGAACAGGTCGAGGCGGAGATTGAAGCCGAGATTTCCGGGGCCTCCAAGGTTTCCGGGGCCTCCGGTGTTTCCGACACTTCCACGGGGGCGTCGTCGTGAGTGAATTCCATGCCGGCATGCCGGCGAATACCCCGACCCAACCGATGCTGGAAGTGCGTGGCGTCAAGACCTTCTACGGAAACATCATGGCGCTGCGCGGCGTCGACGTGGACGTGCACAAGGGCGAGATCGTCACGCTGATCGGCTCGAACGGCGCCGGCAAGTCGACCCTGATGATGACCATCTTCGGCCAGCCCCGCGCCCGCGAAGGCCAGATCATCTATGAGGGCCGCGACATCACGCAGATGCCGACCCACGAGATCGCGCAGCTCAGGATCGCGCAGTCTCCCGAGGGGCGCCGCATCTTCCCGCGCATGACCGTGTTCGAGAATTTGCAGATGGGCGCCTCGGTCGACGGCTTCAAGCATTTCGACGGCGACCTGGAGAAGGTTTTCACGCTGTTCCCGCGCCTGAAGGAGCGTGCCGCGCAGCGCGGCGGCACCCTGTCCGGCGGCGAGCAGCAGATGCTGGCAATCGGCCGCGCGCTGATGAGCCGCCCTCGCCTGCTGATGCTGGACGAGCCCTCGCTCGGCCTCGCGCCGCTGATCGTGAAGCAGATCTTCGACGCCATCCGCGAGCTCAACCGCGCCGACGGGCTCACCGTGTTCCTGGTCGAGCAGAACGCCTTCCACGCGCTGAAACTCGCCCATCGCGGCTATGTCATGGTCAACGGCCTCGTCACCATGTCCGGCGAGGGACGCGAACTGCTCGAGCGCCCGGAAGTGCGCGCGGCCTATCTCGAAGGCGGGAGGCACTGATGGCCGTCAAAAGCTCCGGCACCATCATCTCGCAGGGCTCATCGACCAGCATCGCGGTCGTGGCGCCGGTCGTCATCGTCGTCGCGTTCGCGCTGGCGGCGATCTTCATGCCGAGCCTCGTGGTCGAGGTCTCGCGCGGCGACTTCCTGCTCGTCAGCGTGTTCCTCGGCGGCGGTGCGGCGTGGCTGTCGGGCCGCTCCATCGCCAAGACCTGGCGCGGCTACCGGCAGGCGGTGCTCTATGCGCTGCTGCTCGGCTGCGTCGTGCGCTTCTTCCACTTCGCGCTGTTCTTCGGCACGCTGCTGTCGTGGCATTACTTCATTACGGATACCGCCTTCCTGCTTGCCGTCACCACGCTCGGTTTCCGGGCCGAGCGCGCAAAGCAGATGGCCACGCGCTATGGTTGGCTCTACCATCAGGCCGGACCTTTCGGCTGGCGCCAGGGCGCCGCCGCGAAGGCGTCCGGGGATACTGTGTGAGCGCCGTCACCATGTTTCTGTTCGTCGTCGACACGGGCGCGGAAAAGGGCATGATACCGCCCCGGGGCGAAGGCCACCGCGCCAAGGTCGCGAGAATACTACCCTTCCAGAACCAGGAGAGAAGTTCATGAAGAAGCTTCTGTTTGCCGGCATCGCGCTCAGTGCCTTGGTGGCATTGGCCGCCCCGGCTTCAGCACAGGTCAAGGTCGGCGTCGCCGGCCCGATGACCGGCCCCAACGCCACCTTCGGCGCGCAGCTCAAGAACGGCGCCGATCAGTGGGCGATCGACATCAATGCAAAGGGCGGCATTCTCGGTCAGAAGGTCGAGATGTTCATCGGTGACGACGCCTCGAAGCCCGAGCAGGGCGTCTCGGTCGCCAACAAGTTCATCTCCGACGGCGTGAAGGTGGTTCTCGGCCACTTCAACTCCGGCGTGTCGATCCCGGCCTCCGAGCAGTATGAAGAAGCCGGCGTGCTTCAGCTCACCCCGGCCTCGACCAACCCGACCTTCACCGAGCGCGGCATGTGGAACACGTTCCGCACCTGCGGCCGTGACGACCAGCAGGGTGCCGTGGCCGGCGCCTACATCGTCGCCAACTTCAAGGACAAGAAGGTCGCCATCGTCCACGACAAGACCCCGTACGGCAAGGGTCTGGCGGACGAGACCCAGAAGGCGATGAACGCCGGTGGCGTCAAGGAAGTCGTCTATGAAGGCATCAACCCGGGCGAGAAGGACTACACCGCTCTCGTCTCGAAGCTGAAGGCCGCCAATGTCGACGTCCTCTATTATGGCGGACTGCACACCGAAGCCGGCCTGATCGTGCGCCAGATGCGCGACCAGGGCATGAAGACCGTGCTGTTCTCGGGCGACGGCATCACCGACAAGGAGTTCTGGAACATTGCGGGCCCCGGCGCTGCCGGCACCCTGATGACCTTCGGTCCGGATCCGCGCAACAACCCCGCCGCCAAGGATGCCGTCGCGGCGTTCAAGGCCAAGGGCATCGATCCGGAAGGCTACGTGCTCTACACCTACGCCGCCGGCCAGGTGTTCGCGCAGGCTGCCGAGGCGGTGAAGTCCGTCGACCCCAAGAAGGTCGCCGACTACATCCACTCCGGCAAGACCTTCGACACCGTGCTCGGCAAGCTGTCGTTCGACAAGAAGGGCGACCGCACCAACCTCGACTACGTCCTGTACGTCTGGAAGGACGGCGGCTACACCCAGATGTGAGCCGCGCGCGCCTTACCGCGCACGACACCTGAATGAAGAAGCCCGCCGGAGCGATCCGGCGGGCTTTTCGTTTGGTTTGCCGGCGTTCGACCGGCGACATTCATTCCCATCAATGCTGTTGCCGGCCCGCCGCTCCCGGGTAAGCTCGGTCCATCCACGAGGTGGATACTGATGGAAACGCATGTGCGCCTTGCAAAAGCCCTCCCGGACGACGCGGAAGCGATGCTGATGGTGCACCGCGCGGCCATTCGCGGCACGGCCGCCGCGTTCTATGAGCCTGCCATCATCGAGGCTTGGGCTCCCCTGCCGCTGCGACCCGATCATATCGATGCCCTCGCGCAGCGCATCGAAAGTGGCGAGGAGGAAGCGATCGTAGCCCGCGATCAAAGTGGTGCGATCATCGGTTTTGGTTCCTTCATCCCAAGCGCTCGCGAATTAAGGGCCGTGTATGTCGCACCCGATCACGGTCGCCGTGGCATTGGCGGCGCCATACTGGGTGCGCTTGAGCTCAGGGCGCGCAAATATGGCCTGTCAGAGCTTGTCATGGACGCCACGCTCAACGCCGAGATTTTCTACCGGCGCCATGGCTTCACCGTGGAGCGCAGCGGCGAACACATCCTGCGCGGCGGGCTCCGAATGGCATGCATCCGCATGCGCAAGCGGCTGACCCCGCAATAGCGCCGGTCGTCCACACGGGACGCGCTCAGCCGAAGCTGGCGAGGCCTGGAAACGTCTCCAGCAGCCAGTAGCTCATCTGCGCCATCCAGCCGGAGAGGAAGCCGATGCCGGTGAGCACCAGAAGCCCGCCCATCGCCTTCTCCACCATCGGCAGATAGGCCCTGGCGCGCACCAGCAGGCCGAGCGCCGGGCGGGCCATCGCAGCCGCCAGAATGAACGGCACGCCCAGCCCGGCCGAATACCCCGCCAGCAGGCCGGCGCCGTGGGTGAGCGTCTGCTCGGAAGCGGCCACCGCCAGGATCGCCGCCAGCACCGGGCCGATGCACGGCGTCCAGCCGAAGGCGAAGGCGAGGCCCATCACATAGGCACCTGCGAGGCTGGTCGGGGCGTCGACATGCACCCGCTTGGTGTGGGTGAGCCAGCCGAACCGCAAGATACCGAGGAAATGCAGCCCCATCAGAAGGATGGCGACGCCGGCGACGATGGAGAGTTCCTGCGAGTACAGCCGGAGATAGCCGCCGATCACCGAGGCCCCCGCCCCCAGCGCCACGAACACGGTGGAAAAGCCGGCGACGAACAGCAGCGCCGCGCCGAGCGTGCGCCGGGCGGCGGCGTCGGTCGGCGCCTTGTGCGTGATCTGGTCGAGGCTGGTGCCCGCGAGATAGCACAGATAGGGCGGCACCAGCGGCAGCACGCAGGGCGAGGCAAAACTGGCAATGCCGGCGACAAAGGCTGCCGGAAGCGTGACATCGGCCATGAACTGGGGAACCTCAGCCGTTCAGATGGCCCCTGCAATGCACGCCCCCTTAGCTTTATGCAATGCGGCCGCTTAACCTCTCGCCGTGATGTGATAGGCCGGAGCAAAGGAGACCGCCGCCATGCGCAACCTGATCACCGACGTCGAAGGCCTGCGCGTCGGCAATGCCGGCGACCTCGTGCTGGGCTCCGGCGTCACCATCGTGCTGTTCGACACGCCGACTGTGGCCTCGGTCGATGTGCGCGGCGGCGGACCGGGCACGCGCGAGACGGATCTGCTGGCGCCGGACGAGACCGTCGGCGCCATCCATGCGCTCACTTTGTCGGGCGGTTCCGCCTTCGGGCTGGACGCCGCCGGCGGCGTGATGGCGGCGCTAGCTGAGCGCGGCATCGGCTTTCCCGTCGGCACGGCGCGGGTGCCCATCGTGCCCGGCGCGGTACTGTTCGACCTCATCAATGGCGGCGACAAGGAGTGGGGCCGCTTCTCGCCCTATCGCGATCTCGGCTATGCCGCCGCCGGCGCGGCGGGGCTCGACTTTCCGCTCGGCACGGTCGGGGCCGGCACCGGCGCCACGACGGTGAACCTCAAGGGCGGGCTCGGCTCGGCCTCCATGGTCTCTTCCTCCGGCCACACGGTCGGCGCGCTGGTGGCAGTGAACGCCTGCGGCTCGGCCAATGTGCTGGACGGCCGGCATTTCTGGTCGGCGCCGTTCGAGCGGGAGGCAGAGTTCGGCGGGCACGGCCTGCCCCACCCATTCCCGACGCTGCCCGACCGGCCGGCGCTGAAGGGCCTGCCACCCGGCGCCAACACCACCATCGCCATTGTGGCCACCGACGCCGTTCTGACCAAAGCACAATGCAAGCGCCTCGCGGTGATGGCGCATGACGGCTTCGCCCGCGCCATCTGGCCGGTGCACACGCCGCTCGACGGCGACACCATTTTTGCGGCCGCCACCGGCAAAAAGGCCCTCGCCGATCCGGTGTTCGACCTCGCGCTGATCGGCGCCGCTACTGTCGCGACGCTGGCCCGCGCCTGCGCCCGCGCGGTCTATGAGGCCACCGCGCTGCCCTATGAGGGCGCGCAGCCGGCCTGGCGCGACCTGT
>LNAP01019057.1_pt1 | contig 14036 bp, 11 predicted proteins | sample 602601 | NCBI WGS metagenome assembly LNAP01 (sample SAMN02440304, study PRJNA202911) | soil metagenome | biome: Subtropical and temperate rainforests or woodlands; isolation source: soil samples (1 kg each in a 20% v/v slurry with milli Q water) were... ...
GACCATGCCGCCAGTTACTTCGCCTACCTGACCATGCAACTGCTGGGCATCCCGGTGGCGTCGCTGCCGATGTCGGTGGTGACCATGCAACAGGCACCGCTGAAGGTCAGCGGCCAGGTGGCATTCGCCTTTTCGCAATCGGGGCAAAGCCCGGACCTGGTCAACAGCCTGCGCCTGTTGCGCAAGCGCGGTGCCTTGAGCATTTCGCTGGTCAATGCGGAAGACTCGCCCCTGGAAGCCGCCTGCGAATTCAGCCTGCCGCTGTGTGCCGGCACCGAAAGCAGCGTCGCCGCGACCAAGAGCTTTATCGCCACCCTCAGCGCCAGCGCCCGGCTGATTGGCCACTGGAAAGAAGATACCGAACTGCTCGACGCCTGCCGCGCCTTGCCCGAAGGCCTGCGTGACGCTGCGCAACAGGATTGGAGCCCGGCCATCGACGCCTTGCGCGATTGTCAGCGGCTGATGGTGATCGGCCGCGGCGCCGGTTTCGCCATCGCCCAGGAAGCTGCGCTCAAGTTCAAGGAGACGTCGGCGATTCAGGCCGAAGCCTTCAGCAGCGCCGAAGTCCGTCACGGTCCGATGGCCTTGATTGGCGACAACTACCCGCTGCTGGTATTTGCCCCACGGGGAGCCGAACAGGCCGGTTTGCTGAGCCTGGCCGCCGACATGCGCCAACGCGGCGCCCGTGTTCTGCTGGCCGCGCCGGATGACGTGCTTGAACGCGACCTGACGCTGACCCGCGCCGAACACCCCGCCCTCGACCCGATTCTCGCGATCCAGAGTTTCTACCCGGCCTGGCGGTGGCCCGTGGCATGGACCCGGACCAGCCACGGCACCTGAGCAAAGTCACGCGTACACACTGAACGCAACGCCCCCTGTAGGAGCGAGCTTGCTCGCGATGGTCGTCAACGAAAACGCGCGTTTGCTGGATAAACGCGGCGTTCTTTAGTCCATCGCGAGCAAGCTCGCTCCTACAGGGGGGCGCGTTGATCCGAACCGATGTTTTGAATGAGACCGAGCCATGCATAACAACAATAAAGAGCTGACCCTCAGCGCCCCGCTCAGCGGCCCGGTGCTCACGCTCGCCAAAGTCCCGGACCCGGTGTTCGCCAGCGGCGCCATGGGTGACGGCATCGCCATCGATCCGCTCAACGACACACTCCACGCCCCCTGCGCCGGCGTGGTGGTGCATGTCGCCCGCACCGGTCACGCGGTGACCCTGCGTGCCGACAACGGCGCGGAATTGCTCCTGCACCTGGGCCTGGACACGGTCGAGTTGCAGGGCGAGGGCTTCTCGATGCTGGTCAAGGAAGGCGCGCGCGTCTCCAATGGCCAACCGCTGCTGCGCTATGACCTGGACAAGGTCGCACAACAGTGCAAGAGCCTGGTCAGCTCACCAATAGCCAGGACTTTCAGGCACGGCCCATCACCCTCAAGTCGGTAAAGGTCGGCGAGCCGCTGCTGCACATCATTCGTCGACAAACGTCGAGCGCACAGATCGATGCCGAGTTTTCTGGCGCAGAGATTGTCGGTCTGGTACGTATTGCTCACCGTGGCGGTCTGCACGCACGGCCAGCCGCGTTGATCCGTCAGACCGCGCAAGGATTCAAAAGCAAATCGCAGCTGCATTTCGCCGGCAAGTCGGCCACCTGCGACAGCCTGATCGGCCTGATGGGGCTGGCCATTGGCGAACAGGCAGAAGTCCAGGTCAGTTGCCAGGGCCCGGACGCCGAAGCCGCGCTGCAAGCCTTGCTGACCGCGTTATCCACAGCCCTGGCCGAAGACAACCATGCCGCCGCGCCGACCACGATTGCCCAACGCAATCGCCCCGCCGAAGCCGGCGTATTGCACGGCGTCTGTGCGGCGCCCGGCCTGGTCGGCGGGCCGCTGTTCCACCTGAATGCGATCAGCCTGCCGGTGGATGCCGACCATCATGATCCACAGCAACAACAGCAAATGCTGGACGTGGCACTGAGCCAGGTGCGCAGCGAAATCGAACGCACGCTGGTCCTGGCAAAAAAACACAAGGACAGCGCTGAAGAGGCGATCTTCGCCGCACACCTGGCGCTGCTGGAAGACCCGGCCCTGCTGGACACCGCCATACAAACCGTCGCCCAGGGCACGGCCGCGACCCACGCCTGGAGCCAGGCCATCGACGTGCAGTGCGAAGTCCTCCAGCAAACCGGCAGCACGCTGCTGGCCGAACGCGCCAACGACCTGCGCGACCTCAAGCAACGGGTGCTGCGCGCATTGCTTGGCGACGCCTGGCATTACGACGTGCCGGCCGGCGCCATCGTCGCGGCGCAAGAATTGACGCCCTCCGATTTACTGCAACTGAGCCAGCAAGGCGTCGCCGGACTGTGCATGGCCGAAGGTGGCGCGACCTCCCACGTGGCGATTCTGGCCCGGGGCAAAGGCCTGCCATGCATGGTGGCGCTGGGTTCGACGCTGCTCGATCAGCAACAGGGGCAACCGGTGGTGCTGGACGCCGACGGCGGCCGCCTCGAACTGACACCCAGCACACAGCGCCTGGCCGACGTGCAACAGCTGCAACAGCAACAGCAACAACGCCGGGCCGAACAACAGGCCCAGGCGCACACCCCCGCACTGACCACTGATGGCCTGCGCATCGAAGTCGCCGCCAATGTGGCATCCAGCACGGAAGCGGCAGACGCGTTGGCCAATGGTGCCGACGGCGTCGGCTTGCTGCGTACCGAGTTTCTCTTCGTCGACCGCCACACCGCGCCGGACGAACAGGAACAACACCACGCCTATCAAGCGGTGCTCGATGCCATGGGCGACAAGTCGGTGATCATCCGCACCATCGACGTCGGCGGCGACAAGCAACTGGACTCCCGCCGAAGCCAATCCGGTGCTCGGCCTGCGCGGCATTCGCCTGGCCCAGGCTCGTCCTGAACTGCTCGACCAGCAATTGCGCGCGCTGCTGCACCTGCGCCCGTTGTCACGCTGCCGGATCCTGCTGCCGATGGTCACGGAAGTCGATGAGCTGCTGCACATCCGCCAGCGCCTCGACGCCTTGTGCGGTGAACTCGGCCTGGCGCAACGCCCGGAACTGGGTGTGATGATCGAAGTTCCGGCCGCCGCGCTGCTGGCCGAGCAACTGGCCGAACACGCGGACTTCCTGTCCATCGGCACCAATGACCTGTCGCAATACACCCTGGCCATGGACCGCGACCACGCCGGGCTCGCCGCGCGCGTCGATGCGCTGCACCCGGCACTGCTGCGGCTGATCGCCCAGACCTGCGCCGGCGCGGCGCAGCACAACCGTTGGGTGGGCGTGTGCGGCGCACTGGCGTCCGACCCATTGGCCACGCCGGTGTTGATCGGCCTGGGGGTCAGTGAGTTGTCGGTGAGCCCGGTACAGGTCGGCGAAATCAAGGACCGCGTGCGTCATCTCGACGCCAGCGAATGCCGGCGCATCAGCCAGGATCTGCTCAAGTTGAGCAGCGCCAGTGCCGTGCGTCACGCCTGTCACCAGCATTGGCCTCTGAGCTGAAGAACAACAAGAATCCACGGAGAACCGCCATGTACCAACTTTTCATCGAAGGCCTGCAACGCCTCGGCCGCGCGCTGATGCTGCCGATCGCGATCCTGCCGATTGCCGGCCTGCTGCTGCGCCTGGGTGATGCCGATCTGCTGAACATCGCGATCATCCACGACGCCGGCCAGGTGATCTTCGCCAACCTGGCAATGATCTTCGCCATCGGCATCGCGGTCGGTTTCGCCAGGGACAACAACGGTACGGCGGGTCTGGCCGGGGTGATCGGTTACCTGGTGATGATCTCCACCCTCAAGGCGCTCGACCCGAGCATCAACATGGGCATGCTCGCCGGGATCGTCAGCGGCCTGATGGCCGGCGCGCTGTACAACCGCTTCAAGGACATCAAGCTGCCGGAATACCTGGCGTTCTTCGGTGGCCGACGGTTCGTGCCGATTGCTACTGGGTTCGCCGCCGTGGGGCTGGGTGTGGTGTTCGGCTATATCTGGCCGCCGATCCAGCACGGCATCAACAGCTTCGGCACACTGATGATGGAAAGCGGCAGCTTCGGCGCGTTCATCTTCGGCCTGTTCAACCGCCTGCTGATCGTCACCGGCCTGCACCACATCCTCAACAACATGGCGTGGTTCGTGTTCGGCAACTTCACCGATCCCACCACCGGGGCGCTGGTGACTGGCGACCTGTCGCGGTACTTCGCCGGCGATCCGAAGGGTGGCCAGTTCATGACCGGCATGTTCCCGATGATGATCTTCGGCCTGCCCGCCGCCTGCCTGGCGATGTACCGCAACGCCCTGCCGGCACGGCGCAAGGTGATGGGCGGGATCTTCCTGTCGATGGCGTTGACCGCGTTCCTGACCGGCGTCACCGAGCCGATTGAATTCGCCTTCATGTTCCTCGCACCGTTGCTGTTTGTGCTGCATGCGTTGCTGACCGGCCTGTCAATGGCCATCACCAATGCGCTGAACATCCACCTGGGGTTCACCTTCTCCGGCGGCTTCATCGACATGATCCTTGGCTGGGGCAAGTCCACCAACGGCTGGCTGGTGTTCCCGGTGGGCCTGGCGTATGCCGTGATCTATTACGTGGTGTTTGACTTCTGTATCCGCCGCTTCGACCTGAAGACACCGGGCCGCGAAACCGGCGCTGACGTCGAGCAGGTTGTCGTCGCCGACAATGAACGCGCCGGGGCATATATCAAGGCCTTGGGCGGTGCCGAAAACCTGATCACCGTCGGCGCCTGCACCACGCGTTTGCGCCTGGACATGGTGGATCGCAACAAGGCTTCGGATGCCGATCTCAAGGCGCTCGGTGCCATGGCCGTCGTGCGTCCGGGCAAGGGCGGGAGTTTGCAGGTGGTGGTCGGGCCGATGGCCGATGCCATTGCCGACGAAATTCGCCTGGCAATGCCGGCACTGGGCCGCGCCATCGTGTCGTCACCGCCCGCAGAAATCGACGCCACTCCACCTGCCGCCGTGGCGACACCCGAGGCGCAGCAATGGCTCAATGCCCTGGGTGGTGGCGACAATGTGCTGCAACTCGATTGCATCGCCATGACCCGCATCCGCCTGCAATTGGCCGATGGCAAAGCCTTGTCGGAATACGATTTGAAAGCGCTGGGTTGCCAGGGTGTGAGTCAGCTGGAAGGCGGCATCTGGCATCTGTTGATTGGCGACAAGGCACCGAGCTTGAGTGATGCACTGGAAGTGTTGGTCAATCGCAGCGAGGTGAGTGCCAAGGTTTAGATCTTCGGTGCCTGATAGGCCGCCATCGCGAGCTTGCTCGCTCCCACATTGGATCTGCATACACTGGACCACTGTGTGAGCGGGCTTGCTCGCGAAGAGGCCATAAGCAACACCACAAAAACCCGATCAATAAAAAACCCGCTGAAATCTCTTTCAGCGGGTTTTTCATTTCAGCACCGGAGAATCAGAAATCCTCCAGCCGCCACACTTCATAAGCCGGTGTCTCATAGGGATGGCTCTGTTTCAGAGCCGCCACTACCGAGCGAATCAACTCATCGGCCACCACCAGCTCGACCTTCCATTCCTCGACCTGCTCGACCTGCCCTGCCTCGCCAATGAACGGCTGACTGCCGTCCAATGGACGAAACTGACCAGTGCCAAGCACCTGCCATGCACAGTGGTCATAGTCACCGATTCGCCCCCCACCGGCGGCGAATACGGCGCTTTTGACCACCTCGACATGACTGTCGGGAACAAAAAAGCTGAGCTTGTACACGGTGCTTAGTTCACCCACACACGAGCGTTACGGAACATACGCATCAACGGAGCATCTTCGTTCCAGTCATCCGAACGCCACGAGTTCTGCACGGCGCGGAACACACGCTCCGGGTGCGGCATCATGATGGTCACGCGGCCGTCGCGGCTGGTCAGGCCGGTGATCCCGCGCGGCGAACCGTTCGGGTTGGCCGGATAGCTTTCGGTGACCTTGCCGTGGTTGTCGACGAAACGCATCGCCACGCAACCCGACAGATCGGCTTCCAGCAGTGCTTCTTCGCTGGCGAACTCGGCATGGCCTTCACCGTGGGCGATGGCGATCGGCATGCGCGAACCGGCCATGCCTTGCAGGAAGATCGAGTTCGACTCCTGGATCTGCACCATGGCCACACGGGCTTCGAACTGCTCGGAACGGTTACGCACGAAGTGCGGCCAGAACTCGCTGCCCGGGATCAGCTCGTGCAGGTTGGACATCATCTGGCAACCGTTGCACAAGCTGTCGTTGCGCTCGAAGAAGCCCTGGAACGCATCGCGGGCACGGCTGTTGAACAGCGCCGACTTGGCCCAGCCTTCACCGGCACCCAATACGTCGCCGTAAGAGAAACCACCGCAAGCGACCATGCCCTTGAAGTCGTTCAGGTCGACACGGCCGGCCAGAATGTCGCTCATGTGCACGTCAATCGCGTTGAAACCGGCGCGGTCGAACGCAGCCGCCATTTCCACCTGGCCGTTGACTCCCTGCTCACGCAGTACGGCAACCTGTGGGCGGATGCCTTTCTTGATGTAAGGCGCGGCGATGTCCTGGTTGATGTCGTAGCTCAGCTTGACGCTCAGACCCGGGTTGTCTTCTTCCAGCAGCACGTCGAACTCTTGTTCGGCGCAGTCGGCGTTGTCACGCAGACGCTGGATCTGGTAGCTGGTCTCGGCCCACTGGCGTTGCAGCAGACGACGCTGGCCTTCGAACACAGTGTCACCGTTGAAGGTGATGCCGATCTCGCCATTGTTGATTGGCTGACCGATCACCGACACGCAGTCACCCAGGCCGGCAGCGCTGAACTGCGCGAGGATGTCCGGGGTGGCGTCCTGACGAACCTGGATCACGGCACCCAGTTCTTCGTTGAACAGGATCGCGGCGATGTCGGCCGAGGTTTCTGCCAGACCGTCGAGGTTCAGGCTCAGGCCGCAGTGACCGGCGAACGCCATCTCGACAACGCTGGTCAGCAGACCACCGTCGGAACGGTCGTGGTAAGCCAGCAGGTGGCCGTCGGCGTTGAGGCCCTGGATCACCGCGAAGAAGGCTTTGAGGTCTTCGGCGTCGTCGACGTCCGGAGCCTGCTTGCCGAGCTTGCCGTGAACCTGCGCCAGGATCGAGGCGCCCATGCGGTTCTGGCCGCGGCCCAGGTCGATCAGGATCAGGTCGGTGGTGCCCTTGTCCATGCGCAGTTGCGGGGTCAGGGTCTGACGGATGTCAGTCACTGGCGCGAAACCGGTCACATCGGCGAAGTCACGGACTTGTCCACGCCTTCATCGTTCCAGCGCGTAGCCATGGACATCGAGTCCTTGCCCACAGGAATGGTGATGCCCAGCTCAGGGCACAACTCCATGCCGACCGCTTTCACGGTGTCGTACAGACGTGCATCTTCACCCGGGTGACCGGCAGCCGACATCCAGTTCGCCGACAGTTTGATGTCGGAGATCTTGCCGATGCGCGAGGCCGCGATGTTGGTCAGGGTTTCGCCGATGGCCATTCGGCCCGACGCCGGAGCATCCAGCAGTGCCAGCGGAGTACGCTCGCCCATAGCCATGGCTTCACCGGTGTAGACGTCGAAGCTGGTGGCGGTGACGGCAACGTCAGCCACCGGAACCTGCCACGGGCCGACCATCTGGTCACGGGCCACAAGGCCGGTGATGGTGCGGTCGCCGATAGTGATCAGGAAGCTTTTGCTGGCCACGGCCGGGTGATGCAGAACGCGCTCGACGCAGTCGGCGATGTTCAGGGTCGACGGATCGAAATCATCGCCCAGCTCGGCTTCACGCACTACCGAACGGTGCATGCGCGGGGCCTTGCCCAACAACACTTCCAGTGGCATGTCCACCGGGCTGTTGCCGAAGTGGCTGTCGGTGACGGTCAACTGCGGCTCGGCAGTGGCTTCGCCGACGACGGCAAACGGGCAACGCTCACGTTCGCAGATCGCCTTGAAGCGCTCGAAATCCGCCGGGCCGACGGCCAGAACGTAACGTTCCTGGGATTCGTTGGACCAGATTTCGTGCGGGGCCATGCCCGGCTCGTCGTTTGGAATGTTGCGCAGTTCGAAACGGCCACCGCGGTCGCCGTCGTTGACCAGTTCCGGGAAAGCGTTGGACAGACCGCCCGCACCCACGTCGTGGATGAAGCTGATCGGGTTCTTGTCGCCCAGTTGCCAGCAACGGTCGATGACTTCCTGGCAGCGACGTTCCATTTCCGGGTTTTCACGCTGTACGGAAGCGAAGTCCAGGTCTGCCGAGCTGGTGCCGGTGGCCATTGAGGAAGCCGCGCCGCCGCCCAGGCCGATCAGCATCGCCGGGCCGCCGAGCACGATCAGCTTGGAGCCGACGACGATCTCGCCTTTCTTGACGTGTTCTTCACGGATGTTGCCCATGCCGCCAGCCAGCATGATCGGCTTGTGGTAACCGCGAACTTCGTCACCGTGCGCGGTGGTGATCGATTGTTCGAAGGTACGGAAGTAGCCAGTCAGTGCCGGACGACCGAATTCGTTGTTGAACGCGGCGCCGCCCAATGGGCCTTCAATCATGATATCCAGCGCGGTGACGATGCGCTCAGGCTTACCGTACGGCACTTCCCACGGCTGTTCGAAGCCCGGGATCTGCAGGTTCGACACGGTGAAACCGGTCAGGCCAGCCTTCGGCTTGGCACCGCGACCGGTGGCGCCTTCGTCACGGATCTCGCCACCGGAACCGGTGGATGCGCCCGGGAACGGGGCAATCGCGGTCGGGTGGTTGTGGGTCTCAACCTTCATCAGGATGTGCACCGGCTCCTGCACCGCGCCGTACTGGCGGGTCTCAGGGTCCGGGAAGAAGCGACCGGCCACCGAGCCGACGATCACCGAAGCGTTGTCCTTATAAGCCGACAGAACGCCTTCGCTGTGCATCACGTAGGTGTTCTTGATCATGCCGAACAGGCTTTTTTCCTGACTCTCGCCGTCGATGTCCCAACTGGCGTTGAAGATCTTGTGACGGCAGTGTTCGGAGTTCGCCTGGGCGAACATCATCAGTTCGATGTCATGCGGGTTGCGCTTCAAGCCGACGAAGGCGTTGACCAGGTAATCGATCTCGTCTTCAGCCAGGGCCAGGCCCAGCTCGGCGTTGGCTTTTTCCAGCGCGGCGCGGCCGCCACCCAACACGTCGATGGCGGTCAGGGGCTTTGGTTCAGCGTGGCTGAACAGGCCGGCGGCCTGCTCGAGGTTGCCCAGGACGATCTGGGTCATGCGGTCGTGCAGCGCATCAGCAACAAGCTGGGCTTCAGCGTCGCTGAACTGGCCGGCCACGTAGAACGCGATGCCGCGCTCCAGGCGCTGGATTTTCGCCAGGCCACAGTTACGGGCGATATCGCTGGCCTTGCTCGACCACGGCGAGATGGTGCCGAAACGCGGCAGCACCAGAAACAGACGACCGGTCGGTTCCTGTACCGGAACGCTTGGACCGTACTTCAGAAGGCGCGCGAGCACCTGCTGTTCGTCGCCGGTCAGGACGCCAGTAACTTCGGCGAAGTGAGCGAATTCAGCATACAGGCCGCTGACAGCCGGAACCTTCTGGCTCAGTTGCTCAAGGAGCTTGCTGTGGCGAAAGGCAGAAAGGGCAGGAGCGCCGCGCAGGATCAACATCTTCGGGACAGTGTGCTTTGAGGCCGTGCATTCTAGCCTAAACAGCCCGCGACATCACCCGAAACGCTACGCACGGTTGCACTCGGGCGTCGTTCTGTGTTTCTGCCTCAAAAGTCAGGTTAACCGGGCGTGCAGCAACAGCTTATTTTTACTGAAATAAAATGCAGGCAAGGCCCATTCCTGCGGGGTTTCGGCCGGTTTTGTGATTGCTAGCAGACTAGCCCCTCACTGTCGAGATATGGCGCTCGTGGTCCTTTGCGTATACTGCGCAGATGTTTTTCCCAACGGCTTTGCGTCCGCGGTACGCCAAATGGCTGATCGCAACCGGACTCTTCCTGATGCTCGGTGGCTGTGTTGATAAACCCAACACGCTCGAGCGCGTAAAGGAGGATGGTGTGCTGCGGGTGGTTACCCGAAACAGCCCCGCCACCTACTTTCAGGATCGCAACGGTGAGACCGGCTTCGAATACGAGCTGGTGAAGCGCTTCGCCGACGATCTGGGGGTCGAGCTCAAGATCGAGACCGCCGACAACCTCGACGACCTGTTCAACCAGGTTGGCAAGCCCAATGGCCCGGTGCTGGCGGCTGCCGGTCTGGTCAGCAGCGAAGAGCGCAAGAAGCAGGTGCGCTTCTCCCACTCCTACCTGGAAGTCACCCCGCAGATCATCTATCGCAACGGCCAGTCCCGGCCGACCGATGCGAAGGACTTGGTGGGCAAGAAGATCATGGTGCTCAAGGGCAGTACCCACGCCGAACAACTGGCGCAGCTGAAACAGAAGCTTCCCGGCATCGAATACGAAGAGTCTGACGCGGTCGAGGTCGTCGATCTCCTGCGCATGGTCGATGAAGGTCAGATCGACCTGACCCTGGTCGACTCCAACGAAGTGGCGATGAACCAGGTGTACTTCACCAACATCCGGGTCGCCTTCGACCTCGGCGACGCCAGCAACCAAAGCTGGGCCGTCGCCCCGGGCGACGACAACAGCCTGCTCAACGAAATCAACGATTACCTCGACAAGGTCAAGAAGAACGGCACCCTGCAACGCCTCAAGGACCGCTACTACGGGCATGTCGACGTCCTCGGCTACATGGGCGCCACCACGTTTGCCCAACACTTGCAGCAACGCCTGCCCAAGTACGAACAGCACTTCAAGGCCTACGCCAAGAAAGAAAAAGTCGATTGGCGCCTGCTGGCTGCCATCGGGTACCAGGAGTCGTTGTGGCAACCGACCGTCACGTCCAAGACCGGCGTGCGCGGCCTGATGATGCTGACCCAGAACACCGCGCAGGCCATGGGCGTGTCCAACCGACTGGACCCCAGGCAGAGCATCATGGGCGGCGCCAAGTACCTGGCCTACATGAAAGACCAGCTAGACGACTCGATTCAGGAGCCGGACCGGACCTGGTTTGCCCTGGCGGCCTACAACGTCGGCAGCGGCCACCTGGATGACGCACGCAAACTGGCGGCCAAGGAAGGGTTGAACCCGGACAAATGGCTGGACGTGAAGAAGATCCTGCCGCGTCTGTCGGAAAAGAAGTGGTACAGCAAAACCCGTTACGGCTACGCCCGTGGCGGCGAACCGGTGCATTTCGTGGCGAACATCCGTCGCTACTACGACATCCTGACCTGGGTCACGCAGCCGCAGCTTGAAGGCGACCAGGTCGCCGAGGGCAAACTGCTTGTTCCGGGGATCGACAAGACCAAGCCGGCGCAGGAACCTGCACCGCTCTGACAACCACCCAAAATCAAATGTGGGAGCGAGCTTGCTCGCGATGAGGGCCTGTCAGTCACATCAATTGTGTCTGTCAGGCCGCTATCGCGAGCAAGCTCGCTCCCACAGGGTTTTGTGTTTGTCTTTTAAGCTTTCGCAGCCGCCAGAATCAGCGCCTTCATCTCCGAAACAGCCGACTTGAAGCCAACGAACAGCGCGTGGGCCACCAGCGCATGGCCGATGTTCAGCTCGTTGATGCCCTTGATCGCCGCCACGGCTTCGACGTTGTGATAGTGCAGGCCATGGCCGGCATTGACGATCAGGCCCTGGGCCAGACCGAAGGCCACACCATCAGCCACACGCTTGAGTTCTTCGGCGACTTCGGTCGGCGTCTCGGCATCGGCATAACGCCCGGTGTGCAACTCGATGGCTGGCGCGCCGACACGACGGGAGGCTTCGATCTGGCGCTCATCGGCGTCAATGAACAGCGACACTTCGGAGCCGATCCTCGACAGACGCTCGACCGCCGCCTTGATCCGCGCCTCCTGCCCCGCCACATCCAGGCCACCTTCGGTGGTCAGTTCCTGACGGGTTTCCGGCACCAGGCAAATGTGCGCCGGGCGGATGCGCTCGGCGAACTGCATCATTTCCTCGGTGACACCCATTTCGAAGTTCATGCGGGTTTGCAGCACGTCCTTGAGCAGCAGAACGTCGCGTTCCTGAATGTGCCGACGGTCTTCGCGCAGGTGCACGGTGATGCCGTCGGCACCCGCCTCTTCCGCGTCCAGTGCAGCCTTGACCGGGTCCGGGTAACGGGTGCCCCGGGCCTGACGCAGGGTGGCAACGTGGTCGATGTTCACGCCAAGAAGAATACGGGTGCTGGTGGTCACGGAAGCGCTCCAGAAGAAGAGAAAGTTCGGTGCACAGCATACGGTGTGATCAGGGCTTGCGAAACAGCTCGCGACTGACAAGTGGACGGCCACCCAGGTGAACGGCCAACGCCTGGCGCATCAAGCGCTTGGCGGCAGACAGAGCGCCGGGGGCGGACCAGTCGGCTTCAGCCATGGCCAGCAATTCGGTGCCGTTGAACAGGCCCGGTTGCAGCAGGTAGACACGTTCAAGCCCGGCATCCACTTGCAAACGGTAGAGGCCATCCGGCGCGATGGACTGATCATGAATATCAGTCGTCAGGGAAAAGCCGTAGCCGAGGTCATCGAGCAAGCGCCATTCGAACGAGCGCAGCAAGGGCTCCAGAGCACGACCTTCAGCCAGCGCAAGCAAAGTCTCAGCGTAGTGATCGAATACGCCAGGATGAGGATCTTCGGCGGGCAACAGGCGAATCAGCAATTCATTGAGGTAAAGACCACTGAACAACGCCTCGCCATTGAGCCAGGTGGAGATGCCAGCACTCTCCATGCGCCCGACATTCTTCAGCTCGCCCTTGCCCCGGAACTCGACTTCCAATGGCACGAACGGCCGCGCCAGTGTCCCGGCCTTGCCCCGTGCACTGCGCAACACCGCCCGCAGCCGACCTTGCGGCGTGAGGAAGTCCACCAGCGCGCTGTTTTCACGGTAGGCGCGGGAGTGCAGGACATAGGCGGGTTGGCCGATGGGTTGGGTTGGGGACATGAGCTTCTCGCCAAAATGTAGGAGCGAGCCTGCTCGCGATGGTGGATAACGATAACGCGGGCTTTCAGAATGAACGCGGCGCTTTCAAGTCCATCGCGAGCAGGCTCGCTCCTACAAAGGTCCTGCGGTGTATTACAGGTCGCCGTAACCCAACGAACGCAATGCACGCTCGTCATCGGACCAGCCACCCTTAACCTTGACCCACAGGTTGAGCATGATCTTGGAGTCGAACAGCAGCTCCATGTCCTTGCGCGCTTCGGTGCCGATGCGCTTGATGCGCTCGCCCTTGTCGCCAATGATGATTTTTTTCTGGCCATCGCGCTCGACGAGGATCAAGGCATGAATGTGCAGGGTCTTGCCCTGCTGCTTGAACTCTTCGATTTCAACGGTGATCTGGTACGGCAGCTCGGCGCCCATCTGGCGCATGATTTTCTCGCGGACCAGCTCGGCGGCGAGGAAACGGCTGCTGCGGTCGGTGATCTGGTCTTCCGGGAAGAAGTGATCGTTTTCCGGCAGGTGCTCGGCAATCACACGCTCCAGCGCATCGAGGTTATGCCCGTGCTGCGCGGAAATCGGGATGATCTGCGCATTCGGCAACTGCTCCTGCAACCAGCTCAGGTGCGGCATCAGCTCGGCTTTGTCTTCGATGCGGTCGGTCTTGTTCAACGCCACGATCAGCGGGCCGGTCACGTACTGGACGCGCTCGAGAACCATCTGATCTTCTTCGGTCCACTTGGTGCGGTCGACCACGAAGATCACCACGTCGACGTCTTTCAGCGCCGCCGAAGCGGTCTTGTTCATGTAGCGGTTCAGGGCCTTTTCGCCACCCTTGTGCATACCAGGGGTGTCGACGTAGATCGCCTGCACATCGCCCTCGGTCTTGATACCGAGCATGTTGTGACGGGTGGTTTGCGGTTTGCGCGAGGTGATCGCCAGCTTCTGACCCAGGATGTGGTTCAGCAGCGTGGACTTGCCCACGTTCGGACGGCCGACGATGGCAACATAGCCACAGCGCGTTGCGTTTGTATCAGTCATTGCCATTCTCCACACCCAGGGC
>LNAP01004436.1_pt1 | contig 14035 bp, 12 predicted proteins | sample 602601 | NCBI WGS metagenome assembly LNAP01 (sample SAMN02440304, study PRJNA202911) | soil metagenome | biome: Subtropical and temperate rainforests or woodlands; isolation source: soil samples (1 kg each in a 20% v/v slurry with milli Q water) were... ...
CGGATCACGCTCCCCGTCCAGGATCGCCCGCACGATGCGCAGGCCCGTCTCACCCGTGATATCGCTGATCACGTTGTGCAATTGCACGTTCATCTGCGCCAGCGCCTTCTGCATATGCTGCACATGCCGCGACTGATAGTGCGTGAGCATCTGCTGCTGACGCGACAGGGCACGCAGCTGGCAAATTGCATCGTCAGGGCGAAAAGCACCCGATAGCAGCCCGTAGCTCATCAGTTGCTGCAGCCACTGGCAGTCCAGCACGTCGGACTTGCGACCGGACACGTTCTTGACCTGTCGCGTATTCACCAGATGCACCACCAATCCGCGTGAAGACAGCAGTTCGTAAAGTGGAATCCAGTACACGCCCGTGGATTCCATCGCAACGATGTCCACCTCGCAGGCCTGCAGCCAGTCGGCGAGCCGAACCAGGTCATCGGTAAAGCTCGTGAACTCGCGCACTGCCAACTCATCACGGTCCGCAGGCACCGCCACAAAATGGCTCTTGGCCCCAATATCGATCCCTGCCGCGTTCGGATACGCCACCTCAAACACACGCTTGCGCACAGTCATCGTCATCTCCACCATAGGCAAAGGAAGACCGTGCGGGCATGGGTACGTCGATGTACTCACTCTCTCAAACGGGATGCCCTTTCCAGGGCTCACCAATGTCGTCGTCGTGACCCGGGACCACGCTAATCAACGGGCAGCTAGCACCATTGCATGACCGGTCTCCGCCCGCACGGCCTTCCAGGCTAACGCACGAGCCCCAGGTTTCTTGACCTCGGATGCCTGGCCGGCCAGGTTGAGTCGCTAATCAGGATTTCGCAAGAGGCTCATTTGTTATAGATAAAAACCGAGGGTAGCTGTTGGGTCGCATGTTGACACGTAGGGACCAAAAGGCCCAACGGAACCTCGAAAGTCGCTATGCGACGCGCAGTGAACTATATAGCCCCGGAGGCGGCAACCAACCCATGATCGGAAACGAGCCTCTTACATGTGTAGGGGATACCTCCCATGACCCGATATGCTGGACCAAATTCGTTAATCGCCCCGGGCCCGATGAAATAGACTCCATGGCAGCTGGACTGAAATTGGGGGTCTAGCACGGGATACCCCTGCTTTGTCGCTATTAGCCTGCGGACCTGCGAACTAATAAAGTCTAACTTCGACAAATCGTACCGGTACCCGGTCCCGAGCAAAAGATGGTCAACTTCGATTTCTTTATCGCCCAAAGTATTTCTGTCTCGAACAGTGATGTGCAAACGCTTTCCGGCATCTTGCTGCTTTATGACGATGTTGCCTATCTCCGAGTTAGGGTATTGTACCGCGTGACCCTCCACCATATCCACCAAAAAATCCGAAACTGAGGGAGCGTCCATTTCCTGGCGAATACGAGATTTACTAACTTCATCCATAAAGTAAAATCGCTCAGCAAGCTCGCGTTGACGTGCATTAACAGAGTTTCTCATACCGTCGATTCGACTCGTTCTCCGGAAAATAAGATCAACTTGGGCTGCTTCCGCGCGATGAAGCAGTGCGGCAGCCTCCCAGGCACTTTGTCCTCCTCCCAGAACGGCAACTCGCTGATTAGAAAAACGTCCGTACGAAATATGATCAGCCGTATGAGACACTAGCTGTTCTGGGAACGTTGAAAAGGCATTGGGAATATACTTGGCGTACATTACACCAACCGCCACCACCACCTTGTCCGCTGCAATCCGTGTGCCGTCCGACAACTGCAGGATAAAGCCGCCACTTTTGCAGGGTGACACATCAGCAACATAGCTTTCGAGGACCCGCAAGTCGTTCTGCGCTATGAACCAGTTTCCGTACTCTACAAATATCGACCGCGGCAGGGGATATGTAAGATCGTGTCCGCTCTCCTCACCAAACTTGGACAGCGTGTAATTATCATCAGGATCACAGAAACTTGAATATGGCAGTAGAGTCCGAATAAACATATCTGGCGGCATGTAGTCCCCCCAAAATTCCATTTTTTTTCCAATAATCAGGTAATCAGCCCCATAATGATGCAGGTAGGAGCCTAAGGACAAGCCGTAGGGCCCAGCACCAATGATTGCTACACGCCGCTTTTCAGAATAGTGCCTCGTCACTTTCTTTCTCCCCTACGTTTTTTTGGCCCTAGAAAACAATTGCCTTCTTTATTGATCTGAGGGAACGGCATCTCGATGCTCTAGGAGCCTATCGGACTTTCAATGGGCGGGCCGGAAATTGGTCACAAAAGCGCCGAAATCGTCCGTGTACGTGCATGAAATAGATTTATATATAGGGCGCGAAGTCTACCAGAATTCACGCACCCGGCTCATCTTTTGGAAAGTCCGACAGGCTCCTAGGGATGGCCCCTAGTAGCCCCGCATTTCCCAGCCAGCCCGCCGAACACGATTTTTAGATCCGCTAGATGATCAAAAATCGAACAAAACACAGCTTCACGGACATGTCTACCCTCCGCTCTTCAACTACGCGAGTCCCTCACCGTCGGCCAACCAGCTCACGTCGCCGCCTGGATCCGAGATTCTTCACGGAGAAACCGTAGACCTCGAAGTATTCTCATCTGCGAGTCATGCCTCAGTAGGGGCGACAGTACTTGTCGCCTGGCATAAACATCGTGATCCGCTTCATCAGTCTTGGATGCTTCATTTGAAAAGGAGTGCGACGGTGCATGACACAGCCGTTGTCCCATAACAATACGTCGCCAGGCTGCCACTTGTGCTCGTAGATGGCAGTGTTCGCTTCGACTGCCGCCTGCTTCAAAGTGTCGATCAGCTCGTCGCTCTCTTGAGTTGCCATGCCATCAATGCAGCTCATCGTCGCACAGTCTGCATAGAGGGCTCGGCGGCCAGTCACAGGGTGGGAGAGAACTAGTGGATGCCTTGCCTCTGCTGTTTCGCCGCGCTGCTTGCTATTGGCATCCCTCTTCCGAACTACTTCCGCCCCTATTTTATCAACCTCCTTTCGGTAGTTTCTCATCCGGTACTCATAGCTAAATATCCCATAGCGCCCGTCGATTATTTTTTTAATGTTGCCTGGAAGATCGTTGTAAGCATAATATTGGTTAGCGAAGAGGGTATTCCCTCCCTCTTCCGGAACCTCAATAGCGTAAAGCATGGCACCCGTAGATGGCTGCCGCATGTACGTCTGATCGGTATGCCAACCGAGTTCGTCGGCCCCAAGAGCACCAAGGTTCTTTCCATCCTCGTAGTACAAATTGCTAATATAGGCAACCTCCTTGTGATAGGGCGAAGCGATGTCCTGCCGGAGCATAACCTCGAGCTCGCCAAAGCGCTTGGCGAAGCGGATCATGTCGTCTTCTGACAACCACTGCCGCCGGAATAGGAGAACCGCGAACTGCTGCCAGATATTAACGATCTGTCTTACAGTGCCTTCATCGAGCTCCGTCGAAAGATCGACGCCCAGTATCTCGGCTCCCGTATGCTCCGACAGCGCACAGAATTCCACTTTTTTCACGACTTTCTCCTCTTTGTCATTGCTTGCCCTGCCCCCTTTTACCCGAAGAAGCGACCTTCATAATATTCAACTTCCTCATACTTATTCTCTCTCGAGAACGGGTCGAAGTACCTCCCGTCCGGGTGGACGCGATGATGCTTGTCGCGGCCCCGGGTAGTAGTTGTACCCACGCGAAGCATTACAAGCGGCTCGTCGCCGACAGCACAGAACTTGTAATAGGCCCCATGGGGTATCATGACGCCGCCGAAGCGTCCGACCTCGGCAATCTTATCGTCTGGCCCGATGAACTCTGCCTTCCCCTGCATAACCACAAAGACGTGATCCTCGTGCGGATGCGCATGCAGCTCATTTTCGCCTCCACCTGCGTAGCATTTGAGAACCACCCAAAGATCATCCGTCGTCGCGATCGGCGTATCGGTCCGCCCTCGACGCGGCAACTGGGCCCATAACTTGAACGCGGTAACAACTGGATCACTGCCCTTTATCTCCTCTACAGTCTGCCGCAGTTCACGCATCGAATTCGCCGGCCCTGTGGCCGTCTTGCTCTTTGTGCTCTTTGAGTCGGTATTCATAGACTGCTCCTGCCATTGGATTGGCTCGAATAGGGTGACGCCGAAACGCCAGCATTTAAAAGCCGCCGGAATTTCCGCTGTTTCCCGTGCGCACAGTGTTCCCTCTACTGAGTTTACGGATGATTAAACTCATACAAGTGTTGCCAGCTGCCACAAACCCTAGGGCTACTAGGAGGACCGCGTACATCTGCTCGATCCTAAAGTGATTATAGTGCTCCATTAACATATGTCCGAGTCCCGCTTTCGACATCTTAACCTCTGCAAGTAAGGTAGTCGTCACGGCCACCCCCAGCCCAATTCGCATCCCGACGACGATGGGTCTCGCGATCGAAGGCAGATATATCTTGGTCGCCATCTTCAACGGGCTCAGATGAAACACGCACCCCACCTTCACATGGATCGGGCGAACGCTCAACATCGCAACATAGGTACTAAGCACTATGGGGAAGAACGAGCCGAGAGTGGCCAGAGCAGCCTTTGACGCTATACCCGAACCGAAGATCGCCAGCGCAACAGGCAGAAACACAATCTTCGGCGTGGCGCTAAGCGCGCTGATATATGGCTCGATTGCGCGCCCTAGGAAACGTACCGCACCAAGCAATACCCCAACGCTAACCCCAGCCAGAGTTCCCAGAAAGAAGCCGATGACTATTTGAATTAAGGTTACCTGGATATGGTAGTAATTCTTCGCTTCCGATAGAAATAACAGGACGTTCCATAACACTCCGAACCCCGAAGGGAATACAGGATTTTCGGACACGGCTGCAACTAACTCCCAAACTATCCATACGGAAACTAACATCGCTATGCCGTATCCGCCCGAACGCCAAGGTACCCAGTTACTATGCCAAGGCACCCAGATCCTGCGTGGTGCTGGCGCCGACTTGTTTACCGCAGGCGTCTCAGGCATAGCTCTGACCCCCTCAGGCCGAAGTAGAATGACATACTAAGCAGTACCACAAGAGAAATCGCAGCGTATGTATTTACAACATCAAAACGCATATAGTAATCGGCAATAATAGCGCCTAATCCGCCATAAGATACGAGGAATTCGATACCGACTACGTACACGAGAAGATATATAACTGACAATCGTATCCCCATGAAGATAGTTGGTAAGGCATAGGGGAGCATGATTTTCCAGAACATCGCGCTTGATGTTAATCGGTAGATCTTCCCGACGTTCAAAAACACCTGCGGGACGGCCAAAAGGCCTTCACGCGTGTAGATGATGACGGGAATGACGCAGTGAACAAACGCGCATAGCGTGATAGCAAAGTAATTTCTCCCGAAAATCACGAGAAACACTGGAAACAGAAGGACCATTGGGACCGCGAACAAATTACTAAGGATGCCTTCGGATGCGGCACCCCATCCACGGCGGGTGTAAAGGAAAAGCCCGACCGGAATGCCAACGATTAACACTAACGCTAAGGTCGCACCAACAGCGCCTGCCGTTCTTGCTAGCGGCTCAAGCGCCGTCCCAGAAGAAATAATACCTACCAGAGCATTAACTACTTCACTCGGTGGTGGCATTATCCAAGGAGAAATTAATCCAGCCGACACAGCCTTTTGCAACACCACGAGGATAGCAATTATACCGAGCCCGCCCGCTAGAGGTGCGTAAACCGCATGAGTTCTCATGAAGATAGAATCCTTTGTAGAATGAGGGTGACTCATGAAGTCGGGGCACTCATCGTCCTAGCACTCCGCCCTCAAGGGCGTCGGGTGCTTTAATTGTCTGGCAGCACAATATCGATTGCCTGAGCGACTTTCTCCGCCGTCAGGGGCGCCTTTAGAAAGCCGTATTCGGTTGCGAGCTCCATGCTCTGCTCCAAGCCTAGTATGGTGCCCAGCTGAACGTTCTCCCGAGAATAAAACCCAATCGCCGTTTTTGCTACGCTATCGGACACTCCATTGAGGTCCGCGTAAATCTTACGGACCGCGTCGGGGTTGCTATACATCCAGTCGTGAGCCTTCGCTATCGCTCGCATGTACCGAACGGCGACATCACGGTTCTCCTCCAGGAAGTTGCTGTTCGCGAGCACGACGCGAGTCGTGAGCTTGTTCAGAGCAGACAGTTCGGTGCCACGGGCGACCAGGACTAGTTCGCCGCTTTCAATTCGGTCCAAAGCGTAGGGCGGAACGGAATACCCCACGTCGATCTGGTCGGAAAGCACCTGCGTGAGATTGTCCGGCATTCGCCCCGCCATAACGAGTTTCGCGTTCCCGCCAGATGCGTCATTCAGTGCCAGTGCCGCTAGGTGAGCCGCGGTACCCGGCAAGTTGTGCCCGACGGTTTTGTTAGCCAAGTCGGACAAGCCCTTTACGCCTGTTGAAGGCTTTGCGAACCAATACATATCACTACCGGTAAACTCCGGGGCAATAATTTTGACCGGCACCCCCTTGCTGATAGCTCCTAAGGACGCCAACATCCCTATGGCGACCGCGATATCCTGCTCACCGATTATGAGGGCCTGGATGGCTTCCGGTCCGCCCGCCACGTAGGTGACATCAACATTCAGATTCTCCTCGGAAAAAAAGCCTTGCTTTTCCGCCACAGCGATGGGTAGTCCGGTGTCCCACAGCGCCCGATGCGCGGCGCTTACCCTTACCCTGTCCGCACCCATTGCGGCTGTCGTGTTGGCTATTGCTACCAGCATTGCGCCGATTTTTAGTGTACTCTTCCAGCCCATCTGTTTTCCCTCCCGAAAAGATGTTGTTCTTCTTATGTCTCGCCATGAAGCCGCAGCCCAAAGCTTTAGGTGCTACCTAACGAGCTCCGCTCGCTCTCCCAGGGCAGCAAGCTCGGATTTTCTTTAGTGCCGTGCCCTCCTTTGCAATTCTTCCTCGCTCTTCTTCATGCCGCGCGACGCCTCTACACACAGCTCGTTCCATATGATGCCGCGCAGATGCCCAAACGCGTCGCTTGCTATAACGTCTGCTGAGCGCGGACGCGGCAAATCGATGTCGATCATGCGCTTGATCCGCCCTGGGCGGAACGACATGACCGCAACGCGGCTGCTCAATTGAACCGCCTCGGTGATGCTGTGAGTCACGAGTAGGATCGTCTGGCCAGTCTGCTCCCAGATCTTGAGCAATTGGTCTCCCATCAGCATGCGAGTTTGCTCATCCAAGGCGCCAAAAGGCTCGTCGAGCAGGAGAAGTTTGGGCTTTACCGCGAGGGTACGTGCGATTGCTGTGCGCTGGCGCATGCCACCAGACAGTTCAGAGGGATAGGAGTTCTCGAAGCCCTCCAGGCCGGCCAACTTAATAAAGTAGTGCCCGATTTCCTCACGCTCCCGCTTCGGAATTCCTTGGCTTTCTAGTCCAAAACAAACGTTTTCTAAAGTCGTACGCCAAGGGAATGTCGATTCCTCTTGGAAGACAATTCCCACATCAGGTTGTATCCCTTTGACGGGAGCGCCGTTCAGCGAAACTGTTCCAGAATACTCGCCTATGAGGCCGCTTATGATACCAAACAAGGTGGATTTTCCGCATCCACTAGGGCCAATTATTGATGCGATCTCTCCTGCGCGAATATCGATCGAAACATTATCGACTGCGCGGATGTTTTCGCCGGAACCACTTTCATAAGTTTTTGACACGCTATCTAGCTGAAGCATGGCAAGATCTCACGTATTAAAAATAAGGTGCACGTTCTTTGGCTGGGTGTAGGAGATGAGTTCTTCGAGGCACTCCTCCACGCCGAGGCCGGATTTTCCGCGCCCACCAAACTGCGCGCCGAGCAGGTGCACGAGCGTGCCGTTGATCCACACGTAGCCGACGTCGACCCGCTCGGCCGCGCGATGGGCCGCCGCCAGGTCCTTAGTCCAGATGGAGGCGGCGAGCCCGTAGTCGACGCCGTTAACCGCGTCGAACATGGCCTCCTCATCACGCCACCGCAGCGCGGCCATCACCGGCCCAAATATCTCCTCTTGCGCGATGGTCATCTCAGGCGTCACGTTGGTGAACAGGGTCGGCTCGACGAACGCGCCATCGGCCAGCGCGCCGCCCGGGGCGCGACCGCCAACCACAGGCGTGGCGCCCTGCTCGATCCCGGAGCGGATGTAGTTGAGGACGCGCTCTTGCTGGGCGTGGCTTACCAGGCAGCCTACCTGGGTAGCCTCCTCGGTCGGCAGCCCCACGCGCAGGCTGGCGAGCCGCTCAGCGATCGCCTCGACGGTGGCATCATAGATCGCCTCGTGCAGAAACAGCCGCGTATTGGAGCTGCACGCTTGCCCACAGCCCCGCTCAAGGCTCATTCCGAACACGGCGGCAGCCGCGACCTTCTCCGGGTCCGCATCAGGGAAGGCGATAAGCGCATTCTTGCCCCCCAACTCGAGAGTGACGCGCTTGATGCCATCCGCCGCGGCACGCAATACCGCCTGACCGGTCTTTATGCTCCCGATGACGCCAATGCGCGGCACCAGTGGGTGCCGAACCAGTGCATCTCCGGCGGCCACGCCACCGGTCAGCACGTTAAAGACCCCCGGCGGCAGAATCCCATCGAGCAGCTCCGCGAGCCGCAGTACCGACAGCGGGGCCTGATCCGCAGGTTTAACGATGACCGCATTGCCTGCCATCAGGGCCGGCGCCAGCTTCATGCCGGCGAACATGACCGGATGGTTGAAGGCATTGATTCGCGCCACAACGCCGAATGGCTCGCGGACAGCATAGTTGAGCACCCCATCGCCCATGGGAATGGTCTCGCCCTTCATCTCGGTGTAAAGACCGGTGAAATAGTCAATGACATCCGCTGCCGCCGCTGCCTCGCCGCGGGCGGTGTGGTAAGGAAAGCCACCGTCGATCGACTCGATCCAGCCGAGCTCGTCGGTGTGCTCGCGCATGCACTGCGCAACCACTTTTAGCATCCGCGCCCGCTCGGCCGGCTTTACCCGCTTCCATTCAAGAAATGCCTGGTGCGCCGCCCACACCGCCTTATCCACATCCACAGCATCCGCATTCGCAACCTGCCCCAGCGCCTGGCCCGTCGCCGGATTCACCAGATCCGTGCTCGCACCGCCACTCGCTGCATGCCACACCCCCCCGTAGTACAGCTCGCGGTGAATCGACAGCAGCTCATCACCCACAACAGCTGGGCGTGGTCGCATTTGTTGCTTCTTTTGCAGATCTACCGTCATTTCTCAATCCTCTGTTGGTGCTTAGCGGGGATAGCCGGTGTAGTCGGGAGCGATCGACACGTCGATGAAGCATTGCCCCCCTTCCTCAGCCACTCGCAGGCCCGTTTCAATAGCTTCGTCGAGGAAGCTGAGCTCGTTAACAGATTCAAGTGAGGTGAAGCCTTGTGCGCGAGCGAAGCTCGATAAGTCAACTGACGGATGGTCGATGCTTTGTCCGATCCATGCGCGATCAACGGGCCGGTTGCGCGCGTTCGATGTTGTATGCTGGTGCTGCTCGTCGATGTAGTAAGACCTGTTGTTGGCGCAGATGATGAGAATCGGAATGTTGCTGCTGGCTGCTGTCCAAAGTGCAGTACCCCCCATCAGCAGATCGCCGTCACCCAGTACAGCGATCGGCAGGCGTCCGGTCCCGCGTAGAGCCAGTGCTGAGCCGACAGCCATGCCGGGGCCCGATCCTATGCCGGCCCCGCCGTCGTACCCGAGGTAGTCCAGAGGCGAGCCCAGCGGAAAACTGGCGACGTGCCACCCGAGGGGCACTCGTACCAGCGAGACTTTGTGTCCCGCGCAGCCTTTCCTCAGAGCGACGCCCAGGTCCCATAGGCCGATCACCCCTGGGTCGTCTTCAAGGGGAGCGACACGTTGCGATGGCGAGTGCTGCACGCACCGGGCTTTCACTCGAGCCATCGCCGCTTCCTTCAGCGCCCTCCGTGATTGATCGGAGATCCTTCGAATTTTCTCCAGTAACAAAGGAACCGCAACGTGCGGCTCTGATAGCAACTCGAGGTCCACTGGCGTTAGCCGCTGATAGTCACGGCTCCACCCGCGATGCGCATACCTGTCTACGGAGACCTGAATAACCTTCGCCTGTACGTCGCCCGGGTTGCCATAGGCTTGCTTGAAGATAGTCGCACTATCGATCCAGTCGAGGCTGAGGATGACGTCCGCTTTGCGGATGGCGTCTACGGCCTCGTCGTCCGCGAACACCAGCGCGGGTTCCGAGATGTGAAGCGGGTGGTCCGTGGGAAAGGCGGCACCGCACTTCAGGTCCGTGAGAACAGCCGCACCTAGCATTTCCGCAAGTTCCACACGGGCGTCCCATGCTTGCTGGCTCCGGGACACGCGTCCCGCCAGAATCAGCGGCGCCTTTGCCGAGACTAGTAGCGATACCGCCTCTGCCACCGCGTCTGAGCTAAGCGAGGCGGTGGCCTGAGCCGCGAAGCGCCTGACGTCGGGGCGAGTAGGCTGGCCTTCGAGCGGTTCCTCCTGCATCCTTTGGTCCAACGTCACCAGAGTCGGCCCCTGCGGCGCAGTCTGGGCGATCTGGTGCGCGCGAAGCAGGGCCTCTACCGCTCCGCTCGGAGAAAGTGCCAGGTCGTCCCACTTCGTATAATCCCGCACGATTGCCGCTTGATCGATGGAGCTGTGCATCCAGTCAACGGGTGTGCGTCGTTTCATTGAGTCAACCGGCCCGGTGCCGGCCAGTATGACCACCGGCGCGCGGTCACACCAGGCGTTGAAGACCGCCATCGACGCGTGCATCAGCCCCACGTTGCAGTGCAGGATCACGGGCATGGGCCGTTCGGCAACCTTTGCGAAGCCGTGTGCCATTGCGACGGCGTGCTCCTCATGGAGGCACAACACCATCTGCGGTGTGTCATTTGAGAGATGGTTCACGATGCTCTCGTGGAGACCGCGAAAGCTCGAGCCTGGACAAACCGCCACGTATTCGTATTGGAGCGCACGCAGCACGTCGGCTATAACGTCGCTTCCCCATATCCCCTGGTTCGTCTCGGCGCCGACGTCGCACGCCCCAGTGTATCGGTTGGGGCTAACGTCATTTATATGGTTATCAGCCAATGTATGCTCTCCGGTTGTCCGTTATTATTCTTTTAGCGCCCTACTTTTCCTGATTAGCCCATTGAAGCGCGCGCGATCATTCAGATCGGTCATGCCAAGCGCACTTTTCTTAGGCTAGCAGACTTAATCTCTCCTACCCGAATTTCGTAGAGCTACCTAGTTGGGCTCGATAAATAGTACAACTCTTCAGTTGAGCGTCAAGCTGCATCGCAGCACGCCGACGAGGCCAATAATTGGCTCTCTCTCGTCCGGTGTGGTTGACTCTCAAGCGCAGCTCGGTTGAGCGGGATGGAGTCATGGGTTCTTCGGCAGGTGCTTGAGCTTGGCGCAGACGAGGTAGCTGATGGTGATCAGGTGGGCGTCGGAACCGTAGCCCTTGGCACGGGCCTTGGCCGCCTGGACGCGCCCGTTGATCGCCTCGGCAAAGCCGTTGTTCAAGCGCGAGCGGAAGTGTTCGAGGATCCCGTCCAGGTGCTTCTTCACCGTGGCACCCAGGCGCTTGAACGGCGCCAGTCGGCTGCGCCTGGCCCAGCGGATCCAACGCGGCAGCAGCGCCTCGGCGGCGGCCCGATCGGTACACTGCGCAAACACCTCGCGCAGTCGCTCCTTGAGCCGCCACGCCCGGGCCGTTTTCAAGCCCGAGCGCTGCAACCAGTGCATCTGGGCGACCTGCTTGTCGGTCCAGGTCACCGCGTCCTTCAGGGTGCCCCAGCGGCAGCCCTTGAGTTCGACCTCCTGCTTGACCTCGGCCCGGCGCACCTGATCCAGCGCCTCGTTGGCCAGCGCGATCACATGGAACGGATCGAAGCTCGCCACCGCGTTCGGACAGTGCGTGCGCGCGCCGGCCTGGTAGGCTGCGCCCAGATCCAGGCTGACATCGGTGATCGCCTGGGCCTCACCGCCGTGCGCGGCCAGATCCTCGGCAAACGCCTCGAACGTGGCGGCGTTCTTGCCCGGCGTGGCAAACAGCAGACGTCGTGCGTCGGCATCGCAGAACATCGTCACGTAGCGCTGGCCGCGCCGCGCACTGCGCTCGTCGGCACTGATCCGGCGCACCGTCGAGTAGTCCTCACGGGCACGCGCCTGCTTCATGTAGTGGTCCAGCACACGCCAGACCCGATCATCCGACACGCCCAGCAATTGGGACACCGCCAGCACCGGCATCTGCTCGCACAGCGCCACGATGAAGGCTTCCAGCGTCTGCGTGAAACCCGCCCCCGCGCGTGCCCAGGGCACCTCCACCTGCGAGGTCTTCTCGCACACCTCGCAGGCGACCCGCGGCACGCGGGCCTGCAGCACCGCCTGATACTGGAAGAAGTTCAGGTGCCGCCAGGTGCGCGGCAGCCGGTCATGAATCGGTTGATCGGCCGCGCCACAGGCCGGGCACGCCAGCCGCTTGGCGGTGTTGTCGATCTGGAAGGCGATCACGCCTTCGGCAGGGCGAAAGTCGAGGCTGACTACGCGCCACGGCGCGCTGAGCCCGAGGGCTTGAGTGAAGAGAGTTTCTATCGGCGAAGCTTGGCGGCACTCTGCGAGCAGAGCAAGTCAGGCGGAAGTCAACCACACCGGACGAGAGAGAGCCCAATAATTGCTACGGTGATGTCTGTATTCATAATGGTCACAGTGATGTCTGCTACTGGCGCGTAACGCTTGACTTAAGTTGCGCCGGCCGCGACCTGTCAGCGGAGTAACGCTCAAGATGCGGCAGTCCACAACGACTGAGGACGCGTCGGCTTGAACGAATTGTTAAGCCACGACCTCGCCAGTGGAAAGCAGATGCTCAAACTGCTCACAGGTGAGCACCGTAACGCCTTGAGACCTGGCCTTAGCTAGCCTTTCTAGTCCAGAATTTGTCGCCAGCACAGAGGAATGCCAGGCGCCTTGAAGTGACTACCTGGGCCAAGGAAGTGGGTGTGGCCTTGTCAGTGGTGGAGAACCCGCGTGACATTGCATGGCCCAATTCCATCCATCCACTTCTGAAATTTTGCAATCTGGTCAGCGCTTCTTTAAAAAAACGTGAGAGTCTATCGCCCTGCATATCCAGATTAACCACTGCTTATACAATTAGAAATCGAGCTTGGCCACGCCTTCTATCCTTGCGGCTCCGGCTTTTGTGGGATGTACCCTATTCCCCGGCAGGCGCAGCGTATGGGATGAGGTTGCGTCCCTCCACCAAGAATGCCTCGTGTTGGGAAGTCTCCAAAACGCCGGACTCGTGGGTGCGAATGTCGGACAGAAACCTGGCAAAGATTTGACCGCCACGCCGCATGTCGCCCTCACCGAGCCGTCTGCCCTCGCCTTGGAAGGCGATGACGAGCTTCTTGGCCGAGGCAAGTTCGGCAAGCACGCTCGCGGAGATCGGCGCCATAACGTTCCAAGACCAAGTGCAAAGCCGACCAGAACAATTGACGGTGGGACGATCCGCATTCTCGGCCTTCAGCTGGACGGTTCGCCGATCGTCGATGCGAAAAAGAATGGCGTCCACATCCACGGGATCACCCGAATTGGTGAGCGTGATCAATCGCCGGAAGTACATCTGCCCGTCCCGGGTGATGATCTGGTTCCCGATCCCAGCCATACCGATGCTCCCGCGACCATAGACACATGACTTCTCTTGAGAGAATGTATCTTGCCTGCAATCAGGCTCGGCGGCAGCCGTGCTTGTGGCGGCAAACAAGGCCAACCCGGTGAGAAATACGCAACAACGAATTGCGATGGTCATGCTGCAAGCCCCTAGTCATGAATACCCTCCGACCCATGGTAGTTAAAAGATGGTGTAGACGTGGAGGGCCGCATGCCAGCGCCAAACCTTCTTTTGTGCATCGGTGCCAACACCCCTCCCTGAAGCCTAACGCACGTCGATCAGCGCGCCGTGCCGGCCACGCCCAGCTGGTCCAGCATGAAGGCGTAGTACTCGGCCATTTCCCGGTAGCGGCGGAAGCGGCCGGACTTGCCGCCGTGGCCGGCTTCCATGTT
>LNAP01003927.1_pt1 | contig 14030 bp, 15 predicted proteins | sample 602601 | NCBI WGS metagenome assembly LNAP01 (sample SAMN02440304, study PRJNA202911) | soil metagenome | biome: Subtropical and temperate rainforests or woodlands; isolation source: soil samples (1 kg each in a 20% v/v slurry with milli Q water) were... ...
GACGCGCGCCGCTCCGAGGCGCGGCTGCTGCGCCAGCTCGGCCGCTCGTCGCGCACCCTGCTGCGCAGCCGGATCATCGTCGCCTGAGGTCCGGCAAACTACTTGCCAAAAGCAACTAATTGATTGACACTGGCAACCATCGAGGCCTGCCGGAAATACGCCCATGACTCCGACTATTCCTGATCAGCAGATCGCCGCGGTGCGCGACTTCAACCGCTTCTACACCCGCCGGCTCGGCGTGCTCGAGCAGCAGTTTCTCGACAGTCCCTATTCGCTCACCGAAGCGCGGGTGTTGTACGAACTGGCACATCGCGAGGCGCCCTCCGCCAAGGAGATCGCCGCCGCCCTCGACATCGACGCCGGCTATCTCAGCCGCATCATCCAGACCTTTTCCGACAAGGGACTGCTCACCCGCAGACCGCTGCCGGCCGACCGCCGGCAATACCAGCTCGGCCTGACCGCAAAGGGACGCCTCGCGTCGGGCCGGCTCAACCGCGCGTCGCATGACGACATCGCCGCGATGCTGGGCCGGCTCGCGCCGAACGAGGCGGAGCAGGTGACACAGGCCATGGCGAGCATCGAGCGGCTGCTCGATGCGCCGGATCGTGCCCGGCCGAAAGCGACGCTGCGCGCGCCCATCCCCGGCGACATCGGCTGGGTGGTGCAGAGCCATGGCGCACTCTACGCGGCGGAATACGGCTTCGACGCCTCGTTCGAGGCACTGGTGGCGGAGATCGCCGGCAAGTTCCTGGCGTCGTTCGACACCTCGCGCGAGCGTTGCTGGATCGCCGACATCGATGGCGAGCCGGTCGGCTCGGTGTTTTTGGTCCGGCAGTCCGACGAGATCGCAAAATTGCGGCTGCTGCTGGTGGATCCCGCCGGGCGCGGCCAGCATCTCGGGCAACGGCTGGTGCGGGAATGCATCGGCTTTGCCCGGCAATGCGGCTATCGCAAGATCACGCTGTGGACCCAGAGCATCCTCACCGCCGCGCGAAAAATCTATCAGGACGAAGGCTTCGTGCTGGTCGCCAGCGAACCGCACCGCAGCTTCGGCATCGATCTGGTGGGCGAGACGTGGGAACTGAAGCTGTAGTTCGCCACATACTCCATCGTCATCCTGCGGTGCCGTCGCTCTTGCGACGGCCTCAAAGGATGCACCGCCGGCTCCGGCGCTTGTGGCCGCATCCTTCGAGCTCGCCTGACGGCGAGCACCTCAGGATGACGACGTTGGTGGATAGACCGGACTACTTCGCCTTGCCGCGGCGCAGGTGCTCATCGAGCCGCGGCATGATCTCGACGAAATTGCACGGCCGGGTGCGGTAGTCGAGCTGCGCCGCCAGAATGCCGTCCCAGCCGTCGCGGCAGGCGCCCGGCGAGCCCGGCAGGCAGAAGATATAGGTCGCGCCGGCGACGCCGGCGGTGGCGCGACTCTGGATCGTCGAGGTGCCGATCTTGGCATGGCTCAACATGTGAAAGGCAATGGAAAAGCCGTCCATGCGCTTCTCGAACAACGGCTCGATGGCTTCCGGCGTGACGTCGCGCCCGGTGAAACCGGTGCCGCCGGTGGTGATGATGGCATCGACGCCGGGATCGGCAATCCATTCCTGAATGACGGCGCGGATCGCCGGCACGTCATCGGTGACGATTTTGCGCGCGGCGAGCTTGTGGCCGGCGGCAGTGAGGCGATCGACCAGGGTGGTGCCCGACTTGTCGTCGGCCAGCGAACGCGAGTCTGACACCGTGAGCACCGCGATGTTGAGCGGGATGAAGGATTTGCTGTCGTCGGTGGATGACATGGTCTCGACCTCTCGTGTCCCGCACGCGGTGCGGCGCTCTTGCGCCGCTCCGCAGATGCGGGACCCATTCGATGATAAGAGCTGGACCCCGGATCTGCGAAGCAATACTGCGTATTGCATCGCGTCCGGGGAACGCAGAACATGGCGTGCTGCGTTAGACTTACAGCCTTTCAGCGCCAAAGGTGTTGCAGGCCTGCACGGTGCCCTGCTGGTAGCCGGTCATGAACCAGCGCTTGCGCTGTTCGGCCGAGCCGTGGGTGAAGGAATCCGGCACCACGCGACCCTGGGCCTGGCGCTGCAGCGTATCGTCGCCGATCGCCGACGCGGTCTGCAGCGCGGCGTCGATGTCGCCGGCTTCGAGGAAGCCCGGCCGCTTCTTCTCCTCGCGGTTGACCCAGACGCCGGACAGGCAGTCCGCCTGCAACTCGACCTTGACCTGCAGCGCGTTGGCCGCAGCCTTGCTGCCGGCCTGCTCCTGCAACCGCGTCACCCGCGGCAGGATGCCGAGCAGGTTCTGGATGTGATGGCCCGCCTCGTGCGCGATGATATAGGCGGCGGTGAACTTGCAAGCATTGCCCGAGCAGCCGCGAAACCGCGTCTCGACCTGGCGGAAGAAACCGGTATCGAGGAAGATCTGCTTGTCCGGCGGGCAATAGAACGGCCCCATCGCCGACTGCGCCATGCCGCAGCGGCCGCCATTGGTAGCATTCTTGAACAGCACGATGCGCGGCCCGGAATACTTCTGGCCGCTGGCCTGGAAAATCTCGCTCCAGCGGTCGTCGATCTCGCCGAGCACGCCGGAGATCATGCTGCCCATCTCGTCGGTCGGCGCACCGCCCTTGCTGGGCGCCGAACGGCGGTCGGTCTGGTAGGTCGGCGCCTGCTGGCCGCCGGTGAGAATCTCGGCACCGCCGATCAGGATGCGCGGGTCGATGCCGAACGCCCAGCCGACCAGGCCGAGCACGATCACGGTGCCGATGCCGAGACCGCCGCCGCCCATCGGCAGCCCGAATCCGCCGCCACCGCCGCCGCCTTCGTCGTCGCGACGATCATCGATGTTGTCGCTGCGACGGAAGTCATCGTAACGCATGGTGGCTTTCCTTTATTCAGTCCGCTGGCGGAGCGCGCGCCGACACTCAACGCGGCAACCGCGTAAAATTTCCATCGAATTCAGCAATAACCTGCCCGGCAAATATTGCCTAGCATGAACAACAACGAAGTCGATGGCAATTAAGTCGATTTTTACTTTGCGGCGTCATGTTGTGGCCAGTCGGTTGTTTAGTCCCGCGTCGCCGACAGCGTCGCCTGAGTCAGAGTAATTGAGTCATGGTTGTTTCGCTTCGCGGGGCGTCTGCAAGGGCGCCCCGCATCAAATTCGAATCCGGCCCGAGCTCCCGCATCGTCATCGGGGATTGCGTCGCCGAGATGTCAAAGTTGCCGGCCCAGTCCGTCGATCTGGTGTTCGCAGATCCGCCGTACAACCTGCAACTGAAGGGCGATCTCAAGCGCCCGGACGAATCGCACGTCGATGCGGTCACCGATGACTGGGACAAGTTCTCGTCATTCGCCGCCTACGACGATTTCACCCGCGCCTGGCTGCTGGCCGCGCGCCGGATCATGAAACCGTCGGCCACCCTGTGGGTGATCGGCTCCTACCACAACATTTTTCGCGTCGGCTCGATCATGCAGGACCTGGGCTTCTGGGTGCTCAACGACATCGTGTGGCGCAAGTCCAACCCGATGCCGAATTTCCGCGGCCGTCGCTTTACCAATGCGCACGAGACCATGATCTGGGCCGCGCGCGACGAGAACGCCAAGGGCTATACCTTCAACTACGAGGCCCTCAAGGCCGCGAATGAAGACGTCCAGGCGCGTTCCGACTGGCTGATTCCATTGTGCACCGGCGACGAGCGCCTGAAGGGCGCCGACGGCAAGAAGGTGCACCCGACCCAGAAGCCCGAAGGCCTGCTCGCCCGCGTGCTGCTGTCGTCGTCGAAGCCCGGCGACCTGGTCATCGATCCGTTCAACGGCACCGGCACAACCGGCGCCGTCGCGAAAAGGCTCGGCCGCAACTATATCGGCTTCGAACGCGACCGCGACTACGCCGCTGCCGCAGAGGCACGGATCGCCGCGATCGAGCCGTTGCCCGACGCCACCCTCGCCCCGTTCATGACCGCGCGTTCTGCCCCCCGCGTCGCGTTCTCCGAACTGGTCGAGCGCGGCATGATCACGCCCGGGACCAAGCTGGTCGATGCCAAGAAGCGCCATGGCGCTCTGGTCCGGGCCGACGGCGCCATCCTGTTCGGCGACAAGGTCGGCTCGATCCACCGCATGGGCGCCATGGCCCAGGGCTCCGCCGCCTGCAACGGCTGGACCTTCTGGCACCTCGAAACCAAAAAGGGCCTGCGGCTGATCGACGAATTGCGCGCCCAGATCCGCAGCGAAATGGGCGGGGTCTAATCCGCCCATGCGTAGGGCGGATTAGCGCAGCGTAATCCGCCTCCTACGTTGGCACGGCGGATTACGCCTTCGGCTCATCCGCCCTACGCAATTTTCTGCGGAAACGGTCCCAGCACCTTCTCCACCAGCGCGGAGTCGCAGTATTCCTTGATCTGCCTGATCCGGCCATCCTCGACCCGCCACACCATGCAGTAGTCGTTGTCGTAGCGAAGGCCGGTCCTGGTGACGTTGTCGCCCTTGGCCTCGACGACGACGGTGTCACCTTCGGCGACAAAATTATACGCCACCGTCCGCGGCCGGACGTCGAACAGCGACCTGAAGTGCCCCATCAATCCGTTCAGCACCGCATCGCGTCCTTCAAACGTTCGTGACCACGAATACTGGCCGGTGACGATCCAGCGCACATCGTCGGCGAGATGGTCGGCGAAAGTGGTACCGCTGCGATTGGCGGAGTCGGTGTAAATCTGCTGGATCAATTTCTTGTTGGCAGCGACGTTCATGAACATCTCCTGATAGCGATAGTAGCGTTCGAAAAATCCGGGATGCTGCGCGAGGGTGGTGAACAGCCGCAACGGCGGCATCCATGATCGCGGAAAGCGGTCAAATACCGCCTCAACATGGGAATGGCGCTGCTGGGCAGATTGAAGGCGCAGGGTCATTCGGTTTGCTCTCTGCATCAGACGATGACGGCAATCTGGCGCAGCGAACCCCATTCTTCCAATCGATAGTTGATATGATATATATTCGGCCGATGAATTTGGCTGCGCTCGACCTCAACCTTCTTGTCGCCCTCGACGCCCTGCTGCTGGAAGCGAATGTCAGCCGCGCCGCCATGCGGATCGGATTGTCACAGCCGGCCACGAGCCATGCGTTGCAGCGGCTGCGCGACGCTCTCGGCGATCCCTTGCTGGTGCGGGTCGGTGCACGCATGGAGCTGACGCCGCGCGCTCAGGCGCTGCGCGGGCCGCTGACGCAGGCGCTCGACCAGGTACGCGGATTGTTTGTCGCCGACGGCTTCGATGCCATCAGCAGCGAGCGGCACTTCCGCCTGATGATGCCCGATCTCGCAGTGGAGCTGCTGGTGCCTGCGCTGATGGCGAAGCTCGCCAGGCAGGCGCCGAACGTTCAGGTCGACATCGTGCCGTGGCGCGGTCCGGCAATCTTTCATGCCGAGTTCGCCCGCACCATCGACATGGTGATCAGCATCGGCGACGCCTTCAAGGGCTTTCATCGGCAGTTGCTCTACACCGACAGCGATGCCCTGGCGGTACGGCGCGGCCATCCCGCAGGCGCGACACTGAAGCGGCGCGCGGATTTTCTCAAGGCAAAGCATATCGCGGTGGTGATCCGCGGCGCGAATGCCGACCTCATCGACAACTGGCTGCTGCCGCTGGGCATCGAACGCCAGATTGCACTTGTGGTGCCGGGCTATCTCGAGGCGCTGCATGTGGCGGCGCGAACCGACCTCGTCGCCTTCGTGCCGCGCCGGCTGATCGCCGCGCTGGCAAGACCACTGGCGCTGACCACGATCGCGCCGCCGCTCGATCCGGGCATCGACGAGCAATTCATGTTCACGCCGACGCGGGCGCAATTCGATCCGGGCTCGATCTGGCTGCGCCGGATCATGCTGGAGGTCGGCCGAGAAATGAAAACAGTGAAGACGTAGGCCGATTAGCGAAGCGTAATCCGCCACCTTTCGCTGGACGCGGCGGATTACGCCTTCGGCCAATCCGCCCTACTCGTTACGCCGCCTTGGCGCCGGCCTGATCCACCAGGGTCTCCCGGGCGTTGCCGAGATAGTGGCGGATTTCCTTGGTCAGCAGGCCGGACTGCGAGGAGACGTCGCCGGAGGCGGCCATGGTCGAGGTCGCCAGTTGCTCGGTGTCCCTGGCGGTGGTCGCCAGCGACTGGATGCTGGCGGAGATCTCGCGCACCACGCCGAAGGCCTCGTCGACATTGCGGGCGATACCCGCCGTTGCCGCCGACTGCGCTTCCGAGGCGCCGGCGACCTTGCCGGTGATCTCGTTGACCTCGGCAATCACGGTGCCGATCTCGGTGATGGAGTCGCTGACCTTGTCGGTGGCCGACTTGACCTGGCCGATCTGGGCCTCGATCTCGGCGGTGAAATTGGCGGTCTGCGTCGCCAGCGACTTGACCTCGTGGGCGACCACGGCAAAGCCGCGGCCGGCGTCGCCGGCCCGCGCCGCCTCGATGGTGGCGTTCAGCGCCAGCAGGTTGGTCTGGCTGGCGATGGCGTTGATCGACTTGACGACCTCGCTGATGCGCACGGCGACGTTCCTGAGCACGTCGACATTGCTGGCGGCATCGGCGACCCGCTCCACGGCGCGACCGGCAATGTCGGCCGACCGGTGGATGTCGGCGCCGACTTCGCTGGCGTTGGACGACAACGTCGCCGTCGCGGATGCGACCGACTGCATGGCGGCCGCGGCCTGTTCCGACGCTGCGGCCACCGAGGTGATGCGCGCCAGCGTGGAAGAGGCGCCGGAGCGCAGGTTGCCCGCGGTGCCGCTCATTTCCGCCGCGCCGCTGTCCAGCGCGGAGACGATGGCATTGACCGTGACTTCCAGATCGGCGGTCTGCCGTTCGAAGTGCTTGATGCGCGACGCGATGCTGTCGGTGGCGGCGTTCATCGCCTTGGCGCCCTGCAACAACCCGCCGTGCAAGCCGCCCGGCAGGATACGGCGGTAATACTTGTTGTGATGCAGCGCCGTCATCGCCGCGGTGGATTCGCGGACGAAGGCATCGCAGCCGTCGATCATGTCGTTGATGGTGTGCAGCAACTCGCCCATGTTGCCGCCGACCGGAATCGACAGCACGCGGGCCTCGAAGTCGCCCTGCGCGATGCTGCGGCAGGCGACAGTGGCACGCTTGACCAGCGCCGTTGTGCGCATGATCCACAGCAGCGACAGTGCCGCCGCGGCGATCGCCAGCGCCTGGCAGGCCATGGCGGCGAGCGGAAAGCCGGCAAGCTGCAGCCCCAGCGCAATCACAGATCCGGCGATGACGAGCAGCGTGCTAAGCTGCGCTCTTGAGAGAAAACATGAGTTCGTCATAGCTGACTTTCTGGGAGGCAACGAAATCCACAAGGGCCTTGTGTCCGGCGGCGACGGCGTCCTTGCCGTTGGCATGACGGCGCTCGATCGCCAGCACCTCGGCATAGAGCGGCGCGATGGTGTTCGCGATGATGTCGCGCGCCGGCGCGCGGCGATTGGAATGATAGCTGCAGATCTTGCCGTCGGCGCCGAACGACGGCGTGACGTGGGCATAGACCCAGTAGTGGTCGCCGTTCTTCGCCATGTTCTTGACGTAGGCGAAGATCTCGCGGCGATCCTCGATGGTGTCCCACAGCAGCTTGAACACGCTGCGCGGCATATCGGGATGGCGGACGATGCTGTGCTGCTCGCCGATCAGCTCGGCCTCGGTATAGCCGGCGACCCGACAGAACAGCCGGTTGGCATAGGTCAGCCGGCCCTTGAGGTCGGTTTTCGAGACGATCAGTTCGGATGCGGGAAAGAAGATCTCGCGGCCGCTCGGCGTGACGTGCTTGGACATTGTAAATCCGGTGGTGGCGTGTTCGCTGGAACGCCAGCAAGTGGTATTAAGCAACCTTGCTGAACGAAGCGTTAAGGCCCGCAGCCTGTTCTTTCGCTGGTCACGACTATCACAGCCGTTGATTGCGTTTCGCTTAAGAATCCCTGCAATTGCACTCGTTGCGTGTGATGCGTCGTGCCGGGCGAAGCCACGGGCAAGCATCACGAAGGCGCCCGTTGCTGACGGATCGACAGCCTGATAGCCGCGCGTCAGCCGAGCCCGTGGGCGATCACCTTGCGCATCACATTGGGCAGCGCCTCGTCCTGCAGCGTGGCGACCGGCACCCAGCGCATGCCGTGCGGAGCGCGGCTGCGCGCCGGCACCTGCGCGGTGTAGACCACCAGCTCCAGCGGGAAATGCGTGAACACGTGGCTCACCACGCCGACCTTGCGATGCCAGCGCGCCACCGCCTTCAGCGCCGGCGCCTGGGCCAGCGCGATCTTGTCGTCATGGCCGGCCAGCCAGTCCGACACCGGCACCTCGGTCATGCCGCCGAGCAGGCCTTTTTCAGCACGCGTGCGCACCAGCAACTCGTCGCCGCGCGTCACCACGAAAGCGGCGCCGCGGCGCAGCAGCCCGGTCTTCTTCGGCGCCTTGCGCGGGAACGTCTCCTGGTCGCCGCGGGTCCGCGCCGCGCAGTCGTCATTGATCGGGCACAGCGCGCAGGCCGGCTTCTTCGGCGTGCAGATGGTCGAGCCGAGATCCATCAGCGCCTGGGCGCTGTCGCCGGCGCGCGATGGGCCGAGCAAGGTGGTGGCCAGCGCCTGGATCTGCGGTTTTGCCTTGGGCAGCGGCTCCTCGACGGCATAAAGCCGCGACACCACACGCTCGATATTGCCGTCCACCGGCATGCACTGGCGGGCAAAGGCGATGGCCGCGATCGCCGAGGCCGTATACGGCCCGATGCCCGGCAGGCTGCGCAGTCCCTCCTCGGTATCCGGAAAGGCGCCGCCATGGTCGCGCAGCACCGCCACCGCGCAGGCGTGCAGGTTGCGGGCGCGCGAGTAATAGCCGAGCCCGGCCCACATCCGCAGCACGTCGTCCTGCGAGGCGCTGCCGAGATCGGTCACCGTCGGCCAGCGCGCCAGAAACTTCTCGAAATACGGTCCGACCGCCTGCACTGTGGTCTGCTGCAGCATGATCTCCGACAGCCAGACCCGGTACGGATCGATGGTGCCGCCCGGCAGCGGCCGCCACGGCAGCTTGCGCCGGTGCCGATCGTACCAGGCCAGAAGCAGCATGGGACGGTCGGCTGACGCAGAGGATGGCTTCTGACGTTTGACGGCTGGCGATGCGGGCACGCTGCATTGTAAAATCAGAATCGGGCCATGGCCAGCCCACGCCGCCGTTATGGCCGGGCTTGTCCCGGCCATCCAGTTTGTTCCGTGCAGGCGTGGATGCCCGGCACAAGGCCGGGCATGACGACTTCTGCCGAAGGCCGGCAGGTGCTAGAACGCAGCATGCGAAAGCCCGGCTACATCTCGGCAAAACCCCTGTCCCTGCTGCTCGGCGGGGTGTTTGCCGACGCCTTTGCCAAGCAGGGCTTCGCGTCGCGGGAACTGGTGACCCGCTGGGCCGAGATCGCCGGCGCCGAGGTGGCAAAGTTCTCCGAGCCGCTGAAGATCCAGTGGCCGCGTCCGGTGGAAGGCCAGCCCGAGCAACCGGCCACCCTGATCCTGCGCGTTGAGGGGCCGATGGCGCTGGAGATCCAGCATTCCTCCGATGCCATCCTGCAGCGGGTCAACCGCTTCTTCGGCTGGAACGCGATCGGCAAGATCGCGCTGCGCCAGGCGCCGCTCAGCCGGCCGAAGGTGCGCAAGACCGTCGCCCCGATCGATCCCGCCGCCGTCGCCCGGGTCGAGCAGACGCTCGGCTCGGTGGAGGATGAGGACTTGCGCGAGGCGCTGGCCCGGCTGGGCGCGGCGATCAAGCGAAATTGAGCCGGCCGCAGCCGTCGTGAGCGGCGCGCGCTTGCCACAATTGTGGTTTCAAGCTAGCCAACACAGAGATTTCCAGGCGCGCCGCGCCGATATGGAGCATTCCGTTGATCATCACGCGCCGTGACTTCACCGCCGCCCTCGCTCTGACCGGCGTCGCCGCGGCCATCGGCCTGTCGCCGCTGCAGCTGATCGGCGAGGCCTTCGCCCAGAGCGCGGCCGATGTCGCCAAGCCGGTGTCGCTGCCCGACATGGTGCTCGGCCCGGCCAACGCCACCGTCACCGTCACCGAATATGCCTCGATGACCTGCCCGCATTGCGCGGCCTTCACCGAGCAGGTGTTCCCGAAGATCAAGGAAGCCTTCATCGACACCGGCAAGATCCGCTTCGTGTTCCGCGAATTCCCGCTCGACATCAAGGCCGCCGCCGGCTCGATGCTGGCGCGCTGCATCGCCAAGGACGACGCGCCCAAATACTTCGCCGTGATCGACCTGCTGTTCAAGCAGCAGAACGACTGGGTGATGAAGGACACCGCCGCGACCCTGACCCGGATCGGCAAGCAGGCCGGGCTGAGCCAGCAGGCGGTCGAGGACTGCCTCAAGGACCAGGCGCTGCTCGACAAGATCGCCGCCGACCAGAAGTTCGCCAACGAGGTGCTGAAGGTCAACTCGACGCCGACCTTCTTCATCAACGGCGAGAAGCTGACCGGCGAAACCTCGTTCGAGGAATTCTCCAAGAAGATCACCCCGCTGCTGAAGAGCTGAGTTTTTCTTCACCCTCCCCTGGAGGGGGAGGGTCGTATCGCAAGCGCGTAGCGCGGCGCGATACGGGGTGGGGTGAAGCCCCATCCACTGCCTTGTCCGCCGTCACCCCACCCCGCCGCTCATCACGCTTCGCGTGCGAGCGGCGCCCCTCCCCCTCCAGGGGAGGGTAAGAAAGCCGCCGCCATTAACCGTCTTGCGCGAACGCGCCGCGCGTTAATGAGCGCTTAAAAAATTGCCTCCCATTCTCACGGTTTTCGGGGGCATTTCATGTTTGAACATCTGTTGATTGATCTGATCGGGCTGGCGCTGATCGGCCTGTGCGTGGCGGTCTGCGTGGTGCCGTCGACGCGGCGGCCAACCGGCTACGCCCGCGACGTCTGATCGCGCTTCAGCTGCGATGCAGCAGCGTCAGCGCCGCGGTGAGCTGCAGACTGCGCTTGCCGGTGAAGGCGGTGGCCTGCCAGTCGGCGCCATGCGCGTCGCAATGGCCGGAAAAGCCGATGCCGACCTCGTGGCCGCCGAAGATCGGATCGGCGCTGGCCGGCGTGTGCTCCTGGTTGACGATCTCGCCCTTCCACAGGCCGTCGGCCGAAGAATAGGCGCCGAGATAATAGAAGAACGCATCGCCGCCGAGCAGGCGGCCGTCCTGCAGCAGCATCACTCCGGTGAGGCCGCCCGAAAGCCCGTCACGCAGCCGGATCCGCACCGAATACAGCCCGTTGACCGCGCCGCCGGCGCCGACCGTGCCGGCCGGCGGCATCGACTCCTCGTCGAGCGGCGTCATCACCGAGCGGAACGTGGCGACCTCATCCTGCGGCCGGCCGCCTGTGAAGCGATAGAGCGGACCATCGGCGCGACCGCGGGTGACGATGCGATCGTCGTCGGCGCCGTACAGCGTGCGGAAGCGCGGATCGACGGTGTGGCGCTGGCCGGAGACCCGGCAGACGATCTCGTCGCCGTCGCGCTCATAGCTGCCGACATGGGCGAAGGCCGAATTGCCGCCGAGCAGCCGGCCCTCATGGACATACATCACGCTGCGGCCGACCACGTCGCCGGCCTTGTACTCGACCTTGTAGAACCCGTCGAACAACCGCCCGCCCCCAAATCCGATGGCGCGACGCCATTGCGGCGCAACGTAGCCGATCGCGCAAGGCGAAGGGAAGCGCGGAGCGGATGGCGCGCGGAATGGGACCATCTTGAATTACCACCCGCGCGGCGCCATCCTTGTCCACGAGGAGACCCCCGATGAAGATCAAGATCGTCGTCCACGACGCGGAAGAAGGCGGCTACTGGGCCGAGGTCCCGGCGATCCCCGGCTGCGCCAGCCAGGGCGAGACGATGGACGAATTGATGGCCAACCTGCGCGAGGCCCTTGTAGGCTGTTTGTCGGTCGCGGTCGCGCAAACATGAGGGAAACTTCGGTTGACGTGGCGGCTGAACGCTTGCCTTAGAATCCAGCGGCCAATTGCGCTGCATTAATCCATCTTACGGCTAAACAATGCTATTCGTCAGCGACCTTGATCCAAGCTCCAGAATTATCCTTCATGTCCTTGTGCGTGGCGTTCGTGTCCCAGTCTAGACAGGTCCTGATGTCGCCAAAAGAATTGATCGTGCAAAGCTCACGTTCAATCGTCTTCCCAGAGCCATTCTCCCGTGCAATCACCATCGCGTCTTGATCTTTCATGCGGAAAACGATTGCTGTGCTGCATACCTTAGCCGCCGGTTGGCATGACCGAGCTGTCTTGGGCGACCCTCCAAATTGTTTTGATGATAGTTCGATTGCGCTCGCGACGAGCTTGGACCAGCTTTCGTCGGGCGTTGCAGTCGCTCTTGTCGTTGGCTGAATTTGCATAGGAGATGTTGACGGAGCGGCTTGCGAGCTTGTCTCAGGAGCCCCTGTCTGGGCGGGTTTGCCGACCATCGTTGTCCCCATAGATTGAAGGTCCGTCGGGCTGAGCCAAACCATCTCGCTCGGGGGCGTAACGACCATACGGCCGATGATGGCTGGCGGAACGCCGAGCTCCTTTGCTACACGAGCCATTGAAACAGTTGCGGCACCGGATTGAATGGTCTCAACGCCAGACTGATCGGATGCGCCGTGCACGCCTACGCGGGCGGTGTAGTTGGCGTACTTTGTTTCGCCGGCAGCGAAAACGAGAAAGCAAGCAGATGCGCATGTGGCGCCTTGGCCCACATTTGCCGCCATCTTGGCGAAGCGGACGGCCTCGGCAAGTCGGACCCCTTCCACCAAGCTTCCACCAACGGAATTCAGCCTAATCGAGGTGACGAATTTGCCCGCATCGTTTGCTGTCTTGATCGCCGCCTTAAACGCGTCGGTGTCACCACTGGAAATCTCGCCGGTGATCGAGATTATGACGCGACCATCTCTGGTGACCGACGCTTTCAATGTCGCAGCCTGTATGGTGGGCGACCACAGTAGACCCACGCCCAAAATGACCGCCAAGCCCCGCTTCATGCCACAACTCCCCAGATGCGACAGAATTCTCTCGCAACCTACGGACAGGGGCAAGGGGGGATGGGATTCTACTAACCCAAACGTCAAATGGCCCGACAGACGATTAACGTGAGTACACCGTTGAAATGGTCCTGCATTGTCGTTGCAACACGACAACCGCCTCCCAGCGACTCTCTGCCCGCCCCCCCTCCAAACCTCTGGAAAAGCCCGACGGCCCCGTTGCCCTCCGGCGCCCATGTCGCCATTGTCCCGACCTGATCACCGCTAGGGGCGAGTCTCCTGAAGCGCTTTTCTACCAGATGTGGTAGGATGGCGGCTGGAGAATCGCGACCTGTCGCATCTTGTTCGATGAATCGAGTAACCCTTCCATGAAACTCACGCGCCTGCGCCTGCACGGGTTCAAATCCTTCGTCGAACCCACCGATTTCCATATCGAACCGGGCCTCACCGGCGTGGTCGGGCCCAATGGCTGCGGCAAGTCGAATCTGGTCGAGGCGCTGCGCTGGGCGATGGGCGAAACCTCGCACAAGTCGCTGCGCGCGGCCGACATGGACGCGGTGATCTTCGCCGGCTCCGGCAACCGCGCCTCGCGCAACCACGCCGAAGTGGTGATGACCATCGACAATGCCGCCCGGACCGCGCCGGCCGCCGTCAACGACATGGAAATGCTGGAGATTTCCCGCCGCATCGAGCGCGACGCCGGCTCCACCTACCGCATCAACGGCCGCGACGTGCGCGCCCGCGACGTGCAGATCCTGTTCGCCGACGCCGCCACCGGCGCCCGCTCGCCCGCCCTCGTCCACCAGGGCAAGATCGGCGAAATCATCCAGGCCAAGCCGGAACAGCGCCGCCGCGTGCTGGAAGACGCCGCCGGCGTCGCCGGCCTGCATGCCCGCCGCCACGAGGCCGAACTGCGCCTGAAGGCCGCCACTGCCCATTGCAGCATGTCGCAGATCGTGAACGACGCCATCTGCAACGCGCTGCG
>LNAP01004203.1_pt1 | contig 14028 bp, 13 predicted proteins | sample 602601 | NCBI WGS metagenome assembly LNAP01 (sample SAMN02440304, study PRJNA202911) | soil metagenome | biome: Subtropical and temperate rainforests or woodlands; isolation source: soil samples (1 kg each in a 20% v/v slurry with milli Q water) were... ...
GTGTCGTCGCCCAACTAAAAGCACTTGGTGCGGGTAAGGTTGCGCTGCTGGATGGCGTTGTTGAGAATGTTACGTTTGCGCTGCCCAAGGAACTGGCCTAACCCGGGCTGAGAGGCTTAAGCAAATCTGAATTAAGTAGCACTTTAAACGACCCCGTGAGCAAAATATCGGTCGGATCGCGTCTGCGACCATCATTAGGCACGGGAATGGAAGACCCTCTTGCCCTACCGTCTGTCGCCAAAGACTATCCTTTTATCGTCAATACCTTGCCGAAGAAATACTTGAGCCTGATAATCTGTTCACACGTATTTTAAAGGGGCACGATGAAACACATTGCGATACTGCATGCGGGCTTTCCGCCTGTGTTCAAAACACAGGCAAACCATACGCATGTCAAATCCCGTTCGGCAGGTTTTAGCCTGATCGAATTGATGATTGTCGTCGCAGTGATGGGCATTCTCCTGGCCATCGCGATCCCGAACTACCAAGAATATATCCTGCGCAGCAAGCAAGCCGCCGCCAAAGCTGTACTGCTCGACATCGCGCAGAAAGAACCGCAGTTTCTAGCTGACCGGCGTTCGACTTACGCTAAATGCATTTCTTCGACTTATCTGTATGGCGGCTTGACTGCCGCCGACTGCACGACCGAACATTTGAGCCTTAGCGTGCCGCCGGATGTAGCCGCGCTATATGGTTTTTCGATTACCTTAAGTGGCCCTCCGCCGGGATATGTCGCCGTGGCTAGGCCGATTGCCAGCGAGGTAGGGACAACATCCTTTCACATCGACCAGTCGGGTAAGCGCCTCAAGGGTATTAACGGCGTAGCGGGTACGCAGACATGGTAAAGCGTGCCCACGGGTTTTCGCTCCTGGAGCTGATGGCTGTCCTGGCCATTGTGGGCATATTGATGAGCATTGCCGTACCCGCATTCAGCGAATGGATCGCCAGCCAGCGTGTCCGTGACACGGCTGCCGACATTCACACCAGCCTGATGCGTGCCCGCAACGAGGCCATTTCGCGGGGTTTGAATACCTCGATCAAGCCAGTAGGCGGCGACTGGGCGAGCGGCTGGTACATCGCCAACCCGGATGGCACCTATAACCCCGACCCAGCCAATCCAACCGTCTTCATCGAACAGCATGGTCCCGTGCAGAATGCGACCATCAGTGGCGCCGGGACGGAGATCACCTTTACTCCCGTTGGCCGGCTTTCGGGCACCGCAATCGCGATCAAGATTACATCGGCCGGTACGCGCACGACGCGTTGCGTGACCGTCGATACCGCCGGCCGCCCCAAGACGCGGCCAATCAACGCAGCTGATACGTGCCCCTGAAAATGAAACAGTCATCAAGCGCATCGCGTGGCTCGGCACTGCTTGAAGTGTTGGTTACCATCGTCATACTCGCCTTCGGCCTCTTAGGCGTTGCCGGCTTGCAGGCGCGAATCTACGTGATGGAATTTGAATCCTATCAACGCGCCCAGGCAGTGGTCATCTTGAACGACATTGCCGAACGCGTGGCATCGAACCCGGATGCGGTGGCAGCTTACGCAGCCGCATCGCCTTTGGGTGGCAGCGGCGCGCTAGCGGACTGTTTAGCATTAACGGATGCGGCCCGTGATGCTTGTGAAACAGGCAATCTGTTGAGAGGATCTGGAGAGCGCCAGGGAACCACCGGCGTTGGGGCGATGGATAAGGCGCAAGCTTGCATTACTGCCTTCACGGCAACGTCCACCAAAGCCTTTAACCGATGTCAGACAGGTTTGCAGATCGATATTGTCTGGCGCGGGCGCTCGCCCACCATCGTGCCTGCGGCAGCCTGTGGTGCGATGAGTTATGGCGCCAATGATGCCTACCGGCGGGCGATCAGCACCCGGGTTGCAACGGGGGATGTGGGATGTTGAAGCACCGGGGTATGTCATTGATTGAATTGATGGTCGCCATGGCCATCGGCTTGATTATTTCAGCGGCGATGACGGCTATTTTTGTCACCTCAATCAAAATGAAGCACGAAATCGACCGCATGGGAGAGCAGATTGAAAACGGCCGCATCGCGATGGACTGGTTATCGACAGATATTGGCCTGGCCGGATTTTGGCAAGGGCTTGAATATACGGGCATGTCCGATCCTGCCCTGCCTGATATCTGCGCCACAGATGTTGCTGCCTTGAAAGCGGCGGTGCCCATTTATATTCAGGGTATTGATACCGTCACTGCCGGGACTGCCCCAACTTGCCTTAGCGATGTCAAATCAGGTACCGATATCGTGGCTGTGCGGCGGGCAAGTACCTGCATCGAAGGCGATTCGGGGTGTAATCCCGATGGCATTGGCCCCTACTTCCAGGCATCAAATTGCACGCCACCGGCTGAAAAATCCGACGGCACCGCCGGTGTGGTTGCCCTGGGTGCGGAATTGGGCTCGCCGGCCACTGCCGACTGGTATGCGGTCGCCGCCGCCACAGCAAGCCTTACCCTGCACAAGCGCGACTGCGGGAACACCACCGCGCACCCGCCGGACTTTCCCACCCCGCCCTACCTTGCAGATATCCGGCGTTATATTGCGCGCATCTACTTTATCGCCAATAACGACCGCGCCGGCGACGGGCTGCCTTCACTCAAAATGGCTGAACTGCATGGTACGGTCTGGGCAATCAGCACTATTGCCTCGGGTATCGAGCAGATGGAGCTTGAATATGGTCAGGACACTGGAGGCGATACAACGGCGGACAGTTACGTGACGGCGCCGACCACCGTCCCCGCGTGGCGGCAGATGGTTGCGGTCAAGATCCATCTGCTTTCGCGCAATAGCTCGCCGTCCCCGGACTACAAGAACACGAGCAAGACCTACGTGCTGGGCGGAACCACTTTTGGCCCATTCACCGACCAAATCCGCCGTCACGAATTCAGCAGCCTGGTCGGCATTCGCAATCCGGTCGGCTTGCGGGGAGGCTGAGATGTCTGGGATACGCTCAATGCACAAGCAACGCGGGGTAGTGCTCATCATCGGTTTGATGATGCTGGTGCTGCTCACGCTCATGGCCGTGGCCGCGCTGAAATTCGGTGCGGCGAACTTTGCTGTTGTGAATAATCAGCAAACGCGGGCAGAAGCCGTGCGTTCGGCAGAGCAGGTCATCGACCAGATCGTCAACAATCAGGAGATCGACCTGGCGAGTGGCGCCAATCTGTTTGGCACTGGAACCAACACGGTCCATATCAAGATCAATGGCGAGCCGCTGAATGCCAGCGACTACAACTACACGGTCGTCGTCGCGCCGCCCAAGTGCGTCAAGCGCCAGGTGATTGCGCAGAACACGCTGGATTTTGCAAAGGCTGACGACCTGGGATGCGCCCGCAGCGTGGATCAGGCCTCCTTGGGCGTGGAAGGCAGCGGCAGCAGTGATTCCTTGTGCTCCACCGTGGTCTGGGATGTCGCTGCCACGGCCAGCGACGCCTTTCAGCAGAACAATGTTTCCGTCGTCCAGGGTGTCGGGCAGCGGGTGGCGACCACCAAAGTCGCCCTGGTATGTGACTAGGAGAAAAGCATGAAAAAAATATCGAAATGCCTGGCTTGTCTGCTGGCTGTGGCCATTGCCTGGGCGCCTATTCCAGTGCTCGCCGAAGACATCGATATCTTTACCGGCGGCTCGATCGCCGCCAGCAACCCCAGCATCCTGATCGTGCTGGATAACGAATCCCAATGGGCAAACGCCGCCCAGCAATGGCCGGGTGGCATCCAGCAGGGGCAGGCCGAAGCCAATGCGATCAAGCAACTGCTCAGCGATTCCACGGTGATCAATTCCGGTGTCAATGTCGGCCTGATGGAGTTTGTCACTGCCGGCAACGCCAACAATACCGGTGGTTTCATGCGTTTCCCCATCAGCCAGATGACGGATCCGAACAAGGCTACCCTGTCGGCCCACATGGATACGATTTACAACAACATCACCAGCTCCAATGAAAAGCGCAATTCAGGGACGACATACGGCAACCTGATGTGGGAGGTTTACAACTATTTAAGCGGCAGCCACACAGTGGATACCCTGAGCCCGCCCAATCCCTCCGCCGACGGCACCGCTTACACCACGCCTTACACGGTGTTCAAGAGCCCCATCACCGCCGCCAACGGTTGCGGACGCATTTTCATGATCTTCATCGGCAATAACACCGGCAGTAATTCGCCTGTCACCAATGACACTCAGACTAACAAGAATGCACTCAGCGCCCTGGGTTGCAGCACCACCAGCGTACCGTTGCCGAATTTCACGACGCAATCGGTGGCGCAGCAGGTAGCGCTGGGCAGTGGCACCTATGCCTCGCAGGCAGCGTGCGAAGCGGCTGCTGCCACCGCCTACACCGCTACGGCATGGGCGACGGGTACTGCCTATACCGTAGGGCAAAAGGTCAGCTACAGCGGGTCTATCTACAATGTGATCGTGGCGCATACCTCATCCAACGCCACGCAGCCTGACGCGGACAGCACTGACTATGCCTATAGCAGCCCGGTGTTCACGAGCTACACTTGTACTGCGGCCAGCGCCAGCACGACGCAAACCACCCTGGCGACCTCGACCTGCGGCCAATATGCGAGCGCAACGGCCTGCCAGTCGGCGGCAGCCGTCACCTATGGCGCGGCGTATAACAGCTATACCTGCGATGTGGCAGCGGCCTGTAGCGGCAGCACGGCGCTCGGTACATCGAATTGCGGCCAGTATGCCAGTGCGGCGGCTTGCGAGACCGGAACCGCAGCCGCCTTTCCAGGCTATTCCAGCTACTCTTGTTCCGCAAGCGCGTTGACCTGCGGTGGCGGAACAAGCACCCTTGCGCTGCCCGCTGCCAATTCCACCACCCCTACCGCCTGCGGCCTGTATGCAACACAAGCGGCCTGCCAGACGGCCGCAGCGGCTCTGTATGGCGCAAGCTATGCGAGCTACGCGTGCACCAGTGCGGGATCCTGTAAATCGGGAGACCTCGATGGCGCGGCCTGTTATGCAGATTCAACTACCTGTCAATCAGCAGTATCAGCGGCAAATCCCGGCTACAACAGTGTGAGTTGTGCCACTGGCGCGACGGCCTGCAACCAGACAGTGACCACCTGTGCTGCAAACAACGCCTACAACAACAGCGCAAATTGCAATGCGGGGGCTCCCGGACTACTTCCGGCGGGCACTTACACCAGCTATAGCTGTAATGCAGGTGCAAATTGCAGCGGCGGAAAGACCTGGACCATCACCGGATTTACCGGCACGAACAGCTATTCCGCCATCGGCACCGGCACACGCTGGACGGTGACGGGCACGCAGGCATCGACGGGAACCCGCTACGACATGGTCGGCACGGGCGGTGGCAGCACCTACACCATCAAGGGCAATACCACGACCACCACCTACAACATTTTCGGCAACTACACGGCCACGCTCGGCGTGCCCACCGGCACCTACAACACGACGGCCAACAGCTACATGGCCGACGAATGGACCAGTTGCCTGCACCAGAACGACCTCAGCCCCGATGGCGCGGCAGCGGTCGCCGAGGCATTCACTGCCGACTTCAATACTTCCGGCGCCATCGTTGGCGCGGACACGATTACCTTCGATGGTGCGACCACTACGCTGTCGGGTGGCGAAGCCCCGGCAGACATAGCGACCAAGGTTGCGGCAACAAGTTATACAAACTGGATCGCCACGAGCAGCGCTCCAGGCGTTGTCACTTTCAGCCATATTTCAACCGGGCCGCTGACCGATGTTGGCGCCGGTAGCTTCAGCATCTTCGACGCAGGCAGTAGCGGAACCGGACCGGTAGTTGTCGTTACCACGACCACCCAAGGAGCGACTGCCACGGGCGGCGCCTTGGGCAAACAGAATGTCACCACCTACACCATCGACGTGTACAACGCAAAGCAGAATACCGACGAAACGGCGCTGTCCATGAGCATGGCGCAGCAGGGTGGCGGGCGCTACTTCGCGGCCAAGTCACAGGCGCAGATTCTGGCGGCGCTAAAACAGATCGTCTCCGAGATCCAGTCGGTGAACACCGCGTTTGCGGCGGCGAGTATTCCGCTGTCCACTACCAACCGTTCGCAGAACCTGAATGAAGTTTATATCGGCGTTTTCCGCCCTTCGCTGGAGCCGCGCTGGTTCGGCAACCTGAAGAAGTTCCAGATCGCCAAAATCAATGGCGTGCTGGACCTGGTCGATTCGGTTGGTTCAACCGCATTGAACTCGCAAACCGGCTTCCTGAACGATTGCGGCGTCAGTTTCTGGACAACGGACTCCGGTGCCTGGTGGGATCAGGTGAAAATCGGGGCGTTAAACCTGGCCTCCAATTCCCTGATCAACCCGACGCCGAAAAGTAGCTGCCTGGCCATGCCTGCGGCGAGCACCAGCCCCTGGTCGGACCTGCCGGATGGGCAGAGCGTGGAAAAAGGCGCGGTGGCCGAGGTGATTCGCCGCGGCAATAATCCGCCGAGCACGTCGTCCTCCCCGACGTGGACCGTGAATCGCACTATCTATACCCGCTCGGGCAGCTCCCTGGCAGCGCTGGATGCGACGAGTGCAGGTTCGGCCAATCTCTACGACTACATTCGCGGCGCCGATATCAATGTAGATGGCGCACACGTTGAAGAGAAGACGCTGTCGCCGTCAATCGCCAATGCGGTGCGTGCTTCGGTGCACGGCGACGTGGTGCACTCGCGGCCGCTGGCGGTGAACTACGACATTAACGATACGGTGATCTATTACGGCGCCAACGACGGCATGCTGCGCGCGGTGGATGGCGCAACCGGCAAGGAAAAATGGGCGTTCATCCCGCCAGAATTCCTCGACACGACCAAGCAGACGCGCCTGATGCAAGATACGCCTTACATTGCGTTTGGTGCAGCACCGGCCGCCGGCTCGACGCCCAAGAACTATCTGTTCGACGGCTCGCCAGGCCTGTATCAGAGCTTAGGGAACACCAAGGTCTGGCTCTACCCGACACAGCGGCGTGGCGGACGCATGGTGCATGCGCTGGATGTGACCACCAATACTGCACCCTCACTCAAGTGGTATCAGGGTTGCCCGCATCTGGGCGACGATACCGGCTGCACGAGCAGCTTCGACGGTATCGGCCAGACCTGGTCCACGCCAGTCGTGACCAAGATCAAGGGCTACAGCACCACCCGGCCCGTCGTGGCGTTTGGCGGTGGCTACGATGCCTGCGAGGACACCGTACCACTCACCAATCCACCAACCTGGACGACGACCTGCGCCAGCGCCAAGGGTCGTGCTGTTTATATGGTGGACGCCGAGGACGGGACGCTGATCAAGAAATTCACGTTCTCCGACATGCGTGGCGTGACCGCCGGCATTTCCTTCGTTGATATCAACAATGACGGCTATGCCGACTACGGCTACGTGGCGGACCTCGGCGGAACGCTTTACCGCCTGAGTTTGGTCAATAGCCCCGCAACGCCTACACCATTGGACAAAGACGACTGGTCGATCAAGAAAATCGCCTACACCTCAGGCGCCCGCAAATTCATGTTCGCGCCAGCGGTGGTGTTTGGCGGCGGCAGCACAGTGTATGCGGCCATGGGCTCCGGTGACCGCGAACGTCCCCTGGCGGAAGACTATCCCTACGCGATGAACGTCAGAAATTATGTCTATGCTTATCGCGATACGCTGGATGCCTTTGATGCGGCAACCACTGCCTGCAACCTGGATGGCGCACCAGCCGCCGCAGACTCTTGCGTGCTCGATTACACGGCCGCGCCTGCTGCTTGCGGTTCGCCGGGCATTCTGCCGAGTGAATCGAAAAAAGCGTGGCGAGTAGGGTTTGTCTATCAAGGCGAGCAAGCGGTGACCCAGCCCATCATCCTGGGTGGCATGGTCGCACTTAACACCACCCGCCCAGTGCCGGCCGGAGTCTGCAGCGCCGCACTGGGAGAAGGCGGCGGTTATTTTCTCAATTTGATCAATGGCTCAGGTGCGATCGGCGTTACCGGTAACTGCGGCGGTGAAATTCGCGGCGCGTTTCTTGGCGTTGGCTTGCCGACTGACCCTGTGGTGGTCAACCTGCCGGGCGAAGACCCGATTTGCATAGGGTGCGTGAGCAAGAGCAATACCAATCCCTCCTTGCCCAGCAAGCTGTTCCAGCCGACGCCGGTGCCACCACCCATCTCAAAAGCCAAGTCGAAAAAATATCGTTACCGGACGGTTGACTGATGAAAAAATTTATTCCAGGTGGATTCACCGCCGTGGGCTAAAACATCGGTGTCATCTCTGCCGCATGGATCACACCTGGACTGAATGATCAGATCATTTGAACTGGTTCAACCTGGCCGATCTCTCCTGCAGTGAGACTCTTTACGATAGCGCCAGCCTGCGCCGCTTTGTTGGCGCCGACCCGGGACGGGAGCCGGTGTCCGATGCCCTGCTAAATTTTCACAAGCGCCTGCATGACAACAAACCCGGTGAGGCCTTGTTCGCCCAGGTGAACGCGGTGTTGCAGAGCAAAGGATTCAACCTAGAAACCTCCGTTGGACAGGTTGAAGTGTGCGATTTTTTGGGTGCATGGCAAGGCGTAACGCCGCAGAATGGTCATTTCACTCCAAAGAGTTACAACGCCGCCATGTGCCGAAAAAATCGTGCAATTCTGCCTGTAGCGAGCTCACCCGACAGGTGACCCGGCAGGTGAGCAATTGGCATGCAAATAAACTTTGTAACGTCCTCATGCTGTGTGCTCAGTCAAGCGGTCAACTGAGGTTTCTAGGTTCAAGGTCAATAGCGGCACCATCGTGGATGCCACCATCATCGGCGCTCCCAGCGCCACCAAGAACGCTGACAAAACGCGTGACCCGGAAATGCACCAAACCCGCAAGAGCCAGCCATGGTATTTCGGCATGAAACTGCCCACCGGCGCGGCCAGCCAAAGCGGACTGGCGCGAAGCGACGGCACCGCAGGGTCACGCCTGCAAGGCGAAGCGACCAAGCTGGACGGACGTGCCAGCGGGTGCGTCGCGGAGTCCCCTGCCAGGCGAGGGAAGCAAAAGAGGAAAATTCAGTATGCATCCGTGGTTCAACGACATTGGAAGCGGAAAACGGAGGTTTCCAGGTTCAATACAACAGGGTGTGTTTTGACGGCACTTGTTCAGCGTAGCCTCAAGCGTGCATAACCGGTTTTACCTTGACGTTAAGAGAGAAAAACAAGCTTGCATGGAAGGCGTGATCAGGGCGGCTCATCAACAGCTCCTCCCGCAGACAAGACAGCATTGCTACTATGCCCCACCCCCGCTATAATCCGTGACCTCGCTGTTGTAGCTCAGTTGGTAGAGCAACTGATTCGTAATCAGTAGGTCGCCAGTTCGATTCCGGCCAACAGCACCAATTTTTACTTTTTAAAAGGTGTTACCCGCTTTTTAAAGGCCAAAAAGCCTCGGTCATGACCGAGGCTTTTTGGCTTTTAGCGCGGGAGGAAGCCTTAACGCATCCACTCAGGCCTTGGGATAGTTACAAGCCAACAATCGAGCCTAATGGCGGCAGCCGTGGGAGGCAAGTACCCCACAAGCGATAAGAAGCCGCTCGAAATCAACGATAAACCAGCACCGGTATATCCGAATGCGTAAGCACCTTTTGGGTTTCCGAGCCGAGCAGTAAGCCGCTAATGCCGCGTCGGCCGTGGGATGCCATAAAAATCAGGTCAGCACCCACCTGTCCTGCTGCGGCAATAATCCCTTCCCATGGCGCGCTTTGTGTCAAGCTGAGCGAATCACAAGACACTGTCTGCGCGCCTGCCTTGGCGATGGCTTCGGTCAGAATGTCTTGCGCTTGATCCTCCGCCATTTTTGCAAACTGCTCAGGCGTAGCGGGATCGATCAATGCGCCTTCGCCATAAAACGACAGCGGATACTCAGGCTTGGCAAAGAAAAAGGTAATTCTGGCTCCGGTCTCTTTGGCAAACAACACGGCACGATCAACCGCCTTGGCCGAAAGTTCTGAGCCGTCTATAGGTACAAGCAAGTGTTGAAACATGGTCATCTCCTCCGATAAAAATCAACTGGCGCAATGCCTTAGTCTAGCGCAGACGAAGCTTCCTGTTGTGATCGAAGTTAATCTTGAAACCTCGGCTGACTGCTTCCAATATCGTTGAACCGCTGATGACTACGCAAACACCCACACCTCACGATCTGGTTGCGCACGCAAACAGTTTTGCTGCGTTGCGGCTCGGGCGGGCGTTCCGCGTTGGCTACGGTGCCATTAAAAAAACTGGCTACAGCCGCCGTCCCCATGGCCGATGGCTTCGATGCCTGGTCGACAGAAAATCGCGCAAGTGACAAGCCAGCGCCGGTAAGCTACGATGAATCACACGCCGACAAAGCGGTGCAGCGCGGTGGAATGATCTTCGTGGCCGACCGCTGGTATCCCAGCAGTAAAACGTGTTCGGATTGCGGCCACACGCTCGAAACCTTGCCGCTGGCGGTGCGCGAATGGGCGTGCCCAGCGTGTGGTTCGATTCATGATCGAGACGTGAACGCGGCAATCAATTTGAAGAATCTGGCGGTGAGTTCCACCGTGTCAGCCTGCGGAGAGGAAGGCGCTGGCCTTGGGCGAAAGCTCAAGACGAAACCGGCCTCGGCGAAGCGGGAATCCAGCAGCAAAGCTACCTATGGTTCGCTTTGCGTAGGTAGGGAGGAACGCTTTTTTCGTTTCTACGCAAAAGCCCGTGAGCGGTAAAATTCGCCTGCGTGAGCCATCAAACGTTACAATTAGCCTATTGAGCTTAACCCTATTGAGCTTAACGTAAGTGCAGGCAGCCAGCGGCTTCTTAATGAGGTTGCCTACCCCCCAGTAGTTCAGCCCGGCAAATCGGCCGTACTGAGCATGCTGCCGGGGGCTTTCTTTTGGTAGAAGTGACTTTCTTTTGGTAAAGGTGAGTTTGTGAGTATTCTGGTCACTGGCGGTGCAGGCTTTATCGGTAGTAACTTTGTACTTGAGTGGCTGGCCCAGTCAGATGAACAGGTTATCAACCTCGACAAGCTCACCTACGCCGGCAATCTCGAAAACCTGCGTAGCCTTAATGGTGATCGCCGCCATATCTTCGTCCAAGGCGATATCGGCGATTCAGCACTGGTGGCAAATCTGCTCGCCCAGCACCAACCCCGCGCCATCGTCAATTTTGCGGCCGAAAGCCATGTCGACCGCAGCATCCACGGTCCGGGCGAATTCATTCAGACCAACATCGTCGGCACTTTTCACTTGCTGGAAGCCGTGCGTGGCTACTGGCAAAATCTCCCCTCGTCCCCTGGGAGAGAGGGTGAGGGCATCAGCCAGGTGGACTTTCGTTTCCTGCATGTTTCCACCGATGAAGTTTACGGCTCGCTCGCCAAGAACGAACCCGCCTTCACCGAAACCCATCGCTACGAACCCAACAGCCCGTATTCCGCGAGCAAAGCGGCCAGCGACCACTTGGTGCGCGCCTATCACCACACTTACGGCCTGCCGGTGCTGACCACCAACTGCTCCAACAACTACGGCCCTTACCACTTCCCCGAAAAGCTCATTCCGCTGATGATCGTCAACGCGCTGGCAGGCAAACCGCTGCCTGTGTATGGCGACGGCCAGCAAATCCGCGACTGGCTTTACGTCAAAGACCATTGCAGCGCCATTCGCCGTGTCCTGGATGCAGGCCGCGTTGGCGAGGTCTACAACATCGGCGGTTGGAATGAAAAGCCAAATCTCGACATCGTCCACACCATTTGCGCCCGGCTTGACGAACTGCGCCCCCGCGCTGACGGTAAAAGTTATCGCGAGCAGATAAGCTTTGTGGCCGACCGCCCCGGCCACGACCGCCGCTACGCCATTGACGCCAGCAAGATCGAGCGTGCGCTGGGCTGGAAGCCGGCCGAGACCTTCGAGACCGGCATCCGCAAAACCGTGCGCTGGTATCTGGAAAATCAAAGCTGGGTGGCCAACGTCGAATCCGGCGCCTACCGCGAATGGCTTGAAAAAAACTACGCAGGGCGCACCGCTTGAAAATCCTTCTTTTTGGCAAAGGCGGTCAGGTTGGCTGGGAGCTGCAGCGCAGCCTCGCACCTTTGGGCGAACTGGTGGCGCTGGGTGCTGATAGTCAGGATTTTTGTGGCGACTTCACCAACCTGAAAGGCATCGCCGAAACCGTTCGCACCATCGCCCCGGACATCATCGTCAATGCGGCAGCGCATACCGCCGTCGATAAAGCCGAAAGCGAACCCGAGTTGGCGCACACCATCAACGCCTTGGCTCCCGGCGTTCTTGCGCAAGAAGCCAAGCGCTGCGGCGCCTGGCTGGTTCACTACAGCACCGACTACGTATTTAACGGCAGCGGCGACAGAGCGTGGCTGGAAACCGACCCCACCGGCCCGTTGAGTATCTACGGCAAAACCAAGCTGGCAGGCGAAGAAGCCATCTGCGCCGCGGGCTGCAAGCACCTTATCTTTCGCACCAGTTGGGTGTATGCCGCGCGCGGCGGCAACTTTGCCAAAACCATGCTCAAGCTGGCGCAAGAGCGTGATGCGCTGAAAGTGATCAACGACCAAATCGGCGCCCCCACCGGGGCAGATCTGCTGGCGGACATCACTGCCCACGCCATTCGCACCGCGCAGCAACGCCCCGATGTCGGTGGTCTGTACCACCTCGTGGCCAGCGGCCAAACCTCCTGGCACGGCTACGCCCGTTATGTGATTGACTTTGCGCGCCAGGCAGGCATTGAAATCAAAGTGGCGCCAGAAGCCATCCTGCCCGTGCCAACCAGCGCATTCCCTTTACCGGCCCCGCGCCCCAGGAACTCGCGCCTGGATACCCGCAAACTGCAAAACACCTTCGATGTGCATCTTCCCCATTGGCACAGTGGCATCAACCGCATGCTGACCGAAATTCTTGAGAAGCAATCATGACCCAACGCAAAGGCATCATCCTCGCCGGTGGCTCCGGCACCCGGCTTTACCCGGTCACCAAGGCGGTTTCCAAGCAACTGCTGCCGATTTACGACAAACCGATGATCTATTACCCGCTCAGCACCCTCATGCTGGCGGACATACGCGACATCCTCATTATCTCCACCCCGCAAGACACCCCCCGCTTTGAGCAACTGCTGGGCGATGGGCGCGACTGGGGTTTAAACCTGAGCTATGCCGTGCAACCCAGCCCGGATGGCCTGGCCCAAGCCTTCATCATCGGCAAAGACTTCATCGGCAACGACCCATGCGCCCTGGTGCTGGGCGACAACATCTTCTACGGCCACGACCTGCACACCCAGCTTGAACAGGCCAGGCAGCGCGAGCAAGGCGCCACGGTATTTGCCTATCACGTGCAAGACCCCGAGCGTTACGGCGTGGTCGCCTTTGACGCGCAAGGCCGCGCCACCAGCCTGGAAGAAAAGCCCGCCAGTCCCCAAAGCAACTATGCCGTCACCGGCCTGTATTTTTACGACAAACCTCGCAGCCAGCCTCAAACCCTCGGCGCGGGGCGAGCTGGAGATTACCGACCTCAACCGCCTCTACCTCGAACGTGGCCAGCTCAACGTCGAAATCATGGGTCGCGGCTATGCCTGGCTTGACACCGGCACCCACGAGAGCCTGATCGAAGCCAGCAATTTCATCGAAACCATCGAGCACCGCCAGGGCCTGAAAGTCGCCTGCCCGGAAGAAATCGCCTACCGCAAAGGTTTCATCACACCCGAGCAACTGGAAAAACTGGCCCAGCCGCTGGCCAAGAACGGCTACGGGCAATACCTGCAACGCCTGCTAAAAGAAAAATTTCAGCCATGAGTTTACGCGGCGGAGGACAGCCTGGTGCGCGCAACATGTCGGCGTTCGGCATGGATAGCAACAGCCGGATCATCATTAAACGCATTGATCTGTCCATATCTGTTCATTGATGCCGAGTTGTCAGCATTGCAAGAGACGCTGGCAGCGCAAGAAAATCCGTAAAATGCCTTCACTAACCACAGCCTACTGGCCAAGACGGACACCATGACCCGGCAAGAGCTTACCCAGCAATCAGAAGACTATATTCGCC
>LNAP01003928.1_pt1 | contig 14026 bp, 14 predicted proteins | sample 602601 | NCBI WGS metagenome assembly LNAP01 (sample SAMN02440304, study PRJNA202911) | soil metagenome | biome: Subtropical and temperate rainforests or woodlands; isolation source: soil samples (1 kg each in a 20% v/v slurry with milli Q water) were... ...
CCCTAAAATCGCCGGTTGATTCCAGAGGACCTCCATGAGTTTGCAATGCGGCATCGTCGGCCTGCCCAACGTCGGTAAATCCACCCTTTTCAACGCGCTGACCAAGGCCGGCATCGCGGCGGAAAACTATCCGTTCTGCACGATCGAGCCCAACACGGGCGTGGTCGAGGTGCCCGACCCGCGCCTGCAGCAGCTCGCCGAGATCATCTCGCCCGAGCGCATCGTCCCGGCGATCGTCGAGTTCGTCGACATCGCGGGCCTGGTGGCCGGCGCCAGCACCGGTGAAGGCCTGGGCAACAAGTTCCTTGCGCACATCCGTGAGACGGACGCCACCGTGAACGTGGTGCGCTGCTTCGATGACGACAACGTGATCCACGTGGCCGGCAAGGTCGACCCGATCTCCGACATCGAGGTGATCCAGACCGAGCTCTGCCTGGCCGACCTGGCCACGGTCGAGAAGGCGCTGCACCGCCACACCAAGGTCGCGCGTTCGGGCGACAAGGACGCGCAGAAGCTGGTCGGCCTGCTCGAGCGCTGCCAGGCCGCGCTGAACGAGAACATCCCGGTGCGCGCGCTGGAATTCACCAAGGAAGAGCAGCCGCTGGTCAAGTCGTTCACGCTCATCACCGCCAAGCCGGCGATGTTCGTCGGCAACGTGTCGGAAGACGGCTTCGAGAACAACCCCTACCTCGACCGCCTGCGCGAATACGCCGCCAAGCAGAACGCACCGGTCGTGGCCATCTGCGCCAAGATCGAAGCGGAACTCGCCGAGATGGACGACGAGGACAAGAAGATGTTCCTCGCCGAGATCGGCCAGGACGAGCCGGGCCTCGACCGCCTGATCCGCGCGGCCTACAAGCTGCTGGGCCTGCAGACCTATTTCACCGCCGGCGTGAAGGAAGTGCGCGCCTGGACCATCCACATCGGCGACACCGGCCCGCAGGCGGCCGGCGTGATCCACGGCGACTTCGAGAAGGGCTACATCCGCGCCCAGACGATCGCCTTCGACGATTTCATCGCCTACAAAGGCGAGCAAGGCGCGAAGGACGCGGGCAAGATGCGCGCCGAAGGCAAGGACTACGTCGTCAAGGATGGGGACGTGATGAACTTCCTGTTCAGCGCCTGATCGGCCGATTGCCGTCATGCTCACCGTCCACCACCTCAACAACTCGCGCTCCCAGCGTGTCCTCTGGCTGCTCGAAGAACTCGGGCTGCCCTACGAGGTGGTGCATTACCAGCGCGACGCGAAGACGATGCTGGCGCCGCCCGAGTTGCGCCGGGTGCATCCGCTGGGCAAGTCGCCGGTGGTGACGACGGAGGACGGCCTGGTGCTGGCGGAGTCCGGCGCCATCGTCGAGACGCTGATCGAGCGCCACGGCCAGGGCCGCTTCGCGCCGCCGACCGGCAGCGCGGATGCCTTGCGCTACCGCTACTGGCTGCACTACGCCGAAGGCTCGGCCATGCCGCCGCTGCTGCTCAAGCTGATCTTCGACAAGATCGAGCAGGCGAAGATGCCTTTCTTCATCCGGCCGATCGCCAGGGGCATCGCCGGCAAGGCCAAGGCCGGCTTCGTGACGCCCAACCTCCGCGCGCACCTCGACTTCATGGAGGGCGAGCTGGGCAAGAGCGAGTGGTTCGCGGGGGCGGCGTTCACCGGCGCGGACATCCAGATGAGCTTCCCGGTCGAAGCGGCGCGTGCACGCGGCGGGCTGGACGACAGCCGTCCGCGGCTGATGGCGTGGCTCGCGCGCATCCACGCGCGCCCGGCCTACCAGCGGGCGCTGACGCGCGGCGGCCCTTACGGCTTGCTGCGCTGAGGCGCCGGCGGGCGAGCCCTCAGGCCGGCCAGATGTAGAGCAGCGCCACCGTCATCGTGAGGTAGCGCGCGAACTTGCCGATGGCCATGTAGACGAGGCAGGGCCAGAAGGGCAGCTTGAGCCAGCCCGCGACGGCGCACAGCGGGTCGCCCACCAGCGGCAGCCAGCTCAGCAGGCAGGCCTTGGGGCCGAGCCGTTCGAGCCAGGCCAGCACCCGCACATGGTGTTTCGAGTGCGCGTACTTGTCCGCCACCTTGTGGGCGCCGTAGCCCATCCACCAGTCGAGCGCGCCGCCCAGCGTGTTGCCCAGGGTGGCCACGCCGATGGCCGGCCAGAACAGCTCCGGGTTGAGCTGCAACAGGCCGAACAGCACCGGCTCCGAGCCGACCGGCAGGAGCGTGGCCGAGACGAAGGCGGCGATGAAGACGGTCGACAGCCCGTATTGGGGCAGTGCGAGAAGCGCCAGAAGGGAGTCGAGCCAGGCTTGCATGTGCGCCGGAGTATAGAAAGGCGCGCCGGGCCGCCTCGTCGGAGAGGGCGCCGCGTGACGCCGTGGGTCGCCCGCAAATCGTTTCAGCGCCTGAAATCCGGGATGGCTACAATCGTGCCTCATTTTTCAGCAGCCACGCGCTCGCTCCCCCTCTTTCCTCACCATGCAGATCGGCCCCCTCGCGCTGGAAAACCGGCTGTTCGTCGCGCCCATGGCCGGCGTCACGGACCGGCCGTTCCGCATGCTCTGCCGATCGCTCGGTGCGGGTTATGCGGTCAGCGAGATGGTCACGTCCCGCAAGGAGCTCTGGAACACGCTCAAGACCTCGCGCCGCGCGGACCACGCCGGTGAGCCTGGCCCCATCGCGGTACAGATCGCCGGCACCGACGCGGCCATGATGGCCGAGGCCGCGCACTACAACATCGACCGCGGCGCGCAGATCATCGACATCAACATGGGCTGCCCGGCCAAGAAGGTCTGCAACAAGTGGGCGGGCTCGGCGCTGATGCGCGACGAACCGCTGGCGCTGGAGATCGTGCAGGCGGTGGTCGCCGCCGCCGCGCCGCACGGCGTGCCGGTGACGCTCAAGATGCGCACCGGCTGGAGTGCCGACCACCGCAACGCGGTGAAGCTGGCGCGCGATTTCGAATCGGCCGGCGTGCAGATGCTCACCGTGCATGGCCGCACCCGCGAGCAGGGCTACAAGGGTGCCGCCGAGTACGACACCATCGCTGCCGTGAAGGCCGCGGTGCGCGTGCCGGTGGTGGCCAATGGCGACATCACCAGCCCCGAGAAGGCGCGCGACGTGCTCGCCGCCACCGGGGCCGACGCGTTGATGGTGGGTCGGGCGGCGCAGGGCCGTCCGTGGGTCTTCCGCGAGATCGCGCATTTCCTGGCGACGGGCACGCACCTTGCACCGCCCCTGGTGGCCGAAGTGCGCCGCTTGCTGCTCGACCATCTGCAGGAGCATTACGGGCTCTACGGCGACTACAGCGGCGTGCGCACCGCGCGCAAGCACATCGGCTGGTACGTGCGCGCGCTGCCGGGGGGCGACGACTTCCGCAGCCGCATGAACACGATCGAGGACTGCGCCGAGCAGCTGCGCGCGGTGTCCGACTATTTCGAGGGGCTGGCCGAGGGGATGGACCGCATCCCTGCGCACCGCGAACCTGCCGACGTGCAGGACGGGTGGAACGGCGGCGAGGACGAGAAAGCGGCTACCGCCGCGCATTGACAACCAGAGAGCATCATGAGCAAGAAGAACATCGAGGACTGTGTACGCAACAGTCTGGAAAGCTATTTCCGCGACCTCCGTGGTACCGAGCCCGACGGCATGTACGACATGCTGGTGCGGGTCGTCGAGAAGCCGCTGCTCGACGTGGTCATGGCGCGCGCCGAAGGCAACCAGTCCAAGGCCGCCCAATGGCTGGGCCTGAACCGCAACACGCTGCGCAAGAAGCTGGTCGAACACAAATTACTGAAATGACGAAGAACCCCATGGCACTGACCGCACTCCTTTCCGTTTCCGACAAGACCGGCATCCTCGAATTCGCGCAGGCGCTGAACGCGCTGGGCATCCGGCTGCTGTCCACCGGCGGCACCGCCAAGCTGCTGGCCGACGCCGGCCTGCCGGTGACCGAGGTGGCCGACCATACCGGCTTCCCCGAGATGCTCGACGGCCGCGTGAAGACGCTGCACCCGAAGATCCACGGCGGCCTGCTGGCACGACGCGATCTGCCGGCGCACGTCGATGCCATCAAGGCGCACGGCATCGACACCATCGACCTGCTGGTGGTCAATCTCTATCCCTTCGAGGCCACCGTGGCCAAGCCCGGCTGCACGCTCGAGGACGCGATCGAGAACATCGACATCGGCGGCCCCGCCATGGTCCGCAGCGCGGCCAAGAACTGGAAGGACGTCGGCGTGCTGACCGACGCGTCGCAATACGCCGTCGCGCTGGCCGAACTGAAGGCCGACGGCAAGTTGAGCGACAAGACCAAGTTCGCGTTCAGCGTGGCGGCGTTCAATCGCATCGCCGATTACGACGGCGCGATCAGCGACTACCTCTCGGCCATCGACTTCGATGCCAGCATCGGCCAGCCCACGCCCAAGCGCGCGCTGTTCCCGGCGCAGAGCAACGGCCGCTTCGTGAAGATCCAGGATCTGCGCTACGGCGAGAACCCGCACCAGCAGGCCGCGTTCTACCGCGACCTGCACCCGGCGCCGGGCTCGCTGGTGAGCGCGAAGCAACTGCAGGGCAAGGAGCTGAGCTACAACAACATCGCCGACGCGGATGCCGCGTGGGAATGCGTCAAGAGCTTCGACGTGCCTGCGTGCGTCATCGTGAAGCACGCCAACCCCTGCGGCGTGGCCATCGGCAAGGACGCGGCCGAGGCCTATGCCAAGGCCTTCAAGACCGATCCGACCTCGGCCTTCGGCGGCATCATCGCCTTCAACCGCCCGGTCGATGCCGACACCGCCCAGGCCATCGCCAAGCAGTTCGTCGAAGTGCTGATGGCGCCGGGCTACACGCCCGAGGCGCTGGAAGTCTTTCAGGCCACCAAGGCGAAGCTGAACGTGCGGGTGCTCGAGATCGCACTGCCCAAGGGTGGCGCCACCGACTGGGACAACGGCCGCAACATGATGGACGTCAAGCGCGTCGGCTCGGGCCTCTTGATCCAGACCGCCGACAACCACGAGCTCGCCGCCAGCGACCTCAAGGTGGTCAGCAAGAAGCAGCCGACGCCGCAGCAGCTCGACGACCTGCTGTTCGCGTGGAAGGTGGCGAAGTACGTCAAGAGCAACGCGATCGTGTTCTGCGCGAACGGCATGACCATGGGTGTGGGCGCCGGCCAGATGAGCCGCCTCGACTCCGCGCGCATCGCCAGCATCAAGGCCGAGCACGCCGGCCTGTCGCTCCAGGGCACGGCGGTCGCGAGCGACGCCTTCTTCCCGTTCCGCGACGGCCTCGATGTGGTGGTGGATGCGGGTGCGAGCTGCGTGATCCAGCCGGGCGGCTCGATGCGCGATCAGGAAGTCATCGACGCGGCGGACGAGCGCGGCGTGGTGATGGTGCTCTCAGGCGTTCGTCACTTCCGCCACTGAACGCGGCCTGGCTCAAGCGCCGCCGAAGCGGTACTTGAGCTGGAAGCTCAGCGCGCCGTAGAGGCGGTCCTTGTAGCTGGGAATGAACGCGATGTTCAAGCCCCAGTTGCGCCCCTCGATGGCCGCGGTCGGGATCAGCGCCGGGAACCAGCCGCCGTGGCGGAAGTTGGGGTAGCCGTCGAAGGCGCCGACCACCGCACCGAGCTTCACGCCGTAGAGCTCGAAGGGCATCACGTACACGCCGAGGTAGCGGGAGGTTTCGCGGTCGCTGTTGTGGAAGATGCCGGCGGTGAGCGAATAGGTGGAATCGAGCGTCCACTCGACGCCGAGCCCGGGGTTCACGTCCTCCAGACCCTTGTGGCGATCGAAATGGTACGAATAGAAGCCCGGGTTCAGCCAGAGCCGGCTGGGTTCGGACTGGGCTGCCGCCACGCCCGGCAGGAGCGGGCTCAGGGCCAGCGTGGTGAGCAGCAGGGAACGCAGTCGCATGGTGACAGGGCTTACAGGGTCTTGAAGATCTGCCGGGCCGCGTCGATCGTCGCGGCGATGTCGTCGTCGCTGTGCGCCGCGCTCACGAAGCCCGCTTCGTACAGCGCCGGCGCGATGTAGACGCCGCGGTCCAGCAGGCCATGGAACAACGTGTTGAAGGTCGCGTTGTCCGTGGTCATGACTGTGGCGTAGTTCTGTGGCAGTTCGTTGAAAAGGAAGAAGCCGAACATGCCGCCCTCGCTGTCGGCGCTGAAGGGCACGCCCTCGGCGGCCGCAGCGGCCTTCAGCCCGGCGGCCAGCGTGCGGGTCTTGGCCGACAGCGCTTCGTAGAAGCCGGGCTTGGCGATTTCCTTGAGCGTGGCCAGGCCGCAGGCCGTGGCCACCGGGTTGCCCGACAGCGTGCCGGCCTGGTAGACCGGGCCGAGCGGCGCGAGCTGCTCCATGATGGCCCGCGGCCCGCCGAAGGCCGCCAGCGGCATGCCGCCGCCGATGACCTTGCCGAGCACGGTGAGGTCGGGTGTGATGCCCAGCACGCCCTGCGCCCCGTGCAGGCCGACGCGAAAGCCCGTCATCACCTCGTCGAACACCAGCAGCGCGCCGTGCTGCGTGCACAGCTCGCGGCAACGTCGGGCGAAGGCGGGTGTGGCGCGCACGAAGTTCATGTTGCCGGCGATCGCCTCGATCATCAGGCAGGCCATGTCGTTGCCGTGGAGTGCGAAGGCTTCCTCGAGCTGCGCGATGTTGTTGTACTCGAGCACCAGCGTGTGCTGCACCGCTTCGGGCGGCACGCCGCCCGAGGTCGGGTGGCCGAAGGTCGCGAGGCCCGAGCCGGCCTTGACCAGCAGCGCATCGGCATGGCCGTGGTAGCAGCCCTCGAACTTGATGATGTGCTTGCGGCCGGTGGCGCCGCGCGCCAGGCGCAACGCGCTCATCGCGGCTTCGGTGCCCGAGCTCACCAGGCGCACCATCTCCATCGAGGGCACCAGCGCGAGGATGGCCTCGGCCAGTTCGATCTCGCGCTCGGTCGGCGCGCCGTAGGAGAAGCCTTCGAGCACGGCCTTCTGCACTGCCTCCACCACGGCCGGATGCCCGTGGCCCAGGATCATCGGACCCCAGGAGCCGATGTAGTCGATGTAGCGCTGGTCGTTGGCGTCCCAGAAGTAGGCGCCCTGCGCGCGGGTGATGAAGCGCGGCGTGCCGCCCACGGCCTTGAAGGCGCGCACGGGCGAGTTGACGCCGCCGGGGATGACGGCGCGGGCGCGCTCGAAGAGGCGTTGGTTGTTGTCGATGGTCATGAAGTCAGTGGCGGGTGTCGTGGGGTGGCAGGGCGAAGTCGGGCGCGTCGCCCGCGCCGTCGTCGTCTTCGTCGTCCTCGGGCTGGGCCCAGAAGAGGCGGTCGGGCAGCACATGGCCCATGCCGGGGCGGAAGCCCGCGTCGAGGCAGCGGTCCATGTAGCTCAGCGCTTCGGAGGTGGCCGCGACCAGGTCGGTGCCGCTGGCCAGCAGTGCCGCCAGCGCGGCCGACAGCGTGTCGCCGGCGCCGGCGAAGACGGCCTCGAGGCGCTCGAACTTCTCGCTGGCGAGCACGGCCTGCGGCGACGCGAGGACGTTGTCGATGAACTGGTCGGGCAGCACGATGCCGGTCACCAGGGTGTAGGGCGTGCCCTGTTCGCCGGCGGCGCGGGCGATGTCGCGCGCCGTCGGCGGCTTGTCGCCGGCCCAGTCGGGCAGCAGCCAGCGCCACAGCGTGCTGTGGTTGCCCACCAGCACGGTGGTTTGCGGCAGCACCAGTTCGCGAAAGGCGTCGAGGTAGGCCTCGATCTGGTTCTCGTCCCACCACGACAGGTTGGGCATGTACGCCACGACCGGTACGTCGGGGTAGTCGGTGGCGGTCTCGGCGATGGTGCTGAGCGTCTCCGGCGAGCCGGCGAAACCGACCTTGATCAGCCGCACCTCGACGTCTTCGAGGATCGCGCGGGTCTGCTCGGCGACGGCTTCTTCGTCGAAGGCGAAGTGGTCGAAGATCTCGGCGGTGTCGCGTGCGTATGCGCCGGTCACCACCGGCAACATGTGGGCGCCGACGGACGCCATGGCCAGCGTGTCGCCGGCGAGGCCGCCGGCACCGCTCGGGTCGCTGGCGTTGAACACCAGCACGCAGGGCGGGTTCAGTTCGGCCTCCGCGGCGGCGATGTCGTCGGGATTCGGGTCGTTAAGATCACCCATGCTGCAGGCGCCTTCCGCGGGTAATAGGTAAGTTGTCAAACGCCGTCCCAGGCCGGGGCCATGGTGGCAGATGTGAGACGTTCACCCCACAAGGAGGCGATACGTCTAGATACAATCGTTGCATTCTATGAACAGGGACTTTAAGCTGCGATGAATACGAAAACCTGGATGTGCCTGATTTGCGGGTGGATCTACGACGAAGCGGTTGGGGTACCCGAAGATGGTATTGCGCCCAACACCGCCTGGGCAGATGTTCCGATGAACTGGACCTGTCCGGAATGCGGTGCGCGCAAGGAAGACTTCGAAATGGTCGAGATCTGAAGCATGGCATAGGGTGACACCCGCCGCACGGGCCAATGTGCGGTGGCCGACGGAAGTCTCTAACGAGGAGCGTGTGGCAATGAGCACGAATGGGTCTGGTTACAAGGTGCTCGTCATCGACGACAGCAACACCATTCGGCGCAGCGCCGAAATCTTCCTCAAGCAAGGCGGCCATGAAGTGCTGTTGGCGGAGGACGGCTTCGACGCCCTGTCCAAGGTCAACGACCATCGGCCGCACCTGATCTTCTGCGACATCCTGATGCCGCGCCTCGACGGCTACCAGACCTGCGCCATCATCAAGCGCAATGTCGATTTCTCCAACGTGCCGGTGGTCATGCTGTCGTCCAAGGACGGCGTGTTCGACAAGGCGCGCGGCCGCATGGTCGGCTCCCAGGACTACCTCACCAAGCCTTTCACCAAAGACCAGCTGCTGCAGGCCGTGCAGCAGTTCGGCATCGTCCAGCAGAAAGAAGTGCAGTAAATGCCCATCCACAAAGTACTCGTGGTCGACGACTCCAAGACCGAACTGGTGTTCCTGACCGACCTGCTCCAGAAGAACGGCTTCTCGGTCAAGACGGCGGAGAACGCCGACGACGCGATGCGCCGCCTCGAGGAAGAGCAGCCCGACCTGATCCTGATGGACGTCGTGATGCCCGGCCAGAACGGCTTCCAGCTGACGCGCGCCATCGCCCGCAACCCGCAGTACGCGAGCGTGCCGATCATCCTGTGCACCAGCAAGAACCAGGAAACCGACCGCGTCTGGGGCATGCGCCAGGGCGCGCGCGACTACATCGTCAAGCCGGTGAACGCAGCCGAGCTGATGGCCAAGATCAACGCGCTCGCCTGAGCGACGCCCGCCGCCCATGGCCAACCGCGACGCTCTGCGCGCCTTCCAGTCCCGGCTCGCCTCCCGCCTGCAAGCGGCGCGCACCTCGGACGTGTCGGCCTCGTGGCTGGCCGTGGAGGCCGGCGACGGCAAGTACCTGTTCCCGCTGGGCCATGCCGGGGAGATCTTTCCCTGGACGCCGCCGCAGCCCGTGCCCTACACCGAGCCCTGGTTCCTGGGTGTGGCCAACCTGCGCGGCGGCCTGTACGGCGTGGTGCAACTGTCGACCTTCGCGACCGGCCGCACGCCAGCCGCCGCGGCACCGGCCGTCGAAGGCGTGCGTGCCCAGTCGCGGCTGGTGGCCCTCAATGAGCTGCTCGAAGTCAACTGCGCCCTGCTGATCGACCGCCTGGTCGGGCTGCGCGGCGTGGAAGCCTTCACCGATTCCCGAGCCCCGGCCGCCGACGCGCCGGCGTGGCTCGGGCATGCCTACATCGACGCGGCGGGGGAGCAATGGCAGGAAATCAATCTGCAGTTCCTCTCGCAGCAATCCCGTTTTCTGAGCATCGGCGCCTGAGGGCTTGCCGGGCGTTGACATCAACGTGAAGGACCGACCGTGAGTTCGATCGCCGACAAGTTAAAGAAGTACCTGCCCGCCAACGACGGCAACGCCAGCGTCCACATGCATGGCGACTCCACCCTGTCGCTGGACAATGTGGAAACCATGCAGCCTCCCGAGGAGCCAGCGGTGCATTTCCCACGCCCGGAGAACGATGCCTTCCCGACCGGTGCCGTCCTGGACGCGCCGGCCATGAACGAGCCCCTCACGCCGTCGACGACGGCGCCTGTCGAGGCACCCGTCGCGAGCGGCGGACGCGGTGATGCCGGTGCGCCCACCGCGCCCCCGAAGTCCAGCCCGGCCAGGCAACAGCGCATCTTCGCGATCGCCCTGGCCGTCGTCGTGCTGCTGCTGCTGGTGGTGGCGGGCTCCGCCATCCTGCGCGCCGACCGCCTGGCGCAACAGGTGGCGTCGACCGGTCAGTCGCTGATGCAGTCGCAGCGGCTGGCCAAGTCGGTGTCGCAGGCCCTCGTGGGCAACGCGGCCGCCTTCGCCGAAGTGCGCGACAGTTCGGACGACCTGACGCGCCGGGTGCAGGGTCTGGCCAACGGCGACGACGCGCTCAACCTGGAGCGCGTGGGCGGCCAGTACGACGCCGATCTCGCCAAGATCACCCCGCTGGTCGAGCGCGCCGGCAAGAGCGCCAAGGCCGTGCTGGCGCAGCAGCAGATCCTCACGCAGGTGGGTGCCGCGTTGCGCGACATCAACCGCCAGTCCTCCGACCTGCTCGAGATGGCCGAGACGGTGGCCTCCATCAAGATGCAGCAGAACGCCACCATCCCCGAGATCGCGGCCGCCGGCCAGCTCGTGATGCTGACACAGCGCATCGGCAAGTCGGCCAACGAATTCCTGACGGTCGAAGGCGTGAGCCCCGACGCCGTGTTCCTGCTCGGCAAGGACCTCAACACCTTCCAGGAAGTGGCGCGCGGCCTGCTCGACGGCAACGCCCAGCAACGCCTGCCGGGCACGCGTGACACGCAGACCCGCCAGCAGCTCGAAGCCATCCTCAAGACCTACGAACAGACCCGCACGCAGGCCGGCGCCATTCTGGGCAACCTGCAGGGCCTGGTGACCGCCCGCGAAGGCCAGGCCACCATCCTGGCCGACAGCGAGCCGCTGCGCCTGGCGATGGGCGAACTGCAGGTCAAGCTCTCCGAGCGCACGGGTCTGGGTGTCGGCACGATCGGCACCCTGTTCCTGCTGTCGCTGGTCGCGCTGGCCCTGGCCGGCGGCATCGGCTTCGTGCAGGTGCGCGAAGGCCGCGAACGCGCCCTGGCGGCCGAGCATGAACGCGTCGAGGCCGAGCGCCTGAGCGAAGAAGCCAGCCGCGTGAACAGCGCCAACCAGGCCGCCATTCTTCGGCTGATGAACGAACTGCAGACGGTGGCCGAAGGCGACCTGACGCAGGAAGCCACGGTGACGGAAGACATCACCGGCGCCATCGCCGACTCGGTGAACTACACGGTGGAAGAACTGCGCCTGCTGGTGGGCAACGTGCAGAACACGGCGACCCGGGTGGCGCACACCACCTCGCAGGTGGAGAACACCTCGACCGAGCTGCTGGCGGCCTCGACCGAGCAGCTGCGCGAGATCCGCGAAACCGGCCAGTCGGTGCTGACCATGGCCGAGCGAATCAACGGCGTGTCCTCGCAGGCGCAGGAATCGGCCACGGTGGCGCGCCAGTCGCTGATGGCCGCCTCGTCGGGCCTGCAGGCGGTGCAGAACGCGATCGGCGGCATGAACGCGATTCGCGACCAGATCCAGGAAACCTCCAAGCGCATCAAGCGCCTGGGCGAATCGTCGCAGGAGATCGGCGAAATCACCGAGCTGATTTCCGACATCACCGAGCAGACCAACGTGCTGGCGCTGAACGCCGCCATCCAGGCCGCCTCGGCCGGTGAAGCCGGCCGAGGCTTCTCGGTGGTGGCCGAAGAAGTGCAGCGGCTGGCCGAACGCTCCGCCGACGCCACGCGCCAGATCTCGGCGCTGGTGAAGGCGATTCAGACCGACACGCAGGACGCCGTGGGCGCCATGGAGCGCTCCACGCAGGGCGTGGTCGAAGGGGCCAAGCTGTCGGACAACGCGGGCACCGCGCTGTCGGAGATCGACCGCGTGTCGCGCCGCCTGGCCGACCTGATCGAGCAGATCTCGCAGTCGGCGTCCCGCGAGGCCGATTCGGCCAACGTGGTGGCCGCCAACATCCAGCACATTTTCGCCGTGACCGAACAGACCGGCGAAGGCACGCGCACCACCGCCCAGCAGGTGCGCGAGCTGTCGCACATGGCCGAAGAGCTGCGCCAGTCGGTCGCGCGCTTCAAGATCGCCTGACCGCCGAGCGCCCAACGTGCCGACGCCCGTGCCCGCCAACGCCCCGAACCCCGGCACGTCGCCGGCCCCCCAGGATCTCGGGCCATTGGCCTGGGTCATCGACGAAATCCAGAAGACGCTCGACGGCGCCGGCAAGGCGCTTCGCCGCTTCGCGCGCGAGGGTGCCACGGAGCCCGACACCGGCCCGCTGCGCCTGGCGCGCCAGCAGCTGCACCAGGCCGTGGGCGCGCTCACGATGGTCGGCCACAGGGCGCCGGCCCTGGTGGTGGGTGCGATGGAGTTCGCGGTCCAGCGCTACATCGACCAGCCGGCCGGCTGCAGCGAAGCGGCGGTCCTGAAGCTCGACCGCGCCGGCTTTGCCGTGGCCGACTACCTGCATGCACTGCTCGGCGGCAAGAACGTGTCCTCGGTCGGGCTGTTCCCGCAGTACCGCGACGTGCTCGAGATGGCCAGCAGCGACCGTGTTCATCCGGCCGACCTCTGGACCCACACCTGGCGCTGGGCCGAGATCAGGCCCTCGCCCACCCTGACCGCGCTGGTGTACGACCCGGCCGTGCGCTCCAAGCTCGACCGCGAGGTGCTCAAGATCGTCAAGAGCGGCGACGACCGCGCCGCGCGCCGCCTGCACGAGCTCTGCCTGGGCCTGGCCCGCGGCTCGTCGGTGCCGCGCGTGGTCAGTTTCTGGACGCTCGCCGCCGGCTTCTTCGAGGCGCTGGGCGCCGCGCTGCTGCCGGTCGACGTCTACGTCAAGCGTGCATCGTCGCGCGTGCTGCTGCAGTACGCCACGCTGGCGCGCGGCGACACGGCGGTGTCCGAGCGGCTCGGTCAAGACCTGCTGTTCTTCTGCGCCCAGGCCGTGCCGGGCGCGCGCGACGACGTCCCCACGCTGCGCCAGGTGCGCAAGGCGTGGGGCATCGCCGACGAGGAGCCGGCGGTCGATTACACCGTCGAACAGTTCGGCCGCTTCGACCCGCTGGTGCTGGTCCAGGCGCGCAAGCGCATCGAAGCCGCCAAGGAGATGTGGTCGGCGCTCTCGGCCGGCGACGTCTCGCGCACCCGCCAGGTGGCCGACACCTTCGTGCAGCTGGGTGAATCGCTGCAGAAGCTGCATCCGCCGAGCCTGCCGATGGTGCAGGCGCTCAACAACGCGGTCGACGCGTCGCTGCGCTCGGGCACGCCGCCGAGCACCGAACTCGGTCTCGAAGTCGCGACGGCCGTGCTCTATCTGGAGGCGGCCTTCGAAGACCTCGACCCGCACGACCGCCAGCTCACCGCACGCACCGTGCAACTGGCCGGCCGCATCGAGCGGGTGCGCGACGGTGGCCAGGCCGAGCCGCTCGAGCCGTGGATGGAGGAGCTGTACCGCCGCGTCAGCGACCGGCAGTCCATGGGCACCGTGGTCGACGAACTGCGCGCCCACCTCGGCGAACTCGAGAAGTCGCTCGACCAATTCTTCCGCCGCCCGCACGAGCGCAGCGCGCTGCGCACCGTGCCCAGCCAGCTGCTGCAGATGCGCGGCGTGTTCTCCGTGCTCGGCCTCGATCAGGCCGCGCAGACCGTGCAGCGCATGCGCGAGAACGTCGACCACCTGCTGGAGGCCGCGTCGCCCACCGACGAGGCCCGCGACTTCGATTCGCTCGGCAACAACCTGGGCGCCCTGGGCTTCCTGATCGACATGCTGGGCTACCAGCCCGCGCTGGCCAAGCGCCTCTTCGTGTTCGACGCCGAGTTGGGCGAACTCAAGCCGCTGATGGGCCGCAGCGCCGACGCCGCCGTGGCGGACGCCAGCGCGCCCGATGCCGCCGCCA
>LNAP01005630.1_pt1 | contig 14025 bp, 10 predicted proteins | sample 602601 | NCBI WGS metagenome assembly LNAP01 (sample SAMN02440304, study PRJNA202911) | soil metagenome | biome: Subtropical and temperate rainforests or woodlands; isolation source: soil samples (1 kg each in a 20% v/v slurry with milli Q water) were... ...
CTGGCTCAAGATGTTCTGTGCCTGGCTGCTCGCCCTGGGCTTCTTCCCCTGTTACTTCCTGCTGCTCAAGGCTCCCCTGTGGCCGGTCACGTGGATGCCCGTCACGGCGCCTGATCGCTGGATCGACTTCTGGCCGGGCGCCCTGTGGCTATACGTTTCGCTGTGGGTCTATGTGCCACTCGCGCCGGGCCTGCTCACGGACCGACGCGAACTTGCGGACTATTACCGGGCGATGGTTGCACTCAGCCTGAGCGGCCTGGCGGTGTTCCTGCTATGGCCGACGGCCAGTCCGCGCCCGCAGATCGACTGGATGCAGCATCCGCCGTTCGGGCCAATCATCGCGGCCGACGACGTGGGCAACGCCCTGCCGTCGCTGCACGCGGCCTTTGCCGTGTTCACGGCAATCTGGCTGGACCGCCTGCTGCGCCGCGTCGGCGCGCCGCTGTGGCTGCGAATTGCGAACGTCTGCTGGGGGATCGGAATTCTGTATTCGACCATTGCCACCCGCCAGCACGTGGCTGTGGACATCGCCGCCGGCTCGGCGCTGGGCTGGCTGGCAGCGATTCTGCACGCCCGCTGGCTGCGCTCGCACCGGCCTGCGTTCGGAAAACCCGCAAATTCCGAATAACGGGAAACGGGCTGGCGCGACTAAGCGCGTTTTCGTACAGACCCGAAACGGCTCGGCGCCTAGGATTGCAAGAACAAACGCCCAACCGAAGTGTTGCGCCCGGTCGCGTTTCTTCTTCTATTCCAAGGACAGCACATGGCAAGGCTCCATTATTTTCGCTGTCCCAGCCCCAATTTTGGTGATGAGCTGAATCCATGGATATGGCCGAAATTGCTTCCGGGACTCCTGGATGATTCCGCCGACGAGCTGTTTCTTGGCATCGGCACGATCCTGAACGACAGCGTCCCCGACGCACCGCGCAAGATCGTCTTCGGAAGTGGTTATGGCTATGGACAGCCGCCCAGGATAGAGCCGGAAAAATGGCGGATCCACTGCGTGCGGGGACCGCTGACTGCCAGGGCATTGGGTCTGCCGGCCGCCCTGGCTATTTGTGACCCGGCCATATTGCTGCGCCGGATGCCCTGGCCGCAGGTGGACGGGCAATACCCGATCTCCTACATGCCGCACTGGGAAAGCCTCGACTCGGGTCATTGGCAACTGGCCTGCGCCGAAGCGGGGATTCATTTCATCGATCCGACCGGCCCGGTCGAGCAGGTTGTTGCCCAATTGCGGGCATCCGGTCTTTTGATTACCGAGGCCATGCACGGCGCGATTACCGCCGACGCGCTACGCATACCCTGGATCGCGGTCCAGCCGCAGCTGCACATGCACAGCCCAAAATGGCTGGATTGGTGTGCATCGGTGGATGTCGTTCATCAGCCGCACGAGCTGAAAGCATCGGGCTACAAGGAGTTTTTCAATGCGCGGTATCGGCTGGCACGCGAGCGCATCGATCGCGGCAGGCGCGCTGTCGCGGGCCTGCTTGGGCACTCGACTGCGAGGCGCCGGCCGCAGATGGCCGTTGCCGGGCAGGGTGCCGAGGCGCTGTCGCCGCCCGTGAAACGGCCCGCGGCCGCTGCCCGCGCAACCGTGCAGAATGCTCTGGCACGGCGCCTGGATCCGCGTTTCATACGCGCCGCAGCCGGCGACCTGCGCAGAATCGCCCACGCGCCGCCCACGCTGAGCAGGGACACCACCATCGAGTGCCTCACGCAGCGCCTGGAAGAGCAGCTCGCGACGCTCAGAACAGAACTGGCCGCGGGCCTGTCAAAATAACGGTTCCGGGTGCCGCACCCGGGCACCCTTTCAGCCGCCGCGCGGCGATCGATTCATACAACAACCGGCCGCTTGCCGACCGTACCAACACGCATTCAGCCTGCGCTCCGGCCCCGCAACACCTGTGTCAGGCGGCCGAGCTGATAGCTTGCGCCCAGCGGATGGGACTTGCGCCCCGGCAAGGGCATGGCCCTGAAGGCCCAGCTCGACGCGTACCACAGCGCAGCAACCGGGCGCAGGCGGATCAGCCGCGCAGCGTGCCGGCGCCACCCCGATCGGGGCCGTGTCGGTTCCAGCCGCGTCGCCGCACGACCCAGCTGGAAACTCAAGCGGCGGGCGTAGGCGAGCGTCAGCCGGGCGGCCGGCATGTAATGGCGCATGCGCAGGCGCGGCTCGTACCACAGCGTCCAGCCGGCAGCCGCCAGCGCATGGCACATCTCGGTGTCCTCGCCGCTGGCCAGGCTGGCACCGGTGCGCCCGACGTTCTTGGGCACAAACCCGCCGGCTTCCAGCCCGATCAGCGCCGCGCGGCGCAGCGACAGTCCGGCACTGAACAGGTGCCCGCGTGAGTCCGGCACTGGCCCCGCGGCAGGGGCTTGCGGACCGCAGGCATACATTTCCTCAACACGGGCGAACCACGGCGGCTCCGCGGTTTCGAAAACCGGCGTCGAGCAGCAACCGACCGCTGCGACCCGCGGCTGCGTGCTGAAAACCTCATCCACCACGAACAGCCAGTTCGGGTCCACCCAGTTGTCGTCGTCCACGAAACTGACGATCGCGTGGTGCGCGGCCCGGATGCCGGTCCAGCGCGCATACATGACGCCAGGCCGCGGCTCTGCCACGACGCGCAGCGGCACCGGTGCGCCGGCTGCGGCCCACAGCTGCACCGCGACCTGTGCGGTGTCGTCCGTGGAGGCGTTGTCCACCACCAGCACTTCCCACGCCATGCCGGCCGGCGCCTGCAGCGCTGCCAGATGGGCAAGCGTTTGCGGCAATCGCTGCGTACTGTTGTGGCAGGCCAGCACCACGGATATCGACACCATCACGGAACCCTCCGCTTGCGTATGAGTTTCAGAACGAGGGCCGGCGCCAGCACCGCTCGCAGCATCACCACGCCCTGAGCACGGGTGCTGGCGAACGCGAAGTTCAGCGCCACGGCACTGACCAGGCGCGGCAGCACGCTGGCCCAGGCGGCACCGGCCGCGCCCAGCGGCGGAATCAGCAGCCACGCCAGGGCCACGTTCAGCGTGAGGTTCACCACCGAGGCGAGCAGGTTGAAGCGCACCAGGCCTTCGGCGATCAGCGCCCGCGAGCGCGCCACCGCCAGGGCCACCAGCGGCAGCGACCAGGCGTGGATGCGCAACACCTGCGCCGCCGCCGCGTAGTCGGCGCCAAACAGCCGCCCGATCAGCCACGGCGCGAGCAGGCTCAGCGGCGCGGCGATGACCAGGCTGCCCCACAGCAACAGGCCATAGAGCGCTTCCATGCGCTGCGCGTAGTGCGTGCCGCCGATGGCAAAGCTGCGCACCACGGCCGGAAACAGGGCGGTGCAGGCGATCACCGGCAGGAAGTACAGCGCCTCGGACAGGCGCGTGGCCGCCGCGTAGTAACCGGCCTCCGCCGTGCTGCCCAGCTGCACCAGCAGGACCTGCGGCAGGCGCAGGGAAAGCTCCGTGGTGGCGATCGCCAGCGTCAGCGGCAGCGACGCCGCCAGCAACATCGCCAGCCGTGCCCGGCTCACCTGCCAGCGCAGCGGGCTGCCGGCCGCCCGGGCATAGGCAGTCATCACGAGCGCCGCGCCAATGGCAATCTCGGCCACCACCGGCCAGGCAAACCACAGCAGTGGTTTGTCCGTCATCACGAAGCCGACGCGCAGCGCCGCACAGACCAGAACCCCGGTCAGTTGCGCCAGCGCCAGCGGCGCCAGGCGCTGATGCGCCTGGAACCAGGCGCCGGCCATGTCGAAGGGCTGGGCGAGCACGCCGGCGCCGATCACCAGCACTGCAAGGCGCGTTTGCGCATCACCCGAAGCCTGCAAGCCATAGGCGAGCAATGCGCCGTACGCCAGCACGCCACCGGCCAGCCGCAGCGCGAACGCGCTGCCAAGCGTGACGTTGCGTGCGGCATCGTCACGCACCAGATCCCGCGTCACGACTTCCTGCAGGCCCATGCGCGACAGGGCGCTGCCAATCAGCATCAGCGCGGTGGCGTATCCGATGACCCCGTACCCGGCCGGCCCCAAGTGCCGGGCCACATAGATGCCGACCGCCAGCCCGGTGACCATGCGAACAATCTGTTCCAGGCCCAGCCAGCCGATGCTGCGCGCGGCCCGCCGCAGGCCGTGCGGCTGGCTGGCCAGCCAGCGGAAGAAACCAATGCGCATGAAGGGCGCGAGGCGCGAGGCGCTGACCATGTTGTCAGTCGCCGCCGTGCGGGCGCGACACCCAGGCTTGCAGGCCGACCGCGTCGTCGGTGATGTCCAGCGCCGGTCCCGGCGTTACGACAAAGTCGATCCGCCCACCGCGCTGAACCGCCACACGCAGGTCGAAATCCGCCTGCCGGGCACCGCTGTGAGTCAGTTGCGCCTCGAACACCGTCTTGCCGTCCAGCAGGATGCGCACACCACTGCCATCGCCCCTGCCGTGGCGGGTGAAGCGCCCGCGCACCCACAGCGGCCCGGCGTCGGGGCTGCGATAGCGACGCACGGCCCACACCGCGGTGTCCTGGCTGCGCGCCGGATGCATGCTGTCGGCACTCACGCGCAGCTGCGGCCAGCGCGGGTCACCCAGGTAGTGCTCCCACGCATTCGTTCTGCGGCCGAGCCTCACGAGGGTCTCGGCAGCAACCGCGCGGCCAGCCGAATGGGGGCCAGGCGGCTGCAGGTAGGCGCCGTACTCCCACGGCCCGACCGGTGCTTCGGTGCTGAAATCCGTGCGGGCGTCGGCCAGTAAGCTGTCTGGTCGGGGCGCACTGATGGTCCGCACAACACCGCGCAGGTACTGCGGGTTTTCGTCCAGGCTCAGGGCGCTGCGCCCGGCCGCCAGCAGCCGGCTGGTACCGACCAGATCTGTCAGCACGCCGCCGGCAGGCATATCCACGGTGGCCGGGACCGCTCCATCCGGCGCCCACAGCACGTACGTCGGCTGGGCGTTTCGCGTAAATCGGTACACGTGAGTGCGCGGATCCGTGGCTTCACGCGCGACGTCATCGGCGCCGTCCAGTTGCCGGATGAGCGTGGCATAGGCTGCGTAGGCCGGCGTGGGCGCGTAGCGTCCCAGCGGATCGGCTTCGGCACGCAGCAGACCCATGCCGCTGAAGCTTGCGTAATCCCGCAGCAGGTACCAGTACATGCGCTGCACCCCGGCGGCGCGCAGCACTACGGCCATTCGGACCAGGTAAGCGGCCGTGTCCCGGCGCGCCACGGCATCGGTCTTGCCGGCACCGCTGCCAAACTCGGTGGCCCAGATGGGCGCCGTGCTGCCCGCCGCACGCAACATCTGCCGCAAGGCGCCGATGTCCTGCGCCGCGTCTTCCGGTTGGTCACGGTAGGGATGCACGGCAACCGCGTCCCAGTGCCGGGCCGCGCCGTGCGCGAGCAGCGCCTCGAACCAGGGCAGCGGCACCTTGACCGCCGCGCCACCGACCACCGTCAGGCGGGGATTTTCGGCTTTCAGCGCGGCGTAGCTGTCCGCCAGCAGGGCGGCATAAATTCCGGCCCGGTCCTGCCGGCACGGTCCGCTGCAAAAGCTGCCGTTGATTTCGTTCCAGACCTCGAGCGCCGGCACCTGGCCGGCATTGCGTCGCGCCAGCTCGACACCGTAAGCGGCGAACGCGGCGCGGCCGGCCGGCGTATGCGGCGTCTGGCCGCCGTCGTAAGCAGGATTGGCGAAACTGAGCACCAGCAGCGGCTCGATGCCGGCGTCCTGCAGCGCGGCCATGTATTGCGCGTAGCCGGCGGGACTGGCATAGGTCCCAGGGCTGGGCTCGACCTGCTGCCAGTACTGCTCGTCCCGGACGGCGCCGATACCGGCCCGCGCGATCAACGGCACGATGTCCGTCTTCCAGCCCTGCGCGAAATGGGTCATCACCCCAAAGGTGTGGCTCAGCGCCGGTGCTGCCTCCAGTACCGCGAGCGCGCGCCTTTGCGCAGCCGGGCCCTGCTCGAGCTCGATTTCGTAGTACCCGGCGGGCAGTGCCGGCAGGGAAACATCCGACTTGCCGGGACTCAGTTCAGTACGTTGCAGTACCTGCCCGCGCCAGTCCCGCACGCTCAGGACCGCCTGGCCGGTGGTGGCGTAGTGCACCCGCAGCGCTTGCTGTGGCAGGTATACCGCCGGGATTCGGTCCAGGCTCAGTTCGGGCGCGCCGGCCGATGCCGAAACGGCGACAGCGGTCAGGAGCGCGGCAATGCCGCGCGGTCCCGGGTACCGGCATGCGGACAGCCTCACTCGGCACCGGCCGCCCTGCCTGACATGGGCAAGGGACCGAGCAGTTGTCTGACGACAACCGGTCGTGGCACTTCGTCTGCGTAATAGGCGTCCAGGCCGTAACCCCGGGGCGGCACAACTTCGTGCCGGCGCGCCGCGTTGAGCACGACACGCGGCGCAATGCCGCGCGCACGCGTCAGCAGCGCGAAGGCTTCCGCGGCGCAGGCGCGCGGGGCGTGACCCTCCCGCACCAGCAGTACGGTCGTGTCTGCCAGGCAGGCCAGTATCTGCGCATCCACGACCGCCAGCACGGGCGATGAATCCAGCAACACGACGTCGAAGTCCGCCCGCAGCGACCCGATCAGCCGTGCAAAGCGGGTCGAGCCCAGCAAGATTCCGGGGTCGGCACGCACCTGCCCGGCCGGCAACAAACACAACGTGGACAGGGGATCGTGATACAGCTGCCTGGGCGCTTCGTCGGTTCCGTCGAACCACTCGCCAATGCCTCCCTCGTCGACGATGCCGGCGGCCGTATGCAGGGTGGGCTTGCGCAGGTTCAGGTCCACCGCGATCACCTTGCGACCTGTTCCGGCCAGCAGGCGACCCAGCGCGAGCAGGGTACTGGTCTTGCCTTCGGACGGCAGTGAGGACGTGAACAGCACCACCCGCGGCGGGTTGCCCAGATTCTCCAGCAGCAGTTCGGTGTGCATGCGCCGCAGCGCCTCGCTGTACTCCGAGCGCGGCGCGCGCAGCACCCAGCGCGCCGGCTGTTGCCGGCCCCTCCAGGAACCGCGCAGCAGCGGCAACGCACCCAGCGTATCGATGCCCAGCAGATCCTCCAGACCGCGGCGCGAGCGCACCGTGCGGTCCATGCCCTCACGCAACAGCGCCAGCAACAGACCCGCCCCGAGCGCAACCGCGCCGGCAATGACCATCAGCAGCTGCGAATTCGGAAACGACGGGCCCAGTGGCGGAACGGCCCGCGAGATCAAGCGGGCATCGGCCATCGCAAGCGTACTCTGCGCGGCGGTTTCCTTGCTGCGCGCCAGAAACGTCTCGAGCAGGGTGCGGCTGCTCGCGGCATCCCGCTCCAGCGCACGCAGCTGCACTTCGCCTTGACTTTGTCGGCTGTTTTGCCTCTTCAGCGCGTTCAGACTGCCGGCGATCGCGCCCTCGCGGGCACCGGCTACCGCCGCTTCGTTGCGCAGCCCCTGCACCAGCCTGGAAACCTCCGCCTTGATCGCGTTGTTGGCGTCTCCCAACTGCGCCTGGGCAGCCACCATCTGTGGGTGCAGCGGACCGTAGTCGGAGCCCATTTGGGCGATCTCGCGGCGCAGTGTCGCCTGCTGTTCGCGCAAGGTGCGCACCAGCGGCGCGTCCAGCACATCGCCCACCGCGGCGGGCTTGCCGGTGGCGAGCAACTTCTCGACCTGGCTGAGCCGCGCCCGCGCCACTGCGCCTTCCGCCCGGGCAAGCACCAACTGAGTGGACAAGCCCGAAGCTTCCTCATCACTCAAGCGCTCGGTGTTGGCGCCACGCATGATGCCGGTGCGTGCCCGGTAATCCTCGATCGCCGCCTCGCGTTCCCGGACTTCCGCTTCCAGTTCCTGCGTGCGGGTGGTGAGCCAGGTGTTGACGCCGCCGGTGGTCGCGCGCTTGGTATTCACCTGGGAAGCCAGGTACTCCTGGGCGACGGTATTGGCGACCAGCGCCGCCTTGTCCGGCGTGCCCGCGAAGGCCGTCACGGACATCACCCGCGACCGGCCCAGCGGTACGGCTTCGAGGTGATGCAGCAACACGTTGGCAACCAGGTTGCGCCGCTGTTCCGGGGTGAAATCGGGCAACTGCGGAGGTTTTTCCTCGCTTTGGCCAAGCACGCCAAAGACACGCTGCGACCACGACGGTTCGGGTGGCACCAGCAAGGGGTTGAATTCCGGGTCGGTGTCCAGCTTCAGGGCGTCCGCCACCCTCAGGGCAAGGTCCAGCGACCGCAGCACATACACCTCGCTGGCGGTACTCTCGTCATCACCGCGCAGTGCGGCGGCCACGGCCTGTGCGTCGAACACCTGGGGTTCGGGTGCGATCATCAACTGCACGCTGGCCGTGTATACCGGCGTCAGGCGCGCGATCAGCAGCTGTGCACCGACCAGACCCACCACCAGGGTGCCCACGACGATCCACTTGTGCCGCCACAACACCCGCGGTAGCTGGCCCAGATCGAGGTCGTGCTCACGGGTCGGTGGGCCGTGCAGGGTCAGTTCGCGCATGGTGTCTCGTGGGGCTCAGAAGAAGCGCTCCGGCACTTCGATGATGTCGCCGGGCAGCACAGGCGTGTCCGGCGGTGATTTCTGGCGCGACTGTTTGCCCGCGCCGGCGTGTGTGATGAACACGTGGCTTTCCTTGGCCCGATAGGTATAGCCACCGGCCAGCGCAACCGCGCTCCTGGCGTTGATGCCGTTCACATAGGGATAGCTGCCCGGGGCCTTTACCTCGCCCAGGATGAAGAACGGCCGATAGCTCAGGACCTCAACGCTGACGCGCGGATTACGCAGGAATTGCGGCGACAGAGCGGCAGCAATGGCGGCCTCCAGCGCGGCCGGGGTCTTGCCGACGCCATCGATCGCGCCGACCAGCGGCAGTGCCACAGCGCCGTTGGCGCTCAGGCTGAACTCCCCGGACAGGTCCTCGTGACCGAATACGACCACGCGAACGCGATCACCCGGGCCGAGCACGTACTGCTCGGCAAGGTCCGGTGCCGGCCCGGCGGGCGCCGCCGTTTCGGCGGCGGCCACCATGCTCGTCAGTGTCAGCAACGCGGCAACCAGACCCCGTATGAACCGGTTGGCGCCCTGGCGATCTGGCATAAGACCGACGCCTGAAAACTCAGTGCTGCAGGACAATGCTCTGCTCCAGGAACGATTGCGTGAAATCGCGTCCGCCACCGGTGGCGTGCTGGCTTCGATGAACCACCTGCAGACGCAGATAGAGGTGACGGTTGAGCATGTAATTGGCACCAAAGCGTTGCTGATACAGATCCTCTTCCCGGTTCTGACCCTGATATACGCGACGCGTAACACGGCTGCCGAGGAACAGCAGCACATTACGGCGCAGCTCGTGCTCCAACTCGATGCCGACCTGCGTCGCGACGTAGCCGGACACACCCGCCTGCGTGCTTTCCTGTACCGAGCGGTCCGCGTCCAGATGCAGCGTTGAGAGCCGGGTCACATTCCAGTACACATCGGCACCGAAACCCAGACCTCCCGCATCAGTAAGGTCGGCGGCCGAATAGCTCTGCTTGTAATAACCCACGAATGCATTGCCGAAAATCAGGTCCGTGATTTCCACATCCGCGCCCAGACCGGCTTCGTAACCGGTCGAATCCCGATCCGTTCCGTCTGGCGCCAAGGACTCGTAATTCTGCGTGGTATAGGCGGTACGCGCATAAATGCCATAGCCGGGCCGGATCGAGTAACGCAAACGGGCTTCGCCGCGTCTTGCCTCACGATTACGGTCGTTTCCGGTCAAGGTGCCCGGTGGCAGACCGGCGGTGCTCACGGCGTCGAACTTGAAATCGGTCAGATTGGCGGTGAGCCGCAGGTCGAAACGCCCGAAAGGGTGTGACCAGCCGCCGCCGGTCTCGGTTACCCGGTACTCCGCGGGCTCCGTCCCGACACTGTCGGGCGATGCTCGATCCTCGTGCCGTCGTGCGACGGAGGCCTGGCCAAATACCGTCGAGGCACGCCCGAAGTCCAGCCGTCCGTCGGTAAATACCCGCCAGTCGTCGTAGTTCTCGCCCGTGAAGTCCTGGTAGCGACCCTGGGCAGCGTCGGCGCCGATTCTGAGCGCATGGCGTGACCAGTCCGAGCGCAGCTGAACGCGCGGCGCGAGCACGGTGTAGAAATCCGCCTGCGTCTGATTCTGGGTTGCAAAAAGGTTGTCGTTGTAACCCAGGCGCAGATCCAGCGATGTCAGCAACATGAAGCTTCTGATGCGCGCGCCCAGGGGATCGAGCTCCGGCCGTGGCCGATTGCGGGGCGTGATGTTGCGCGCTTCTTCCGGTCGGCGCGTGATGTCCGCCTCGGGCGGGTCCAGCGGCGGTAGACGCAGTTCCGGATTAAGCTCAACTGCTGGCAGCGGGGCCGCAAAGATCAACAGCGCAAACAGCAGGCCGCCGAGCGCCGTTCCCATGATCCAGCCGGAGCCGGGTTCGGGCGGAAACGCAAATCCTTGGGCTGTTTCCGGATCCATGCGCCGCACTCTAGCAGCACAGCATACGCTTTTATGTGCGGTATCGAACGGACGCAATACCGATGATGGTGCTGTACCCGTACCGTGAGCGGCATGCCACCGACATTGTCCTCATGATGTTGTAATGTCAATTTTGTTTTCGACGGTCAGTATGAGCCTATCAGCAATGGTGGCACGGTCCTGATATTTTTTATTTGTCATTTGCGAGTTCAGATATGTCCCGTAGAGCATTGATCACTGGCATCACCGGCCAGGATGGTGCGTACCTTGCCGAGCTATTACTCGGCAAAGGTTATGAAGTACACGGCATCATGCGCCGCACCTCGCTGTTCAATACCGATCGCATTGATCATCTGTATCAAGATGCGCACGAGGCGGAGCGCCGCTTCGTGCTCCATTACGGCGACATGACCGACGGCGGCCTGAGCCGGGTGCGGTGGCCAAGCTGTATGCGTGCGCAGCCGGCCGCGCTGGTGGCAAAGGCAACAGGCTATCGGGACAACGTTCACTGGAACACCAGCCGTCCGGACGGTCCGCCGCGCAAGCTGCTGGATGTCGCACGTCTGACGGCGCTGGGCTGGCAAGCCCGCATCCCCCTCGACCAGGGCATCGACTGGTATCGCCAGCAGCAGGGCGCGCTGCGCGGCGTCACGGCGGCCTGAGATTGATGGTCCGAGTCCGCGCCCCGGACCGAACGACGCCGCTCACGGCAAACCTACCGGCAGATCGCAAGCGCAGGCCACCGATGTACCAATACCACCTGGCCGGGCTCGATTTTGCGTCGGCGTTACCGTTGCCGGACCTGGGAGTGCTGGAGCTGACGGACGCCGACGCACGCGCTGGCACGGCCGATGTGGCTATCGGCGAGGGCGTCGTGCCGATGTCCGACGACGGTCCGGCGCCGCCCGGCACGATTTCCTGGTCCGGTATTCCCGGGTACTGCCTGCTCGACGTTGCCAACGTGGCGCGTTTCGAGGTGCGCGACGGCCGGCGAATCACCGTCGAGCGCACCGGCGAGTTGGGTGACGACGTGATGCGCCTGTACCTGCTGGGCTCCGTGCTGGGCGCGCTGTGGCATCAGCGCGGCCGGCTGCCGCTGCATGCCGGTGCGCTCGCGATCGACGACCGGGCGTGGGCGTTCGTGGGCGCTTCCGGTGCCGGCAAGTCATCGCTGGTAGTCACGCTTGCCGCAGTGGCCGGCGCCGGCTACCTGTGTGACGACGTATGTGTCGTCGACATCAGTCCGCAGGCAGGCGTATGTGCCTGGCCGGGACTGTTTCGCATGCGTGTCAGTCCCGACATGTGTGCGCTGCTGGGGCTCGACGCGCTGCCGGACCTGGGCGCGATCGATCCTTTCGGCAAGCGCGCCCTCGTGCCGCCGTGGCCACGGCCGGTCGGGCCGCTGCCGCTGGCAGGCGTGATGGTGCTGGAGGTGGACAGCGGGGATGCGGATCCACAGCTTGAGCGCCTGGGCGCGGTCGATGCGATCACCGCCTTGCTGGCTCACACCTACCGGCGCGAATACATCCCTGCCGCCGGGCGCGGCGCTCACTTCTCGCAGTGTGCCGAGCTGGCGCGTACGGTGCCGGTGTACCGGCTGCGCCGGTCATGGGGTACCGGGCGCATGCGCGCGGATGCGCTGCATATCTCGCAGATGCTTGCCGCCCTTGCGCGTGCGTCCTGACGCCGCTGCGGAAAACGCTGCCAAAAACCAGTGGCTGCACGCTGCTGATTTGTGAGCCATCGGAGAACGGTGGCGGCCCGGCTATGCCGGGCGATCAACGCGCAAGGTTTTTCAGTAGCGGGCGCCGAGAAATCCAGGATGGATTTATGCAGCCGCGGCTTGGTAACGGGAACGACAGTCTCCCCGTGCCAACCGCCGCTTCCGGTCAGAAGGCATTGCGCCCGCCGATCACCACCCACACGGTACGCAGCAGAATCCGCAGGTCCAGCCACAGCGACCAGTGTTCTATGTAATGCAGGTCGTGCTCCACGCGCCGCAGCAGCTTGTCGCTGGTGTCGGTCTCGCCGCGCCAGCCGTTGACCTGCGCCCAGCCGGTCAGACCGGGCTTCACGCGGTGACGCGCGGCGTAATGGACCATCACGTCCTGGTAAAGCTGATCGCCGGCCTTGGCCTGCAAGGCGTGCGGACGCGGACCCACCAGCGACATCTCCCCGCACACGACGTTGAGCAACTGCGGCAGTTCATCGAGACTGGAGCGGCGCAGGAAATGCCCCAGCCGCGTCACGCGCGGATCGTCGCGCAGCGTCAGCGCACTGGCCGATGCATCGCTCAGGTGGTGGTACATGGTGCGGAACTTCCACACCTTGATGAGCTTGTTGTTGAAGCCACTGCGCGTCTGGCGAAAGAACACCGGCCCGGGCGAGTCCAGCTTGATGGCGAGCGCGACCAGCAGCATCACCGGCGCGAAGGCCAGCAGCAGCAGGCTGCCCAGAATCAGATCCTCGGCCGCTTTGACCAGCGCCGCGCTGCCGGACACCGGCCGATCCAGCACTCGCAGCATGGGAATTCCGCCCACCATTTCCACGCGCTGCTGCAAGAACTCGAAGCGCAGCAGTTCCGGTGCCAGGCGGATATCGACCGGCGTGTCGGCCAGTTCGGCGAGCAGGCGCATGATGCGTTCGCGCTCGGACCACGGCAGGGCAATGACCACCTGATCGACCTCGTTGCGCCGGATCATGTGCACCAGATAAGCGATGTTGCCCAGGATCGGATATCGGCCGACGTGCGAGATCCCGCCCGGATTAGCGTCGTGCACGAAGCCGATGATGCGGGTGCAGATATCCGGACAGCCGCGCAGGTGCCGGGCGAAGCGCTGTCCGTGGTCGGTCGTGCCCACGACCACCGTGCGCTGTGCAAAGCGGCCCTCGCGTATCCAACTGCCGGTAAGGCCGACAAACGCCACGCGCAGGCCTACGATCAAGGCCGTGCCGGACGTGAACCACATGGCCGCCCACAGCCGCGAGTACTCACCGGACAGCGGCAGCAGCGACGCGGCCAGCATCAGCGACGCCATCGTGCACACCCACGCAGCGAGCTGGCGCCGCAGCCCGGCGCGCGCTGCGAATGCGTAGCGCAGATCGTACGTACCCAGCCGCCCGGCCAGCCAGCCGGCGAACAAGCAGGCAAGTGCAATGGCCGCGACCGGGTGCGGGCCAATGGTTTCGCGCGCCGGGTGTAGCCACCACGCCAGCGCCCCGGCGAGCGCTATCGCCGCGGCATCGCCACAGCGCAACCCGAATATCGCGAGCCCGGGCAAAAAGGGCGACTCGGTGCGCGAGCGCCCCGCGCGGCGTTCCCCCAGGACAGCGTTGGATGCAATGGTCGCCATGATCGTTCCTGAAATTTTGTTGCCCGCAAATTCGGGCGACCCCTCCTCCGGGATCCAGACTGGACGCTGCGTGGCGACAAGTTCAGGACATTTCCAATCAACCGGCACCGGGCCGGTACCTGCTGGCGCGGGCGTCGCCGCGACGTTTTGGCGGGGGCCGGCGGCCGCTCGGATGCGGCGCGAGCGGGCTCCCAACCCTCCAATACACACATAT
>LNAP01003929.1_pt1 | contig 14024 bp, 14 predicted proteins | sample 602601 | NCBI WGS metagenome assembly LNAP01 (sample SAMN02440304, study PRJNA202911) | soil metagenome | biome: Subtropical and temperate rainforests or woodlands; isolation source: soil samples (1 kg each in a 20% v/v slurry with milli Q water) were... ...
CCATCGGATGCTGGCCTCCAGCCCAGCCAGCATCTTGAATCATATTCGCCCCAGATCCGGAATCCCTTCCGATTCAATAAATCCGTGAACCGCTCTAGCTGACCAGATCACACGAAAGCGCCGCGCAAGCGGCGCTTTTTGTTGTCTGCGCAAATTGGCGAATTCACTTCAGCCAATGCACTTCAGCTATGGTTCTCGACGAAGTCGCTGAGATAGTCGGGCAGCGTCACGCCGTCGATATCGCAGCGCGCCTTGATCTCGCCGGCGACATCGGTCGAGATGTCCTTCATCCAATGTTCGAGCGTGTTGAACGAAATCACCTTGATGGGGTCGTTGAAGCAGCCGGCGACGAGCTCGCCGATCGTGGCTTCGAGATCGCTTCGTTCGATGCGAATCTCTCTCGCCTGGTCGAGGCGATCGATCACCACGAACAGGGTCTTGTCTGCGCCATAGGGCACGACCGGGGGTGGCACGCCAGCTTCGAGCATATCGGGCACTCACGCCTTGGCTTCCGATCTCCACCAACGGGAAAAACCGGCCGAAGGTTCCAGCGCGCCTGCAGGTGAATCGCCGTCAGAGAAATTCTCTCCAGCGCGAGAGCTCGATGACGTGTTCGGGGGAGAGGATGCCGGTCACGAGCGGCGGCTGCGCCGCTGTCCGGATCTCATAGAGATGCCGGGTCGCCGCCGGCTTTTCCATGAACGCCGAGATGCACTGGTCGAGGGTGCCTTCACTGATCTGGTAAGGCTCCCGGTCCGGCCGGCGCTGGTTTGCCAGCGATGGCCATTTATGCAGGCGTGCATGCGCACCGAAATCGACCTTCGACTCCGCAACCACGTCCGCCATCGCTCCGCCTCACGCAAAAAGCACCCCAGCACGCGGATCTACGTGCCGGGGGTCACACCAAACGTTGGATCTCAATGCCTCGCCCACAACGCGGCAGCCGGGAAAAGGTTCCCGGCTGCCTTGTCGCAATCAGCTCGCCGCCGCCGCGATTTTGAAGCCCGGGCCAGGCTCGCCGCGACTGACCTCCGGCAGCCCGGCGAAGCGTCGCAGGGCTTGCGCCATCTGCACCCGGCCGGACACACCCGTGATCACCACATCGACCATGGTGAAGGACGAGTGGAAATGGCCGTGCGCCTTCAACTGCTCGACCGGGACCCCCGCGGCCGACATCGCCTCGGCATAGGCGATGCCCTCGTCGCGCAGCGGATCGAACTCGCAGGTCGTCACGAAGGCCGGCGGCAATTTTTCGACCTTGCCGCGCAGCGGCGAGACGCGCGGATCGGTGCGGTCCGCCGGCGAGCAGTAGAGATCCCAGAACCAGTACATCAGCCCGCGCGTCAGGAAGTAGCCCGCTGCGTTGTCGTTGTAGGAGGGACGATCGAAGCTGCAGTCGGTGACCGGGCAGATCAGCAGCTGGCCGGCGATGTCAGGTCCGCCACGGTCGCGCGCGAGCTGGCAGGTGACGGCAGCGATGTTGCCCCCGGCGCTCCAGCCCGCGACCAGCACCGGTCCCGGTTTGCCGCCGAGTTCAGCGGCATGCTCGGCGATCCAGCGCGTGGCCGCATAGCCGTCTTCGGCCGCGGTCGGGAAGCGATGCTCCGGCGCGTGGCGATAGCCGACGCTGACGAACATCATGCCGGTCCGCCGCACCATGTCGCGGCAGAACGGCTCGTCCGACTGCTCGTCGCCGAGCACCCAGCCGCCACCGTGGAAATAGACCACGACCGGATGCGGTCCTGATGTCGCAGGCTTGTAGACGCGATAGGGCAGCGGACCGTCGGGGCCCGGCAGCGTGCCGTCGACGATCTCGCCGATCGGCCGTCCGGCAGGCCGGCCCTTGTTGAACTCATTGACGAACGCGCACGCGCCCTGCGCACCCATCGACTCGATCGGCGGCAGGTTGAGCGACGCGAGCAGGTTCAGCACCAGCCGCACATCCGGCTGCAGGCGCACGACTTCGCCGTCATTGCATTGCGCGGCGACGTTCGGGCCTGTCAGCTTGAAGCCGAGCATGCCACGGCTCGTGACCTCGTCGCAGATGCTGCGATAGGGACCGACGCCGCCGGTATAGGGCATCAGCCCCTGCACCTTGCCGGGTACGTTGGCGCCCGTGTACCAGGTGTTGGCGAGCCGGTGCAGCGTCACCATCGAGCAGTCGGCCATGTGCCTGTTCCAGCCGGCCTGCGCCGTCGCGGTCGGCTCGATCGTGGTGAAGCCGGCGTCGCGCAACGCGGCAAGGCGATCGACGACCCAGTCGACGTGCTGCTCGATCGACACCGCCATGTTCGACAGCACGGACGGGCTGCCGGGCCCGGTGATCATGAAGAAGTTCGGGAAGCCCTCGACCGTGAGCCCGAGATAGCTCTGCGGCCCCTGCGCCCAGACGTCGGTGAGCGACCTGCCGCCGCGCCCGGTGATCGGATGCACGGCGCGGATCGCACCGGTCATGGCGTCGAAGCCGGTGGCGAACACGATGACGTCGACGTCGACATTGCGCCTGGCCGTCGTGATGCCGCTCGCCGTGATCGCCTTGATCGGCTCCTGGCGCAGATTGACCAGCGTGACGTTCGGCCGGTTGTAGGTCGCGTAGTAGTTGGTATCGAGGCAGGGACGCTTTGCACCGAACGGATGATCGTCCGGCATCAGCGCCGCAGCGGTCTCGGGGTCGTTGACGGCGGCGCGAATTTTCTCGCGGATCAGGTCCTGGACGATCCTGTTGCCGTCGACATCGACCGCCTGGTCGGCCCAGAGCTGCGTCAGGATGTGGACGAGGTCGCCGGCGGCCCAGGCGCGCTCGAACCGCTCACGACGCTCGGCATCGCTCAATTGCCAGCTCACGACCGTCTGCTGCGGATAGGGCACGCCGGCCATCGATTGTCGCGCCTGCTCGCGATAGGCGGCGCGGTCGCTCTCGAACAGCTCCTTGCGATCGGCAGGCGGCGGGCCGTTATGCGCGGGCAGCGCGAAATTCGGCGTGCGCTGGAACACGGTGAGATGCGCGGCCTGCTCGGCGATCAGCGGGATCGACTGGATCGCCGACGAGCCGGTGCCAATCACGGCGACCCGTTTCCCCGCCAGGTTGACGCCGTCATGCGGCCAGCGGCCGGTAAAATAGACCTCGCCCTTGAAATCCTTGACGCCGTCGATTTCCGGCGGCTTTGGCGCGGAGAGGCAGCCCGTGGCCATGATGTAGTGGCGGCAGGAGACCGGCGGGCCGTTGTCGGTGGTGAGCTGCCAGCGCTCGCTCGCCTCGTCCCATCTGGCTTCGGTCACCTTGGTCTTGAAGCGGATATCGCGGCGCAAATCATAGCGGTCGGCGACGAAGCCGAGATAGCGCAGGATCTCGGGCTGGGTCGCGTATTTCTCCGACCAGGTCCATGCCTTGTCGAGTTCCGGATCGAAGGAGTAGCTGTAGTCGATGGTCTGGATATCGCAGCGCGCGCCCGGATAGCGGTTCCAGTACCAGGTGCCGCCGACATCGCCGGCCTCCTCGAGCGCGACCGTCGTGAACCCGGCCTTGCGCAGGCGATGCAGAAGATAGAGGCCGGAAAATCCGGCGCCGACCACGGCGACGTCGACCTGTTGGGCTGTTCCATTCGCCGTCCTGGACTCACGTGCGGCGACCATTGCGTCAGACATGGCATTCCTCCCGTGCTTTTGTTTTGCCGGCAGGCTAGCGCTGCAGGCTCGGCTTGTCATCAGAGCAAGTGCAATCTTCGGTAGTCGTTTGCGGCGCGATCGTGACCGCGCGAAGGTTGCGGCGATACACGCACTGCGATGCACAATCGCCGTGGTAGTCCGGTCTAATCAGACCACATCGGTCTGTGTATGCAAGCATACACAGACCACATCGGTCTGTGTATGCTTGCGGCTACAAGCCACGCGTACGCAGGGCGTCATGACAGAGTTGAGTGAGCGAACCAAAGCGAACATGGACGTCGTCCTCGAGGAGACGTGCCGCCAGCTGCCGCACGGCGGTGATCACGACAGCCGCCGATTCATCGCCGAGCGGCTGATCGAAGCGGCGCAGTCCGGTCGCGCGACCCTCGGCGAACTCGGCATCGTCGCGCGCCGCGCGCTGGCGGAGATCATCGGCAAGGGCGGCTAGGCCGCGGCGCTTGCCTCACCACGGGCCGCGGACGTAACCTGTTCGGGAACCTTTCCGCGCATCGAGATCTCCCAGGATGCGGTCGCTGTTTGCGTTTCTTGTGGCCTCTTCGCTGCTCCACTGTGCCGGTGCGGCCGTCGCGCAGGCGGTCGGGCAGTTCCCATTCGCATTGACGCGTGAAGGCCAGATGCTCGGTGCCGTCGAGGGCGAGGTGGCGTCCTTCAAGGGACTGGCCTACGCAGCTCCGCCGGTCGGCGCGTTGCGCTGGCGTCCGCCGCAGGCGACGGCCGAAAATTCCGGGATGCGCACCGCCTATGAGTACGGCGCGCCGTGTCTTCAGCCGTCGCTGCCGGGCGCCAGCGAAGATTGCCTTGCACTCAACGTGTTTCGCCCCTTCGGGGTCGACGGCCCGCTGCCGGTGATGGTGTTCATCCATGGCGGCGCCTTCGTCAGCGGCACGGTGAACGATCCGGTGTTCGACGGCGCCAAGCTGGCGCAGGCCGGACTCATCGTGGTCACCGTGAACTATCGCCTCGGCGTGTTTGGCTGGCTTGCCGATCCGGCGCTGTCGGATGGCGGCTCCGGCAATTACGGCCTGATGGACCAGATCGCGGCGCTGCAATGGGTGCATGACAACATCGCGGCCTTTGGCGGCGATCCCGGCAACGTCACCCTGTTCGGCAATGGTGCGGGCGCCACGTCGATCGCGCTGCTGATGCTGTGTGCGCAGTCGCGCGATCTGTTTCAGAAAGCCATCCTGCAATCGATACCCGGTCGTGCGCGGCTACGCTCGGCGCAGGAGGCGGAGGCTATGGGGCGGCACTTCATCGCCATGCTCGGGGAGCCCGCCGACTTGCGCGCCGTCGAGACGTCGCGGCTCCTTGCCGCCGAAAACCATCTGCTCGAAGAATCACCGCGCAGCGTCGCCCCGGCGATCGATGGACGTCTGGTGACCGCGGACGTTGCCGCCGGTTTTGCGGCCCGACACGAAAGCCGGATTCCGGTGATCATCGGCTCGAATGACGACGAGACCGGCTTTGACGGCGAGCTCGACATCAAGGCGGCGCTGGCATCTTCGGGCGAGAGCATCGACGAGCTGCGCAAGCTCTATCCGGGCCTTGCCAGTCCTTCGGACCTCGCGGCAAGGCTCTACACGGACAAGGTGTTTTCCGAGCCGGTGCGACTGCTGGCTCGCCTGCATGCCGCAACCGGCGCAGCCGTCTTTCGCTATCGCTTCGCCTACGTGCCCGAGGCCCGGCGCGCTAATCCCGACGAAGGGCACGGGCGCGAGTTGCAGTTCATCTTTGGCGTGGAAGGCGTTCCCGGTGCGGGACTCCTCTCGCGAGGCGATCGCGAGGTCGCAAGCCGCATGCGCGCCTACTGGACCAATTTCGCGCGGACAGGCGATCCCAACGGCTCGGACCTGCCGCATTGGGACAGGGCCGCAGACCGCGATCGCCTGTTGCTGATCGCGAACGATGGCATCGCGAGCGACACCGACCTCTGGTCGGAGCGTCTGGATCGGCTCGCGCGCTAGCGCAGGATGAGATGGACTTAGGCCGCGAGCTCGACGCGCGGCGCCGGGCTCAGCCGGCCTTCTTCCAGATAGTCCATCGCGCCGTCCTTCTCGACGGCGTAGAACTGCTGGCCTTCCCGGGACTTGTAGGCGGCGCGAACGACGCCGCGGCGGCCCTTGTCACTGTTGACGACGTCCCCCAGCGCAAACTTCTTCATCTCACGTCTCGCTTGTCTTCAGGCCGACTCCTTCGGCCATGGCCGGATTGTGGCGGGCAAATCGTTAACGACTTGCTAACCATGCCGGGTTGCCTATGCTCCCGCCGATCGCGCGGTTGCACCACGCGCATGTCGTCCTTGAAGCGAGCCCGCAGCCATGACCCGATTACCGACTCTCTTCCTGTCGCATGGCGGTGGTCCCTGGCCGTTCATGGAGGACCGGCGGGTGCAATATGCCAGGACCGCCGCGGAGTTCGGCCGGCTGCCGCAGCTTCTCCCCGAGAAGCCCAAGGCGGTGCTCGTCATCACCGGCCACTGGGAGGCCGAAGCCTTCACCGTGTCGACCTCTGCGCATCCGCCGATGGTGTACGATTATTACGGCTTCCCCGAGCATACCTATCACCTCAAATATCCGGCGCCGGGCAAGCCCGAGCTCGCTGCGGAAGTGAAGGCGCTGCTCATGGGCGCGGGCCTCGATTGCCGGGAGGATCCCAACCAGGGCTTCGATCACGGCACCTTCGTGCCGCTCGGCCTGATGTATCCGAACGCCGACATGCCGATCGTGCTGTTGTCGCTGAAGTCGAGTTACGATGCGGCCGAGCACATCAGGGTCGGGCAGGCGATCGCATCGCTGCGCGACGAGGGCATCCTGATCGTCGGTAGCGGGCTCACCTATCACAACATGCGCGGCTTCGGACGGGCGGAGTCAAAACCCGTCTCGTATGATTTCGAGGCCTATCTGAACGAGGCGATCAGCAGTCCGGACGCGGCGCGGCGCAACGCGATGCTGGTCGACTGGGAGAACGCGCCGAGCGCGCGCCTTGCGCATCCGCGCGAGGACCATCTGCTGCCGCTGATGGTGGCCGCCGGTGCCGCCGGCAGCGATGTCGGCAAACGCGTCTTCGTCGACGAGGTCGCGAATGTGGCGATGGCGTCGTATGTGTTTGGGTGAATCGTAGGGTGGATTAGCGCAGCGTAATCCACCATCGAGCCGCGACCAAGGTGGTGGATTACGCCTTCGGCTAATCCACCCTACGGGGCTTTCAATCTCACCCGTATTTCAGCTTCATGAACAGGATCCCGCCGGCCAGCAGCATAGTGATGGCGCGGCGACCAGCGGCGCGTCGCCGCTGAGCAGGCCGTAGATCAGCCACAGCGCCAGGCCGAGCACCATGATCAGGAACATGCCGAGCGAGATGTCGCGCGCTGAGCGGGTCTTCCACACCTTGATGACCTGCGGCGCGTAGGCGATGGTGGTGCAGGTGGCGGCGGCAAAGCCGATCAGCTTGATCGCGAATGGGTCCATGCCGGCTCTATAACATTGATTCGACGGCGCCTCCGCCTCAGCCCCGTCGCGCGATGAGATCGCGATAGAGCGCGGCATAGTCGCCGGCGCGGTTGCGCCAGGAGACGTCGGTGGCAAGACCGCTCAATTGCAGCCGGCGCCAGGCTCCCTTGTTGCGGAAGGCGGCGTTGGCCTTGCGCAGCGCGCCGGAGAGAGCATCCGCGGTGACGGGGGCGAACTTGAAGCCGGTGGCGTCCCGGTCCGACGCGTCGGCCTCGCCGATATCGATGATGGTGTCTTCGAGACCGCCGACACGGGAGACGATCGGCACGGCGGCATAACGCAGCGCGCAGAGCTGGGTCAGGCCGCACGGCTCGAAGCGAGACGGCACGATGAGCGCGTCCGAACCGGCCTGGATCAGATGCGCCAGGATTTCGTCATAGCCGATCACGACTCCGATCCGCCCGGGGTTGGCACGGGCGACGGCCTGATAGCGATCTTGCAGATCGCGGTCGCCGCTGCCGAGCAGGGCGAGCTGCATGCCTTCTCCCAGGATGGTGGGAATGGTCTCGAGCAGAAGGTCCAGACCCTTTTGCCAGGACAGGCGACTGATGACGCCGAGCAACGGCGCCTCGTCCGAGGAATCGAGATTGAACTGCTGCTGAAGCACGGCCTTGTTCGCGGCCCGGAACGTCAGGTCGTTCGTGCCGAAGCGGTAGGCGATGTGCGGATCGGTTTGCGGATTCCACACCTCGGTGTCGATGCCGTTGAGGATGCCGCTCAGCACACCGGCGCGCTCGCGCAGCAGCCCGCCGAATCCCATGCCGCCTTCGTCGCTCTGAATCTCCCGCGCATAGGTCGGCGATACCGTGGTGATGCGATCGGCGAGTTGCAGACCTGCTTTGAGGAAGCTGATGCCGCCGAAATATTCGAGGCCGTGGACATCGAACGTGGCATCCCGGGGCAGGCCGATCGCGCTTGCCAGATCGCGGTCGAACTTGCCTTGATAAGCCATGTTGTGAATGGTCATCACGGTGCCGGGGCGCGGGCGACCGTCATAATGCAGATAGGCCGGCGCGAGCCCGGCCTGCCAATCATGGGCGTGCACGACATCGGGCACGAAGGCAGGCACGAGGCCATGGCCGATATCGGCCGCGATACGCGACAGCGCGGCGAAGCGGAGGCCATTGTCGGGCCAATCGACGCCTTCCGCGGTGACGTAGGGATTGCCGGGCCGCGCGTAGAGATGCGGCACGTCGAGCACGAACAGGTCGAGCCCGTCATGCGAGCCGGCGAGCAGGCGTCCCGGTCCGCCGAAATAATCCGGCCAGCGCCGGATTTCGTCGGCGCCGGCGAGCCGTCGCATCACGTCGGGATAGCCCGGCATCAGCGTCCGCATCTCGACGCCGTGCGCCTTCAGCGCCAGCGGCAGCGCGCCGGCGACATCCGCGAGGCCGCCGGTCTTGACGATGGGGTAGACTTCGGAGGCGACCGCGAGGACGCGAACAGGCGTCATGTATTGAGCCTGTCGATCATCGGCTGGGTGATGAGCGAGATACCCTGCTCGGTGGTGCGGAAGCGCTTTGCGTCGAGTTCGGGATCCTCACCGACGACGAGCCCCTCGGGGATCTCGACGCCGCGGTCGATCACCACGTTCTTCAGCCGCGCACCGCGACCGACGTTCACATAGGGCATGATCACCGCGTTCTCGACATTGCCGTAGGAATTGATGCGCACGCCGGTGAACAGCAGCGAGCGACGCAGCGATGCACCGGAGATGATGCAGCCGCCCGAGACCAGCGAACTCACGGCGTAACCGCGCCGGCTCTCCTCGTCATGGACGAATTTGGCAGGCGGCGTGATCTCCGAATAGGACCAGATCGGCCAGGCGCGGTCGAACAGGTCGAGTTCCGGCACCACGTCGGTGAGGTCGATGTTGGCGGCCCAGTAGGCGTCGACCGTTCCGACGTCGCGCCAGTAGGAGCGCGGTTCGGTCCCGGTCCGCACGCAGGAGGTTGAGAACTGGTGAGCGATGGCGCGGCCGTTCTTGACGATGTAGGGAATGATGTCCTTGCCGAAATCGTGGTTCGAGTTCGGATCCTCGGCGTCACGCTTCAGCTCGTCGAACAGGAATTTCGCGTCGAACACGTAGATGCCCATGCTGGCAAGCGAGACGTCGGGCTTGCCCGGCATGGGCGGCGGATCGGCGGGCTTCTCCAGGAACTGCTGGATCCAGCCGTTCTCGTCGATATGCATGATGCCGAAGCCGGAGGATTCCGCACGCGGCATCTCGAGGCAGCCCACCGTGACGTCGGCGCCGCTCTCGACGTGCTGCCGCAACATCACCTCGTAGTCCATCTTGTAGATGTGGTCGCCGGCGAGCACCACGATGAAGCGGCAGGCGTGTGCCTCGATGATATCGATGTTCTGGTAAATGGCGTCGGCCGTGCCGACATACCACATGTTCTCCGATACGCGCTGGCTCGCCGGCAGGATGTCGAAGCTCTCGTTGCGCTCGGGACGGAAGAAGTTCCAGCCCATTTGAAGGTGCCGGATCAGGCTGTGCGCCTTGTATTGTGTCGCGACCGCGATACGGCGGATGCCTGAGTTCACCGCGTTCGACAGCGCGAAATCGATGATGCGGGACTTGCCGCCGAAATAGACCGCGGGCTTGGCGCGCCGGTCGGTCAGCTCCAGCAGCCGGCTGCCGCGGCCGCCGGCCAGGACGAAGGCTAGCGCCTGGCGGGCGAGCGGCTCATTTCCGGCGGCACTCATGTCATCCTCCCACATTCCGGCGCAAGGCAATCTGCTGCTAACCAAGGCTTAACGACGCCTCGCAACCGCGCTCCCTTGGAACCGATAGTAACGGTACGAATAGTAAATCTGGAAGGCGCTTGTTGGTTGCGAACGCGCGAGAAGCTTAATGCTTTGTCGTGGTCTTGCCGCCTCGGGGGCTCCGTAGCGCCGGTGTCACATCCGGACCACGCGGCAACCCGGCCTGACCACAATTGAGGCATGCGCAGCTCTCTTGTGCGCTGCACGCAATCGGAAGGTTTGCCTTTCGGAGACTTTGACTTGGCGCAAGGATGTCCGATCATGGCCTTGCGATGCTTTTCAAGCGAAACGTCAGACAGGGAGCAAGATGATGAGGTTCTGGACAACGGCAATTGCCTGTTCGCTGGCGAGCGCGGTGATGGCCGGCCAAATCGAGCAGGCGGCGGCGGCCCCGCTGCCGACCAACGTCGCGACCATGAAGGCTGCCGTCGGTGACGATGTCACGCAGGTGCATTGGCGCGGCGGAGGCTTGGGATGGGGCATCGGCGGGTTCGCCGCCGGCGCGATCATCGGCAGTGCCATCGCCAGCGGCGCGCCTTACGGCTATTACGGCGGCGGCCCGTATTACGGCGGCTACGGATATCCAGGACCAGGCTATGGCTATGGCTATGGCTATGCGCCGGCCTATTACGGTTATGGCTACAGACCGTACTACGCGCCGCGTCCCCGATATTACGGCTACAGGGTCTACCGTCCGTATTACGGCCCTCGTTACGGCTACTACCGGCCATACCGGGTCTACCACCGTCACTATCACCGCGGATATTGGTAGTCGCGCGCTGTCAGAGCGAGAGCCGCACGATCAGGCTCATACAGGCGAGGTGCGCGAGCACGATCGCGGCGAGATGTAGCGGGCCGGCCTTGAGGCGAAGCCTGCGCATCCCGCCGCTCCTGTGCTAGAGTCGTTTCCGATCCGATGAATCGGAACGGGGCTCTGGACTGTTGTTTTGACGCGTTTTCTTCACGCGAACCGGTCTCCACTTCGCTCGAAAATGCTCTAGTTCGATCCCGCGGCCGCGGCGGTGAAGCTGCGGTCGACGGCCTTGCTGACGTCGAGTGTCTTCGGCAGGATGCCGTAACGCGTCGCGCGATCGGACGCATCCTGCACTTCCTTCACGACATTCTCGTCGATCACGATCGGGCTGGTGCGCTGTGCGGTGTAGGCCGACAGCAGCACGTCCTCCGGTAGCTTGGTCAGCTCGGCCGTGCTCCTGGCGTATTCGCCGAGGTGATCGAGCGACCAGAGCCGCGCCTTGTTCAGCCGCTGCAGCAAGTCCTGGACCGCCGCGCGCTTGGTGGCGATGGCATTGTCGGTCGCGACGATGAAGGTGATGGTCGGCGTCAGGCCTTCGCCGTCCGCGATCACGCGGGCCTTGTCCTTCAGTGTCGCGAACGAGATGTAGGGCTCCCACACCGCCCAGGCGTCGATCGAGCCGGCCACCAGCGCGACCTTGGCATCGACAGGGCCGAGCGGCGCGAAGGTCGCGTCTTCCAGTCTGATCTGCGCCTTCTCCAGCGTCGCGTCGATCAGGAATTGGCCCCAGCCGCCGCGCGTGCCGGCGAGACGCTTGCCCTTGAGATCGGCGGCGGATTTGATCGGCGAATCCTGGCGCACGAGAATCGCCTGCGTCTTTGCATCCGACTTGGTGCCGCCGATCGCCTTGATCGGCGCGCCGGCGGCATAGACCGAGAGAAACGAGAGATCGCCGGTATAGCCGACGTCGAGCGCACCGGCGTTGAGCGCTTCCAGGATCGGAGCAGCCGCCGGAAATTCCGACCATTCGATTCTGTAGGGCAGGTCTTTCGCGTAGCCCGAGATTTCGAGCAGCGAACGGTTGCCGCCCTTCTGGTCGCCGACGCGCAGCACGACGGCGTCGGCAGCGAAGGAGGCGGCAGCGGTCGACAGCGTGATGGCGGCGGCGAGCAGCGATGCGGCGAGCCGGCGGGTGATGGGATGGTCGTGGGAATTGATGCTCATGTGATCTGTCTTGTTGCCTGGCTCACGACGCGTGAGCGAACGATGCAGTGGGACGATCAAGTCTATGACCGCGCACTACGCAGTCAATGAAATGGCCGACCGTATTGCGTGCGCGATCGGCAAGGACGTTTCAGAGAACGTCCTCTTTTGAGAACGCGGCGTGTGCCTGCGCATCACGGCGCGGCAATTGATGCAAAGAGGAAGTCACGGCGCAGCTTTGCAACATGACGCATCAGCGGAAATCGTTTCATCGTTCCCGCATGCGCTGATGGAGAGAATGACCCCGCTTCGCGCAACATTCGAAATTCCATTTCATTGACGATGCGGCGGGCGCGCCGCATGATTTGCGCATCGCATCAACGGTGGCGCCATGAGCGCCGGCGGAAATTATTCTCTCAACGCAGCTCCGAGCGGAACATGCGCAACGCGAACGTTGCGCCGATGGCGGAGCTGTTCCAGCGCAGGAGTGGGGACTGATGAGCAACGACAACAAGCGCGGCGGGTCACATCTCGACCGGCGCCATCTGCTTCAAGCGGGGCTTGCTGCGGCCTTTGCCGCGCCGCTCGGCGCGCTGGGCGCGCAGGCATTTGCTCCGCAGGCAATCGCGCCCGGAGTCGACCTCTCGGAGTTTCCGCTGTGCCGCACGGCGGCGGGCGTCCCTGCGCTCACCGGCGCGCCGCGCAAGCTGAAACTGTCGTGGAATGCCGGCGCGGTCTGCCTCACGCCGCTTCCCGTCGCCATCGAGCACGGCTTCTTCCAGAAGCAGAATCTCGACGTCGAGCTCATCAACTATTCCGGTTCGACCGACCAGCTGCTCGAGGCGATCGCCACCGGCAAGAGCGATGCCGGCCTCGGCATGGCACTGCGCTGGCTGAAGCCGCTGGAGCAGGGTTTTGACGTCAAGATCGCCGCCGGCACCCATGGCGGCTGCATGCGGGTCCTGACCCGTGCCAATTCCGGCGTCGACAAGCTCGCCGATCTCAAGGGCAAGATCGTCGCGGTCGGCGATCTCGGCGGCCCCGACAAGAACTTCTTCTCGATTCAGCTCGCCAAGCTCGGCATCGATCCGAACAAGGACGTCGATTGGCGCGCCTATCCCGGCAATTTGCTCGACGTCGCGGTCCAGAAGGGCGAGGTGCAGGCCTTCCTGGCCTCCGATCCGCTTGCTTATCTCTGGCTGAAGGACAGCCAGTACAAGGAAGTCGCTTCCAATCTCGACGGCGAATATCGCGACAAGAGCTGCTGCATCGTCGGCCTGCGCGGCAGCCTCGTGCGCGAGGAGCCGCAGGTCGCGCGCGCGCTAACCCAGGCGCTGCTCGACGCCGCCATGTTCACGTCGCAGAATCCGTCGGTCGCGGCGAAGGCGTTCCAGCCCTACGCGCCCAAGACGGCGACCATCGCCGACATCGAGGGCATGGTGCGCTACCACACCCATCATCATCATCCCGTCGGCGAGGTGCTGAAGCGCGAGCTCAAGGCCTATGCCGACGACCTCAAGAGCGTGCAGGTCTTCAAGCAGAGCACCGATACGGCCAAATTCGCGGAGCGCATCTATGTCGACGTATTCGCTGTCTGACGGCCTTGCCTCCGGTGCACCGCGTCTTTCTCGCGCGCCGTTGCTTGCGAGCTGGATCCGGGAGTCCGGCGTCGGCGTGCTCGCCAGCGTCGCCTGGATCGCCTTCGGCCTGTCCTGCCTGTGGTGGGAGGATCTCGGCGACTGGTCGCGCACGCATTCGCTCGGCATCGCCGCCTTCATCGTTGCGGCGGTCGCTCTGTTCGGCACGGTCGGCGCCGATTATCTCGGCTCGGCAGGCCGCGGCTTGCGCCAGCGCGCGCCATGGCTCGTGGCGCTCGGTGCATTCCTGACGCTGTGGGAGCTCGCCACCGCGAAGTTTGCGTGGCTGCCGCTGCCGTTCTTTCCGCCGCCGCAGTCGATCATCGAGGTCTATACCGACGATTTGCCGAAGCTGCTCGACAGCGTCTTTGCCTCGGTCAAGCTTCAGCTCGGCGGCTATCTGATCGGCGCGCCGGTCGGCTTCCTCGCCGGCGTCTCGATCGGGTGGTCGCGCGCGGCCGG
>LNAP01008775.1_pt1 | contig 14024 bp, 10 predicted proteins | sample 602601 | NCBI WGS metagenome assembly LNAP01 (sample SAMN02440304, study PRJNA202911) | soil metagenome | biome: Subtropical and temperate rainforests or woodlands; isolation source: soil samples (1 kg each in a 20% v/v slurry with milli Q water) were... ...
CGGAGGGCGAGAAACTCTTCCTGGGCAGCGGCCCACTCGGGCACCAGCAGGTCGGCCAGCGGCGCGCCAGCCGCCAGCACGTCGCCCGGTGCGCGGGCGTAGACCCGCTCGACGAAGCCGGCAGTACGTGCCTGAACCACTGCGACATCCCGTTCATTGAAAGCCAGCACGCCGGTTACCTCCAGACTGGAGGCGATGGCCCCACGGGTGACGGTCGCCAGGCGCAGGCCGAGATTCTGGGTCAACCGCGGATCGATGCTGACGGCGGCGCTGTCCGCGGCGGCATCGGCATAGCGAGGCACCAGCGGCATGTCCATGAAGGGCGACTTGCCCGGCTTGTCGAACCGCTGCTGCGGGTACATCGGATCGTACCAGTACAGCACCGGACGTTCGTCCTGCGCCGCGGGCACGGGTATCGGAGCAGGGCGCTGCTGGGCGAACCAGTACCCCCCGCCAGCGCCGAGAACGAGCGCCAAGCCGCACAACGCGGCTGCCGGGCCAATTCGCATGCTCATGGGTGCTCCTCCCCGTAGGCAAAATGCAACCGTGCAGCGGTCTTGGCGCCCTTTGCCTCCAGTTCGATCTGGCGCAGGCGAGCTTCGATCAGCTCCTGACGGGCGGTGATGACGCTGAGCAGATCGCCCTTGCCGGCGCGGTAGCTGGCCAGGCTGAGCTCCACCTTCTCCCGGGCCAGTGGCACGAAGCTGTTGCGGTTGCGATGCAGTGCCCGCTGTAGTCGCTGGTATTCGGCGAGATCCTCTTCCAGTTGCTGGGCATGTTCGCGTAGCAGGGCTTCGCGCTCGGCTTCCAGCTGGTTGAGTTCGGCGTGACGGGTGGCGATTTTTGGATCCTGCCGAGAGCCAGGGAACAGTGGCAAGTCGAAACTGACCTGCACACTGACCATGTCGCCGAACTCGCGGCCACGACGCTGGTAGTCGAGCTCCCAGCTCCAGTCGGAGCTCTTCTCCGCCTGCGCCTCGCGCACCTTGGCTTGCGCTTCGCGCGTCATCGGCTCGAAGGAGGCCAGCGCCGGGTGGCGTGGCAACTGGTGGCCGTAGCGAGCGTGATCGATGGGCCATTCTGGCCAGTCGCCAGCAAGCGGCTGGTCGGCGGCCACGCCTATCCAGCGACGTAGGGCCGCGCGCGCCCGAACGTGTTGCTGGGCTAGTTGGTCCTGCTGTTCGTCCAGGCGGGCCGCCTCCTGTTTCGGCCGCACTGCGTCGGCAGCTTGCCCGCGTCCGCCGGCGATCTGCGCCTGCACGGCGGCAGCGAGCAGACGGTTCTCGCCGAAGAACTCGGTGAACAGCGCCTGCTGGCGTTCCACCGCGAGGCGGTCGATCCACGCCAGCGCGGTGGCCTGGCGGACGTTCAGTCGTTCAACAGCGCTTTCGGCGGCGGCGCGCTCTACCGCCGCATCGGCTACCTCGACCCGAGCCCGGCGCTTGGCGCTGTTGGGCATATCCTGCATGACTCCGACCATCTGCATGGTCATGAAATCGCGGTCGATGCTCCAGCGGTCGGGGCCGCCGACGGGATAGTTCTGCACCCCCAGCCGCAGCTGGGGATCGGGCAGTTCGCCGGCGGGAATGGCGGCACTACTGGCGGCTTGCAGTTTGGCCTGCTCGGCGGCCAGCGAAGGGGCGTTATCTTCAGCCAGGCGCAAGGCCTCGGCGAGGGTCAGCGAGGCTGCCTGGCTCGGCAATGCCAGCACGGACGCCGCCAGCGCGGCGGCGAGGGGCCAGCCCGGACAGTGACGTGGGATGTTCATGCTCTCGATTCCTGTGATGTTCCGTGTCGCGCGAACGCGCGCAGCCCTGCTGTCCTGATCAGGCGGGATAGCGTTCAGTGTGGGGCAGGAATCAGGCGCAGGGTGGTCGCCAGAGCCCGGATGGGGGGCGCTCGGGCAGGAGATCGCTGGTGTAGGATGCCGCTATTGGGGCGGACAAGGGGACGGGGGGCTTGATGACTGCAACTTGCAGCAGGCTGGCGGTCTTGCATTCCTGCCCCGGTTTGCAGGGTTTACCAGGCTCGGCGGGGTCGCCCATGTCCTGGCAGCAGTCCGGAGGCACGACCGCCATGTCGGTCATCGCCGCCATGGCGGTCGCCTGCATCGGACAGGGTTCTGCCGGCGGCTGGACTCCCGCCATTCCCGTGAGGGGAAGCGTCAGACTGAGCAGGAAAACCAGGCAGAGCCGCAGGTGGCGTTTCATGGACGGGAGTCTAGTCCTGCACGGTGGGGTACACAATTGCAGGCGCACCACTCGGCACAGCAGTTAAGGAGCTTCGAGCAGAGCTCGTTATTGCGTGGTCCCGGTTTGCCGCTGATGGGAGGGGCCGCCCGGATGTGCGCAGCGCAGGTGATTGCCCTCGCTCGTTGCGCCTTCGCACAACGGCTGCGACAACTCGTGGAGGATGCCGCAATGGGCGGCGGTACTCGGCTCGTTGCAGCATTCACGCAAGCTCTTGAGCTGTTGTTCCAGCTGGCGGAGCTCCTCGATGCGCGCGGTGACATGGCCAATGTGCGCGTCCAGCAGGGCGTTCACATCGCCACAGTGTTCGCTGGGGGCATCCTTGAAATGGAGCAGTCCTCGAATCTCGGCGTGCGTCATATCCAGCATGCGGCAACGGCGGATGAATGACAGCCTTTCGACATGCGCTTCGGTGTAGATGCGAAAGTTGCCTTCGGTGCGGGAGGGTGAGGCAAGTAGAGCCTCGCGCTCGTAGTAGCGGATGGTTTCGACCTGAGTGCCAGTGATTCTGGCCAGTTCGCCGATTTTCACGTTGTTATCCCAATAGCCGGATCTGATGACCCTTGCTGGCAGCATAGGCTCTTGACTCTGTAGTCGCTACAGGTTGTTTACTTGTCTGCAACGTCAGGCTCAGGGGGCCAACATGAGTGAGTGCAACACTGTTGGGTGCGGGTGTTCCACTGCGTCGTCAGCGGAACCGAAGACTCTCGCCACCGGAGCGGGAAAGATTGCGCAGTACCGTATCGACAACATGGACTGCCCCACCGAGGAACGGCTGATTCGCGGCAAGCTGGAGCCGCTCGCAGGAGTGACCGGGTTAGAGTTCAACCTGATGCAGCGCACGCTGACGGTGAACCACCAGCTCGATTCGCTGGAGCCGGTCGAAGCCGCGTTGCGCGCCATCGGCATGCAGGCCCAGCGTCTTGCCCTTCCAGCCGAGCAGGTGTGCACGGTGTTGCTCATCGCGAAGATGGACTGCCCTACCGAGGAACGGCTGATTCGCGACAAGCTGAACGGAATGCCCGGGGTCGAGTCCCTGGACTTCAATCTGCTGCAACGCCGTCTGACGGTCACGCACAGTCTCGAGAGCCTGCATGCCATCTTGGACGCGCTGACCTCCATCGGGCTCGAAGCCAGCGTCGAACCGAGCGTTGCCAGCGCCACCGCCGTGCCCTCTACCGGCATCCACCAATGGTGGCCACTGGCCGTGGCGGGGGTGAGTGCGACCTTGGCCGAGGTCGTGGACTGGCTGAACGGTGGCAATCACTGGTTGGTCGTGGCCCTCGCCATGCTGGCGATTGGCGTAGGCGGTCTCTCGACCTACAAGAAAGGCTGGATTGCCCTCAAGAACCGCAACCTGAACATCAACGCGCTGATGTCGATTGCCGTCATGCTCATTGGCGAGTGGCCGGAGGCGGCCATGGTGATGTTCCTGTTCGCCCTGGCAGAGGTGATCGAGGCCAGATCGCTCGACCGTGCGCGCAATGCGATTCGCGGCCTGATGGATCTCGCCCCGGAAACGGCCACCGTCCAGCAGCCTGATGGAAGCTGGCAGAGCACACCTGCCAAGCAGGTCGCGGTGGGGGCCACGGTGCGTCTGCGTCCAGGTGAGCGCATCGCGCTGGATGGTGTGGTGACCCAGGGGCACTCGACCGTGAACCAGGCGCCGATCACCGGCGAAAGCCTGCCGGTGGACAAGGCGGAAGGCGACAGCGTGTTTGCCGGTACGATCAACCAGACGGGCTCTTTTGAATATCGGGTGACGGCAGAGGCCAGTCACTCGACGTTGTCGCGGATCATTCATGCCGTCGAGTCCGCCCAGGGCAGTCGTGCGCCGACGCAACGCTTCGTCGACCAGTTCGCGCGCATCTACACCCCGGTGGTGTTCCTGATCGCCTTGCTGACGGCCGTCATACCGCCGCTGCTGTTTGCCGGGGCCTGGATGGACTGGATCTACAAGGCCTTGGTGCTACTGGTGATTGCCTGTCCGTGCGCGCTGGTGATCTCCACCCCGGTATCCATCGTCAGCGGTCTGGCTGCGGCTGCCCGCAAAGGCATCCTCGTCAAGGGCGGTGTGTACCTGGAGGAGGGGCGCAAACTGGCCACTCTGGCACTCGACAAGACCGGCACCATCACCCATGGCAAGCCGGTGCAAACCGACTTCATCGCCTTGAATGGCGAGGAAGTCCAGGTTCGCACTCTGGCGGCAAGCCTTGCGGCGCGCTCGGATCACCCGGTGTCCCAGGCCGTCGCCCATGCGGCCAGCGAAGCCGGTTTGGCTTTGCGCCCGGTGAGCGATCTGGCCGCCATTCTTGGCCGGGGCGTCCGGGGGCGCATCGACGACCATCTGTATCAACTGGGCAATCACCGGCTGATCGAAGAGCTAGGTCTGTGTTCGAAGGACATTGAGGCCAAGCTGTTTGCCCTTGAACGCCAGGGCAAGTCGGTGGTGCTGCTGGTCAAGCTCTGGGTATTTTTGCGGTGGCCGACACCGTGCGGGAAACCAGTCGCGCAGCGATCAGCGAACTGCACGCCCTCGGGGTGAAAACCCTGATGCTCAGCGGTGACAACATCCATACCGCCGAAACCATTGCCCGTTCGGTCGGTATCGACGAGGCCCGCGGTGGGCTGCTGCCGGAAGACAAGCTCAAGATCATCGAAGGACTGATGACGAGCGACCAGGCGGGTGCGGTCGGCATGGTGGGGGACGGAATCAACGATGCGCCTGCGCTGGCCAGAGCGAGCATTGGCTTCGCCATGGGGGCGGCTGGTACGGATACCGCCATCGAGACGGCAGACGTGGCGCTGATGGACGACGACCTGCGCAAGATTCCCGCATTCGTCCGGCTTTCGCGGGCGACCGCGACGGTGCTGCGGCAGAACATCGCCTTCGCGCTCGGGATCAAGGTGGTATTCTTGCTGCTGACGTTCAGCGGGCAGGCAACTCTGTGGATGGCGGTATTCGCCGATGCCGGCGCCAGTCTGCTGGTGGTGGCCAACGGGTTGCGCTTGCTGCGCAAGTAGGGCGCGTGGGGGCTGACAAAACGGTAATGCGGCCTTCAGCTTCCCGTCAGGCGTCGTAATCTAACCTGACTGTGCAGGCTGCTGGTCGCAGTATGGTTTGCGAGTAAGGCCATTGTTGATAAGATTTATTCCACTTTGATTTGGGCTTTCAAATTCTTATGCGCCGTTGGTTGACGATTCTCTTGCTGGTGATGATGCCGCTGCAGCTCGGTTGGGCTGCACTGGGCAGCTATTGCCAGCACGAATCTGGAAGCCAGACGAAGCATTTCGGCCATCACGCTCACCAGCACAAAAGCCAGGCGGGGAACGAGGACGACGACGGTCCCGATCCCCAAAGCGGCAAGAATCTGCATGGCGATTGCAACGCCTGCGTTTCCGCTGGCGTCACTCCGATCTTTTCCGCTGTAGCCTTGTTTGATGTGAACAGCTCGTCAGCTGGCGAAACAGGGCACCAGGCCCATCCGCTGTTCCGGCCATCCGCCCCTCCTGACCGCCCAGCATGGGCCAGCCTCGCCTGATCGGCGAGGCGAAGCGTCTCTCTTCCTGGCACGCCTGAGCAGGCATCGTCACCGACGATGAGCCTGGTCGTGTCGCGAGTCCGCTAATGGCGTCTCGCCGATTCCCTGTGAGCTTTTTCATCACTGGAGAATCGGGATGTTCCCAAGCAAAACCAGAAAATGGCTGCCCTGTGCCTTGCTCGTGCTGGTCCTTGGCGCAGACAGCGCCAAGCGCTTCCAGCCTGCAGTCGGTCACTGCCGGTCCTTTATCGCTTAAGCAAGCCTTCGATACCGCTTGGGCGCGTCAGCCCGAAGCGGAGTCCTCGTCTGCGCGTCGTGAGGCGGCCACCGCCCGTCGCGCCGCCGCCGACAGCTGGACCGCCGAGCCCATGGCCCTGGAGCTGTCGAGCAAAGGCGACCAGCTCAATGGCAACGATGGTAGCCGCGAGCACAATGTCGGCCTCGCCATCCCCCTGTGGCTGCCCGGCGAGCGCTCGCGTACGGGCGCCGTGGCCGAAGCCGAGGCCCAGTCCACCGCCAGTCGCGCCTCGGCTGCGCAGCTGCGTACTGCTGCTGAAGTGCGCGAGGCGTACTGGCAGTGGCAACGCAGCCGGGTCGAAGCGAGCCTGGCCCGCGAGCGCGAGGGCAATGCCCGGCAGCTCGCTGCCGATGTCGCCAAGCGGGTCAAGTCGGGCGAGCTGGCCCTGGCCGATCAGCACCAGGCCGAGGGTGCTGCGGCACAGGCCGAGATCGAGGCGGCGCGAGCCAGGAGTGCGCTGACGACAGCTGCACAACAATTGCGCAGCCTGATTGGCACCCTGCCGGGTGGTCGCGAAGAGACTGCGCCTGGCGTAGTTGCCGGTGAGCCGGTACCCGCGCTGCCCGCCGACTTCGCTGTGCTGGATGCCCAGCATCCGGCGGTGGCCGCCCTGCTCGATCAGGCCGAGGTCGCGCGCCGCTCGGCCGAGCTGGTTCGCGTGCAGACCCGCGCCAATCCCGAGTTGACCTTGTCTACCAGCCGCGAACGCGAGCCGGGGGAGTCCTATGACGAAAGCCTCACCCTGGGCATTCGCATCCCCTTCGGCTCGGGCAGCCGCAACCGCGCCAAGCAAGCCACGGCCGAGGCCGAGGCCATCGAAGCCGAGGTGCAGGCGCGTCTGGCGCGTGAGCGCCTGCTCGGCGAGCTGGAGGCCGCCCGGCTGGAGTTCGAATCCGCTCGCGCCCAAGTGACGGCTGCCGAGAGGCGTGCCCGGCTCGCCCAGGAGTCTCGCGGTTTCTTCGAAAAATCCTTCCGCCTCGGCGAAACCGACCTGCCGACGCGCCTGCGTATCGAACTCGAGGCGACCGACGCCAAGCGTCAGGCTGCCCTGGCCCGACTCGATCAGGCGGCGGCGACCTCCTCACTGCGCCAGGCGCTGGGTCTGCTGCCCGAATAGGGCCAGAACGAACCTAAAGGACTGCAAAGATGACACTGTTTCCAAGGCTGACAGCCTTCACTGTGGCGACCTTGATCGCTGCCGCCCCCTTGGCCACTCAAGCCGGCGAGGGGCATGACCATGGCGAAGCGCCGGCCACTCCGACTGGACAGGCCCTGCCGCGCTTCGCGGCGACTTCCGACTCCTTCGAGTTGGTCGGCGTGCTCGATGGCCACGACCTCACTCTGTGGCTCGACCATGCAGCCGACAACAGTCCGGTCGAGGGCGCGAGCCTCGAACTGGAGATTGGCGGCGTCAAGGTCGAGGCCGAGCAGCACGAAGCCGGCGAGTTCGAGGCCGAGCTGGCGGAAGAGCCCGAGGAAGGCGAGATCGCCATCAAGGCCAAGGTCGTCGTCGGCCAGCGCACGGAGCTGCTGAGCGGTGATCTGGATATCCATCACGACGAGCACGGCGAAGAGTCTGCATCTGGCGCGTCCTGGGGCACCTACGGTGCCTGGGGTGCCGGCGGGCTGGTTCTGCTCGCCCTGCTGGGTTGGGCCATGCGCCGCGCCCGCGTCGCTCCTCGTCATTCGTGAAGGTGTTCCATGAAAACTAATTTTCTGATTTCCGCGGTGTGCCTGGCTCTGCTGTCGCTGACCTCGCCCGCCTGGGCTGGCGAAGGGCATGACCATGGCGAAGAAGCGCCTGCAACCAACAGCAACGGCCCCCAGCGCCTGCCCGACGGCAGCGTATTCCTGCCCAAGCCGGCGCAACGCCAGATCGGGGTGCGCACCTTGCCGCTCGAGACGGCCGAATTGCCGCGCTCGCTGGAGCTGGCCGGCAAGGTGGTGATGGACCCCAATGCCGGCGGCATGGTGCAGGCCGTGCTGGCTGGGCGCCTCGAAGCCGGGCCGCGCGGCTTTCCCAGCGTCGGCCAGGCGGTGAAAAAGGGTGAGGTGCTGGCCTACGTCGTGGCAACCGGCGATGTCCTCGAACGGGCCAATCAGGCTGCGCAACTGGCCCAGCTGCGGGCGGCCAAGGGCCTTGCCGACCAGCGTCTGGTGCGCTTGCGCGAGCTGGCCGATACGGTGCCGCGCAAAGACATCGAGGCGGCGGCCAGCGAGGTCGCGAGCTTGGCGGCGCAAATCGCTGCGTTGAGCTCCGGTATCAATGCTCGGGAAGCACTGCTTGCGCCGGTCTCCGGGGTGATTGCCTCGAGCAACGCGGTCGCCGGCCAGGTGGTCGATGCTCGCGAACTGGTGTTCGAAGTGGTCGATCCCTCCCGCCTGCGCATCGAGGCGCTGGCCTACGACCTGAGCCAGGCCGCCGATGTGGCGGGAGCCACTCTGGCGGTGGGCAGCGAGCGTGTGCCGCTGACCTTCATCGGCGCGGCGCGCAGCCTGCGCGAACAGGCCCTGCCGATGCTGTTCCAGGGCGAGGGAAGCGCCTTGTCCCGGCTGGCCGTGGGGCAGCCGGTGAGGGTCTTCGTGCAGACCGCCAGTCGTACCCAGGGCATCCGGGTTCCGGCAGCGTCGCTGATGAAGAATGCCGCCAACCAGAGTGTCGTCTGGGTGAAGACCGCGCCGGAGCACTTCGCGCCGCGCCCGGTCACCTTTGTCGCGCTGGACGGGGTATCCGTGGCGGTGACCAGCGGGCTTGCCGCTGGGGATCGCGTGGTGACCCAGGCCGCCACTCTGATCAACCAGATCCGCTAAGGGGAGCCTGACCCATGTTCAAGTGGCTCCTCGATAACAGTCTCGGCAACCGCCTGCTGGTGATCATCGCCAGCCTGGTGCTGATGGCCTATGGCGCCTTCACCCTGTCACGCATGCCGGTGGATGTCTTTCCCGATCTGAACAAGCCCACGGTCACCATCATGACCGAGGCCGGCGGCATGGCCGCCGAAGAGGTCGAGCAACTGATCACCTTCCCGCTGGAGACCACCATGAACGGTCTGCCCGGGGTGGAGAGTGTGCGCTCGGTCTCCAGCAGCGGGCTGTCCTTCATCTACGTCACCTTCGACTGGAGCACGGAGATTTTCCGCGCCCGGCAGATGGTTTCGGAACGCCTGTCGGCGATGGAGGAGGGCTTGCCACCGGGCGTGATCCCGCGCATGGGGCCGATCAGCTCCATCATGGGCGAGATCATGCAGATCGCGATTCCCATCGATGCGGACAAGATCACGCCGATGCAGGTTCGCGAGTTCGCCGACTGGGTGCTGCGCCCGCGCCTGATGGCGATCCCCGGTGTTGCCCAGGTGATCCCGATTGGCGGCGAGGTCCGCCAGTTCCAGGTCCAGCCCGACACGGCGCGGATGGCCGAGCTGGGTATCAGCCATACGCAACTGGAGGAGGCGCTCAAGGGCTATTCGTCGAATACCTCCGGGGGCTTCCTCGAGCTTAATGGCCGCGAGTACCTGATTCGCAACCTGGGGCGGACGTCGAGTCTGGCGGATCTGTCGAACCTGGCCATCACTGCCCGTAACGGCCAGCCGATCCTGCTGCGGCAGATCGCCGAAGTGACCTTTGCCGCAGCCTTGAAGCGCGGCGACGCCGGCTTCGAAGGCAAGGCCGCGGTGATCCTCGGCATCCAGAAACAACCGACGGCCGATACCATCCAGCTGACCCGCTCCATCGAGGCGGCGCTGGGGGAAATGCGCAAGTCGCTGCCGACCGGCATGGAGGCTCCCCAGGTCACCTTCCGCCAGGCCAGCTTCATCGAGGCTTCGATCAGCACCCTACAGGGCAAGCTGATCGGCGCCTCGGTGTTCGTCGCGGCGATCCTGTTCTTCTTCCTCGGCACGCTGCGCCCCACCATCATTGCGCTGACCGCCATTCCGGTGTCGATCTTCATCACCGGCCTGGTGTTCAAGTACTTCGGCCTGTCGATCAACACTATGACCCTCGGAGGCCTGGCCATCGCTATCGGTGGATTGGTCGACGATGCCGTGGTGGGCGTGGAAAACGTGCTGCGCCGGCTGAAGGTGGAGCGGGCCAAGCACCCCGAGCACCGCCTGCACCCACTGGAACTGGTGGGACACGCGACCATGGAGGTGCGTTCGGCCATCCTCTACGCCACCATCATCATCGTGCTGGTGTTCCTGCCGCTGTTCGCCCTGCCGGGCATGGAAGGGCGGCTGTTCGTACCGCTGGGGATCGCCTTCATCGTCTCGACCCTGGCCTCGCTGGTGGTCTCAGTGACCGTCACCCCGGTGCTGTCCTTCTATCTGTTGCCGCAGATGAAGTCGCTGGAGCATGGCGACACCAAGTTGCTGGCCTGGCTCAAGAGCCGCTATCGCAGCAGCTTGCAGGCCGTCCTGCAGCGTCCGAAGGCGGCTGTAGTCGCAGGTGGCATCGCCGTGTTGGTCGCGGCGGCGAGCGTGCCGTTCTTCCCGAAGACCTTCCTGCCGCCGTTCAACGAGGGCACCTTGCTGATCGGCCTGCGTCTGAACCCCGGTGTGACCCTGGCGGAGTCCTCGGCGCTGGCCCAGCAGGCCGAGCAGTTGGTCATGCAGGTGCCGGAAGTGACCCACGTCGGCCGCCGCAGCGGCCGTGCGGAGCTGGATGAGCACGCCGAGGGTGTGCACGTCAGCGAGCTGGATGTCGGCCTCAAGCCGGCCTCGGAGCTGACCCGCTCGATGGATGAGATCACCGGCGACATCCGCTCGCGGCTGGTCAATCTGCCGGCGGCCATCGGCATCGGTCAGCCGATCTCGCACCGGATCGACCACATGCTGTCCGGCGTGCGCTCGCAGATCGCCATCAAGATCTTCGGCGAGGATCTGGACACACTGCGCGGCCAGGCAGATGCCCTGCGCGGCAGGCTGGCGGCGATTCCCGGCATCGCCGACCTGGAGATCGAGAAGCAGGTGCTGGCTCCGCAGATCAAGGTGCGCATCGACTACGCCGCCGCCGCCCAGTACGGCGTGCCCGCGCCGCAGATCCTGGCGACGCTGGAGAGTCTGGTCGAGGGCGAAAAGGTCACCCAGATCGTCGAGGGTGGCCGGCGTTTCGCCCTGGTGGTGCGCCTGCCCGAGACGGCACGTTCGGCGGAGGGCCTGGGCAACATCCTGTTCGAGACCCCGACCGGCCGGGTGCCGCTGTCGCGGATCGCCAGCATCGAGGACGGCGACGGACCGAACCAGATCAGTCGCGACGACGGCAAGCGCCGCATCGTGTTGTCGGCCAACGCTCAGGGGAGGCCGCTGTCGGAGGTCGTTGAGGATATCCGCAAGGTGGTCGACGAGAGCAAGCTGCCGGAAGGCTACTTCATCACCCTCGGCGGCCAGTTCCAGGCCCAGGAGGAGGCCTCGCGGCTGGTCGGTCTGCTGTCCCTCGTCTCGCTGGTGCTGATGTTCGTGGTGCTCTACAGCCGCTACAAGTCGGCAATCCTGGCCTCGCTGATCATGGTCAACATCCCGCTCGCTCTGGTCGGCGCGGTGCTGGGCCTGTGGCTGTCGGGGCAGCCGCTGTCGATCGCCGCGCTGATCGGCTTCATCACCCTGGCCGGCATCTCGGTGCGCAACGGCATCCTCAAGGTCAGCCACTACATCAACCTGATGCGCATCGAGGGCGAGAGTTTCGACCACGCGATGATTCTGCGCGGTTCTCTCGAGCGTCTGAGCCCGGTGCTGATGACCGCGCTGGTCACCGCCTTTGCCCTGGCGCCGCTGCTGTTCGAGGCCGAGCGCCCCGGCACGGAGGTGCTGCATCCGGTGGCGGTGGTGATCTTCTCCGGCCTGATCAGCTCGACCCTGCTCGATACCTACCTGACCCCGGTGATGTTCTGGCTGTTTGGCCGCAAGGACACCGAGCGCCTGATGGCCGAGCGCGAAGCGGGGGCTTTCTGATGGCTTACCGCATTTTTCAGCGCAACTCCGCCCCTCAGGGTGGGATTGCGCACCACAAAACAACCGTGCTGGCCGGCAAATGATCCGGAAGTCGAAGTCGCTGAAGCAGTACTCAGCAAATTACCGAAGCGATAGAGGAATTCAAATGAAAACCATGAAAGCAATCTTGGCCATCTCGATGTTTGCCGTCTCTTCCATCGCAATGTCGGCTGGTCTCTATGAAGATCAAGACAGGATCATCCAAGAGAGCCAGCGCGCCATGGAAGTGTATGCCGCAGAGATCGGGAAACCCGCTCCGAAAGTCGAGAAGTATCGCTATGGTACGGAGCTCGATGTAGTCAGGGTGGTCAGTGTGACACGCAAGGCCAAGGTCTGTGGCGTTCTGCCTGCGCGGATGACCTTCCTCGACTCGAAGGGTGAGCTCCGGACGGTCGAGTACCAAGCTGTCGGAGGAGGATGCCGGCGCCGCTGAGCGGCGACCGGCTGGCCAGCCGCTAAAAATGCCTCCGCTTAATGCAAGGAGTGGCTGACTGCAGCCGTGTGGTTGAAAGTGCTTTCGCCTGGGCCTTGCCCCTTTCCAGACACTCGGCGTCCCAGTGGCGCCGATTTGTTTAGGGAATCTCCCATGAAGTTTATGGTCCCAACAATCCCTCCTGGAAGCCGCCAATCTGGGACAGACCAGAGTGCTGTTTACGTCCGTTACCAAACACTGACTGGTACAGGCTCTAGTTCCCCCTTACCAGCGCCGGGATGGTGCGCAGGTAGATCAGCTCACCGACCAACTCCACCAGGGTCTGGGTTATCACCGCGGCGGCCGCCAGCCCCCTGATCGGCTCGGGCAGGGCCAGCGCCAGTGGCAGTACCACCAGTGAGTTGCGAGTGGAGCTGCTGAAGGCCACCGCCCGCGCCGCCGGCGCCGCCAGACGGAACAGCCTGGCGCTGAACGCTCCGAGTGCAGGGGCGAGCAACATGAACATGGCATAGACCGGCAGCAGCGGAGCGAGCACTTCCAGTTGCCGGGCCACCGCGGCGATCTGCGAACCGATCACGGCCACCAGCACCATTGCCATCGCCGGCACGGGCAGCCAGGCCCAGCCGGCGCTCCAGATGCGCACCGCTGCGGAGCGGCTTGCGCCCAGCTCGGTGGCGACGGCCAGTACAAGGGGCGCGACGATGAGTAACAGGAAGGCCTCGGCAAAGGGCCGGATGGCGATCACCGTGTCCACCTGCGTGCCGAGCATGAGCTGCAGATAGACAGGCAGCATCAGCAGCTGGAGCAGCAGCAGGAGGGGCGTGGCGGCCAGCACCAGTCTCGAGTCGCCCTTGCCCAGGTGGGTGAATACCACCACGTAGTCGATGCAGGGCGTTAGCAGGACCAGCAGGGCACCGGCCAGCAGGGCCTCGTTGGCCGACAGCGGCAGGGTCAGAAGCCAGACCAGCAGCGGCACCAGCACGAAGTTGGCCAGCAGAAGGGCGCCGACGAAGCGTCGGTTGGCAAACGCTTGCCGAAGCTCAAGGAAAGGAATCTGCAGGAACATGGCGTACATCAGCACGACAATTGCCGGTGTGATGGCCATTGCCGCCAGATCAGCCATGCCTTCGGAGGTCAAACCTACGACAGCTGCGATGGCTACAGCGACGAAATACAAGCCTATCTGATGATGCTCCAGCCAGTCTCGCGACATCCTGAGTCTCCCTTGTTTGTGGTGCAGGCATTCTCGCACCTTGAAAGGCGTTATTTCTGGGCTGAGGTGTTTTCAAGCGCCAGGAGACAATTCAGATAAAACAGAAAATAGGTGTGACAGGGGTTCTGAACGATAACTGACGCCACTCATGTGTGCGGATGAGCTATATCCTATCCGGACACCCTGAAAGCCGGCTCCCGTGCGTCTGTCATTTTCAGGAGACAACTGCACCAATCAACGCTGATTGATAGCTGCTGTGCATCTGGCTCCTGACAGCCCAATTTCAGAACTCCTCCGCACGAAAC
>LNAP01006090.1_pt1 | contig 14023 bp, 14 predicted proteins | sample 602601 | NCBI WGS metagenome assembly LNAP01 (sample SAMN02440304, study PRJNA202911) | soil metagenome | biome: Subtropical and temperate rainforests or woodlands; isolation source: soil samples (1 kg each in a 20% v/v slurry with milli Q water) were... ...
CGAATCACCGCAGCGCCGAGATCAACGGCAGGAATGCCCGCCAACGAGCCTTGGAAACTGCCGACGGCGGTACGGGTGGCGGCAACAATTACGACGTCTTGCATGGGAACGCTCCTAGTCAGACAGCGAATTGCATTTCCGGCACATGCTCGGGCACTACCAACTTGCCAGCGGTTTTGGCCTGGATTTCCTCAACGCTCACGCCCGGCGCGCGCTCTTTGAGGATAAAAGCGCCATCGGCAATTTCCAGATAAGCCAGGTCGGTCAACACGCGCTTGATACAACCCGCGCCGGTCAGCGGCAACGTACAGCGCGACAACAGTTTCGACTCACCGTCTTTGGCGGCATGGGTCATGGTGACGATGATATTTTCCGCGCCTGCGACCAAATCCATCGCCCCGCCCATGCCTTTAACCAGTTTGCCCGGCACCATCCACGAAGCGATATTGCCTTGCACATCCACCTCAAAGGCGCCGAGCACGGTCAGGTCGATATGGCCGCCACGGATCATGGCGAAGGATTCAGCCGAGGAAAAAATCGAAGCCCCGATGCGCGCCGTGACGGTTTGTTTGCCGGCGTTGATCATATCGGCGTCAATCTCGTCAGCACGGGGGAAAGCGCCCATACCAAGCAAGCCGTTTTCCGACTGCAGCATCACTTCCATGCCGTCAGGAATGTAGTTGGCCACCAAGGTGGGAATGCCGATGCCGAGGTTGACGTAGTAGCCGTCCTGCAATTCGCGGGCGACACGTTGAGCCATTTGTTCGCGGGTAAGTGCCATGTTCTTGTTCTCTCTCGCTTAGGCACGCACGGTGCGTTGTTCGATGCGTTTTTCGAAGCTGCCGCAGATCAGACGATCGACATAAATGCCGGGGGTGTGAATCTGCGTAGGGTCGAGTTCGCCAGGGGCAACGATTTCTTCCACTTCAACCACTGTGATCTTGCCGGCGGTAGCGGCCAACGGGTTGAAGTTCTGCGCCGTGTGGCGGTACACCACGTTGCCAAACCAGTCGGCCTTCCAGCCTTTGACAATGGCGAAGTCGCCGGTAATGGCGGTTTCCATCAGGTACTGGCGGCCATTGAATTCGCGGGTTTCCTTGCCGTCAGCGACCGGCGTGCCGACCCCGGTGGCGGTGAAGAAAGCCGGAATGCCCGCACCGCCAGCGCGCATTTTTTCTGCCAGGGTGCCTTGTGGGGTGAGTTCTACTTCCAGCTCGCCGCTTAGCAGCTGCTTTTCGAACAGGGCATTTTCGCCAACGTAGGAGGCGATCATCTTGCGGATCTGCCGGTCTTCCAGCAGCACGCCAAGGCCGAAACCATCGACGCCGCAGTTGTTGGAAACCACCGTAAGGTCGCGCACGCCCTTGCGTTTGATCTCGGCTATCAGGTTTTCCGGAATGCCACACAGGCCGAAGCCGCCAGCAATTACCGTCATCCCATGCTCAAGGCCAGCCAGCGCCTCTGCGTAGGAACCCACACGTTTATCGAAACCTGCCATGGGCGCGTGCCTCTGCTATTGAATTTGTTATGGGATGGAAGGGCTGGCGGCGTGGGCCGCGAGCTAAGTGGCCAGAGTGTTGCCCTCACCAATTCATTTGTTAAGTTGATTTTTAAAATGAATTGATTGATAAAACAGCATAGTCAAGTAAAGGCCCAGCCCATGACCGTTAAACAACTGCGTGCTTTTCTGGCGGTGGCGCAAAGCCTGAGTTTTGCCCAGGCCGGTGAGCGTCTGTACCTGTCGCAATCCGCGTTAAGCCTGACCATCAAGGGCCTGGAGGAAGGGTTGGGCGGGCGCCTGTTTAGCCGTACTACGCGTACCGTCAGCCTGACGCCGGAGGGCGAGGCGCTACTGCCGCTGGCCCGCCGGCTGCTGGCGGACTGGGAAAATGCCGAGGATCAACTGCGTCAGCGCTTTACCCTGCAACAGGGCCGGGTAACCCTGGCCGCCATGCCCTCCTTTGCCGGCAACCTGCTGCCCTCGCTGTTGGTGCAGTTTCGCGCGCACCATCCCAAGGTGAACGTCACGGTTAACGACGTGATCAATGAGCAAGTAATCGAAATGGTCCGCGATCGCCAGGTGGAGCTGGGCATTGCCTTTGCTCCAGAGGCCGATGCCAGCTTGCACTTCACGCCGCTGTATATGGATCGCTTTGTTGCGGTGGTAGCGGCGAATTCACCGCTGGCGCAGCACAGTGAAGTTGACTGGGCAACGCTGCTGGAACATCCATTTGTCACGCTGCAACGCCCGTCCACTGTGCGTTTTATGCTTGAAGACCATCTGCGTCAGCGTGGCCTGAAACTGCCCGTGGCGTTTGAAAGCCATCAGTTGGCGACGGTGGGCAGAATGGTGGCTAGCGGCCTGGGGGTAAGCGCCGTACCGGCGCTGTGTGAGCAACAGATGCATGAGCTGGGCGCCCGCTGCCTGACCTTGCGTGAGCCGGTTATCGAGCGGGCCATTGGCATTGTGCGTAAAGCCGATCACGAATTGTCAGTGGCCGCCCAGGCGCTATACGACACCGTGCTGGCCGCCAGGCCGGCGGCGCAAAACGTTTAGCCAACGCGGTTTAAAACAAGGAGAGTAAAAACTGCTCGCTGTGGTGTAGCCAATCATAGAGTCGAGCGGGAAAGTCGGGCTGGGCAAACAGCCCCATCAGCAGAAAAAGCGCGCAGCCGGTAAAACCTAACAGACGCCGGGAGGAACTGAGGGGAGCGTTTTCAGAGGAAGTGTGCATGCTGCAAACCTGCCAAAAATGGAGCAGCGAGGATTGCAGAAGCCGCCTATTACGCCTGTAGAAAACACGTCAAACACCTGTAGGTATTTTCCTAGAAGCCAGCACAACGCCACCCTATATCGGCAAAAAGCACACTGCTAAGCTCACCCACGTCTCGATGTGCGCAACCTCGGCTCAAGCCGGCGTTGTAACAACACTGCAAACGACCGAACGTAGTGCAGTCGCCACGGTAAGGCCATTGATCGGCGCCGAGCTGATCGACTCCACCAGCAGCCAATCGCGACCCGCACGTCTGCGCCATTATTCAGCGCTACAGCGGCAAGGCTTGAGTGCCGCGCATGCCCCCTAATAACAACAATGAGAGCCCCCATGCACGACCTGGAACTGAGCGAAGAACAACGCATGATCCGCGACATGGCCCGCGATTTTGCCCGCCATGAAATTGCCCCCCACGCCGAGGCATGGGCCAACGCCGGTTGGATCGACGACACGGTGGTAGCCCGTATGGGCGAGTTGGGCCTCTTGGGCATGGTGGTGCCCGATAGCTGGGGCGGTTCCTATACCGACTACGTGGCCTATGCCCTGGCCGTAGAAGAAGTGTCTGCCGCCGATGCCGCCACCGGCACCTTGATGAGCGTGCATAACTCGGTGGGCTGCGGCCCGGTGCTTAACTACGGCAGCGAGGCGCAAAAACAACAGTGGCTGGCGGCGCTGGCCAGCGGTGCAGCGATTGGCTGCTTCTGCCTCACTGAACCGCACGCGGGCTCCGAGGCCAACAACCTGCGTACCCGCGCTCAATTGCAGGACGGCACCTGGGTACTCAATGGCGCCAAGCAGTTTGTCAGCAATGGCAAGCGCGCCAAGCTGGCCATCGTCTTTGCCGTGACTGACCCTGAGCTGGGCAAAAAAGGCCTGTCGGCGTTTCTGGTGCCCACCGACACCCCAGGCTTTGTCGTTGAGCGCAGCGAAAAGAAAATGGGCATCAAGGCCTCGGATACCTGCGCCGTCACCCTGAATAACTGCGTAATCCCTGAAGCCAACCTGCTGGGCCAGCGCGGTAAAGGTTTGGCCATTGCTCTGTCCAACCTCGAAGGCGGCCGTATTGGTATCGCCGCGCAGGCCCTGGGCATTGCCCGTGCCGCCTTTGAAGCGGCGCTGTTGTATGCCCGCGAACGGGTGCAATTCGGCAAGCCGATCATAGAGCACCAAAGCATCGCCAATAAACTCGCGGATATGCACACCCAGATAAACGCCAGCCGCTTACTGATTTTGCACGCGGCGCGCCTGCGAACTGCCGGGCACCCGTGCCTGTCGCAAGCCTCGCAAGCCAAACTGTTCGCCTCGGAAATGGCCGAGCGGGTGTGCTCCGACGCCATTCAAATTCATGGCGGCTACGGCTATTTGGAGGATTACCCGGTGGAGCGTTACTACCGCGATGCGCGAATCACCCAGATCTACGAAGGCTCCAGCGAAATTCAGCGGCTGTTGATTGCGCGGGAGTTGGCGAACTACGCGCTGTAACGCTGAGCCAGAAATAGCAGGCAAAAAAAACCGCCCAGGGCGGGCGGTTTAACTGAGCGGGGCGCTCAGCTCATCGTTGCTAGTGATTGGATCAAGAAGGCCATCTCGCGCGATGACCCATGTGGCGGTGTGAAAAGAATTGCCAAGACAACAACTGCGCAGCCACTCAAAAAAACAACCTGACATTTGAAGATTTTGCCGCCTCGCTTCCACGCATCGCTTGGCAATTCATACACGGGCATTGCATTGACGATGGGTGTCGTCGACGGCAATTAAGCGCCGTGCGAGTTCGTGGATAAATCGGACGACCCCGACACAGCCGTAGGAAAACCCCGCCCATTCATTTATTTCACATTGCTTGCAGGGGACTTTCCACGTCAATAAAAGCGACCGCGCCCCCCCCTGTTCACACCTGCGGCGGTTGGGCACACTCACAACACTTTGCAAGGTTTCACCCTCACTACCTGCCAGCCGCTAAGGGCCTGTCGTGTCTGCCGCTCCCGCCTCTGCTCCACCTACTGCAACGCCACCTAGTTCAGCGCAATCTAGGCCAACGCAACTGAGTCCAGCGCAATTGCGCCAGATTCTGGTTGGTCTGTTGCTTGGAATTTTTCTCTCGGCACTAGACCAAACCATCGTTGCCGTCGCCCTGCCGGAAATTGCCCTGCAACTGCCCGGTAGCGAAGTGCTGGCTTGGGTGGTGTCGGCCTATATGCTGGCCATGACCATTTCCACCCCCTTCTTCGGCAAACTTGGCGACCTCTACGGGCGGCGCCGCCTGCTGCTGATATCCATCGGCCTGTTTGTAGTTGCCTCAGTGCTCTGCGCCCTCGCTCAGGATATGTGGCAACTGGTCGGCGCCCGCGCCCTGCAAGGCATCGGCGCGGGCGGCATGATTGCCACCATTCAGGCACTGATCGGCGACTTGATCGCGCCGGCCGAACGCGGCCGCTATCAAGCCTGGTTCAGCGGCATGTTTGCCCTGGCCAGCCTGATCGGCCCACCACTGGGCGGGCTGCTGAGCAATCATCTGTCATGGCGCTGGGTGTTCTGGATCAACCTGCCAGTGGGTCTGCTGGCAATGTGGTTATGCCACAAACGCTTGGCCGGGCTGGCGCAGAAAAGGCGCACGGCGCAGCTCGATTATTTAGGCGGCGTGCTGTTGCTGATTGGCCTGGGCAGCCTGTTGCTGCTGATCACTCGTATGGGTCAGGAACGCCAGTGGCTAACCGTGGAAAACGCCATCGGCCTGGCGGTCGCGCTGATTGGCTTGCTGCTGTTTGTGCTGCAGGAACGTCGCGCCGCTGAGCCGGTCATTCCCCTCGAGCTGTTTCGCATCGGCCCAGTTCGCGCGGGTTGGTGCCTGCTGTTTTTCGCCAACTTTCAGGCCATCGCGTTAGCCGTGTTGTTCCCCTTGCACGCCCATGCCCAAGGCGGTGCTGGCACCGGCGCCAGCCAATTGATGGCGATTGCCTTGGGTGCACCGCTGGGGGCGTTTATCGGCGGGCGGCTGAGTTCGCAGTTGGGCCGTTACAAGCCGCTGATTCTGAGCGGCAATCTGTTGTTGCCAGCGGCGTTGGTGGCGTTGGCGTTTCTGCCGGAGTCGTTGCAGATGCTTAGCCTGCCCTTGCTGATGTGCTGCGGCGTAGCGCTGGGTTTGCAGTTTCCGACCTCGATGGTGGCGGTGCAGAGCGCGGCGCCGGTGAGTCACTTGGGTGTGGTAACGGCCGCGTGCGGTATGTTCCGTGGGCTCGGCGGCGCGTTGGGGGTGACCTTGCTATCGAGCCTGCTGTGGCACTTGCTGCCCAGCGTCGACCCGGAACATATCAGCGCCAGCCTTGGCTCGGTGGACAGCGAGCAACTGCGCCTGGCGTTTCGCGACTTGCTCCTACTCGATGCCGCTATCGCCGCCATTCCGCTGCTGATCGCCGTGTTTATGGCCGACAAGCGTTTACGCCATCACCTACCGGCAGCGGCCAGCGCCGACTAATCGGCGGAATTCCGCCCGCCGGTGGCGGGATCTGGCCAAATCGCGCCCTTGCCAGCATGCCCACCTCGCCTACAAGCCCCGCCCTGCGGCGCCTTGCCGCACCTGGCCCCGGTCTTGCTCTGAGCCTTTCCGATTGAAAACTGGAAATGGTAAACCGATGAAAAAGTTGTTGTTATCCCTGTTGTGCCTGGTTGTGGTGGGCTGCACGAAAACCCCTGAACCAGAAAAAACCGTCGACGTCCTGCTGATTGGCGGCGGCATTATGAGCGCCAGCCTTGGCACCTACCTGAATGAGCTAGAGCCGGGTTGGAGCATCGACATTTACGAGCGCATGGGCCAGGTTGCTGAAGAAAGCTCCAACCCATGGAACAACGCCGGTACCGGCCACTCGGCCTTCTGTGAACTGAATTACACCCCGGAAGTAGCCGACGGCAGCATCGACATCAGCAAAGCGGTGGCGATCAACGAGTCGTTTGAAATCTCCAAGCAGTTCTGGGCCTATCAGGTTGAGCAGAAAGTGCTGAACAACCCGCCCTCGTTTATCAACAACGTGCCGCATATGAGCTTTGTCTGGGGCGACGAGAACGTGGCCTACCTGCACAAGCGTCACGCGGCCTTGCAGCACAGCTCGCTGTTCCGTGGCATCGAGTATTCCGAAGACCCGGCGCAGATCAAACAGTGGGTGCCGCTGGTAATGGAAGGCCGCGCCGAAGGCCAGAAACTGGCGGCTACGCGCATGCCGATTGGTACCGACGTCAACTTTGGCGAAATCACCCGCCAGCTGTTTGCCTCGCTGACCAGCCGCCCGGGCGTTGCCCTGCACCTGCAACATGAAGTGCGCGACATTGTGCGTAACGACGACGGCACCTGGACGGTGGTAGTCGCCGACCTCGGCAACGCGGAACAACTGAAAAGCGTCAAAGCCAAGTTTGTGTTTATTGGTGCCGGCGGCGGCGCGCTCAAGCTGCTGCAAAAATCCGGCATTGATGAAGCTGACGGCTATGCCGGCTTCCCGGTGGGTGGTGAATTCCTGGTCACTAAAAACCCGGCAATCGTTGCCCAGCACCAAGCCAAGCTGTACGGCAAAGCCTCGGTAGGCTCGCCACCGATGTCGGTGCCGCACTTGGACACGCGCGTGATTGACGGCCAGAAAGCGCTGCTGTTCGGCCCGTTCGCTACGTTCTCCACCAAGTTCCTGATCAATGGCTCGCTGTGGGATATGTTCAGCGCCATGACCTGGCACAACGTGCTGCCGATGGCCAACGTGGGTGTGGATAACACCTCGCTGACCACCTACCTGATCGGCCAGTTGATGCTCAGCCAGGACGACCGCATGGCCGCCCTGCGCGAATATTTCCCTAACGCCCAAGACGCCGACTGGGAACTGGTGCATGCCGGCCAGCGCGTGCAAATCATCAAGAAAGACCCAGAGCTGGGTGGCGTGTTGCAGTTCGGCACCGAAATCGTCAGCTCGGCCGACGGCAGCATCGCCGCCCTGTTGGGCGCGTCGCCAGGTGCCTCGACCGCCGCGCCGATCATGCTCTCGGTGCTGGAAAAAACCTTCAAAGAGAAAATCAAGACGCCCGAGTGGCAAGCCAAGCTGAAGGAAATCATTCCTTCGTACGGGCGCAAGCTAAACAACGATCTTGAACTGACCAACAGCACCCGTGCCTGGTCCAGCGCTCGCTTGCAACTGCCGTTCGTGCAAGTGCAGCCGGACGCCGACGCCATGGCCGACGCGCTGTAAACCGCGCTTTAGCCCGCCTAGAAAAAAGGCGCCGACCGCTCTGGCCGGCGCCTTGTCTACCCTACCCAAGCGCTCGCGCTTGCGGCCCTCTGGCATGAACGGCACACTGCCGGCTCGCAGGCACATCGCCGCCACAACTGGAGACACCCATGCCTGTAATGGATACCGACAAACGTATGGCCGCTCGCACGTTTATCCTGGGCCACACGGATGCAATGAGCTGCACGGTTTACCGCCTTGATGAGACCGACCCGGAAGCCGAAGAAGAAGACCTAGGCGACGGCAAGGTACTGTTCAACGGCCAGTTCCAAGCCCCTGTTGAATGGGACGCTGAAGCACGCGATGACTTCTATGGCGACGCCGACCCAGGCCTGTTCTTTAACGCCTTTATCGAAAGCGAAGCCAAGCCCGGTAGCAAAGCGCACTTCGACGTCGAAATCGGCGACTACATCGCCACCCTGCCAGGTGATGGTGAAGTGGTGATGTATTACGTGTACGACGCCGTGGAAGATGAGAGCGGCCGTTTGTGCATCTTGATTCGCGACGAAGAACAGCCCGAGTAAGTGCCGCCCGTAGGTTGGGTTGAGCAAAGCGAAGCCCAACAAACCGGCCACAGGCCGGTGCTTATCGGTCTCATGTTGGGCTTCGCTGCGCTCACCGAACGCGGACCGACCCAACCTACGGTTCCGGTTCTTCTTCCTGCCACTTTGCCCATTTGGGCGGTATCAACTTGCCGGCCTGGTAAATCTTCTCCACGGTCGTGCCGTCTTCGTGATGGATGATTAGCACTGCATCCTTGCCCCGTAAAAAGCGCTCGGTTTCCTGCAACAACTTACCCTTGGTAAGCGCCCGCTTGGACGGACGCGTCGCGCCCTGCTTGATCAGTTGCCAACCCTCTGGCACACGGCTGATGTGGTAGTCGCCCATGCTGCTGTTTATCCCTAATGTCATAAGCCCAGTTCTGGAATATCCGAGCCAAGCGAAGCGACAGCAGTTCATAGAGAAGGATGAGCGGTCATGTCTTTGCTTTTAGATAGGGTGTTTTGCACAGGCCGTTAGTTGCTATTTGCTCAACACGCAAGCGCAGCGGCGTAAACGAAGTGAATAGCTGAAATTGCACTTTAATATCAAAAAACCGTTTGTCGCCAATAACTTAAACAAGACGAACGATCTCCAACAAGTGCCTTCAGAAGCTCTGTAAGGCCCATTAGGGTTTTGCTACTACTTCATAGAAGAGGAGAAACCAAAATGCCTACCAACAAAAACCCCGGTAACTTCGCCAACGACCGAGCGAGGGCCTCGGAAGCTGGACGCAAGGGGGGACACAACAGCGGCGGCAACTTTGCCAACGACCCGCAAAAAGCCTCTGAAGCAGGTCGCAAAGGTGGCCAAGCCAGTCATGGCGCCAAGGCCAATTAAGTTATCCAAAGTTGAGCAAACAAAAGCCCGCGACTGCGGGCTTTTGTTTTTCTGTTAACGGAAATTGGCGGCAAGCGCGCTTAAGGCGAATGCCCCAAGGAAAATAAATAGGCACCTGAATTGCCGCCTACGCGGCAATGACGCTGTTTTCCCCATCGTCCCCGCGCAGGCGCGCACCCAGAACAGCTGCGCTAACGATTTTGATGGCGGCGATCGCCATGGTCACCACGCCCATCATGGCCGCGGTCGTTGCCACGGTGTTCATTGCCACGCCGATCATCGCGGTCACGCCTGTCATGCCGATCATGCCCACGCCCAGGCTGTGGGTAGAAACCGCGCGGTGGTTGGTTCCACCCCTGGTAAATGGGCGGGCGGCGATAAGGTTGGGGGGCGTAATAGCGCGGTGGCGGTGGCGGCGCGTAATAACGCGGCGCCGGAGCGTAGTAGCGCGGCGCGGAGTACACCTCGTAGCGCTGCACGGTATAGCCATTGCCGTAGGACGAAGCGTAGGCCGGCACGCCGTAACTACCACGGCTATAGCTACGGTCGTAATTGTCGTCGAAGTCGTAACCCACACAACCAGCCAAGAACAGGCTTATCACGCCAAGTAGCAGGGTTCGGTAAAACGTCATGGCAGCCTCCTGAGACCGCGCGGGAACCGAGTGGCGAATGCCGCTCAGCGAGTGTTCCCAAGTCTTGGACAGCAGCAACCTCTGGCGGCTTGCTGTAGGACGATGCTTATTCCATTGCCAGTTATTTCAGATTTGCACCAAAGCGCAGCACCCACTCGCAGCTCGCCTTATTTTCGCGCACAGCCGCTATCACTCGCTTCAATGGATAACCCGCCAAGCCCCGGTAAATCGGACCCTGGGCAAGTTGGCACGGCTCTGGCTATAGCCCTGTTGTGCAGGATTAGCCCGGGCCAACGCCCAGGTACGCGGCACCACAATTTGCAATGGATGACTAGGGTTCCGGCTAGCGCTTAAAACGCTCAGTGACTGGTCCGAGAGTTGTCGACCTCCAGTGAGGTTACACGGCGGGACAAAAGCCCGGGAGACGAACGCCAAGCCGCGTTGCGCCTGCCCGCTTTTTTTATTTATGCGCTGCTCTTCTCTTAAGCCCCGCTTTCTCGCTCTCGCTCTTACTGGCCTTGCTGCCGCCTTCAGTTTCAGCGCCCACGCCGCCACGAAAGAAAAATTCTCCGTTTGCTGGACCCTCTACGCCGGGTGGATGCCGTGGGAATACGCGGCTGCCGAAGGCATCGTTGATAAGTGGGCGAAGAAGTACAACATCGCCATCGACGTGGTGCAGCTCAACGACTACGTGGAATCGATCAACCAATACACCGCCGGCCAGTTCGACGGCTGCACCATGACCAACATGGACGCGCTGACCATTCCGGCCGCCGGCGGCGTCGACTCCACCGCCCTGGTGGTCAGCGACTTCTCCAACGGCAACGACGGCGTGGTGCTTAAAGGCACGGGTAAAACCCTGGCCGACCTCAAGGGCCAGCCGGTCAACCTGGTCGAGCTGTCGGTGTCCCACTACCTGCTGGCGCGCGGTTTGGAAACGGTCGGCCTGAGCGAAAAAGACCTGAGTGTGGTGAACACTTCCGACGCCGATATCGCCGCTGCCTTTAATACCAGCGACGTTAATTCAGTGGTGACCTGGAACCCGATGCTGGCGGAAATCAAAGCCCTGCCGGACACCACTGAAGTGTTCAACTCCAGCCAGATTCCCGGCGAGATCATGGACATGATGGTGGTCAACACCGCCACCCTGAAAGACAACCCCGCCCTGGGCAAAGCCTTGACCGGCGCCTGGTTTGAAATCATGGAGCTGATGGCAACCGACAGCCCGCGTGCCACCGCCGCCCTGGAACATATGGCCAAGGCCTCAGGCACCGACCTCGCCGGTTTCAAAGCGCAATTGGCGACCACCAAGCTGTTCTACACCGCCAAAGACGCCCTCGCCTTCGCCACCAGCCCACAACTGCCGAAGGTCGCCAGCTTCTCCTTCGCCCACGGCCTACTCGGCGAAGGCGCCAAAGATGCCGGCGCGGTGGGCATCAGCTTTGCCAAAGACGTGGTCACCGGCGACAAGGGCAACATCAAACTGCGCTTTGACCCCAGTTACGTGCAGATGGCGGCGGACGGCACCTTGTAACCATGGTCCCGCGGACCTTCGTAGGTTGGGTTGAGCAAAGCGAAGCCCAACAAGGAGCCCGCAGGGTTCCGCGTGTAGATCCCCAAAGACCGATACGCGCCGTCCGGTGGCCGGCCTGTTGGGCTTCGCTGCGCTCAACCCAACCTACGTCAGACGGTACAAGACTTTGAGACTAATCAATCGCCACCCCGACGGTGCCGGCCGCCTGCTGCTAATCCTGCTGCCGTTCGCGCTGTTGCTGTTCGCCTACTTCACCGGCTCGTCGGCGCGGTTGGCGGACAACCCTAACGACAAGCTGCTGCCCAGCGCCGTGCAAATGACCGATGCGGTCAAGCGCATGGCCTTTACCGAAGACAAACGCAGCGGCGGTTATCTGCTTTGGCAAGACACCGCGTCCAGCTTGCAACGCCTCGGTATGGGCTTGGGTATCGCGGCGTTGTTGGGCCTGTGCCTGGGCATCGCCGCCGGCACCTTGCCGCTGTTTGGCGCGCCGTTGTCGCCATTGCTCACGGTGCTGTCGATGGTGCCGCCGTTAGCCATTCTGCCGATTCTGTTTATCGTTTTTGGCCTGGGTGAGCTGTCGAAAGTCATGCTGATCGTCATCGGTATCACCCCGGTGCTGGCCCGCGACCTGGAACAACGGGCGCGGGAAATTCCGCCAGAGTTGCTGATCAAGGCGCAAACCCTCGGCGCCTCGACCTGGACGTTGATCCTACGGGTGATCCTGCCGCAACTGCTGCCGCGCCTGCTGATTGCCCTGCGCTTGGTGCTGGGCTCGGCCTGGCTGTTCTTGATTGCGGCCGAAGCCATAGCCTCCACCGATGGCCTCGGCTATCGGGTGTTTCTGGTGCGCCGTTATATGGCCATGGACGTGATTTTGCCCTACGTGGTCTGGATCACCCTGCTGGCCTGGCTGATGGATTTGGGCCTCAAACGCCTCACCCAATTGGCCTTCCCTTGGTATGAAGGGGCGAAAGCATGAGCGCCTTTATCGAGGTCAAGAACGTCTGGCAAACCTATGGCGAGCAAGTCGTTTTAGAAAACCTGAACATCAACGTTGCCGAGGGTGAGTTCTGCACCTTGGTTGGCACCTCGGGCTGCGGCAAATCCACCTTTCTGCGCCTGCTGCTGGGCCAGGAAGTGCCAAGCAAAGGCGAAATCTTGCTCGGCGGCAAAAAGCTCGTTGGCGAGCCGGATGCCAGCCGGGGCGTGGTGTTTCAGCGCTACTCGGTGTTTCCGCACTTATCGGTGCTGAACAATGTGGCCTTGGGATTGGAATTGCCGCGCTCACCGCTGCTCGGTCGCCTGTTTGGCCAAGCCAAGCGGGATGCCCGTGAACAGGCCGCCGCCCTGCTAACTAAAGTCGGCCTTGGCCATGCCTTGGATAAATACCCCACCCAGCTTTCTGGCGGTATGCAGCAACGCCTGGCCATCGCCCAGGCGCTGATCATGCAGCCACGGGTGTTGCTGCTTGACGAACCGTTCGGCGCCCTCGACCCCGGCATTCGTAAAGACATGCACCAACTGCTGTTGGAGCTGTGGCGCGAAACCAAGTTGACCGTGTTTATGGTCACCCACGACCTCTCCGAAGGCTTCACCTTGGGCACCCGCATTCTGGTATTCGACAAGGTGCGCCACGACCCGCACGCGCCGAATGCCTATGGCGCGCGCATTACCTACGACATTCCCCTCAACCCCGACCGCCGCGCCAGCCGTGCCGCCGTCGACGCCCTGCCGGCGCACGTTACCGGCAGCCTGCATTCCGTTTACCAAGGAGCCTGACCATGAGCACCTCGTTGAGCCTGCGCCCCAGAAACCGTACCCGGCGGCGGCCACACCTCGTTTGTTCTTAAACGTGGCCAACTGCTGCGCATTACCGACCTTGAAGGCGGCGCCAATGTCAGCCTGATGCTGCTCAACGCCGCCGAGAAAAGTGAGCGGCTAAACCTGCCCGACAGTCTTAAAGGCCAGCACACCGCCAAGCTCACCGTTGGCCATTGCCTGTACTCGGACATGGGCCGGGTACTGGCCGCCATCACTGCCGACACCTGCGGCTGGCACGACAGCTTTGGCGGCGTCCTCAACGCTGCCGAGGTGCAGGAAAAGTACGGCAGCGGCCGCTATCAGGAACTGCGCAACGGCTTCTTCCGCAATGGCGTGGACAACCTGCTGGTGGAAATGGGCAAGTGGAACCTGAACATCCAAGACCTGCTGATGGTGCTCAACCTGTTCAGCAAAGTGACCGTCGACAGCCACGGCGGCTTCCACTTCGCCGCCGAAAATTCCAAGCCTGGCGATTACGTAGAGCTGTATGCACCGATGGACACCCTGGTGGTGCTCACCGCTCTGCAACACCCCATGGACCCCGCCACTGAATACGCGCCCAAGCCCGTGCAACTGAACTGGAGCCAGGTCGCCGAAGACGGCATCAGCGTGCTGTGCCGC
>LNAP01003931.1_pt1 | contig 14022 bp, 16 predicted proteins | sample 602601 | NCBI WGS metagenome assembly LNAP01 (sample SAMN02440304, study PRJNA202911) | soil metagenome | biome: Subtropical and temperate rainforests or woodlands; isolation source: soil samples (1 kg each in a 20% v/v slurry with milli Q water) were... ...
TCAAAACCTCTGAAGGACGTTCCGGCGGCCCAGCCTTTTCTTCATCGGTTTGGCACGGGATTTCTCTTTGTAAGGGGATGATCTTAAGTGCATCTTTGAGATGGGGAATTTTTCCTTTAATTTCTGTACTAATACAATCAGTTCCAAAAGTGTTGTTGGTAAATCTTATTTTATAACACTTACCAGGCTCCAAATTGTAGCAGATCCCGATGGGAGTTACCGGATTGGTCTCGCCTGTTATAGAGTAATATTGAGAATCTCCTAATTGGGATGCTACTACTTTAACCACATATTTCTTACTCTTAGATTCTTCTGCACATGCTGGAACGGTAAAAGCAAGCCATCCTGCTTTTGGCTCAGGAGAGAGTTGTTTGCTGGCATCAGGGTTGTTGGGGATTATTTCTGGTTTTATGAGTAAGTCTAAGTTTTTCTTGTTTTCATTTTCAATGATGAAACAGAGATCACCAGGATTGGTCTTTGTTTCTGATTGAGACTTTCCAACCGAGGGGGTAGCCCACCCTTCCCCACTTAAAGCCAGTATCGTTACCAGTAAGCAAGGATAAGTAATTTTCATTTTGAACTCCAATCTTTCAATTTGATCTACCCTACGCATAGGGTAAAATATGGATACTTCAATATGTAGGTGAAAATTTTCCTTCAATTAACCAAATTATCACTTAAAAATTTGTATTTAAATAAAAATATTATTCGAATCTTTCCCCCCGATAATAACAGTGCGTTTTTTCAAAATTGTTTCTAACCGTGCTTTATAATTGTTTTCTATCGTATCTCTATAGAACCTATTTTTAGCCAAGATAGTAAAGGTTTTATCGTCAGAGCTAGCAACAATCGCACAATCTTTAAACCAATGCTGATAGATAGTCTCGCCTAGGGCGTGAAGGATTTCCCGCTTTAAATTTTTCACCTCGCAAGAGAGAGAAGAGTTATCGATGTCTCTTAAAATAGAGTTCATATCCTCTTTTTTGGAGGGAGAAATAATGTTCTTTATTCCAAAATTTTTTTCAAAGATTTTTCGAATAAAATCAAACTTTAAAGCCCCATCAATTCCAATCTTAAATCCACTATTAATTTTTCCCATTAAAAAGTCACTAGAGGCAATTTGTAAGCAATAATGCTTCCATTTTTGAAGGCAATTATCAAACTTATACCTCAACGCCGCTATCATCATTTTGCATCTATTTTTTGTAAGGCCTGTTTGGACCTCTGGTTGGATAACATCATTCCAAATATCCACCATCTGTTGGGTGAATGGTTTTTTAAGATTAGATGGTTTTTCATCTGAATTTTTGGATGTATTAGGATTTATTAAATCTTTTTTGTTTGTTTTCTTTGTATTATAGAACGACTCATTTTGGGTCGATGGTCGACTCGTTTTGGGTTGATCTTTGCCCTTAGAACTCAAGGGAGGCAGAGGGGGGGATATCTCTTTAGAGGGGGGGGGCGGTAGAAGCTGCTCTAACTTCTTATAATTAATTGTATACCAATTGGTTCTATTGCTTTTATGATGGCTTAATTTTTCAACCAAAATTAAATCAAAATCTCTTAATATTCTGATCGACCTATTTATGGTACTTTTGGAGACAGTTTGTAGGTCTCTCGCCCAACTTTCATAACTATTGTATATCCATTTTTGCCCGTTTCGTACAATGCCTATATTTTCTTTTGAAGAAATCCAATAGTGCATCTGTTGAAAGAGGAGAGCGGCTGATTTGCCAATCAATTTGACGAGCTCAGGCTGGAGAATAAGACATTTATCTTGTTCAAGGAGAACTCTGGTTTTTTCGGGGCGCATAAATATTTCCTACATTAATTTTAATATTTACGCACGTGAGTCTTTAACAAGTACTAGACATTCTCTATTTTTTGTAATATTCTGTTTTAGAGTATCGCTCATATTAGTTAAAATGTCGTGATCTTATTATCGGGGCTCATGTGCATTAAAAACCTTCTGTTTCAGCAGAAGGTTTTTTTACCTATTTTGTTTCTACCATTATAAAACTTTTCTATATTAAAATTCACAATACACTCCCTTGTCAATATATTTTTGTATTTTTTTATAAAAATTTATTTTTAAACCAAGAAATATGTGATATAGGTTTATTCAAGGTAGTTTTGAAGTTATATCAGTATTGCGATTTGGAATCGTCGTAAAGAGAAAAGAGGGGACTGGGAATGGAAAATATGACTGTAAATCAAACAATGATGGCTCTGCTGACGCGGACGACTCCTCTCATTGTATCAAGGTTGGTTATCTCAAAAAAAATGGAACCATTGAGACACGAGAATCAGTATACAAAAAAATACTCTCTCAGTTCTACCAGGCAAATTACTAAGCTTCTTTATTCTGATCATAAACGTCCTGTTAAGCAAAAAATTCTTTCCTTTTATAATTTTAAGGGGGGCACTGGAAAAACAAGTTTATCATTCCAAGTTGCAACACACTTAGCTATTTTAGGGTTTGATGTTTTATGCGTCGATCTTGATCCACAAGGTCACTTGAGTTCAGTAATGGGAATCCCGGAAGATTTTAATGGGGATACCATGTATGACTCCTTGATCAATGGTGTTCCTATTGAAGAAACGATCTTAAATATAGCCGATGGATTGCACTTGATTCCTTCAAATATATCAACAACGCGTATCGAAGTGCAGTTGAATTTAAAAAACAAAAGAGAAGAGAGATTAAAGGAACTGTTAGACCCTCTAAGGGAGAAATATGATTTCATTATTTTAGATACCAATCCGACAATTAGCACTTTAAACATGAATGCGCTTGTCGCTAGTGATAGGATAAATATTATTTGCGAAACACAACCCTTTAGCTTAATGGGCTTGCGACTGTTGGTCAGTGAAATGGTTAGCTTTTTTAATGATATGAAGACAATACCGAATTTTTGCATTGTTCCAAATAAATATGAAATTAAAACCGCAACGGCGCAAGAAGTCCTAGGAGCTTTGCGCGCAGAATATTCTCATTATGTATTAAATGCAGTTGTTAGAAAGACAGAGGAAATTAATTTATCATCTAAAATGAAATTACCCATTTCTGCTTTTTGTAAACCAAAGTCTCTTGCCCTTGAAGATATAATGGATTTAGTACATGAAATTGTCAGCCAGTCTTGTGGAAATTCCGGATTACAAGCAGCTTAATTATTGCCGATGCAGTAATTTTTAAGGATAAATTTAATGAAAATCGATAACACAAAAATCAGAGAAATCTCAGAGGATTTGCTAAGAAAAAGTTCTAGCCCCTCGAGATTAAGTATATTTAACGAAAATCGATCTGAGATTACCTACTTATCAGTAGGCCAACTACATCCATATCAAAAACAGGCACGAAGGATTTTTGACCAAGAAGATATTGATGCTTTAGCTGAAACAATTAAAGAACATGGTATACGTCAGCCATTAACTGTTTTAAGAGTGAGCTCTGATCCGGTTCATTTTGAGGTCATTAGTGGTGAACGAAGGTTGCGGGCTGCGAAAAATATAGGACTGCAAAAGGTCCCTTGTATTATTATAGATAATGTAGAAAAAGCTGAAGAAATAGCACTTGTTGAGAATATTCAGCGCCAAGATCTTCATCCCCTTGAGATTGCCAATGCGCTAAATGCCTTAGTCAGTAAGATTGGGTGGGGAGGTCAAGCGGTTCTTCAAAAAAAACTAGGGATTACTAAAAGCACTATTTCTGAGTTGTTAAAACTCTTGGAGCTACCTATCTCGGTTAGAGATGAAATGTTAAGAACAAATTTCCGAGGCCGCGATGTTACAAGAAAGTTACTCTCTTTAAAGTCTGAGCAAAAACAACTTGAGTTTATGGCTTCAATGAATTCAAGGGGTCCCTCTGATCCCAAGAAAAAATTGCCTATTATTTCTTCGGTCTTGCGCATTTCTTTAAATGAAGAAAGGCTAATGGTTCAGAAAACAGGTCTTGCTCGATTGACAGTGGAGCAAAAACAGGCGGTTAAAGAACTATTGATGGATGTTGTGAAGGACCTTCAATAGAGAGAAAGTTCATTCAGGCCTATCTCCTTACTGGATATTCAAAACAAAGAAAACAGCGGTTATACTAAAATGATTAAGTGGAGTCCCGAGACTCCTAAGGGAACTTACTTTTGACGCGAGCGTTCATGTATTTATATTGTTTCTGGTTAAAGGTTAAAATAAATGCCATTAGAGAAATATAGTTAAAATATCAACTTAGCTAAAAAGTAAATTTAAAAGATAATAAATTTATAAATTTATTAAATTGACCCCTTAGGGATTTTCATTATGGCAGGCAATACGTCAAGTAACCAAAATATTTACCCTCTTCCTCAGGGATCCATACACCGTTTCCGCTCTACCAAAAGAAGAAGAAGGTTAAGAAAAAAAGCAAGAGATATTATTTCTGAAAAATATCAATCCTATCCAACTAACAGAATAAGTGTGCTCTCTATCTTAGGCTTAATAGCTATTTTCCTGATTTTGGCATATTTTAGCCCCCATTGATAAAAATTAAATAGAGAAAGCCATCCTAGCTTCTTGTGAAAGAAGATGACTTAGAAAGTCATCTTCTTTTGTGAGGTAAAGCAAATAAATTAGCACTCCTAGATTGAGGATCTATCCAGGAGTGCTAATGGAATCAGTTTGAAAATGCGGATGAAAAGTGGGCTATGAACTACCGCTCTTCTTTGTCTTTTGAAGTTTTATGGTCTTTAGAGCGGTCATTGTCATGACTATGACGTCCACCCTTAGCAGCAATCTCTCTCACCTCTTCTTTTGGCATAGACGCAAATCCTTGCTTGCCTTTAGAAGCGGGACTTTTTTTGGAGTTATCTTGCGATCTGTCATTACGAGAATTAGTCATTCTTAAATCTCCTTTTCGCTGTAGAGGAATTAATAACTTCCGGTGTACAATTGTTAAGCTATATTATCTTTCTCTCCATAAAAACGAGAAACATTCAGAAACTTTCTCCTTTTTCATATAAATTTATTAAAATGTTAAGTTAAATTTTGAAGCTGCTCTTTTCTCTTTATTGCTCTCAATCTCTTTTTATTAAAATGGCATGAGAACTAACCAATTTTTTCTGTGACAAGGAATAAATATTGATGTCTATAAGGCCTATCTCCGGAGTAAGTGGGCTCCCCTCCTCCTTCCTGCCCAGTGCAGGAGGTAAAAGCGCCAGAATAGAGCCAGGAGGAAAACGTGAGGCAGATATTATTAGCTTTTACGGGGTGGCGGTTGAGAGGGAGAATCTTCATCTGGTATTTTGGGATCCATAGGGGGAATTTCCTCTGGGCGCGTTGAATCATCTTCGCCGAAAGGAGGTAGTTCTTCTGGAGCATCCGGCTCGTCTTCTTTAAAAGGAGGAAGTTCTTTTTCGTAATTAGGAATGTCGGTGGGATGGCCTTTTTCTGGCTTATGTGGTTCTTCGGCTAGTTTCCCAATTTCTTCGAGAAAATGCGTTTGATTGTCAAGGGTATTGATGTATTTTTCAATGATATTTTCCACAATCCTAGCTCCTTTAAAAAAACAGTGTTTTCTAAAATATTTTTTTGGTGAAGTCATGGAAATTAGTTTGATGGCTAGATTCCTTGAATCTCCCTCAAAAAAGTAATAGCTGCAATACAAAGTTTGGCTTTTTATTGGAGCTCTTTATAGTTGAAAAAGGCATTCTTTTTAATGTCATTTCTTCCACTAGAAAAGTTTGTTCAGCATTGGGATTAAAAGCTGAATTTGGCACTTTTAAGCTATGCCGGTGTCCCCTCGTCTGTAAGATTCTTTTAGGAGAGTAAAAAATATGGTTGAGCCTTTAGTAGGTACGGAAGTAGCCCAGATTTTCCCCCCATGATCTCTTATAATTTTATTGCATTGATGGAGACCTAATCCATACCCCTCATACTGGGGATCAGAGTTAAGGCGTTTGTGCTCGCTAAAAATTTTCTTCAAATGTTTTGACTCTATACCGATACCGTTATCTTGAACTGAAAATACCCAGAATGTTCCACGATCACTAACGGATATATCAATCACAGGAAACGATTCTCTATTATATTTTAATGCATTGGACACCAAGTTTTGTATTAATTGAATAAGGAGATTCTTATTGGCATAGACAACCGGCAGAGAACTATAATTTACTGTTGCATTTTTATTTTGAATTTCACTTTTCATCACTGTCAAAACACTGGTTATAACTTCAGTCATGCACGTATTATTAAAAACTATTTCTTTGTTCTTTTGATGGGAATAATCGAGACTACTACTTATAAAATTTTTCATATACTCTATGGTTTTAAGCATATAATTGAGATGTTCTTTTAAAGATGGGTCGGTAGTTTCTGCATAATCCATATTGATAATTTGGGCATAAAGCGCAATAGAGCGAAGAGATTGATTCAAGTCATGGGCGCATGTATGGGCAAACCTAGAAAGTTTATTATTAGATTTTTTAAGGGATCGTATACTATCTCGTAGTGTTTTTTCTAAAGACTTTTGTGACGTGATGTTTTCGACATAGAGGACAACTCCCTCAACTTCATTGCTCAAATGATGCCAGGGCAATATTTCCCACTTCCACCACTCAATAGAGCCATCCTGACGATAAAATGGATCGGAGTCACAGCTAAGCCGTTCTCCGTTTAAGCATCTTTGATGAATGGCTTTCCACTTTCTAGGCATGTCCGGAATAAGCGTATACCAATGATCATTCTGTTTTACATTTTCTTTTTTTAAGGGAGATTCTTCAAAAAACTTATCGCTTGCAGCGACAAATCGTAAATTTCTATCAAATATTACAACGGCGACAGGTAAGCACTCTATTAGACTATTAAAAATAATCTGGTTAGATTCTTTATTTTCATCTTCTCTAAAATCATTTTGTAATACAGTGTTTGTTTTGCTCATCATTCTATCTAATCTTAGTCAATTTATGTATTAACTTGTTCACCAATTTCAAAATGTACAATTACAGCTTCTTCGCTCAATCGAATTATCTCAAATTGTCGTTCTTTCTTATGGTCACTCGTATTTACCAGACGTTTGACAAGGATAAGGAGGTAGAGAAGGTCTACCTTGAAAGCTTGTCTAAATTAACTATATTGTGGCCGCCTCACAATATAGTTACGTTTACTTATTCCAACTTACTGTTAACTCTTTTTTATAGTCAGCACACATAATTCCTCATATCCCCAATTTCGGACTATAATATTTCCTCTACACATATGTATTAGAAATAATTTTCAACAAAATGCGAATTTTCCCAAAACAGCCTTAGCAAAAATAAATAAAGTTGTAAATATATTTCGTGCACCCAGATTATCAACGTTAGGTTGAATGTTGCTAAAATGACAGAATGACCCTGTTTTTACAGTCGTTTAATTATATTAATTTTATGAGCCTTCTTAAGGACAATATTAGAAGTTATCTTACGAAGATATATGCATTTTATTTTGATAAAGAAAAAATAAGTCAAGATGAGCACTCCGGTGATCCCCTTGAACAACTTGGAACATATAATAAATAATCAACTTTTAGTGAATTAGATTCATGCTCTAATCATCTAATGGTTAAACTGTCTAAGTTAAGGGATGAATCAAGCTAATTTCATTGATATGGGGGTCATTAATTTTAGGACTAATTTTATAAAAATATAAGGGAGGGGGGAGCGCTAAATTGTTTATGGTGAAACTTGCATCCTCTAGCCAACGCTGATGATCTGCCGGAGTAATGATAATTGGCATACGATTATGTACACATCCTACATTAAAATTAGCTTGCGTTGTTAAAACAGCAAAAGTATAAACAACCTCCCCCTTTATTTCAGTGGCATTCCAAATGCCAGCAATAGCGAAAAGCTTTCTGTAGGGTAGATAAAAATAGTAAGGCTGATGGGGAACTGTTTTGTGATCCCACTCATAAAAACCACTCATGGGAATAAGGCATCGGTTTTGAATGATTAAATTGCGGAAAAAGGATTTGTGATGAATGTTTTCGCTTTCTGCATTAATAAATCTGACCTTATTTTCTAAAGAATGTAATTGGGGAATAAGTCCCCACTTCATAAGTGTAACTTTCGCTTGGTTTTCTTGAAAATGAATAATAGGAACGTTTTCTCCCGGTACAATATTATAACAAACATGGAATGTTGAGGAATCTTTTGGTGGAAGATGTAATGTTGTCCAAAGATTCTTAAATGAATTGTTTATAGAAAACCTATTACACATAAATACCTTCCTCTTTCCCTTTATTTATTATGAATAATATATGGATAATGTAATGGATTATTCCTTTTTTACAGTCGTGAAAGTTGTGCCTTTTTACGCTTATACTTCTTAATGCACGATCGCTACAATTAACTTTTATGTTATTCTTGCTCCCCCTTTTGAGAGAATCGTGAATTTTAACTTCAATATCACTTAGCATATAAATTTTATTTTTTTTATTCTGTTGCAGAAGAATTAAAATGGAGAAAAAATATGGTAACCTTAGTAGGGACCCAGGGAAGTTTTGTCGATGCATTAAAAGAACTTATCGAACTTGAATTTGATGCCATTGAAGCTTATGAAACTGCTATTACCCGGCTTCAAAACGAAAAATATAAAACAACCCTCACTGAGTTTAAAGGTGACCATGGCCGACATGTAAAAGAACTGAGAGGCCTTCTGATCCAACATGATATTGTCCCTCCTACGGGCCCTAGTATGGGAAAACACTGGATTACAAAAGGAAAAGTAGTTATTGCCAATCTTACAGGTGGCGACGAAGCTATTTTGTTAGCGATGAAAAGTAACGAGATGGATACGAATACAGCCTATAGGCGCATGAACGAACGCCTGGATATATGGGATGATGCCAAAGATATAATTGAGCGTGGATTGGAAGACGAAATAGGTCACAAAAAATGGCTAGAAGACCACTTCAAGAAAATATAGCTTGTAATAAAAGAGACGTACAAATCTCTCTCCGATTTCTGTTTCTCTTTTATTATTATCACTTTGATAATAAAGACAACGATAATAAAGACAATTTCCTACTTTCAAGCTAGAAAAGTCGAGTAATAATATTAATTACCACTTTGCCCTCAATAATCGAAATTAACTATAAACTCAAACGAATAATTGTGGTATATAATTACCAAAAAGTTTTGGTTTTGATGTTATTTTATAAAAATGCTTCTGTAATAAGGAGCAATGGTACAGATAGGCAGTATTTTTAACTTTAATAGTGGTCTAATTTTAAATTCACGTGGGCGATATGGATAAAAGCTTTGGTCCAAATACTCTTTTAGAATCTTACTCCCCATCGGAAGGGATTTTGCTCGAGTTTATAGCGCCTTATATTTATACACTCTCCGAGCTTATGGCTGAAAAAGATCCTGAAATGAGCACGGATCAATATAGTTATGCTTATATTTCTTCGTTTATAAAAAAAGCAAAAATTAATATCGGATTTATTGATTCAGAGGGAGTTTTTAAAGTTGTTAGTTCTTCATTTAATCAGTGGGTTGCTCAAAGAATAAAAAAAGGTTTTGATATTGTTAACAAGAACATTACAGATGTTTTCGAAGAAGTCCCCCAAGAAATAAGTCAAGGGTTAGAGAAAAACTTAAAAGGCTCTATTGTCAAATATAAAGAAGTTCCCATCACTATAGCAAAAGATCGCCAATTATGGATTACCTGGGAATCATTTCCATGGGTTAAAACCAATGGCGATATCGCCGGAATTGTTTTCTTTTGTAAGGATATTACTGAGCAAAAAGAACTATATTTAGACGTTCGTAAGCTTTACTCCCGTACTGAATTATTGGAAAAGTTTTCTCTTATCTTCTCTCACGATCTTATTCAACCATTGCGACAAATTTCGACGTATGTTTCCTTTCTGGAAATGGAACTTGATACGGTCACCAAAAACACCCCTACTGTTAATGAAAACATCAAAGCTTTAAACCGATGTGTTTCTAGAGCTAAAGAAATTTGCGAAGGTGTTATCATTTACTGTAAAAATGGGGACCTTACGATTAACAGGGAACCTGTTGATTTAGGTGAGATTATGAATATAATAGCAGGGTGCTGCTCGGATAGGTCTGATATTATAATAAAGGACTTCACCTCCCCAGATCTTATATTAGATGTCAATAAGTCTTGTGTTTTACAATTATTCCAAAACTTACTCGATAATGCTATTAAGCATTCTACCACTAGCCCGATAGAAATTACGTTTTCGGGACACCATTTAGATGAAAACTATTATGAGTTTAGTCTTCATAATAACGGATGGTGTGGTCATACATTGAAGCAAAAAAATGTATTTAATGCCTTTTATTCTAACTTTGCAGATGGTGCTGGATTAGGTCTTATGATATGCAAAAAGATAGTCAATGCCTATGGCGGAGAGATCAGGTTTATTTCTCTTCCTGAAGAAGGGACAAAAATTACATTTTCTCTTCCTCTCTTTAAAGAAATAGAAGATGTGGTGGACTACAGTTTAAGAACCGTAAAACTATAAAGAGTGTTTTTGTTATGCCTGTGTGCCTTTATAGAAGGCTTATCTGCTTGCCATACCCCTAGGGCTTCATGTTAGAGGGGGATATCTTCTCAATTTTCCCTGAAATAACGAAGAAAGTTTCTTTTAAGGTAAGAATAAAACAATTTATTACTTCCTATCATAACTAAAAAAAATTGCAGCATTATTTTTTTTTAGTTATGATAAAGAACGCTCATAATAAAAGCGCTAAGAAGGTTTGCAATGGATATACCATCAAACATAAAAATTATATATGTTGAAGATGATGAAATTGATCGTCATATTTTTGAGGTAGTACTCAATAAAATAATGGTTAACCCCAGCATAACTTTTATTAAGAATGGGGAAGAATTTTTAGATTTTTTTCAGAAAAAAAATTCTTATAAGGATAGGCCGCCCATACAAGGACTATTAATTATTTTTTTAGATATTAACATGCCTCGTTTGAATGGATTAGAAGTTTTAAAAAAGTTAGCAGAAATTCCAAAACCTCCCACACAAGAATACCTACTCCCAATTGTTATGTTTTCTGGTTCCAAAAGAGAAATGGATATTTTCGAAAGCAAGAGGCTAGGCGCGATGGATTACGTCGTTAAACCTTTTTCTTACCAAGAAATGATCGTTTCTTTGTCTTCTGTTATTTCAGGATATGTTAAAAAGGGCATTTTAAAGGAAATGGAAATTTAGTTGGAGATCAGTCAGCTTTTTCCATTCATATAAAATCATTATAACCTTTCCTATAAAAAACAGAAAAGGTTACAATATTGCCCGGCAACAGCTTAATGTTTTTTTCCTAATACTTGAGCGAGCAAAACTCCGAGGCATATGGTTCCAAGTATTAATTTGCCTGCATGTTTTTCAAATGAAAATGGTATATTAAGATGCTCTATTATGTTGTTGGCAGTTAGTAGAATTTCTTTGCCCGGTTGGGGTTTTGTGCGAGATCTAATAGAAAGCAATCCCAGTCCAAATATTAAAAAAACCCCACTAAAAACCAACCCACTTTCTAAATAACCTATAACAGGGCTAAGAAATTGGAATAAAAAATAAGCCCCCATTACAAACCCACTTATCACCATAACTACCCCTAAACTATGAAGCCATAAATTCCGAGGTTTCTCCCTATTGGCCATAAAACTATGAACAATATGGGGAATTAATGAAGATAAGAGACTCATTTAATAAGTTTTCCAATAATAAAACCCATAACTAAACTAACTAAAACAGAAGGAATAGGATTTTTCTTTATCTCTTCCTTCATACATTCGGATAATTTATGCGTATAGTTTATGACGTCACCTGTCCTCTGTTGGATTGAATCGAGCACTTCTTGAGATTTAGATTCAGCTTTTTCCATGATGTCATTTAAATAGCTTTCAATGGACTCTTTTTCTTCTCCATATTTTTGCTGGACAAGACCTATTAGTTTATCTTTTTGTCCGGCAATTTTATCCCAATCCTGATCGGTAATATCCCCCCATTTTTTTTGAATGTCACCCTTAAGTTTGGTTAAGTTACCGCGAAAAGTTTCTTTTTCCATTTTTTCTACTCTTACAGAAGGATTATTCTCTTCTTTTTTTGTAGGATATTTTACATAAAATAATGAGGTTAATAGTGGATTTTTTTTAATGTTTATTCTAAAGGTTCTCCCTAAACTTTTACTGCCCAAAATGGAGAACCAAAGTTTTTTTGAGATTGCAAAATGGGAACTTATGGTGTTATTTAACCTTGATACACTATTCACAGCCATGAGATAGAACTACTTATTAAAAAAGTAATATTTTAATAAAATTAAGTAATTGGGGGCAATTTTTTTCCTAAGGAGTACAGACAATGATTGATGATGTAGATAGATATGTTGCTAAAAAACTGAAGTACTATAGAACAAAATTTGATTGGCCCCTCAAAAAACTTGCCGATGATCTAAATGTTTCTCTTCAGCAAATGCATCGATATGAACAAGGTGCTAATAAAATATCTGCTGGTCTATTATACAAGCTATCAAAAATTTTTAAGATTGATATCTCTTGTTTTTATGACAAATTTGAAAAAGGTGGTAACGAAGAAACTGATAAAACTTACAAAATTCTTCTCATCGAAGACAATCCTGATGACGAATATTTTTTTAGAAAATGTATTAGTGAATTCGATGAACCCCTCGAAATATACGTGTTAAGAGATGGTACTGAAGTGATGAATTACGTCCGTGAGTTGCAAGATACTTCCGTACGGCTTTTTTCGCAGATCGATATCATTTTTATGGATTTAAATCTGCCTTCTGTAAACGGGTTCGATTTATTAAATGATTTAAAGAAGCGCCCTGTTCTGAATGGAGTCCCCATTATTATTTTAACAAGTAGCATTAATGATGAGGATGCCACAAAATCCTATATGCTTCACGCAAATGGTTTTATAAAAAAATCGTTTGTATTTAAAGAGTATAGCGAACAGCTTAATATGGCTTTGAATTATTGGATAAAAGCCGCCAGCCTTCCCCATCATGAGCAAGTAAAATAATCATATTTATTTATGGATAGCTGTTATGTCCCAACCACCCCAAACCAATAAGTTTGGGGTGGTTGGATTAATCCCTACTCTCTCTTTACCCTAACTTCATCAAATCCATTTAGGCCCTTTTGGCGGGCCACTTTCCCTAAATTTGTTCAATGAATAGACTCTTCCATCCAAATTTGGCATTATTTCCAACTAAAAGTATCGCAAAATTATCCGGGAGAGGGGGAAGGAAGGGCGAAAAAGCCTGGAAAAGTATATTCTCTCTTTAATTCCTGTCATTTCCTGCCTATAAAAATAGACTTCTAGAGAAGGAGGAGAGAGAGTTTAGTTGCACTCTCTTAAAAAACTATCCATTAATCTAAGGGTAGTATCTTGCCCGTACTTTTTTTGTAATCTTCCGGTAAAACCCTCACCCGAACCTCTCATCTGGACAAGAGCCTTATTAGCAAATTGTTCCCATTTTTGAACAATTTTATCTTTTAAAGAGTCTTCATTATTAAAGGCCACTCCGTTTTGAGGAGAGGGCTGTAATTGCGCAGAAACATTCACAACGCTCAATAGAACCAAACCTAAAACTAACTTTTTCATGAGTATATCTCCTTTCAAAGATTCATATCAAATATCCTTGAAAATTTTAATTATTAACCTGTGTGGATATATACTTACCCTGTTTGTCTGGTTATTTTTACGTTAAAAACATTTTTAAAATAACTACTTACTATCCTCAAAAAAACAAAAATAAACACAGCTCCCCGTTGATAAGACGCGACTATAATCAACAGATAAGCGATAATTTCATAGCAAGTAATTAGAGAAGCTTACCAGCCCACAGATTGATCAGAAACTCTTCAACTGGCCAGATAATAATCTCTTGCTCTTCCACACGCATTATGCGTTTACGCGGCTCAAGGCTAACCACATGAAGCCTCAAATTCTTTGATCAACTGGATCATGTCTGCTGTATCTCGTCCGAGGCGATC
>LNAP01003932.1_pt1 | contig 14020 bp, 11 predicted proteins | sample 602601 | NCBI WGS metagenome assembly LNAP01 (sample SAMN02440304, study PRJNA202911) | soil metagenome | biome: Subtropical and temperate rainforests or woodlands; isolation source: soil samples (1 kg each in a 20% v/v slurry with milli Q water) were... ...
AGCCCCTCGCCGCCCCGCCGCAGCAATGTCGCCGACCGCGCAAGCCAGCCGGCCACATCGAAGCTCGGCGCCAGCGGCATCACCCCGGATAGCGGCAGCGCGCCGTGGCTGGGCCGGATGCCGAAGATGCCGGTAAACGCCGCCGGGATGCGAATCGACCCCGCCGTGTCGGTACCGATGGCGAAGTCCACCACCTTTGCCGCCACCGCTACCGCCGAACCGGAAGAGGATCCGCCGGGAATACGATCCGGTGCAGCCGGATTGCGCGGCGTGCCGTAATGAATGTTCTGGCCATTGAGACTGAAGGCAATTTCGTCGGTCAAGGTCTTGCCGCGCAGATCGGCGCCGGCTTGCAGCAATGCTTCGATCACAGGTGCCGTCCGGGTCGCCGGTTCATGGCTCGCCAGCCAATCCGGATTGCCGCAGCAGCAGGTTTCCCCCACCACATCGAAAATATCCTTGGCGGCGAAGGTCAGGCCTTTAAGCGGCCCCGCCTCCCCGTCGATCCTGACGCGGGAGTGGCGGCAGAAGGCGTTGAGATGATCGGCAAAGAGGTCGGATTGCATGGCACCGGTTCATTGTCAGGATTGAGTCGGCACGCAGCATAAAGCTGTCAGGATCGGCGTGGAAGCGGGTTGACCGGCCGGCATTTCCCGCTCCAGAGCCGGTCGACAGGGCGACAAACCGGCCCCTGCCCCCAACATTCTATTACCATCGTAACTGACTCAGGCGATCCGAGACATTATGCAGTAATACGCCGGTTTCAGGTTGCTGTGACCTTGTCGTGGCTAACAGAGGATTGGCGCCATGAATCAGATGACGAGCATCCACACCCGGAAACTGCTGAAGAAGCTACCACTGCGGCTGCATCACAATGCCTATACGACGGATAATCACGAGATGACGCGCCAGTTCTACGAGGATGTCCTGGGGCTTCCGCTGGTGGCGATGTATATCGAGCGCGAATTCATCGGTGGCGAATGGGTGGATCTCGGCCATGCCTTCTATGGGCTTGGGGATGACAGCGCCCTTGCCTTCTTCAACTTTGCAGACCCTGTGAAGCAAGCCGATTGGAAAGCGAGAGAGCAACCTCTTTTCATCCATATTGCGCTTGCCGTCGCACAATCCACGCAAGATGAACTCATCGAACGACTCAATGCAGCCGGACATAAGTTCTTTCTCATCGAGCACGGCTTCTGCACCTCGATCTATGTCAAGGATCCCAACGGCCTCATGCTCGAATTCACCGTCGACAATGAAAAGGCCGCTGAAATTTCCGCCGAAATGGCAGCCTCCGCACATGAAGACATGCGCCGCTGGATGGCCGGCGATCGCCGGACGAATAATCGCTGGCGCCCGGACAAGCCGGCAAACGTCCCCATCTAAAGGCGAACCGCACAGGCAATCGATGATGAAGGCGACAATTATGGCGTCCCCGCCGCCGCCTTCCCTTTGCGCCGAGCGACGATGAACATTCTTGGAAAGGCGAGCAGGAGTCGGCCATCGGCATGAGCCGGATACGCCTCGCCGATCTTTCTCGTATATTGCGAGAGAAATTCTGACCGCTGCATCTCCGGCAGAGGGTCGATATAAGGCTTAAGGCCGGTTCCCCGGACCCAAGCGACAATGGCCTCCGCTGACGGCATCGGATGGTAATAGATCGTCCGCCAGACATCTACATCCGCCGCATCTTCTGCAAGCAAGTCATAATATGTTGTGAGCGGCAGTCTTTTAACGCGTAAGGCTGCGGTATCGCCAATCAGCTTCGCCCACGGTCCCGAGGCCGCGGTCTCCCGCATCAGGCGATGCGATGGCTCATCGAAATTATCCGGCATCTGGATCGCCAGAACGCCTGCCGGCCGCAGCGTCGAGAACAGCCGGGGAATCAGATGCTCGTGGTCCGGAACCCATTGCAGCGATGCGTTTGCGTAAATGAGGTCGCAAAGCGTGTCAGGCTGCCATGTGGCAATATCGGCTTGTATGAACCGGCATGCCGACAACCGTTCGCGAGCGCTTACCAGCATGTTCTCGGATGTATCGAGCCCAACCACGTTTGCGGCAGGAAACCGCTGCACGAGCAATTCTGTCGAGTTGCCGGGACCGCAACCGAGATCGACGACCTGCGTCACGGCATCGATATTGACACGTGCCAACAGATCTTTTGCCGGACGCGTCCGTTCGTCCTCGAATTGCCGGTAGAGATCAGCGTTCCAATCTGCCATTGCCGTGCCTCTTCTTCTCGATACGTCGTGCATCGAGTCCAGAGCGCATATTGCTCGCCTCCCCTGTCCTTGTCTAACGCAGGGAAGTCACAAGGCCGCCGACTGAAAGTCACAAGGCCGCGATGCCGGGATCCTCAGATAACCGGATTGAGATCCACCTTGTAGAGATCCCGGTTCTTCAGATCCTTCAGCGTCACCGTCATCACTTCGGTATCGCCATCGATCTTCACATGGCCAAAGAACTGCATCTCGGCAAGCGGCGATAGATTCTCCTGGCCTTTTTCCGGCGCCTTGGCGAATTTCAGCTGCGGGCCGAAGGTGGCATCCAACTCGTTGGGGCCGAAGGTGCCGGCATTGAGGGGACCGGAGACGAATTCCCAGAACGGCGCGAAATCCTGGAACTGCGCCTTGTTCGGATCGTAGTAATGCGCCGCCGTGTAATGCACATCGGCCGTCAGCCAGACCGTGTTGCTGATGCCGTTCTGCTTGATGAAGCGCAGAAGATCGGCCATCTCCAGCTCGCGCCCCTTGGCCGGGCCATTGTCGCGATTGGCGATCGCTTCGAAATTCTCCTTGCCATCCGGCACCACCAGGCTGATCGGCATGTCTGAAGCCAGGATCTTCCAGGTCGCCTTGCTCGCCAGCAATTCCTGCTTCAGCCAGCGGATCTGTTCCGGCCCCATGAAGGCGGTATCCGGTCCGGCATTGGTCTGCACATTCTTGGAATTGGCGCCGCGATATGTCCGTTGGTCCAACATGAAGACATCGAGCGACGGCCCGTACCGTACGACGCGATAGACCTGCTCGGGGCGTTCGGCATCCAGGCGCAACGGCAGATATTCATGCCAGGCGCGGCTGGCATTGGCCGAGAGCAGCGCCAGGCTTTTGATCTTGTAGCGGTCGTCGTCCAGAATCTGCTGCGGATACCAGTTGTTGCGCGTCTCGTGATCGTCCCATTGCGCGAGGATCGGCACCAGGGCGTTGAAGCCGCGCAGATTTTCATCCATCAGATTGTATTTATAGTTGCCGCGATACTCGGGCAGCGTTTCGGCCACCTTCGATTTCTCTTCGGTGGTGATGTTCTTCCAGACCTTGCCGTCCGGCAGCGTCACTTCGGATTTCAGGACGCCGTCGGCATAGATGCTGTCGCCGGAATGGATCATGAAATCCGGCCGCAAATTCGCCATCTCTTTCCAGATGGTCATGCCGCCGATCTCGGTATTGATGCCCCAGCCCTGCCCCACCACGTCACCGCTCCAGACAAAGGTGATGTCGCGCTTGGCCGACGGCGCGGTGCGGAAGCGGCCGGTCATCGGTTCGCTCAGCGAGGTGAGATCGGCCAGATTCTCGAAGGTCACCCGATAGAAGATGTCCTGCCCGGCCGGCAGGCCGCTGAGTGCCACGCGCGCCGTGTAGTCGGTATCCTCCAAGGCTGCCGGACCGACCAGGCGTTGGGCATTCTTGAAACTTTCCGTCGTTGCATAGTCGACGATCATTCGCGCCGGTCGGTCGACCCGCGCCCAGACGATGCCACCCTCGGCGCTGATATCGCCGCTCTGCAGGCCATGGGTGATGGCAGGGCGGTCGACAGCAGCCAGAGCCGGCTTGGGGAATAGCGACAGGCCGCCGAAACCGAGCAAGGCCGTGCCGCCACCGATCGAGCGCAGCATGCCGCGGCGCGAGATCTTTATCTCCAGTTCGGGATAGAGCTTTTCCGGGTAAATGATGGAAGCGGTACGGATGGATCGCGACATCGCGGCTGCTCCTTCTATTCCTATAGAAACGGCGGGGAACCGAAACTAAACGCCGGATAATGGCCGTGGCATGACGATCCTGTTGCGATTTGATAACGATCCGTGGGCGCAAATAATAGATTTCATTTCCCAAATTGATGGCGTTTGGGAATTCAGTTCTGCACCGCAATTTTGCTGAAAATATTTGACCAATTATCAATTTTATGATTAATTTGATGTTAATTGGGTCGATAAAAAAAGCTCGATTAAGTTCGCGACCAGAATGAAAGCGGGCGGCCGAAAAAGATTTGTCTCCTCGGCAGGGCGATTGATCTGTGAAGGCTGTGGGATGGGTGCGGGCTTCGAATTTCGTCAGGGATGACATCTTGCTCTACCGGAAATACCTGCGGCCGATAACTGGCCCACAGTACTTGTTGCGCGAATTATCGGCGGCGCCTTGTGCGCGAGATGCCGTGGCGCGCGGAAAATGCCCGGCATCACCACACATCAATGCCTGATTTCAGATGCGCGTATCTGCGCAGCACCCGGATTGTGTGTCGATTGAAGTGCATTGAAAAGAAAGACGTCGTTTCGTGAGGCAGGAATGAAGATTCTTTTTGTCGCCAATCGAACACCGATCCCCTGCACGGCCGGCAACCGCGCGCGCATTCTAAGCCTGATCCGCGCACTGGCCGGATGGGGGCACGAAATCCATTATGCCTTCGTCGATCCGAAGAACATCCCCGCCGCAGACAGCGCCGAACTGGAGACCCATCTGGGCGGCGGCAGCTATCATTGGATCAAGGTGCGCGATGGGCACGAATTGGATTCCACCGTCGCGCGCGGCTGGCGCAAATTGCTGCGCATGATGAAACACGAGGCGGGATACCGCCTGCCGCTCGATCACGGTTATGACCCGCAGACGACCGAATATCTGCTCCGCCTGCAGAACCGCCATCATTTCGATGTCGTCTTCATCGAATATGTCTTCATGTCCAAGGCCACCGAGGCGTTTTCGGCCGAGACATTGCGCGTGCTGGACACCCATGATGCCTTCGGGGACCGCCACAAGGCGTTCCTGAAAGCAGGCCAGGAGCCATCCTGGTACTCGACCAGCCTGCGTGAGGAAGAAACCGGCTTCCGCCGCGCAGATGTGATCCTGGCCATTCAAGAAGAAGAAGCCGAGCGCTTCCGGCGCCGGCTTGGGATCGACGGTTCGCGCGTGCATACGGTCAGCCATATCATCGATCTGTCGCAGCGGATCGAACTCTCCGATGCTCCGGCTGCCGCTTTTCTCGGCTCGGTCAATGCCGTCAACATTTCGGCGCTCGATTTTCTGATCCGCGATGTGGTGCCGCGCGTGCGGCAGCAGCGGCCGGATTTCAAGCTCCTGGTGGCGGGACCGATCTCGAAAGGCATCGAACGCACGGATGCCGTGGAACCCTGCGGCATCGTCGACAGGCTGGCGGATCTTTTCGCCCGTGCGCCGATATCGCTCAATCCGATGCTGATGGGTACCGGCGTCAGTATCAAGTTGCTGGATGCCATGGCTTGCGGCGTGCCGACGGTGAGCACCGAGATCGGCGCCCGTGGTCTTGCCCCCCGGTTTCGCCGCGGCATGCTGACGGTGCCGGACAATGATGCAGATGCCTTTGCATCCGCGATCCAGCAACTCCTGGCCGACCGGGAACTGCGCCACAGCCTGGGCGAGATGGCCTTTGCCGATGCGACGGCCTGGAACGATCAGCAGAACCGCGCGCTGTCCGACATCATCGCGATCAGGCCGAAGACGGCCGCCCTGCCGCTGGATGCGACACCTGAAATGACGAAGCCAGCGGTGGATAGCGGCACTGTGCCGGGATTGCCGATCTGACTATTTGCGGGGCCACTAATTGCGGGGCCTTGGTGAAGCCACCGGGGCGCTAGAATATCGAGGTCGAGGCGATGCCGCATAAGACGGCTTCGCGAAACTGATGCCAGGCGATCGCACGGTCGCCTTCCCGCCAATGCCGGCGCATCCTGCGGATGGCCCGCTTGGCAGCCGCGTTCATGGCCTCACGATAGAGGCGTTTCCCCTGATCTTCCGGCACATAGGAACAAGAAAGCTGGATGGAGCGTCGCTCGGCGGCGACATTTTCTCCCGTCCGAACCCGTTGGGCGGTATCCGCCGCGGCGTGCAGGCGATAACAGGCAAGAGGCTCGGGATCGTAGAAGAGCTTTTTATGGATCACGATGCGGTTCCACATCTCCCAGTCCGTGCAAGGCCCCAGTTCCGGACGATAGCCGCCGAGCTCTTCATAGACTGACCGGTGCACGACCATCCCGACGCATTGAATCCGCTGCGAGCGGAGCTGCCGCGCGATGAACTCGTCGCCCAGGATGCCCGGTTTCGGCATTTCCGCCATGGCGAGATGGGTCCACAAGCCGCTTTCATCGATGTAGATGGTGCGAAAGTTGACGGCGCCGACCTCCGGATTGGCAACAATGGCCTGCCGGGCATGGGCATAGAAGCCCGGCCGCACGATGTCATCGGCATGCAGAATATGCAGCCATTGGCCGCGCGACCGGCCGATGCAGCTATTGAAGTTCGCGATGGCACCGATATTTTGGGGCTGCCGATGGAATTTGACCCGGCCCCGGCCGAGCTCCCGGACGACCGCCTCGGGATCATCCTTGGTCGAACAATTATCGACCACCTCGATTTCCATCTCATCGGCGCCCGGATCCTGGTCGAGCACGCATTGCAAGGTTTGCCGCATGTAATCAGCGGAGTTATAGACCGGGATCATCACGGACCAGAACGGCCGACTTGTTCCCGCCGGCACCGGCTCGATCTTGGGCGCCGGAAGAGTACTGGCGGTGATATGCCCCATTGTGTCACGGACCTGCTGATTGAAACCGAGGGAAGCTTAAGGCAAGCGCCACCGGGAATGCAATCGTGACGAGAGGCTGCCCGGGAAAGCGGTGGCCCCCGAGCTTAATCTTCGCCTCACCAGTATCCTGGTGAAGCCGCGTCACAAATGCATCCATCAGGCGATCATCTGATACCCGATAAAAAAGAGGGATGGCGTTCATTGCACGCTCAGGCGTTCTATCGCCCGTTAGCCATGCCATCGCCAGCCGTTGACTCAGATCAAGGACATGATTCCGCAACCCTGCGAACATGACTACACATGATTTGGAGGTTCTTATGCGATCCATCACAGTTATGACAGTTGCCGCCATATTCACGGTAGCGGGACTGGTCAGCGTCGCTAATGCGCAACAATCAACGCCTCAGCCCGGCTACCAGGGAAGAGGCAATATGATGATGGGACCCTGGATGATGGGTCCCGGAGGCATGATGAACGGCGGCAGTATGGGGCCTTGGATGATGGGCCCGTACGGCGCGATGCCGATGATGAACGGGACCAAGCCGGGGACGTCACTCTGCGGCATGATGGCCGGTCATATCGAGGGGCGGCTCGCTTACCTGAAAGCGGAGCTCAAGATCACAGATGCACAGCAGCCACTTTGGGATGCCTATGCCAAGACCTTACGTGACAACGCGCAAGGCATGACGGAAGGATGCACCGCCATGATGGGCAGCGGCTCACCTGCTGCTATTAATCTGCCGGATCGACTTGATCGTCATGTTGCGTTCATGGAAGCACATCTCGCTGCCTTACGAGCGATGAGCAAAACGCTGAAGCCTCTCTATGCGACTTTCAGCGATGCCCAGAAGCAGGCCGCCGATGACCTGATCTGGGGGCCGATGGGCATGATGTGATGGGCGCGAGATGAATGCATGCATGGATCGGTATCAGCATTCTTTCGATGCCCATACCGATCCGCAGCTTTGCCGATGCGTTGCCATCACTTGCCTATGACGGTGCCCCAACAGGTCTGTTTCAATCGTAGTCATTTTTGAGTGTCATAAAGTAGACTGATAGAAGTGACCGGCCTATGCTCCGTGCCGGCACATGTGAGGAGCTGAATGTTGGAAACTCAGGCCAAGGCGGACCGTGGTTCCGTCAGACAGAACGACGCTCAACAACCTCAGCAAAAGCCCGATATTCTCGCGCGCATCGAGACCTATAAGCGCCGGGAGATCCTGGCCGCCAAGGAGCAGATCTCACCCGCCGCCATGCTGAGGCAAGCGCGCGAGGCTGCTGCGCCGCGTGGTTTTGCCGCCGCGATCCAGGCGCATCTGCGTGAGGGTCGGCCGGCGTTGATCGCGGAGATCAAAAAAGCCAGCCCGTCGAAAGGCCTGATCCGCCCGGATTTCGATCCCCCTGCCTTGGGGCGGGCCTATGTGGAAGGCGGTGCCAGTTGCCTCTCGGTCCTGACCGATGAGCCTTCTTTCCAGGGTCATCCGGACTATCTTCGTCAGGCACGCGAGGCTTCCGGACTGCCGGCCTTGCGCAAGGATTTTCTGTTCGAGCCCTATCAGGTCCACCAGGCGCGGACCTGGGGCGCAGACTGTATTCTCGTTATCATGGCGAGCGTCAGCGATGCCGAGGCGCGGGATCTGGTGTCGGCAGCGCATGATCTCGGCATGGATGTCCTGGTCGAAGTCCATGACGCACAGGAACTCGATCGCGCCCTCCCCCTCGGCACGAAGCTTGTCGGCATCAACAACCGCGATCTGCGCAGCTTCGATGTTTCGCTGGCAACAACTGAGCAATTGGCACCGCGCATCCCCAAGGACCGGATCATCGTCGGCGAGAGCGGCATCGGGAACCATGCCGACATCCTGCGGCTGAAAGCTGCCGGCGTCCAAACCTTCCTGGTCGGCGAAAGCCTGATGCGGCAAGCGGATGTTGCCGCTGCCACGCGCAAGCTCCTCTTCGGCTGATCGCTCCAGCCATCCTCACATCAATCTGACATCAGCGCGGCCGGCAAGGATCGCAGTTATGATTACACACCTGTCCGTATCGCGCCGGGCATTGGGGACCTTGCTGCTTGCCAGTGTGCCGGCAGCCACGGCGATTGCGCAGCAGAACACCGCGCCCTTGCCTTCCTGGCGCGACGGCAGGACCAAGCGTGCCATCCTGGATTTCCTTCAGGCCACGACGACAGCAGGATCGCCCGATTACGTGCCCCCGGCCGAGCGCCTGGCGGTCTTCGACAATGACGGCACGCTCTGGGTGGAGCAACCCATGTATACTCAGGTGACGTTTGCGCTGGCGCGTTTGCACGCCTTGGCGCCACAGCATCCTGATTGGGCAAACCGCGAGCCCTTTCGTTCCGCCCTTGCCGGAGACATGGCTGCACTGGCCAAAGGCGGCCTGCATGCAATGGGTCAAATCGCCATTGCCACGCAGGCTGATATCACACCCGAAACTTTCCATCAGATAGTGACCGATTGGCTGGCCGGTGCGCACCATCCGCGTTTCCGGCGCCCCTACACCGATTGCGTCTACCAGCCCATGCTGGAAGTCTTGGCCTTGTTCCGCGCCCACGGCTTTCGTACCTGTATCGCCTCCGGCGGCACCGTGGAATTCATGCGCCCCTGGACCGAAAAGATTTATGGCGTGCCCGCCGGCCAGGTGGTGGGCAGCACGCTCAAGCTGCGCTATCAGCTGCAGCAGGGTCGCGGAGACTTGGTACAGACCAGCGAGCTGGACCTGCTGGATGAAGGCCCCGGCAAGCCGGCCGGTATTTTCCAGCTCTTGGGCCAGCGGCCGATCGCCGCCTTTGGCAATTCCGATGGCGATTACGAAATGCTGCAATACACCACATCGGGAGCGGGGCGTCGCCTTGGCGTGCTGATTCATCACGATGATGGTAATCGTGAATACGCCTATGATCGTCAGTCGAATATCGGCCAGCTCGACCGCGCCCTCACCGACGTGCCGAAGAATGGATGGGTTCTCACCTCCATGAAGAACGATTGGTCGCGGCTGTTCCCACAGGCATAAATTCTCTATCGCCATCATCAGGCCCAGCAGGCGTTGCGACGGTAACATCTATTGGATGTTCGGAAATCCACCTGTAGCCGCGGTTATGTAGATACGGTTTCGGCCAACCGAGACGGATCTCCTGACATGACCAGTCCCTTAGATGGCGCCATAACACGCTCGAACCCGCAGAGAACGGCTGACGATTATGAGCGGATGATGCGCATGATCCGCGGATTTCATCTGACCCAGGTCATCGGTGCGGTGGCGACCTATTCGATCGCGGATGAACTGGCAAAGGGACCGGCCAGCGCGGCCCAGATTGCGGAGCGCCGGTCGATCAATCCCGATGCGACGGCCAGGCTGCTTCGCACCTGTGCCGCACTTGGTCTCATGACCTCGGATGGCCACGGTCGCTTCAAGGCGACGCCCTTGCTCGACACGTTGCGGAGCGATACGCCCCAGTCGCTGCGCGCGGTGGCGATATCGCTGTCGAGCACGCCCTTTTGGCTGACCTGGGGACGGTTCGCCGACGCCATGAAGACCGGCACCAAGCAATCCGTTGCCGCCCTTGGCGAGGAAATCTGGGAATATTTCAGCAGGCACCCGGATGAAGCGGAAATGATGGCCGGCGCCATGAGAGGACTGACATCACCGGCCGTCGAGGATGCCGCCCGCGTAATCGATACCAAAGGCGTTTCCCTTACCGCCGATATCGGCGGTGGGTCGGGCACACTCGTGCAAGCACTCATGAAGGCCAATCCGGCGCTCCAGGGCCTCGTCCTGGACTTGCCGAGTGTCATTCCCAGCGGTATTGCCGCGGCGGCAAAGATCGGATTGCAGGATCGGTTTAGGGCTGTCGCCGGGAACTTTTTCGAAGCCGTGCCGGCCGCCGATCTCTACCTTCTCAAATTTATCCTGCACGACTGGGACGATGCTTCCTGCCGGCAGATCCTGGAAACCTGTCGACGCACGGCACCTGCCGGCGGTCGGCTCGCCGTCATCGAGCAACCGATTATCGAGGATGACAGCGGGGTCTTCGCCCCGACCATGGATCTCGCCATGATGGTCGTGGTCGGCGGCCGGGAGCGGACGCCTGACGAGTACCGGCAATTGCTGCAAGTGACGGGATGGCGGCAGATAAACGTGAGCCCGATCGTCAGATCGTTGGCCGTGATCGAAGCGATCGCCGTCTCTTGAGAACGCGACATCGCGGCAGCTACAAACCCCGCAGGAAGTCTATCAGCGCCTTGCTGACCTCCGGGGCTTTTTCCTGCTGCGTCCAGTGTCCGCAATTCGGCAGGATGATCTTTTGCCGCAGCCCGGGCACGAAGGTCGACAGGTTGGGGACGATCTGACTGATTCCGGGAAAACGCAGAACGAGATCGTCTTCACCGGCGATGTAAAGTGCCGGCACCGTCACCCGCGTTCCGGCGAAGGGTGCCATCAATTGCCAGTTGCGCTCGATGTTCCTGTACCAGTTGAGCGGACCGCGGAAACCGCTGCGCTCGAATTCCGTCGCAAAGAAGGTCACGTCCTCCTTGCCGAGCCAGGAGGGCAGCGGCGGCAGCGGCTTGCCCGAAAGGATACCGCCATTGACCGGCACCATCGCGACATCGCCCTTCGACGACTCCCGTCCGAAGCTCGACCCGAGCATGGTTTGGATGGTGCGGTGGATATCCTTGCCCAGTTCCGCCTCGGCGACACCGGGTGTCTGGAAGTACAGCCAGTAGAAGATCGCATCGTCGCGGCGCGGCGCCGCAGCCATCGGCGAGACATCCATGCGCGGCAGGAAAGGCACGCTGAGACCGGCGACGGCGCGGAAACGGTCCGGCCGAAAGAGTGCCGCATTCCATGCAACCACGGCGCCCCAGTCATGGCCGACGATCACCGCATTCTCCGCCTTCAAGGCGTCCAGCAGCCCGACCATGTCGCCGACCAGATGAAAGGTCGAATACTGATCGATGTCTTCGGGTTGAGATGTCTTTCCGTATCCGCGCATATCCGGCGCAACGACGTGGAATCCCGCATCACTCAGCGCCTCGATCTGATGGCGCCAGGAATACCAGGATTCGGGAAAACCATGACAAAGCACGACCAAAGGTCCCTTGCCGCGTTCCGTAATATGCAGCCGGATGCCGTTGGTTTCGATGGTGCGATGTTGGACATCAATCATGGCGTGCCCTGTCTATGAAATTGTGTCGGTGGCAATACCGTCCGGTATTACCGCTTCCCCATTCGATAACGTGACTATGCTGCATTGCGGCTTGATTGCAGCTCCGGCGAAAACTGTTACTGCTGTAATATGCGGCGATCTGCTAAAAGCCTTCTGTCCTTTCGACGTCTCAATCGAGACGCTCGTTCTCTAAAAAATTCGATCGATGGAACCCTCAATGAGATTATAAGTTAGCGCCGGCTTCAAATATGGATGGAATCCAGTCCGGTGGATATTCAACACTAAGCCGAGAGGAAAGATGAAGCGCGACAAATCCGCCTTGCGATCAGAACAAATGCCGGACACAGCACATCGCGCCGCTGCCCTGATCGCGCGCCTCGATCGACTGCCCATGACACGCCATATGTGGATGACGGTCACATTACTCTCTCTCGGCGGCATCTTCGAATATTACGACCTCTTCCTGACGGGCTATATCGTGCCGGCTCTGGTCCGCGATGGCCTGTTGCAAAATGTTTCTCTCGGGATTTTCAGCGGCCCTGCCGTCTTCGTCGCGGCGACCTTTGCCGGTCTTTGGATCGGCACGTTATTGCTCGGTTTTGTCGCCGACAGATTCGGGCGGCGCTCCATCTTCACCTTCTCCCTGCTCTGGTACAGCGTCGCCAATTGCATCATGGCCTTGCAGCATACCGGCGAAGGTATCGCATTCTGGCGGTTGATCGCGGGCATTGGGATCGGCATCGAGCTCGTCACGATCGACTCCTATATCGCCGAGATCGTCCCGAAAGAGCTGCGCGGCCGGGCCTTCGCCTTCAATCAGGCCGTGCAGTTCGCCGGTGTGCCCATCGTGGCGCTTCTATCCTATCTCTTGGTGCCGAGAGAGATCGCCGGGCTGGAAGGTTGGCGCTGGGTGGTGCTGATCGGTTCTCTCGGTGCCGTCGTCGTCTGGGTTCTGCGGCTTGGCCTGAAGGAGAGTCCGCGATGGCTGATCAACCGGGCTCGCCTGGCCGAGGCCGAGGCGGTCACTGCCGGCATGGAAGAGGCCGTGAAACGCGATCTCAAGGGCGCACCCTTGCCATCGCCAGTGGCGCGGGCCGTCGAAGAGGAGAAACAAGGCAGATTCGCCGATATCTGGCAGCCGCTTTATCGCGGGCGGACGATCATGCTGATGGTGTTCCTGTTCTTTCAATCGATCGGCTTCTACGGCTTCGCCAACTGGGTACCGACGCTGATCGCCCAGAAGGGCATCAATCTGAACGGCAGCCTGCTCTATTCATTCATCATCGCCTGCGCCAATCCGTTCGGCCCGATCCTGGCCTTCGGCATCGCCGACCGGATCGAGCGCAAATGGCTGATCGTGTTGATGGCGGTCGGCACGGCGGTATTCGGGATGCTGTTCGCGCTGCAGAGCTCGGTCACCTCCCTGATCGTCTTCGGCGTGGCCATCACGCTGACCAACAACATCATGTCCTTCGCTTTCCACGCTTATCAGAGCGAGCTCTTCCCGACGCGGGTCCGGGCGCGGGCGATCGGATTTGTCTATTCGTTCAGTCGCCTCAGCATCGTCTTCGTCAGCTTCATGATCGCTTTCTTCCTGCAATGGGGCGGTGTACCAGCCGTGTTCATCTTCATCGCCTTCGCGATGATCATGGTGGTGATTTCCATCGGCGGCTTCGGCCCGCCGGTCCGGGCGCGGCAACTTGAGGAGATATCACGCTAGAACCGTCCTGTTCACGCCCCGAAACGAGGTTCCGGCACGCCGCGTATGCCGAGATCGTAGATGGCGAACAAGCTGCCGCGCAGGACACCATCCGCCGGAAAGCGCGGCAGCGGCGGCTTCGCCATCGAGGTGACGAAGAGGATGTCGAGGTTGGGACCGCCGAACATCACGCTGGTCACCTTCTTCACCGGCATGTCGATGACCCGGTCGACCTTGCCGTCCGGCCGGTAGCGCACCAGTTTGCTGTCATAGACCTGGGCATTCCAGAGACAGCCTTCCGCATCCAC
>LNAP01003933.1_pt1 | contig 14018 bp, 11 predicted proteins | sample 602601 | NCBI WGS metagenome assembly LNAP01 (sample SAMN02440304, study PRJNA202911) | soil metagenome | biome: Subtropical and temperate rainforests or woodlands; isolation source: soil samples (1 kg each in a 20% v/v slurry with milli Q water) were... ...
GAAGATCACCTGGTAGCCGGCCTTTTCCAGCAGACTGCGGGTCTTGTCGAGCAGCGGCTCCTGTTCCTGATCGCGCGCCGCCGGGCCCATGGCGCGGGATACGCAGGCGGCGAGGTAGACCACCCGCGGGCGCTCGTCGCCCGTAGGCGGCTTAGGCAGGTGCAGGCGTTGCAGGGGCTGCGGTGTTGCGGGCGTCCACTGCGGCACGCGCCCTTTGCTGGCATTGGTCATGGTCGCCGACAGCTTGGCCAGATTCCTGGTGCCCATGATCAGGTGCGCGCCGTTGGCCACATGCAGCATGAAGCGGGTGCCCTGCACGGCGGTAGCAAAGTGCTCGGCCAGCCAGTTGGCGGTGCCGGTTCGGTTCGCCTCACGGCCGCGCAGCTTGCGCACCAGGTCGCCGGTGTTGATGCCCACCGGGCAGCGCTGGGCGCACAGGCCGGTGGCGGCGCAGGTATCGAGGCCGTAGTAGTGGTAGGCCTGCTCCAGCTCCGTGGTGTCGATGCCGGCGCGCTTCTTCGCCTGGATGTCGCGCCAGATGACGATGCGCTGGCGCGGGGTCAGGGTCAGGCCGTTGGACGGGCACACCGGCTCGCAGAAGCCGCACTCGATGCACTTGTCGACGATCTCGTCGGCGGCCGGCAGCGGCTTGAGGTGCTTGAGGTGGATCTGCGGATCCTCCGAGAGCACCACGTCCGGGTTGAGGATGCCCTTGGGGTCGAGCAGGCGCTTGATCTGCCACATCAGCGCGTAGGCCTCGCTGCCCCACTCCAGCTCGACGAACGGCGCCATGTTGCGCCCGGTGCCGTGCTCGGCCTTCAGCGCGCCGCCGAACTCCACCGCCACCAGCTGCGCCACCTCGCCCATGAACGCCTCGTAGCGCGCCACCTGGGCCGGGTCGTCGAAGCCCTGGGTGAACACGAAGTGCAGGTTGCCCTCCAGCGCATGGCCGAACAGGATCGCCTCGTCGTAGTGGTGCCGGTCGAGCAGCTCGAGCAGGCGGTTGACGCCCTCGGCCAGGCGCTCGACCGGGAAGGTGACGTCCTCGATGATCACCGTGGTGCCGGTCTGGCGCACCGCGCCGACCGCCGGGAAGGTGTCCTTGCGGATCTTCCACAGCTGGTTGTAGACCGCCGGGTCCTCGCTGAAGTCGACCTGCTTCTCCACCGGGAAGTCGGCGATGGACGCCATGATCCACGCGATCTGCTCGTGCAGCAGGCTCTGGCTGGCGGCGCGCGACTCGATCAGCAGCGCGCAGGCGCCGCTGGACAGCTCCCGTACCCAGACCGGCATGCCCTGCATGTTTTCCACCGAGCGCAGGCTGCGGCGGTCGAGCAGCTCCACCGCAGACACCGGCTGCTGCTTGAGCAGCGGCACCGCGCGGCAGCAGTTTTCCACGTCGGGGAACACCACCAGCGCGCTGGCCTTGTGCGGGTAGTCGGGCACGGTGTCGTAGGTCACCGCGCTGATGAAACCCAGCGTGCCCTCGGAGCCGACCATCAGGTGGTTGAGGATGTCCAGCGGCTCGTCGAAGTCGACCAGCGCGTTGAGCGAGAAGCCGGTGGTGTTCTTCAGCCGGTACTTGTGGCGGATCTTGTCGGCCAGCGCGCTGTTGGCGCGGGTCTCTCTACCCAGTTGGGCCAGTTGCTCGAGCAGCGCGGCGTGGCTCTGCCGGAAGGCGGCGACGCTGGCCGGGTCTTCGCTGTCCACCACCGTGCCGTCGGCCAGCACCAGGCGCAGGCCGGCGAGGGTCTGGTAGCTGTTCTGCGCGGTGCCGCAGCACATGCCGCTGGAGTTGTTGGCGACGATGCCGCCGATCTTCGCCGCGTTGATCGACGCCGGGTCCGGGCCGATCTTGCGCTGGAACGGCGCCAGCACGGCGTTGGCGTTGGCGCCGATCACCCCCGGCTGCAGGCGGATCTGCGCGCCGCCGGCGCGGATGTCGCGGCCGTTCCAGTGGTCGCCGAGGACGATCAGCACCGAGTCGCTGATCGCCTGGCCGGACAGGCTGGTGCCGGCGGCGCGGAAGGTCACCGCCACCTGCTGGGCGTGGGCCAGCTTGAGCAGCTCGACCACCTCGCGCTCGGACTCGACGCGCAGCACCAGCTTGGGGATCAGCCGGTAGAAGCTGGCGTCGGTGCCGAAGGCCAGGGTGGACAGCGGGTCGTCGAAGCGCCGCTCGCTCGGGATCAGGCGTTCGACGGCGGCAAGGAAGGCGGCGGGCAGGCTCATGGGGACTCCGGCAATCACGGTACTTGCAGGCGCCAGCTGGCTGGCTCCTGCGGTGGAGGCGGTGGCGTCAGGCGCCCAGTTCGCGGACCAGCGAGTCGCGGCTGATCTCTGCGATCGATTTGGCGCCGGTCAGGGTCATGGCCACGCGCATTTCCTTCTCGATCAGCTCCAGCAGGTTGCGCACTCCGGCCTCGCCGTCGGCGGCCAGGGCGTAGACGAAGGCGCGGCCGAGCATCACCGCGTCGGCGCCGAGGGCGAGCATGCGCACCACGTCGAGGCCGGTGCGGATGCCGGAGTCGACGAGGATCTTCAGCTCGCCCTTCACCGCGTCGGCGATCGCCGGCAGGGCGCGGGCGCTGGACAGCACGCCGTCGAGCTGGCGGCCGCCGTGGTTGGAGACGACGATGCCGTCGGCGCCGAACTTCACCGCGTCGCGGGCGTCTTCCGGATCGAGGATGCCCTTGATCACCATCGGGCCGTCCCAGAAGTCGCGGATCCACTGCAGATCCTTCCAGGAGATCGACGGGTCGAAGTTGTTGCCCAGCCAGCCGATGTAGTCCTCGAGGCCGGTGGGGTTGCCGCGATAGGCGGAGATGTTGCCCAGGTCGTGCGGCTTGCCGAGCAGGCCGACGTCCAGTGCCCAGTGCGGGTGGGTGACCGCCTGCAGGTAGCGGCGCATGGCGGCGTTGGGGCCGCTCATGCCGGAGTGGGCATCGCGGTAGCGGGCGCCGGGCACCGGCATGTCGACGGTGAACACCAGGGTGGTGACCCCGGCGGCCTTGGCGCGCTCCAGGGCGTTCTTCATGAAGCCGCGGTCCTTGAGCACGTAGAGCTGGAACCACATCGGCCGGTCGATGGCCGGCGCCACTTCCTCGATCGGGCAGACCGACACGGTGGAGAGGGTGAAGGGAATGCCCTTGGACGCCGCGGCACGTGCCGCCTGCACTTCGCCGCGCCGCGCGTACATGCCGGTCAGGCCGACCGGCGCCAGCGCCACCGGCAGGGCCAACTGCTCGCCGAACAGCTCGGTGCCGAGATTCAGCTCGGACATGTTCTTCAGCACCCGTTGGCGCAGGGCGATACCGGCCAGATCCTCGACGTTGCGCTTGAGGGTGTATTCGGCATTGGCGCCGCCGTCGATGTAGTGGAACAGGAACGGCGGCAGGCGCCGCTGGGCGGCGGCGCGGTAGTCGGTAGAGGCGGAGATGATCATGGGGCAGTTCCCGGTAGGTTCGCAGGGACGCCGCCCCGGGCGGGCCGGGGCGGGGTCGGGCTTTGGCTTAGCCGGCCACCAGCGGGTCGCTGACGCCGAGGACGTAGATCGCGATCAGGGCGATCAGGCCGGTGAACAGGATGTAGTAGAAAGTCGGCCACACGGTCTTGCGCAGGGTGGTGCCCTCGCGGCCAAGCAGGCCGACGGTGGCGGAAGCGGCCACCACGTTGTGGATCGCCACCATGTTGCCGGCGGCGGCGCCGACGGCCTGCACGGCGACGATCAGCGCGCCGGAGATGCCCAGGCTTTCCGCCACGCCGAACTGGAACTGGCTGAGCATCATGTTGCTCACCGTGTTGGAGCCGGCGATGAAGGCGCCCAAGGCACCGACGCTCGGCGCCAGCAGCGGGTAGATGCCGCCGACGCTGTCGGCCACCCACTGCGCCATGGCGATCGGCATGCTCGGCAGCTCGCTGGCGTTGACCCCGGAGTTGATCAGGATGCGCACCATCGGCACGGTGAACAGCAGCACGAAGCCGGCGCCGAGCAGCACCTTGCTCGACTCGCCGACCGCGGTGCCGAGGTCGCGCAGCTTCATGCCGTGCAGGAAGAAGGTGGCGATGACCACGGCGACCAGGATGCCGCCCGGCAGGTACAGCGGCATGAAGTCGGCCTTGATGCCTTTCTCCCCAAGCAGGTCGGGGAACACCAGGACCACCGATTTCAGGGCGGCACCGACCTCCGGGAACACCCGGCTGATCACCAGCAGCAGGCCGACCAGCACATAGGGCAGCCAGGCGCGCAGGGTGCCCATCGGCTTGGCGGTCAGCTGGTCGAGCTTCATTTCCACGCTGCCCAGCCACTCGCTCGGCCAGTCCTTGGCATCGGCGAAGTCCCAGGTGCTCTTGGGCATCAGGAAGCCGAAGCGGGCGGCGGTGGTGACAATGGCCAGGCCAATCAGTCCGCCGGCCAGCGAGGGGAACTCGGGGCCGAGGAACACGCCGGTGGCGGCGTAGGGCAGGGTGAAGGCCAGGCCGGCGAACACGGCAAACGGCAGCACCTCGAAGCCGGCCTTCCAGCTTTTCTCCTTGCCGAAGAAGCGGGTCAGCATCAGCACCATGATCAGCGGCATCACGGTGCCGACGATGGCGTGGATGATCGCCACGTTGCTGGTGATCAGCTGCAGGAAGACTTCCCAGCTGGAGCCCTGCTCGACCAGGCGCGCGCCCAGCGTGGCGGTATCCAGGCCGCTGTTGACGCCGATGATGATCGGCGTGCCGACCGCGCCGAAGGATACCGGGGTGCTCTGCACCAGCATGCCGAGCATCACCGCGGCCAGCGCCGGGAAGCCGATGGCGACCAGCAGCGGGGCGGCGATGGCGGCGGGGGTGCCGAAGCCGGAGGCGCCCTCGATGAAGCAACCGAACAGCCAGGCGATGATGATCGCCTGGATGCGCCGGTCGGGGCTGATCACGGCGAAGCCGGCGCGGATCGCGGTGATGCCGCCGGAGTGCTTGAGGGTGTTGAGCAGCAGGATGGCGCCGAAAATGATCCACAGCACGCCGACGGTGATGATCAGGCCCTGCACGGTGGAGGCGAGCACCCGGTTGAGGCTCATGTCCCAGGCGTACAGGCCGATGCCGGCGGTGAGCAGGTAGACCAGGGGCATGGCGCGCTTGGCGGGCCAGCGCAGGCCGACCAGCAGGATGGCGGCGAGCAGGATCGGGGAAAACGCGAGTAGCGCGAGAATGCCGGGTTGCATGACGATGACCTCGGATCAGTGGCGCGCGACGCGCGAGCAGGCAAGGGGGGTACGGCAGGTGTGACGGGTAAGCGGAGCGGGCATGGCGGGACCTCGTCGGCCGGTTATTGGATTTGTTGGTGTTAATTGGTAAGACCAATTTACAATCGGCGTGGGTCAGGGTAAAAGTCGGCCGTGGAGCTGTCAATCCAGGCTCCTACGACTTTGGTCGGCAGGTGCTGCACTGTAAGGTTCCCGGTGGCGGCGTTAGGCTTGCGGGCGGTGCGCCCGGGCAAGGGTCGTGGTGGTCAAACCAGTGGAGGCAAGGCAATGGGATTTGGTCCGGTTCGGCAGCGCCGTCTGTCGGATGACATCGTCGAGCGCCTCGAGGCGATGATCCTCGAGGGCTCGCTCAAGGCCGGCGAGCGCTTGCCGGCCGAGCGCGTGCTGGCCGAGCAGTTCGGCGTGTCGCGGCCGTCACTGCGCGAGGCGATCCAGAAGCTGGCGGCGCGCGGCCTGCTGAGCAGTCGCCAGGGTGGCGGAACCTTTGTCGCCGAAGGGTTGGGCTCGGCGTTCAGCGACCCGCTGCTGCAACTGCTGGAGGGCAGCGAAGAGGGTCAGCGCGACCTGCTGGAGTTTCGTCACACCCTGGAGGGCGCCTGTGCCTTCTACGCGGCGCAGCGGGCGACGCCGGTGGATCACCTGCGCCTGCGCGAGGCCTTCGAGCGTCTGCAGCAGTGCTACGTCGCCTCGGTGCCGGGCGGTGGTGCGGAGGAGGGCCTGGCCGATGCCAGCTTCCACCTGGCGATCGCCGAGGCCAGCCACAATGCGGTGCTGCTGCACACCATCAAGGGGCTGTTCGACCTGCTCAAGCGCAACGTGGTGACCAACATCGGCGGCATGTACGCGCAGCGCGGCGAAACCCGCGACATGCTGATGCGCCAGCATCGCGAGCTGTTCGAGGCGATCGGCGGCATGGAAGCCGAGAACCAGATCCATATCGACCAGACGATGATCGAGCTCGACGGCACCCCGAACAAGAGCCGCCTCGGCGCCAACGCCATCCTCGGCGTGTCGCTGGCCGTCGCCAAGGCCGCGGCGATGAACGCCGACCTGCCGCTCTACCGCTATGTCGGCGGCAGCCAGGCCTCGGTGCTGCCGGTGCCGATGATGAACATCATCAACGGCGGCGTTCACGCCGACAATCCGATCGACATCCAGGAATTCATGATCATGCCGGTGAAGGCCGACCGCTTCGCCGAGGCGCTGCGCATGGGCTCGGAGGTCTTCCACGCCCTGAAGGGCCAGCTCCACGACGCCGGCCACAACACCAATGTCGGCGACGAGGGCGGCTTCGCCCCCAACCTCGCCTCGGCCGACGAGGCGCTGGGCTTCATCATGAAGTCGATCGAGCAGGCCGGCTACAAGCCCGGCGAGGACATCATGCTGGCCCTCGACCCGGCCTCGACCGAGTTCTTCAAGAAGGGCAAGTACGAGCTCGAGGGCGAGAAGAAGTCGCTCGATGCCGCGGGCATGGTCGAGTACTACGCCGACCTGGTGAAACGCTATCCGATCGTCTCGATCGAGGACGGCATGGCCGAGGACGACATGGCCGGGTGGAAGGCCATCACCGACAAGCTCGGCAAGAAGATCCAGCTCGTCGGCGACGATCTCTTCGTCACCAATCCCAAGCGCCTGGCCCAGGGTATCAAGGATGGACTGGCCAACGCGATCCTGGTGAAGGTCAACCAGATCGGCACGCTCAGCGAGACGATGGAAGCCGTGTCGATGGCGCGCCACGCTTCGTACGGCGCGGTGATGTCGCATCGCTCGGGCGAGACCGAGGATTCGACCATCGCCGACTTGGCCGTCGCCACCAACTGCGGGCAGATCAAGACCGGCTCGCTGTCGCGCTCCGATCGCCTCGCCAAGTACAACCAGCTGCTGCGTATCGAAGAGCAACTCGGTCCGCAGGCCCGCTACGCCGGCACGTCGATCCTGCGCGGTCGCTAATCACCGAGAAGACACCGTAGGCCTCTCGACGCGGGCGATCGCATGAGATCGGCTGGCGCCTCTCTTCGGGGAGGCGACCGTGGCACTGATCTTCGGCACGGACGACGACGACAACCTGCGTGGAACGCCGGACGACGATACGATTCTGGGCCTTGCCGGCGGCGACCAGCTCCTCGGTGAGGACGGCAACGATACCCTGATCGGCGGCGAGGGCTGGGACTTCATCAACGGTGGCAACGGCGACGACGTCATCGACGGCGGCGGCACCAACGACGAGCTGTGGGGCCTGCCCGGCGATGACACCATCTTCGGCGGCGACGGCCCCGACCGCCTGTTCGGCAATGAAGGCAGGGACCGCCTCCACGGCGGCGCAGACAACGACTACGCCGTATGGGGTGACGATCTGCTGGTCGGCGGCGACGGCGACGACCTTCTGTCGGGCGACGGCTCGATGACCCTCGTGTCGCCGCCTTATTCGCCGTTGTTCATGGCGCCTTTCTTCGACGATGGGCTGCCGATTCCCATGGGAGGAGGTCTGCTGAACAACGTCGGCGGCAACGACACGCTCGACGGCGGCGCCGGCAACGACATCATGATCGGTGACAGCGGCACGATCCGCGGCACGGGGCGTGGCGGAAACGACACGATGCTGGGCGGCGACGGCGACGATCGCATGTACGGCGATGCCTATGTCGGCTTCTTCAATGTGCCGCCCGGCAGGGTCATTCCGGACGCGGGCATCGCCAATTTTGCCTCGGGCGGCGACGACTACCTCGATGGCGGCAACGGCAACGACACCATCGTCGGCGATGCGCTCAACTTCTCGAACTTCAGGTTCGGCGGCGAGCCGCACGGCAGCGGCGGCGCCGACGCCTTGATCGGCGGCAATGGCGACGATTTGCTCATCGGCGATGCCGTGTCGATGCCCCAGTTCGGAACGGCTTCGGCCTCCGGCGGGGACGACCGCCTGTTCGGTGGCGAGGGCAACGACAGCTGTTCGGCGACGCGATGGGCACCGACGGCGGCCGCGGCGGCAACGATCGCCTGTTCGGCGATGCCGGCGACGACGAGCTGCATAGCGGCGGCGGCGATTTCGACATCGTCGATGGCGGAGAAGGTGTCGACACCGTCGTCTTCGACGGCAATCGCGCCGACTTCCAACTCGCGGGCCCGCCCAGCGGGGGCGAATTCATCGTGGTCGAGCTCGCCACCGGCCAGTACGACCTGGTAACGAATGCCGAGTTCCTGACCTTCCTGGACATGACCATCCGAGCCGACCAGATCCTGTAGATCAGGGAACTCTCGCAGCAAGCCTGCGCGGGCGCCGATCACGCGTGTTGACTGTGGCCAATCGCACTGCTTGGCTTCGCGGCTCAGCGGACGCGGGGAGCGAAAATGACGACAGCAGTATCAAGGATGGCATCCTGCTTGGCGATGCTTGCAGCCGGGTCCGCCATGTTCGCCGCGGTCGGCACGGCCTGGGCGCAAAACGACAACTGCCCGACACAGGGGGCGAAAACGAAGCGCGACAGCTGCTATTCAGCCGCCGTCCGCGAGTGTGCCGGCAAGTACAACGTCCAGACGACGTCCTTTCATCAGTGCGACGTCGACGCCCGCAAGTCGTGCGGCGCGAGTGCCGGCTGCAATTGACTCCGCCTCACCGGCTTCTCATTTCCCGCCGGTGAAGGCGACGTCATAGTGGGTCGCAAAGTCGTCGAACGCCGACAACACGGCGCGTGCTTGCGGCTCGACCACCGACTTCGAGATGTCGGGGCCGGTGAAGGCCTCGATCGACTGTCGCGATTCCCAGAGTGTGAGGGCGATGAACTCCTCGCCCCCATCGACCTCGCGGCGCAGCAGCCAGGCGCCGCGATGGCCGGCCAGGCCCGTGAGCTCTGTCGCGACGGTTCCGGTGAAATGGCGGACATAGGCGTCGGCCTGGGCGGCATCGGCGGCGCGGCCGCGCCACAGGCGGGCGATCATGTCAGGTCACTCCTTCGAACTGGCTCTCGTTGGCGAGCTGGCGGCCGATCACCAGCCGCTGGATGTCGGACGTGCCCTCATAGATCGTCGTGACGCGCACGTCGCGATAGATGCGCTCGACGGGGAAGTCGTTGAGATAGCCGTAGCCGCCGTGGATCTGGATGGCCGCCGAGCAGACCTTTTCAGCCATCTCCGAGGCGAACAGCTTGGCCATCGATGCCTCCTTGAGGCAGGGGCGACCGTCGTCGCGCAGGCGCGCGGCGTTCAGCACCATCAGCTCGGCCGCCTGCAGCGACGTCGCCATGTCGGCCAGGCGGAAGGCGACCGCCTGATGCTCGATGATCGCCTTGCCGAAGGTGCGGCGTTGCTTGGCGTAGGCGAGGGCGGCATCGTAGGCGGCGCGCGCCATGCCGACCGACTGCGCCGCCACGCCGATACGGCCGCCCTCGAGGTTGCCCAACGCGATTTTGAGGCCTTGCCCTTCCTCACCCAGCATCTGGTCGGGCAGAACTTCGCAATTGTCGAACACGACGTGGCAATGATCGGACGAACGCTGGCCCATCGTGTGCTCGATGCGCGCCACGGCATAGCCCGGAGTCTTGGTCGGCACGATGAACGCCGAAATGCCCTGCTTGCCGGCGGCAGGATCTGTCACCGCGAAGACCACCGCGATGTCGGCGCTGCGACCCGACGTGACGAACTGTTTGGCGCCGTTCAGGACGAATTTGTTGCCGACACGCTCGGCACGCGTCGTGATCGCAGCGGCGTCCGAGCCGGCGCCTGGCTCGGTGAGGCAGAAGGCGCCCAGCAGCTCGCCGCGGGCGAGGGGGCGCAGGAAGCGTTCCTTCTGCTGTGGCGTGCCGTGTCGCAGGAGGGGCAGGCAGACCAGCGAGTTGTGCACCTGCAACGCGGTCGACGACGCGCCGTCGGCCGCCGCGATCTCCATGATGGCAAGCGCATAGGAGACATAGTCGGTGCCGGCGCCGTCGAACTCCGCCGGCACGGTCATGCCCAGCATGCCGAGCTCGCCCATGCGGGCGAAGGCCTCGCGCGGGAAGCGCGGGATGCGGTCGCGTTCGGCAGCCGTCGGCGCCAGTTCACGGGCCGCAAACTGGCGGGCCATGTCGCGGACCTGCCGCTGGCCTTCGGTCAACATGGCCGCAGGCTAGGGGCGGCACGATGTCCGGTATTGGCTAAAATTGGCCGAGCCGGTACTTTCGGGCGTGGCGCGCAGCGATCCTAACAACTCGACGGAATACTGGTGGGACCGGCATTTCACCGGCCTCAGCCTGATGCGCGCCGATTTCACCACCCACGAGTATCCGCCGCACATCCACGAGGCGCTGGTCGTTGCCGTGACCGAGAACGGCGGGTCGGTGGTCAAGAGCCGCGGCCAGGTCGAGGAGGCGACGCCCGCGACGCTGTTCGTCTTCAATCCCTCCGAGCCGCACGCCGGCTGGATGGGTTGGAGCGAACGCTGGCAGTACCGCTCGATGTACCTGACGCAGGTCGCCCTCGGCCAGCTCGCGGCCGGGCTCGGCATCGAGCGTGTGCCGTACTTCATGCACAACATCTTTGCCGACCGCGACCTGATCGAGGCCTTCATGGCGATGCATTGCGCCATCGAGGAGGGGCGCGACGTGTTCCATGAGCGCGAATTGCTGGTCGGCAGCTTCGGCCGACTGTTCCAGCGCCACGGCAGCGGCGGCGATCGCATTCCGCCGGCGCCGGTCGACCGCCAGCTCCTGGCGCGCGTGAAGGATCGCATGCACGCCGACTATGCCTGCGAGCTGCGACTGGAGGATCTGGCGGCCGAGGTCGGGCTGACGACCTTCCAGCTCATCGGCCTGTTCAAGCGCACTGTCGGGCTGACACCACACGCTTACCTGACCCAGGTGCGGCTCAACATGGCGTGTCGCCGCCTGCGCCATGCGCCGGTGCTGGCCGACGTGGCGACCGGCGTCGGGTTCTACGACCAGAGCGCGCTCAACAAGCACTTCAAGCGCTGCTACGGCATCACGCCCACGCAGTTCGCGCGCGCCGCGGCAGCCGGTTAACAATTTTCGCCAATACCGTGGATGCCTGGCGACCTATCAGGCCGCATGCACCTCTTCTGTCATGAGCAACCTGAGATCCTGACCGTGCAGACCGATGTGGTTGACGCGCGGCCTGGCAAGGTCGTGCTAGCCCAATCGCCGTTCTATCCGGGCGGCGGCGGCCAGCTCCCCGACCGTGGCGTCATCCGCTGGCAAGGTGGCGAGGCGAAGGTCGTGGGGTTCGACCACTCCGCCGGCAAGCTGTGGCATCTGCTCGACGGCCAGAGTGAAGTCACGGGTGCCGTCGAGGCGGCGGTCGATCCCGACTTCCGGCGCATGATGCGCCAACTTCACACCGACACGCATGTCCTGAACGCGCTGGTCTTCCAGGCCTTCGACGGTGCACTGGTCACTGGCGTGCAGATGGCCGACGACGGCACGGCGCGCATGGACTTCGACGTGCCGGGCGCCGACAGCGATCGCCTGCGCGCACTCGAAGGCCCGATCAACGACCTCATCCGCCAGGACATCCCGGTGACCTTCGCCTACGTGCCCACGCACGAGGCCCACGCCGAACACGGCCTGATCCGCAGCCGCTCGGTCGCGCCGCCGCCCACGCCCGACGGCAAGATCCGCATCGTCGAGATCGTCGGCCTCGACCGCCAGGCCTGCGGCGGCACGCACCTGGCCTCAACCGGCCAGTCGCCGGCCATCCGCATCCTCAAGGTCGACAACAAGGGGCGGCATAACCGGCGGGTGCGCATCGGACTGGATACGCGGCCGACCTCATCCTGAGGAGGCGCGAAGCGCCGTCTCGAAGGATGGCAACACGCACCTCGCCTGAGGCCCATGCTTCGAGAGGCACCGCTTCGCGGTGCTCCTCAGCATGAGGTGTGCGGTGTTGGGCCCGCCGATCCCGAAAAATCTTGACTTCTCAACACCATATGTTGCCTTATGGTGTCAGGACCTTCGTATATGTTGTTGCGGCCACGTCAAATTCTGGCCCCGATCATCTTCGCTACGGTGTTCGGGTACTTCGGCTATCACCTGGTGAACGGTGATCGCGGCCTGCTCGCCATGGTCCATCTGCAGCGCGAAGTCCTGGTCGCCGAGCAGAACCTCGCCGAGGCCGAGACGACCCGGAAGATCTGGGAGCGGCGTGTGTCCGCGCTGCGCAACCAGAGCCTCGATCCCGACATGCTAGATGAACGGGCGCGCGTGCTGCTGAACTTCTCGCGCAAGGACGACATCGTCATCTTCACGCCGACGCGTTGATTGGCGTCATCGGTGACGCGTTGATCAGGTTCGCCTCGCGGCCGCCTGAAACAAACTGTCCGGTGCGAAGGGGCCTTGCAAACATTCTCTCAAATGCTGCGCCGCACTCTCTCTCGGCTGGTTTTTTGCTGCTAGATCAACCACATCGCCTTGGGCGATGCTATAAGCGGCAACGGGATACGCGGAGGGGAAATCAATGGCGAAGCCGGCCACGAAGCCGAAGGTCGAATCGTCTCCCGCCAAACCGACGGCATCGACAAAGCCCCCCGGCGCTGGCGACAACAGCCTGTCCGCCGACCAGCTGAAATCCTTCTATCGCGACATGCTGCTGATCCGCCGCTTCGAGGAGCGGGCAGGCCAGCTCTACGGCATGGGCCTGATCGGCGGCTTCTGCCACCTCTATATCGGCCAGGAGGCCGTCGTCGTCGGCATGCAGGCGACGGTCATCGACAAGGACGCGATCATCACCTCCTACCGCGACCACGGCCACATGCTGGCCTGTGGCATGGACCCCAAGGGCGTGATGGCCGAGCTGACCGGCCGGGCCAGCGGCTATTCCAAGGGCAAGGGCGGCTCGATGCACATGTTCAGCCGCGAGAAGAGCTTTTACGGCGGCCACGGTATCGTCGGCGCCCAGGTGCCGATCGGCACGGGCCTGGCCTTCGCCCACAAGTACAACGGCAACAAGAACGTCTCGCTGACCTATTTTGGCGACGGCAGCGCCAACCAGGGCCAGGTCTACGAGGCCATGAACATGGCCGCCCTCTGGAAGCTGCCGGCCGTCTACATCATCGAGAACAACCGCTACGGCATGGGCACCTCGGTCGAGCGCGCCTCGGCCATCACCGAGCTCTATCGCCATGGCGAATCCTTCGGCATCCCCGGCGAGCGGGTCGACGGCATGGACGTCGTGGCGGTGAAGGCGGCCGGCGAGAAGGCGGTCGAGCATGCCCGCAGCGGCGAAGGCCCCTACATCCTCGAGATGCAGACCTACCGCTACCGCGGCCATTCGATGAGCGATCCCGCCAAGTACCGGACCAAGGAAGAGGTCGACAAGTATCGCAACGAGCGCGACCCGATCGACCATGTGCGCAAGATTCTGCTGGAAGAGAAGATGACCGACGAAGCCGCCCTCAAGGCAGTCGATGCCGACATCCGCAAGATCGTGAACGACGCCGCCGAGTTCGCCCAACACAGTCCCGAGCCCGATCCCGCCGAGCTGTGGACCGACGTCCTGGTCGGAGCCTGATACATGCCAATTCCGGTTTTGATGCCAGCCCTCTCGCCGACGATGACCGAGGGCAAGCTGGCCAAGTGGCATGTGAAGGTCGGCGATGCGGTCAAGTCAGGTCAGGTGATCTGCGAGATCGAGACCGACAAGGCGACGATGGAAGTCGAGGCGGTCGATGAAGGCACGGTCGCCCAGATCCTGATCGAGGAAGGCGTCGAAGGCGTGGAGGTCAACGCGCCGATCCTGATCCTCGCCGCCGAGGGCGAAAGCGTCGCCGATGCGGCCAAAGCGCCG
>LNAP01007924.1_pt1 | contig 14016 bp, 17 predicted proteins | sample 602601 | NCBI WGS metagenome assembly LNAP01 (sample SAMN02440304, study PRJNA202911) | soil metagenome | biome: Subtropical and temperate rainforests or woodlands; isolation source: soil samples (1 kg each in a 20% v/v slurry with milli Q water) were... ...
TGTAACGACCTGCAAACGAAAACACCCCGACCTGCAATCAAGGCGATTTTCGGCCAGGATTAACTGCGACTGTCCGGCCCGGCGAACCAGCATTAACTGCGAATGAACCTGCATTGATCCATGCCGACCTGCATTCCATCGCCGCCAGCCAGCATTAGCTGCAAATGACAGGTAGGCGATGTTGAGTCCAAAGTATCCACTGACTGCCCTGCTTCGAGCAGATCGGAGCACGCTCACTTTGCAATGACACAGTCAACAGGTTGCAGGAATCGTTGAGGCCCTACGCTATGTGCGTGCTCGGCCTCGCCCAAAGGGTTCGGCCAACTGACCAAGGTAACCCTTGGGGTAGTCCCTCTCACGCAAGCCGACATTGGCGTCGCCCAGCGTTCCAGTGCTGTCGTAGAAGGTGCCGAAGATCCGATCCCACACCATCAGAAACTCACCAAAGTTCACCTGGGCATCCTCAAAGTCGCGCTTGTGATGCCAGCGATGAATCTCGGCGACTCCGAGAACATACCGCAGCCAACCCACCCGATAATCGAGGTTCGAGTGCTGGAAGGCCAGATGCACGGTCAGGATACCGAACCAAGTGGCAACTACTACTGAAGGTGCGCCGGATGCAAACAACACCACCAACCCAGGGCCGGCCATGAGTGCGGCATGCAGCGGGTGCCGCCGCTGCCCGTTCATCCAGTACAAGCGCTCGGCGCTGTGGTGAATCATATGAAAGCGCCACAGCCAGGGGACGTGGTGACTGACTCGGTGCATACCGTAAAGGCTCAGATCGAGCACGGCGGCGACCAGCAGCAGTTGCAGCCACAGTGGGCTCTCAACTGGGAAGAGACGAACTGCAGCCGGCACGGCATCGCCCAGCCTGGCCAGGATTTCGGCGGTGAATTGGATGACGGAAAGATTTACCAGCATGTGCACCAGGTCCGTCAGGGTGTCCTGGTGATCGTGCAGCCAGCCCTCCCGGAACGGCTGGACACGCTCTAGTCCTGCGACAGCCAATAGACCGACTGCGGCAACCAAGGGTTTGGTGGGCCAGTACGGTACTCCAGCGTACAAGGCCCAGACCATGAAGGCGGTGCTGCCACCAAACACAAGCGGGTAGCTTAACCAGCGTAGGGCGAATCGTAGAGAAATAGGCATCACTCAGCTCCTGTGCAGAGAGCCTTCACGGTATAGGGAGAGAGCGACGTGCGACTTGAACGAAAGAGCTAAGACTCTTGGAGTTCGACCTCAACTAGGGCGGAGGACGGATCGATGCCCAGCAGCGCTCTGAATGTTCGGGAGAAATGCGCGGAGTCGGAAAAGCCCGCCGCATGAGCGGCCTCGGTCAACCGTACCCCTTTGGCCAGGTGTTGCAGGGCTTGGGTGAGGCGCAGCCATTTGACGTAGCTGCGCAACGGCAGGCCGGTTTGCTCTACAAACCAATGGGAAAAGCGCGTGGGAGACAAATGCACCAACGCAGCCATTGCCTCACGCCCCATTTGGCCTTCACGCAGAGCCGTGGTGATTCTGGTCAAGCGAGGATCACAGATCGGCGGATCAGGAAGCCGCAGCAGTTGCCGTACCTGCATTCGCAACTGGACTGCCGAATGCCCCGATGTGCTCAAAGCCTCAACGGTCGCCGCAACGTCGGCCGGGAGGATCTCCATCAGCCTCGCGGTTTCACTCACCTGCAAGGTTCGGGCCTCATCGGACAACACATCCAGGTAGATCGACAGGACATGCCCGGCACTGAGCCGGTGCTTCAAGCCTGCCGGAATGAAGATGGCATTCCCTGACAGCCTGTCCAACGGGGCTTCAACCGTTATCGCAGCGTCGAGCCCTACTGCAATTTGATGCGCTTGATGGCGGTGCCAATCCTGGTGGCCGGCATAGCCGAAAAAGACACCGATACCGGGGCCGACCCACACATGGCCTGACCAACGAGCCACTTCTCCGGCATCTGAACTTCGCATTATCTGCCCCGGTCCAGTTCTGCGTTTGGACTCAGCACACTGCTCAGGACCAATGTGGTGGCACCGACCACGATGCCGATGTCCGCCAAGTTAAACGCAGGCCAATGCCAGGACTGCCAGTAAAAATTCAGGTAGTCGATTACATGGCCTCGAAATGCGCGATCAATCAGATTCCCAACTGCCCCGCCCAAGATGAGGCTATAGCCCAAGGCTTCGCTGTTGGCTCTGGGTTTACGCAATATCAGAGCCAGCACCATCGAAACGACCAAGGCGATGACGATGAAAAAATAACGCTGCCAACCACCTGCATCAGCCAGGAAGCTGAACGCTGCACCGGTATTCCAGAAATGAACCAGATTGAAGAACGGGGCGAGAGGAATTACGGTGCCAACTGGGAGTGAGCCCTCAGTTGCAGTCTTGAACGCTTGATCGGCCGAGGCAATGCCCAGCGATAGCGTCCACCAAAACCATGGAGCAACGAAAGGCGACCTTTTAGGAGACGAACTCATCGCGTCTCTCCTTCAAGAAGTCGCTGCAACTCCTGTGAGAGGGGCATTGGCGCGAAAGCACTGACCCTGGCGCGCCCGGTGTTACCGAGCGGCACCCAGATCTTTGAGAACAGCAGGGCCGCCATGATTCGCGGTATTTGGCTGAGCATCTCCCGAAAGTCGCGCAACTGCCAGCCAGCCCTCAGCATCAGCCAATGACTCTGAGCATGAAGAACAGGCAGTCGCTGGCTCAAAATGTGGACTCGTTCCAGCCAAGGGAAAGCCTCGGTTGGCGCATCGAGTGCTTTCCTTGCCCGAAAGAAGGCCTCATCGATGGCAATGCGAAGGGCGGTATTCATCTGGATCTCACTTACGCAGCAGATGGGCAAGTGAACACCCTATAGCCGCTATAGGGTCAAGCGCTATGGATTGAGGCGCCGCGAAAATGACTTTAAGCCGTGAATTACGAAAGAGTTTTGTCGCCCTCCAGCAGGCCCGAAAGTATTCCGCAGTCCAGGCTTTGTCGTTCGTTATCGCAGCAGCTCCGCAACGTCACCAACTGGTTTTCGAGGGCGTGCAGGGATGCGATCTGAGCCCTTACCTGGGTGATATGTGTATCAAGGAGCGCATTGATCGCCGTGCAGGGTTGCTGCGGCTGTTCCTGATAGCTCTGCAAAACACCAATTTCTTCCAGTGACATGCCAAAAGAGCGGCAGTCTTTCCGCATGGTCTGCTTTATAGGTTCGATAGCCGTTGTCCTGGCGGTTAGGAGGGGGAAGCAGTCCCTGGCGTTCATAAAAACGGATCGTCTGAATGTCCACCCCCGCCAGCTGTGCAAGTTGGCCAATGCGCATTATCTGCCCCTTGGTAAAAAAGCCAGTATATCCATGCTTGACCCTATACCTGCTATATGGTTTTCAATCGGCAGAATCAAGTCCAATAGGAGCAACGGATCATGAGTTCTTGTGAGAAATCCTGTGGCTGTGGCCCAGTGTCGGCAACCACTGAAGCGGCAACCGCGTCGTCGAATGAAGGAACATGGGTCAGCAGTTTTTCTGTGCCCAAGATGGATTGTCCGTCAGAAGAACGGATGATTCGGCTCGTATTGAATGGCTTGCCTGAGCTCAATTCATTGTCCTTTGATCTGACCAGCAGGCAGGTACGCGCTTTCCATGACGGACCTGTTGATCTGATCACTACAAAACTGGAGTCACTTGGCCTGGGCGCAACGTTACTGGGTACTCAACCGGCCAGTCAGGAAGCAGCCTCGGCCAATAGTGCCAGTGAAGCGCTGACTGCTTCCAAGGAGGCAAGCACGCTCAAAATCCTACTCGGTATCAATGCCGCGATGTTTGTCATCGAGATGGGCGCAGGTTTGATCGCCCAGTCGGCTGGCTTGGTGGCCGACTCACTGGACATGTTTGCTGATGCTGCCGTCTATGGCCTGGCTCTCTATGCAGTCGGCCGGAGTGCACGGCTGCAAGTTCGCGCTGCGCACCTGGCGGGTTTCTTTCAGATCGTGTTGGCTCTGGGTGTACTCGTGGAAGTGGCCAGACGCTTTCTCTACGGCAGCGAACCTGAGTCGATGCTGATGATGGGGATTGGCGCAGTCGCACTAGTCGCAAACGTCAGCTGTCTCTTGATGATCTATGGCCACCGCGAAGGTGGTGCACACATGAAAGCGAGTTGGATTTTTTCAGCCAACGATGTGCTCGCGAACGCAGCAGGTGCATTGGTTGCGTGGACAGGATCTTCCTACCCAGATTTGGTGATTGGTACGATCGTTGGCCTCATCGTACTGAACGGTGCTCGCCGAATCCTGGCATTGAAAGCCTGACCAACCGAATCTGCCACTTACCAGCGCTCAGATCGGCAACCCCGCAGCTAGCATCTTGTCGCGCAGTTCAGCGGCGCGCGCCGGATCGAGCGCATTGCTGAACAACGCTTTGATCTCGGTAGGTCTGGCGTCGAATTGCTCCACCAAATCCTTGATGCGGTAGCCGTGGCGAGTAAGGGTCGGTTCCAAATCATCCAGTTGGCGCGACAGTACGGATTCCACCAGCTCCGCCGAAACGGGTTTCTCGCCAGTCAGGTAGCCGGCTTCCAATGCCAGGCTGAGGTGCAGTTGTATTTGCAGCGGTGTGCGCAGTTTGGTGGCATAGCGGAATCGTTCTTTTCCTTGTGCTTGCGGTACTTTCGCTTCTGGTTGGAGCGGCTGGCTATTACCTGCACCTTCGCCGGCGAAAGCGTTGCACAGCCCCAGAGTCGGCGTGCAAAGGAGCTGCGTGCAGTGGCCGCTGATTCTGCAATACGCCGTTATTCTAGGCTTCTGAAGCGGCGGAGGAAGAGCATGCTGGTACTGACGATGCTCATTCTGAGCCTATTCGTCGGCACGAGCTTCGCTGAACCCTCCTACTCCATCACCACGGAGCACCTGACCGCCCAACTGGTTGCGGAACACAGCGAGTTGATACCCGGTAAGGCATCATCGGTTGCCCTCAAGCTAATTCACCAGCCGCAGTGGCATAGCTACTGGCGAACCCCAGGTGATTCAGGCTTGCCTACCCAAATCAAATGGGAGGTTCCCACTGGCGTCGAAATGGGGGGAATCCAGTGGCCAGCGCCTCAGCGTTTACCCTTTGGGCCTCTGGTGAACTTTGGTTACGATGGAGAGGTTTGGCTAATCACAGAACTCAGGCTCTCTCCTGACTACGACAAGCCATCTGTCACCTTGACCGGCCGCGCAGAGTGGCTGGTGTGCAGCGACGTCTGCATTCCTGAACAGGGTGAGCTTCGTTTGACCCTGCCGGTTGCCCCAGCCGGTGCGTCATTGACGCCAAACCCTGCGGCGACTCAGGAGTTCGAACGGACTCGGGCACGACTTCCGAGGGTCGCAAGCGAGTGGGTATTTTCCACGACTTCGACCAGTGTCGGCAGCAGCTTACTGATCACCCCTCCAGCCGGCCAGCGGCCCATTCAGCGCGCGACTTTCTACCCGTACGACGAGGGTCTAATCGAACCCAGTGCTCCACAATCCTTGGCACCGGACGGTGAAGGTTATCGACTGGAGATCGTTCGAGCAGTGCAGCCGCTTGCGCCCTTGAACCAGTTGCGCGGGTTCGTCGTGCTCGAAGATGGTGGCGACACGCCTACGGTGCTGGAGATCAGTGCCCCTGTTACTGATACCCATATCCTGAAGTCGGCAACCACCGAGGCAACGGTTCCGATGAGCCTAGTAGCAGCATTGCTGCTCGCGTTCGGCGGCGGGATCATTCTCAACCTGATGCCTTGCGTCTTTCCGGTGCTGTCCATCAAGGTGCTCAGCTTTGCGCGGGAAACGGATCAGGCACGCACACGACGCCATGGCCTGTTCTATTCGGTCGGAGTGATTGCCTCGTTTTGGCTGCTTGCTGCCTTACTGCTGGGCTTGCGGGCCGCAGGCCATGAGTTGGGATGGGGCTTCCAGTTGCAGTCTCCGCTGATTGTGGCGAGCCTGGCTTTACTGTTCTTCGTGCTCGCGTTGAACCTTTCAGGCCTATTCGAGTTCGGCAGCTTTCTTCCCAGCGCACTGGCTTCAGCCAACGCCCGCCATCCAGATGTTGATGCGCTGCTCACCGGGGGGCTCGCGGTTGCTATCGCCTCCCCATGCACTGGTCCATTCATGGCGGCTGCCCTCGGTTATGCGATAACCCAGCCAGGCTGGACTTCATTCGCGGTATTCACCTCGCTGGGACTGGGGATGGCCTTGCCCTATTTCTTGCTGGCCTGGTTTCCAAGGGGGCGGCGGCTCTTGCCCCGCCCAGGGGCATGGATGCAGCAGTTGCGTCAGTTCCTCGCATTCCCACTGTTTGCCACGGTGATCTGGCTTGCCTGGGTGCTGGGCATGCAGGCTGGTGTGAGCACCGTGATCGACCTTCTCCTGGCGCTGTGGCTGATCGCGTTGAGCCTCTGGTTGTTCCGCGGTTCTCGTGCTTCAAAACTTGTACGGCTGGCTGCCTGGGGTCTGGCATTGATCGCGTTGGTTCCAATGGCAGGCATTGCCGTCTCGGTAAAAGATCCGCAGCCAGAGTCAGCCACCCTTGGCGCACCTGAGGCAAACGCCTGGGATGCGTATTCACAGGCCAGGGTTGAGCAGCTCATGGCGGAGGGTAAAACCGTCTTCGTCGACTTCACCGCAGCCTGGTGTGTTACCTGCCAGGTGAACAAAAAGCTCGTATTGGAGACGGAGGAGATTGACCGCGCTTTCGCCGAGAGCGGCATCGTGAAGTTGCGAGCCGACTGGACAAACCGCGACCCTGCAATCACCCGAGCCCTGACTCAGCTTGGTCGTTCAGGGGTGCCGGTATACCTCATCCAGCGGCCGGGTCAGCCACCTGAGCTGCTTCCTGAGCTGCTAACCAAAACAACGCTGAGAAATGCTCTCATGCGCGACCATGAACAATCCACTGCCTCAATCCAACCTCGTTCTGGGCAGTAACCTACCCGCTAAGGAGTACATCATGAAAACCAGCGTATTTGCGTCGATAACGCTTCTCGTAATCTCTCTATGGTCAGGGGTAGCCAGCGCTGCTGCAATCGTTGGGCAGCCAGCTCCGGATTTCACCGCTACCGATAGCAATGGTGCTTCCGTCGCACTATCCAGCCTTGAGGGAAAAACTGTGGTGTTGGAATGGATGAACCCCTCTTGCCCCTTTACGCAAAAGCATTACCGCAGCGGAAACATGCAATCGTTGCAGGAATATGCTCGCCAGAAAGATGTGGTCTGGCTGTCGGTAAACACGGCATCAGCCAACAGCGCCTCCTTCCGGCCTGCCGCAGAAATGAACGCCTGGCTCAGCGAAATGAAAGCAGCACCCACGTCCTTACTGATGGACTCGGATGCGACTGTGGCCAAACTCTACGGTGCCAAAACTACCCCCCATCTTTTCGTTATCAATCCCAAAGGAGTGGTGATTTATGCAGGGGCAATCGATGACAAACGCAGCGTGGCGCTTGAGGATGTGAAGGTTGCGAGGAACTACGTCAAAGCTGCGTTGGACGAAAGCCTAACCGGCAAACCGGTTTCTACCCCATCGACTCAGCCCTATGGCTGCCCGGTTAAATATTAGTAACAAGCCCGTAGCCAGCGGCACTGCTTGATAGTGCTCGACGTGCCGTCAGGTAGTGCATAGGCTTGCGAGCTTTGCTTCGGGGGAGCCATGGATAGAGATACGCTTGAGCGAAACCAGATACCGATCTATTTCGTTGCGGTGATAGCAGCAGCGCTGGGCGGGCTTATGGCTCCGTCTGGCGCACAAGGGCTAGAGGTTCTGGTTACGCCGGCCATCGCCGTTCTCATGTATGCGATGTTCCTGCAAATCCCTTTCCTGCGTCTGCGGGAAGGCCTGAGCAGCAAGCCGTTCATGGCTGCCCTCCTGATCGCCAATTTCGTCCTGATCCCCTTGCTGGTATGGGCACTGACGCGCGTGCTCTCGGGGCATCCGGCCATCTTGGTCGGTGCGCTGTTGGTGTTGCTGACGCCTTGTATCGACTATGTGGTGGTCTTTACCCACATCGGCAAAGGCGATTCTCGGTTGATCCTCTCGGCTACGCCCATCCTGCTACTGCTCCAACTCGCCCTGTTGCCGCTCTACCTGGGCATCATGCTCAGTGGCGTCTCTGGGGTGGTTGTGTCCATGGGTCCGTTCATTGAAGCCTTTTTGGCGCTGATTGTTGCGCCCCTGATCCTGGCACTGCTCACCGAAGCCTTGGTCGAGCGATCAGCTGCCGTCAAGGTCTGGACTGAGGTTTGGGCATGGCTGCCGGTGCCGGCGATGGCTGCGGTGCTCATAGTGGTAGTCGGGTCGCAGATCACCCCTGTCGTGCGCGATATCGAAAGACTGGCGCCAGTGATTCCGGTCTATATCGGCTTCCTCTTCCTGGCTCCCTTGATCGGCGCGCTGGTTGCCAGGCTATTCAAGCTGCCTGCCGGTGCGGCTAGAGCCGTGACCTTCAGTGCCTCGACCCGAAACTCCCTGGTGGTTTTACCGTTGGCCTTGGCGCTACCCGAAGAGATTCGCGGGCTCGCTGCGGCAGCGGTAATCACCCAGACCCTCGTGGAGCTGATTGGGGAATTGATCTACATCCGTGCAATACCCGCTTTCCTTTGCCGTGATCGCTCAGAGCCTGCCCAAACTACTGGGTAAAGGATTGCCCCGGAATAAACGTAACGGCGCGTACGTGAGGCCCCAGCGTTCGAGATACGGCGCACCGAAGCCGATGGCTGTGGAAGGGCTGACGGTAAGACAACCTCTCAATCGGCACTTTTGCAGCGTCCTCTCAACAGGTATCCAGACGTGATAGAAGCCGTGGTGTTCGACGTCTATGGAACGTTCTTGCAACTTGGTGAACGACGCCATCCGTTCCGCCAACGATGCAACGCGTGCGCGGTCAAGGGCGTCAGCCCAAGGCCGATGATGCCCGGACTCTGATGACGTAGAACGTGGGCATTGCCGGCGCTGCCGCCCTGGTCGGTGCGCAGTTGAGCCACGAAGAGCTCGCGAGTCTGGAGTGGGATCTACTGTTCATGGTCGGGTGCCAGATTGATCAAGGGGGATATCCCGGCTTGGGCAGAACGCACCCACCCAGCGAGGACCTCAAGATCTTGTTGTAGCGACTCGGCCTCCGACCAGATGCAGGCATTCTCATTAGGCACTGTCAGTGGCGCGCCCTCTACAAGAAGGGTTAGGGCCATCGCGTGAAGCTTCAGCAGCTCATCACGGACAGCCGCAACTCCACCTAGCTCAGCCAGACAGGCATCCAGTCGGTCAACCAACTGTAGAAGCTGGGAGGTGTCGAAGCTGGTTCGCAGCCTGTCCAGTGCTGCGACATCCACCTCTCCGTAGGGAGTGTCACGAAAAGACGCCGGCGGAATCTCGATCATGTTGCCTCCTCGGCATCGGCCTTGCTGGCCGTGTTGACTCGCAGCGAGCCGGCAGCCTGCTGAAACACCGAGTCCTTGATCCAGGGCTCCGGTGGCCGGTTCAGCTTGAGGTTGAATTCGCCAAAACGCTTGACGTTGCTGGTTAGATAGGGGCTAAGGAAGGACACGTCTTCGTCGGTGAACTGCCAGCCCTCACGGGCCAGTTTCTGCAAGATGCGCATCATGTCCACGGTGTTCTGCAGGATCACCGACGAGGCCACCATGTCGTTATAGCGCAGGCGTTTCTGCTGCTCGTCCGGATCGTTTTCCGCGATAACATCGCCGCCGAAGGACAGCCACTTGGAGAAGCCGTTTTAGGACTCGATCTTATTGGTGTTGGCGGTGACTTCCTGACGAAGCTCGCGGCTGCCTATCCAGTTGAGCAGGAAAATCGTACGAATCACACTGCCAAGCGTCTGGGCAGCATGGTAGAGCTTGTTGCGCCGGCTGTAGGAGCCAAGTTTGCGCAGCAGCATGGGCGAGGAAATCTTACCGACCTGGATCGATAGCGCCACCTGCATCAAGTCCTGCCAATGGGTTTCAATCAGGTTCCAATCAGCGGTGTCAGTGAACAGGCGGTTGATATGCTTGTACGACACGCCGCGATCCGGTCGGCACATCACCAGGTTGCGCCAGTTGCGGATACGCGGCATCAGGTTAATGCCCAGCAGGTGGGTGAAGGCGAACACCGTGGCAGACTGCCCCTGGGTATCGGAGTACACCGTGTCAGCCTCGACGCTGAGATCCGCCTTGAGCAGCCCCTCGATCACGTAGATAGCCTCCCAGATGCCCGGTGGGATGAAGTGTTGGAACACGGCGATGTAGTTGTTGGCCACGTGTCGGTAGGCCACGGCTCCCATTTTTCGGTAGCGGAAGTGGTAGCCGGCCAGCAGGTTGTCGTCATAGAAGTCGAACTGCGTACCATCCGCGGCCACCGCCTTGCCGTCGCCCCAGAGCTTGGGCAGATCGAGTTGCAGGTAGAGTTCCACCAGCTCGCGGTTGGCCTTGTCCAGCTTCTCCAGCGAGAGGTGGCGGCGATTGGTATAGGAGAGCATGTGCGGCGTGACATTACCGGCCAGATGCCGAGCCGCCTGGTTGGGGCCGAGGTTGCAGCCCATGGCGAAGATCGTCATCAGGTAGCGCTCTGCCGGCTCTTTGAGCTTTGGCTCGTTGCCGGACATCGGCCCGAAATGTCGAGTGAACTGAATCCAATGCTCAATGTTGGCCATGATGTCGAGCACGTGCCTGGCCGGCATGCGCTGCATAAGCGCCGTCTGTAGCGAGATGGCCGAGGCGGGATGTCCCGCGCCGTCACGCGGCGTAGCACCGGTTCGCCGGCTTCGTTGATCGAAACGTCTCCTCGGCAAGTGGGGAATTTGTCATCCAGCTGCTGCGCGGTTTCCTCCAACTGGGCCTTGAGGGAAGCAACAAACTCCTTCGCCGTGCCAGGCAGTCCCACCTTTTCGCAGTAGGCCGGTAGTCGCTGGAGACATTGGTCCCAGGGCAGCAACTGCTTGCGATAGTCAGCGAAAGACTCAGAACCCGCCACACACAGATCACCCGATCGGAGTTCGCTGGCCAAATACGAGAAGACGCAGACCTCCAGGTAGCGACGGTTGGTTGGCGGACCTTCAGTGGCAGAGCGCCGCACGACTTTGATCCATCGGTCCGAAGCGAAGGAAAGTTCCACATGCTCATCGATCCATTCGCGGTGCAGATTCTCGTTATCCTGGATCAGGTGGAGGGCCTGGATCAGTGAGCGATCCTGAGTCGTGGGTTCTAGTTGGAGAAGGTGGCTGAGACGGAACAACAGCGAGCGATGGGACTTGAAGTGCTTCCAGATCAGCGGCAGGTAGTTGTTGCCCCCCGTGGCCTGGACTTCGGCACAGGTCTCGCGCAACCGATCTAGGGTGCCATCGGGAGAGAGATATTCCCGAATCAGGCTGCCAGCCTCCTGGTTATCCGGTTCCTGAACGAGAATCTGCACGACACCGTCGAGGGTAGCTGCCAGTTGCTCCAGCTTCTGGCGCTGCCGCGCCTGGATCTGCTCCAATTCCTCCTTGGCGCGTTTGTGGATCGTCGAAATCCGCCGAATGAACATCTCGGCCAGGTGATCCCGAGTTCGCACCCGCATCCGATAGATCAAGGCCAGCATCAGCGTGTAGCGCTTCGGCAGCGAGCAGTCCTTCAGCTCGGCGACGTCCGACGCCGCAGCTTGAGCGGAGAAGTGGCGGATCTTCGTATCGACGATTCCCTCAAAAATGGAATCCAGGTTCCCGAAGCTCTCTAGCCACGCTAGATGGTCGATCAGCACCTCCAGGTGCTTGCGAGAGGGTTTCTTGGGTGTCTGCTTGAGTGCGTTGAAGTCGCTCTGCCGCCGCCCGAAATCGGTGTCGAGCAGCTCCTTCAGTTTGTAAATCACCTCGATTGGCGCTCGGGTTACCACAAGGTTGAAGATTTTCTCCTGGGCTTCTGCGCGAGCGGTCTCGGCTAGGTCATTCAAGGTCGAGTAGGCGGGTAGCTCGTAGTTATGACCCAGTAGTTCGTCGATTACCGCGTTGATGATGTCAGCGCGCTGTTCGAGGAGAGGAGCCATCTGCTGTGCATGTGCGGCTGCAATGTCCTGACCATCTGAGCCATAAAATGGCTGAACACCAAGCCGCTCCCGCACTGCATTCATATGGCGGTAAAGTTGCATCCACTTGTAGGGGGATAACGCGACCTTGCTGCGCAGACCTATTTGTGTCCGGATGAAATCAACGACCGACTCCGGCACCTCCATGATCTCTGGGAAGTACCTGAGTATCTGGAAGGTCTTGAATAGAACAGCGAGGTTCAACCGGAAGGCCGCATTGGAGCGACTTTTGACCCAGATGATTTCTTCCTCGGAGAAGGTGAAATCACGCTGCAGCTCGGCCCTCGAATAGGAGCGCGACAAAACGGGATAGGCGGTGCGTTCGGGGGATGCCATCGATCACTCCTGTCCGGGAACCAAGCGGAAAAGATAGACCATGGATCAGTCGCAGCGTTTCTTTGAGAAAAAGCTATTTAATAACAATAACTTACAGACAAAATGAATGAATTTTCCCCTTATCTCGGCATGCCCCCCAATTGGGATGAGTATTTCGAGTTCCGCTGGGGCAAGAAAATACTCAAATCGACGAAGGGACGAAGGGACGAGCGAAGATGTATCGCGTCTGGCGGCAGCAAGACGGCCTGTGTTCTGTCTGTCATAAACCCGTTACCAAAGATACGCCGTGGCATAGTCGCCACATCGTAAAGCTGGCTAATGGCGGAACGGACGCCGCTGTCAATCTTGACATCTACCATCTGCGTAGCCCTAGAGACCAGCAATTCGCCAATGTTAAAGAGGTATCGCCGGGTACTTATTAGTGCTTTTGTAGAGGCTGGGAAACTCGCAGTAAGGGGCCGGCGAACACACCTTCCTGACCCCATCGCCTCAAGCGAAAGTGTCAGTAAAGCTGCGTCGGCCGGACGCTTACCATCATGGTTGGCTGCTGTTTAATTTGTCTGGCACCCGCCCCCTTCCACCATGTACGTTGCGACACGCCGCACACCGAGCGAGTCTTGATAAACCAGCTCGACTGGCACAATCCCACAGGCGAAGCGAGTGTCGGTGATGCTAATGATTTTCGCCACATCAGATGGAACGCCCGTGCGGTCTGCCTGAACATCATTAGCGGCAATAGCGCTACTGGCAGCAACAGCCAAGAACAGAGCAATCAATGTTTTCATGGTGTTTTCTCTAGAAAAGTTGAGCCGCTCTAGCCACACGCTTGTGCAGTTATTGACGAGGCCAACTCCGCCACTAATAGGAGGGGCCTGCCAACATCAACACGTCTTTGAGCACTAGACAGCCCCACCAGCCAAGAAGGAAAAGCCATGACGGGCATCTGCGAGATGCCAACACCTAGGCTTTAGGTGTGGTGATCAGAAAGCCCAAAAGCTACGAGTGGCTTACCAAAGGCTACTGCACCAACGAGCAGAAGCGGCTGTCGTTGGATCGGGATTGATGTCACCTACATCCCGATCAATATTTCGACGGCGCCCCACTCGGTTGGAGTAGCCACAGGCGCTGTTGAATGTCTGCAAATCACGCTTGGCAGCACTCAATTCACCTTCATATTTGAGGTTAGCTTCGTATTTTAAAGAGTGCATATTATCGGCGACGTGCACTGACTATTGGCGACAAAAGGCACGCCAAAAGGTCGCGGTAGGGATGGCAGTTACCTGCCCCCCCCCCGGTGTCAGGATAGTTGTCGCCTCTCCGGTTTTTCCTAAAAAAGCAAATCGGGGGCGGAAAGAGACTGGTCGTGCCGTACTATTCACCTGAACGCAGAGCCGCATTACTCAAGATGCTGCTTCCCCCGCTGAACCTGTCGGATTGTCCCTCAATGCCTCGAAAACACGACTGATTGAGTTTGGTCGTTTTGCTGCGAGACATCGTAGGAAGCGAGGCTTAGGTAAACCGGAGACATTCGACTTCCTGGGCTTCACGCACTGTTGTAGTACCAACAGAAGCGGTGGCTTTCAAATACTGCGACTGACGGGCAAGAAGCGAATGCGTGCGACGCTGCTG
>LNAP01003934.1_pt1 | contig 14015 bp, 16 predicted proteins | sample 602601 | NCBI WGS metagenome assembly LNAP01 (sample SAMN02440304, study PRJNA202911) | soil metagenome | biome: Subtropical and temperate rainforests or woodlands; isolation source: soil samples (1 kg each in a 20% v/v slurry with milli Q water) were... ...
CCAGCTTTTCGGCCACGTCTTCACCGATGCGCTCCAGCTGACAGCCGCAGGGGCACGTTGTACTTTCCGGTTCGTGGCGAATCTCGATGCGGGGCAGCTCTGGCGGCAAGGCCTGGCGCTTGGGCTGCTGTTGGGGTGTGGCCTTGCGTGGATGGTCGGTCAGCTGATGCAGTTCTTCTTCGATGGCGGCAATATCGGCCGCGACCGCTTCTTCCAGCAAGCTACCCTGTACACCCGTGACCTGTTCGCTTTTTTTGCCGAATCGGAAGCGCCGTAGTACGGCAATTTCGTGCGTGAGCTGCGCGATCGTGGTGTCTTTCAGGTTGAGAAGCCGCTCTCTACGCGCAATCTGTGCTTCTTTTTCGACCAGCACCGTGGCCAGCTGCTGATCGCGTTCGCGTAGCAACGCGCGCAAGGCATCGGCATCCAGATTTTCAAGGGGGTCAGACAGCGACAAACTCATGGAACAGAAGTTTGCCATAAGGTTGTTCGGGCCGCTATGGGCGCATGCCCGGATTGATTTCAGGCGGTATTTTGGGGCCTAAATCAAGTCAATAATGCCACCCTCACCAATGCGGTGCCAAGGCAGTCCGATCACCAGGGCTTGCAACTGTTCATCGCTCAGTTCAATGCGGATTTGTCCTGCCCGGGGCCAAACGAAGCGGCCTTGATTCAGGCGCCGTGCAGCCAGCCACACGCCCAGCCCGTCGTGCACCAGAATCTTCATGCGATTGGCCCGTTTGTTGGCAAACACATAGGCGTATAGCGCGGACACGGCATTGGCATGACCCGGTCCGCCTGTCACCAGCGCCAGCCCCACACCGGCAGTCAGCCGTGCCCAGGCATCGGCCATGTGCACGGCGGCGCCTTCATGGCGCGTATGGACGATCTGCAGCTTCTCGCTCAGGATGGCGTCATACACCGGCATGATGTGATTGCCAGAGAGAGTAAAAATCTTGCTTATGCCGGCCTGTCGGATGGACCGGACCAGCATGTCGGCGCCGCGGGGTGACTCTTTCATGAAATCTTGCTCCCTGTCTGTGATTACTTTAATTGAATACCTAGCGTCTTTCCGAGCTTGTCGTAGGCCGCAAACTGATCTGCCGTATATTTTGAGGTTTCGCTGGGCGATTTAATGGCTGGTATGCTTCCTGCGCCCGTCGTGGCCTGGACCCAGGCTTTGTCCTTGGAAACTTGCTGCAATGTTTTAGCCCACATATCCACTAACTTTTTCTCCATCCCGGGTGGCCCGTATAAGCCGCTCCAGCCAATAATGACCTCTAGTTGCGGGTATCCTGTTTCTTTTGCAGTAGGGATAGAGGGAAACTCTGTCAAGCGTTCTGGTGTCGTCGTGATCAGCCCGCGCAAACGATCACTTTTTATCAGGGCGGAAATGGGAGCTACGTTGGTACAGATGAAGTCAACATCGCCTGACAACACCCCCATTACCGCGTCACCAGCCCCCTTGTAAGAAATGGGTACAGCGGCTTCGGCGCTAAGCCCCAATTCGCTGAACAGCATTTGCGGCCCAAGATTCAACACCGTCGCAGGCCCCGAAGTCGCATAATTGAGCTTGCCCGGCTCTTTTTTGATTTGCTCAACCAGGCCGGCAAAGTCCTGTATTTTTGAGTTTTTATTGACAGCGCAAACAACAGGATTCAGTTCCAGCAAACCCAGAAACGTGAAGTCGTTCCATTTATAACTGAGCGTGGGCTGTAAAGCCGGCAAGATCACCTGCGACCCCACACGAGCCAGCAACAAGGTGTAGCCATCGGGACGTGACTCTTTAACTTGTTGGGAACCAATCGCGCCGTTTGCACCTCCCTTATTTAATATCACGATCGGTTTGCCCAGATACTTCTGGGCAGAAGCACCCAGTGCGCGCGCCGCCATATCAGCGTCCCCACCCGTGCTGAAAGGGGTCACCAGGGTGACTGGTTGATTTGGATATTCCTGTGCAATAGCAGCTTGCGCCACGACGGCCAGACCCATGCAAAGCGATGCTTTCAATCTTATGCTGCTCGACTTTTTTTTCATGTCTCTTCCTGTTATAGATAGCCAGTTGCTCACACAAGACGGGCAAACGCCCTACTCCTACAATGAACGCTCACCCACTGGCAGCAGCAAGCTCATCGGTTTCAAGTATTGATTCGCCCGGACGAACCCGGGTAAAGACTACGGGGTTCCTGGACAACTGCAACTCATTCTCCTGCAGACGAATGACCGAGTACCACGAATTTTCAAGATCGTGCACATCGGGGAAATCCTCGCGGAAATGTGCACCGCGGGAATCTTCGCGCGCCAATGCGGCATGGACGATGGCTTTGCTAACGTAGATCAGACTTTCCAGATTCAGCCAGTCGTGCCAGGTTAGATTAAAGTCACGGTTATCGTCGGCAACACCGGTATGGCGCAGTTCCTCATGCAGGTCCTCCAGGGTTTTCGCGACACGCTTCAAGCCGGCCTCATCGCGCACAATACCGGCATCGTCCCACATGCATTCCGCCAGGCGCTCACGCAGGGCATGCAAATCACCCGCTTTTTTGTCGAAGGGATGTTCCGCGGCCTGGATCGCACTGGCTAACTTTTCTGCGTCAAACTCGACTAAAGAGCGTCCCTGGACCCACTGCGCCATGCTGTCACCGGCAATGCCGCCGAATACCGTTGAGTTGGCCACACCGTTACCACCCAGGCGATTGGCGCCATGCACTCCACCGGTATCCTCGCCTGCAGCGAACAAGCCGGACCATTCAGTACTGCAATCGGGCTTAAAGACCAGCCCCCCCATCATGTAGTGCGCGGTGGGAACCACTTCAACCAGGCCGCCAGCCAGATCAAAGCCGCAATCGGCGCAGCGCTCTACCATGCCCTTGAACTGCTTGCTGACCTTAGCGGGCCCTAGGTGACTCATCTGGATATATACCCCGCCATTGGGGCTGGTTCGGCCTGCACGCATTTCACCAAAAATGCCTCGGGAAACCACATCACGAGTGGCGCGTTCGCCACGCGGGTCGTGTTTCTCCATAAAGCGCTCGTGGTCGCCATTAAGAAGATAGCCGCCTGCCCCGCGCAACCCCTCTTCCAGCACCGTCCCCGTCATGCGTGTTTCGGTACCCGCCAGCAGACCGGTGGGGTGAAACTGCACCATTTCCATATCGCGTAGGCCCAGCCCCGCCCTCAATGCCATGGCCAGACCATCGCAACTTTTATCTCCTGACGGTGTATGAAATTTATACATAGTGGGGCCACCGCCAGTAGCCAACAATATCGCCTTGGCGCGCACCAGGCGATATTGGCCTGTACGCACGTTGATCATGAGTACGCCCGCGATTCCAGTGCCGTCCTCAGACGGAATCAGCTCAATGGCGCGGTGCTCTTCCAGACGCTTGATTTTTCTGTCCCACACTTGCTCGGCAAGCCGGTTAATGATCTCGATACCAGTCAGATCGCCCTTGTGTACAGTTCGGTCAAAGGTTTGGCCGGCAAATGCCTTTTGATGCAAAGTGCCATCGGTATTACGGTCAAAGAAACAGCCCAGCTCGTTCTCCAGCTCGTGGACGCGCTCGATCGCCTTGTTTACCAGCGTCCAGGCCAGCTCCTGGTCGGGCAGCCATTTGCCGCCACTAATGGTATCCATGAAATGTCGCTCGGCAGAGTCGCCGTGCGCCAGTGCGACGTTGTAGCCACCTTGAACCATACGCGTGCAACCACACTTGCCCAACAACCCCTTCACGGCAACGGTAATATCCAGCGATGGATCGGCGTCGTGTGCATGCAAGGCAGCAAACAACCCAGCCCCGCCAGAACCCAGAATCAGGATGTCAGTCGTTAGTATTTCAGCCTGCTGCGTCATGCGACCCCCAATGAAGCCAATACGGCATCACGACGGCTCGCCACATCGCTGTCTATCTGGTTATAAAGCGATCCGCCATGACTATCCATGCCCACCAGTAAAGGGCCAAAATCACGAATACGAAACTTCCAAAGCGATTCCGGATTGAGGTCATCCAGGTCGACGTCTTCGATTTGCTCAATCCAGGTTGTTTCCAGTGCGGCCGTACCACCAACTATGGCCAGATAAACACCGCCCAATTCCTGGAAGGCCTGCCGTGATGTTTCGTGCATGCCGCCCTTCCCGATGATGATACGAACACCGCACTGCGACAAGAGCTGCGGCGTAAACCGCTCCATGCGCGACGATGTCGTGGTCCCAATGCACACGGACTGATATCCGGCAGGAAACTCTTCTGACACAGGCACTTTTCGCACATTGGGCGCTGTATGGATGACCGCATGGCCATTCAGGTCGAAACGAGTAGGGCGTCCCTGATCGAACATGGCGATATAGGTGGCATCGCGGATGCCATATAAGGTCTTTTGCAGAGACACCGTATCACCCACACGCAAGGCGCGCACTTGCGCATTGGTAATGGGCATGGAAAGTTCATAATGAGCCACGTTGTTCTCCTGTGATCAGAATCCGTAGGCGATGCTGGCGGGACTGAAACTGGCCCTTGCCCGTCTGGCGGAATGGCACTGCATGTTCACGGCCACCGGATTCATCGTGATGTGAGTCGCCGCGATTTCCACATGCACAGCGAAAGCTGTGCCATCGCCGCCCAACCCTTGTGGACCAACGCCAAGCTGATTAACCGCCGCCGATAATTCTTTTTCTAAATCGGCACCCAAAGGATCAGTACAGGCCGACCCCAGCGGTCGTGTAGACGCTTTTTTTGCCAGGTGCACACACAGATCAGAGGTGCCTCCCACACCTACGCCCACGATGGTGGGCGGACAGGTCTTGCCACCTGCATTGATGACACAATCAATAACGAAACGCTTGACCGCTGCCAGCCCTTCGGCAGGTATGGCCATACGCAGAAATGAATTGTTTTCAGAGCCGCTTCCTTTAGGGATCATCTCGATTTCGAACGTGTCTGTGTCTGCGACAAACTCCACGTGGATGACCGGTACCCCTGCACCGCAAGAGGTTTGATTATTTTTCCTGCTAATGGGGTGGACGACGCTAGAGCGCAATGGATGCTCGCGCGTTGCTCGCTCACAGCCAACACGTATCGCTTCTTTCAGCCGCCAGCCATCCAGAGCTACCTCGCGGCCTACAAAGACGTTATAGATCGGAATACCAGTGTCCTGACACAGCAGGTTTTCGGTTTGTTCCGCGACACGAATATTGGTCACCATGGTATTTAAGATGGTACGTGCACGTTCCGATGTTTCCATACCCTGCAAGCGCCCGAAACCATTCTTGATATCATCGGGTAATATTTTTAAAGCGCGAATATAGAGTTCACGGGCGGCCTCTTCAACCTGCTTGTAATTAATTTCTTTCATGACTTAACTCAGTGTGGCGATAAGAAAAACAAAGGAGAAAATCGATGCCAGGACAATACTGGCGGGAATCCAGCGCAGCCGCATACCTCGCCATGGAACAAATTCAATCAATAAGATACGAATGCCACCCAAGGCGTGGACCGTAAGAAGAAACACCAATGCCCATTCACCAAACTGAAACAACGGCGCGTCATACCAGCGCAGCGTCGCGTCGAGTGCGGCTTCACCTTCAAGGGCTTTACCCAACGTCCAGAAATGGATCGGTAAGAAAACGGTAAGCAGCACACCCGAGATACGGTGCAAAAAGAAGGCTAGCGAACTAGCATGTTGCCGCGCCCGAAGATCATTTTTTTTCATGGTGCGCCCCCCGTGGTCACCGCCCACACGGCTCGCAAACCCATAAACAGCAACAGCAGCGCCAGCGCATTGCTTAATACTGCAGCAAAACTGTCTTTGATAGCGGTCCACTCCACCAGCACATTACGAATGCCGATCGACGAGTGTATGGCGACGAGCACCACAAACAGGGCATAAAAAGCCGCCCATGCAATGCTGCCGCGTGTACGCTCCAGTATCTCGGCGGCACTTAGACCACCTCTGATGGCGTAGACCATGACGGCAAGATGAACCAACACAAAAGCCGCCATAGCCATGGCGCTTATGCGCTGCCAATACCAGCGACGCGCTGACCCTGCGGCAGTACTGCTCATGGCTTGCCTCCTGAAACAGGCTCGACATCCAGTTCGCCACGCATAGCTGCACGGGCCGACAAACGCTTCAAGCCAGCAATACCAAGCGTTGGTGAAATCGACTTGGGACATCGCAAGGTGCAGGAACCCTGGGTATGGCAAGAATGACAACCCGCGTCGCCCGATACAGCTGCCAGACGCTCGCGCCCGTCAACGTCACGCTCATCATTGGCCAGCGTCCACGCCCGATTCAAGGCTGCCGGCCCTAAAAACTCGGGCCGCCATGTGACCACGTCACAGGACGAATAGCACACTGCACAGCCTATGCACTCGATGCCCGCATCAGCAGCCTGACGTGCCGAGGACTCGGGCTTCACCCGCGCAACCGGCTCATAGCGCGTGTGCTCACCAACAAAGCGCCCGCGTGCCAACTGCATTTTTTCAAAGAAAGAATCCATGTTGACGACCAAGTCTTTCACAACCGGCAAGTTCGACAAAGGGGCCAGTTGAAGTCGGCTATCGGTACATACTTTAGACACATGAGTGCGACAGGTCCACCGCGCAACGCCATTAACTTGCATCGCACATGATCCGCACATGCCGACACGGCAGGCAAAACGATAAGACAATGTTGAATCCTGATGACGCTGGATATAGGTCACTACATCCAACACCGTTTGATTAGCCTGCCGCGGCACCTCAAAGGTTTGATAGTTCCCCAGTTGATCCCCACGCCATACTTGAACCTTTAGTACGGAAGATGAAACAGTCATAAAAAATATCCCACTGCAAAATTGAATATGCCAGACCGATAAGTCAGCGAATACGTAAATCGACCCATACAACCCCTTACGTAGCTGATAGTGCCTCTTGCCTTGACAAAAGTAAAACTATTAATTATTTTGTCTAGACCAAGTTTTTTTTATGGCTATCTAATATGTCTTCTATTCGTCAATTCCGCACTGCGTTGGCTGCCGCTCGTCTGGGTAGTTTTGCGGCAGCCGGCCGCTTTGTTGGGCTGACGCAGGCGGCTGTCAGCCTGCAAATCAAAAATCTAGAAAGCGAACTAGACGTCAAGATTTTTGAGCGCGGTCCTCAGACCCTGACCGTTACCTCAGATGGTCGACAAATTCTGGATGGTCTCGAAAAAATGGTTAGCGACTATGAGCATTTGCGCATCCAGCCCGATGGCGTATTGCGAGGATCATTACGGGTCGGTGCTTTGGTTTCTGCCCTGATGGGCTCCTTTGGCAACGCCCTTGCACGTATTAAGCATGAATATCCTGCACTGGATTTAAAACTGTTCGCCGGTCAATCGGCCGAATTCGCCGCCATGGTAGCCAAAGGTGAACTTGACGCTGCTGTAGTGACAGAGCCACCTAACGTCGTTCCCGCCGGCTTGATGTGGACACCGTTTTATCAGGAACGGATGGTATTGCTTGTGCCTGCTGAACTTGCCCGCAAACCCGTGCTGAGCCTGCTTCAGGACGAACCATTCCTGCAATTTGACTCGTCTTTATGGACCGGACGCCTGGTCAAGTACGCACTCGAGCAATTAAGTATCGTGCCGACGATAGCCCTGGAGCTCAACTCCATCGAGGCTATTGCGCAACTGGTGCGCCGGCGCTACGGCATCTCCATCGTTCCCCATCTGGCGAACGCCGAATGGCCCGAACAACAACTGGCGGTGAAAAACCTACCGGGCCGGCCCATTATGCGCAGCGTAGGAATGCTTGAGCGAGTTGAGCATGGAAAAAAACCCATTACCCGGGTCTTATGTAATTTTTTTGATGGACAAGAACGTCTGTCGTAAATTAATCAGGTATTAAAATAAGGCCGGACCCCTCTTGGAAATAATCACTAACCATGGCTAGATTGCCACGTCTTTATGCCCCACAAATCCCACAGCTGGTGCAAGCGGAATTTGCCTACCCGCTGGCTGCCATCTCTGACCCCACGCCATCGGCCGAGCTGGATCAGCTGCTGGCCTGGCTGCAACAAGATGCACGCGAATACAAGGTGGCGTTGCACGGCTGGCTGCTGCTGAACGACCGCATCACGCTACTGGCCACCCCGCACGACGCCACGAGCTTATCCAAATTAATTCAGGCACTGGGCCGACGCATGGCGACACGCATACGGCACGGCCGTGTGTTTACCGGCCGCTACCGCAGCGCCCTGATCGAGCCCGGCCGCTGGGTGCTGCCGACCTTGATCTGGCTGGAATCCCTACCGGTTCAAATGCGTTATGTAGACAAGGCCGAAAACTGGCCCTGGTCGTCGGCCGCGGGGCATACCGGGGCGCATATAGGCAACGACGCGCTGGTTACCGACCATATTGATTACTGGCAAGACGGCAACACGCCTTTTGCGCGCCAGGCGCAATACAGAAACCGCATAAGCCAGGGCATATCCGCCGCGCAAAGTCTGCGTGTTGAGCAGGCGCTGTTTGGTCAATGGGTATTGGGGGAAGCCGTATTTTTAGCCCGGCTTGCCACCCTTGCCTCGCGCCGCATTGCGCCCGCCCCTCGAGGCCGGCCGCGAAAAACCCTGTAGGTCGGATTAGCGCCAAAGGCGTGTAATCCGACAAACAATGCGCCAAAGAAACACCACACGCAAGATATGGTATCCCTGAAGGACACGAAAAGCGCGGGTGACAGTTCTTTTGAGGCGATGGGTGTCTAGGCGACCCCGTCCTACCGACGGTGTCGGATTACGCACCTACGGCACTTATATGATTACTTTAAGTCCTTTTTTTATTATTTTTTACTCACTTTCCTTTCCTAAAGGATCAAAGAGGTGGAAATTCAAAGGGTGGGAGGGACAGCTTGGTGTTATCTGCTGCATCGCTGTAGACAGACTGGATTAGACTTCCCGCCATTCCACTTCGCATAATTGGACGTCGATGAAAAATCTAGCGGCTTCCAGACAGGAAGACCACCGACTTGCGTACAAGTTCACGTCACACAAAGCACAGTCAAACATTCCGAGCGCGTGCCCTTTAACAACAGCGACGCACTGATGACCTTCGCGGGATTCTAGCGAACCCAACCACTTCAAGTTTAATGGGCGCTCAGAAGGCGATCTACAGCCATTTCAACAAATGCTTCCGCTAACGGGGAGCGGGGTGATGACCTTAGCCATAATGCCCCTATCGTTCGGCGCGGGCAGGGTTCTGGAAGAACCCATTTTTGGAGCGCTGGCGCTATTCGGCCAATGACGGGGGAATTCGGAAGTATTGCCACGCCCAAGCCTCTAGATACCAATTCAATAATCGGAGATATGCCATCTAGCTCAAAGCGTGCCCTTGGCTGGATATGCCGCGCAAGAAGATAATCGTCGACCATTTTTCCGGCGACGGTGCGGCGGTCGTATCGGATAAAAGGTTCTTCAGCAAGTGTTACTAGAGCGTCGTTGACGTCGACAGCCGGCGGGGCAAGCAGAATCAACTCCTCTTCACGCAATTTTCGCCATATGCACGTTTTAGCTAAGGAAAAATTGGGGTGGGCCAGTACCACGACGTCTAGATCCCCTGCTAAAAGCTGGCTGTATAAAACACGTGTCACAGCGGGCTCTATGAATATATCGATCTTGGGAAATCCTTTCACCCAGTCCGCCAGGACATCGGGCAGAATTTCCGTTACTACTGTTGGCGTAGCCCCTAGCCGTAATGGTCCTTGGGGTAAGTTGGTATTAGATGCCGCTGACTGCATGTTTTTTACTATGGCTACCGCAGTATGCGCATAGCCCAGGATGCGCGTTCCAGCGACTGTTGGCTTTACTGTTCTCCCGGAACGTCGTAATAACTGGCAACCCAGGCTTGCCTCAAGCGCTTTAAGACGCTGCGTTAGCGTCGTTGGCGCCATGTCCAGATTACGTGCTGCCTCAGCGATAGACCCGCTGCTTACAACGGCGATGAAGCATTCCAGGTAACGAAAATCCACAACCGCTCCTAATATCTTGAAAAACTTTCTCAAGAAGAAACACGTAATTGCCGTAGTGTGAACACATTAAAACATACTTGTTTCGTTTGCCTGTACTGGCAAGAATGGAACCAGTATTTTATGAACCAACTTCTAGGTTAGGTCAATGCAAAAAACAATCATCACTTGTGCAGTTACTGGAAATATCACACAGCCCGATCAACATCCCAATCTTCCTGTCACTCCACAGCAAATTGCAGAAGCTGCGCTGGAAGCAGAAAAGGCTGGGGCGGCAGCGGTACACATTCACGTACGAGATCCAGAGACGGGAAGGCCCTCAATGGAATTACGTTATTACCAGGAAGTGGTGGAGCGTATTCGTGCAGCAAGTCAAGCATTGATTATTAATTTGACAACCGGCCCAGGAGGGCGATTTGTACCCAGCGATGGGGATCCCAAAGTCGCCGCAGCCGGTACTAATCTGATGCACCCAGAACCACGGGTAGAGCATGTGCGGGTGTTACAGCCAGATATCTGCTCCCTTGATTTGAACACCATGTTTTCTGGGACATCAGTGGTAATCAATACCCCTTCCAGTGTTGAGCGCATGGCCAAAATCATCAATGATGCCGGCGTTAAGGCCGAGATTGAAATTTTTGACTCTGGGGACATACACTTGGCTAACGATCTCATCGCCAAAGGCATATTGAAAACTCCAGCCTTGTTCAGTTTTGTGCTTGGCGTGAAATATGGTTTCAATGCGTCGCCGCAAACGGTGGCATATGCCAAAAGCCTTATTCCAGCAGGATCAGCCTTTACCGCGTTTGGGATTGGACGGTCAGAATTTCCCATGGTGGCACAGTCTGTTTTGTATGGCGGTCACGTACGCGTGGGGTTCGAAGATAATTTGTACCTTTCCAAAGGCGTGCTTGCTCCAAGCAATGCGTCGCTTGTGGAAAAAGCAAAGCAGATCGTCGAGTTACTAGGCGGGCAGGTTGCCTGTGCGAAGGAGGCACGCGAAATTCTGGGGTTATGAATTCACAATTAAAAACTAAAATGAGGTAGACAAATGCTTATATCTAATTTGAAGAAATTGTTTCTTGGTGTGGCAGTGGCCATTACTGCGAACACATACGCGTATGGGGCTGACAAATACCCCTCTCAACCCATCAAAATTGTCGTCCCCGTACCAGCTGGTGGGACCAGTGACTTTTTTGCGCGGCTAATCGCCCATCGGCTTCAACAACAGCTCGATGTGTCCGTCATCGTGGAAAACCGGGCGGGTGCTGGCGGATCAATAGGCTCGGCTGCGGTGGCACGCGCAGAACCTGATGGCCATACCTTGCTTCTGGCATCCGGGGGAACCCATTCCATTAATCCAAACGTGTACAGTAAATTGCCCTACGATGCCATCAAGGATTTTACACCCATCATCCGATTGGCGATCGTGCCCAATATGCTTGTAGTTCCCAAAGACTTGCCAGTCGATTCTGTAAAGGGGTTACTGGATTACATAAAAAGCCAACCTAATCCGGTTTCCTTTGGCTCATCCGGCGTAGGGACGTCGATTCAATTAACAGGGGAACTGTTCAAACAGGTCACACAGACTGACATGACTCACGTTCCCTACAAAGGAAGCGCACCCGCCATGACAGACCTGATCGGCGGGTGGGGAGACAGAAAACTTGACAATATGCCCTCGGCCTTGCCACAAGTTCAAGGAGGCAAAATCAAGGCTCTGGCCGTGACATCCGCCAAACGTTCGCCTGCGGCGCCTGAAATTCCCACCATGGAAGAAGAAGGTTTTAAAGGATTCGAGGTAACAACCTGGTTCGGCATACTCGCCCCCGCTGGTACACCAGAAAGGGTCGTTGAAATGTTGAATAAAAACATTGCGAAGATTCTGCAAAACTCAACCATTCAAGAACAGTTCATCAAAGCAGGGGCCGAAGTTGCGGGAAATGATCCAAAAGCTTTCAAAACCTATATGGAAGAACAACTGGATAAATGGCACAAAATAGCAGAAGCCGCAAACGTGACGATCGATTAAGCGATATTCACAGTCATATTGGAGAAGCAAAGAATGCAAGAGCGTGTACTGATAACGGGAGGCGCGTCGGGAATCGGCGCCGCCATCGCGAAGCGTTGTGAACAGGATGGTTACGAGCCGGTTATTATTGACCGAACAGGCCTTGGGATTTTGGCGGATCTTTCTGACCCGGAAGCCACCGCAGAGGCTTTGAAGCAGGCATTACGCGGTGGCCCTATTACCCGGCTCGTCAATAACGTGGGAATTGTCTGTCCCGCTTCGATTGAAGAACAGACCATTGACGAGTTGCAGCTCGTCTGGTCCTTGAACGTCAGATGTGCGATGCAATGTGCCCAGGCTTTACTTCCTGGTATGAAGGAACAGAAATTCGGTCGGATTGTGAACATATCATCGCGCGCCACGCTGGGCAAAGAACTGCGTACGGCATATGCAGGCGCCAAGGCCGGCCTCGTTGCCATGGCGAAAGTCTGGGCGCTTGAACTTGGACCGCATGGCATCACTTGCAATGCCATTGGCCCGGGGCCAATCATGACCGAACTTTGGCGCAAAGCTAATCCACCGGGCTCCGAGCAAACCAAGGCGATCATCAATTCTGTTCCTGTCCGCCGTGTGGGAACACCTGATGATGTAGCAAATACCGCAGCGTTTTTATTAGATCGCCAAACAGGGTTCGTGACGGGACAAATGCTGTATGTTTGTGGAGGGCTTACTGTATCGTCTGCACAAACGTGACGTTGTTTGCTTAACAACAAGTACACATCAGCGTTGTCCGGCGAAGACAAATACTTCAGCCCCTAGAGCATCGGCCTAATGCCTCACTTGCGGCAATAGGCCGGTTTTGTATTGAAAATTGGAATCTAAAAATGTCACATGTAAGGCCGAGTCGATGATAGCCGGAATTTGGCACCCTTGACGCCACATATAACTTGGAGGGCTCTGCTGATCCACCCATCAATTGGATGGATCACCATGTTTGAGAAATTACTATTGTCCGCGACCGCCCTGCTGTACAAGCATTGCCGCAATCAAGGACTGGCCTCGTCTTACCGGCCGTGTCCTACCAACCGTACCTCGGCGGCTCCGTCGGATTACGCTCGCTTTGCGAGCTAATCTGGCCTACAACCGAACCTGTGAACCAAAAAACACGACGCCAATGCCGCCATCAAGCTTGTGGTCGCCATGGTTGGTTTTTTTGCCCGCGCGTTGCAAGCTTGCTGCTTTTTTGCTGGCCGAAAGCAACTTTTTTTGCTTGTCGCTGACCATTACCCGGCGTACCAGGGTTGCGATTTTCTTAAAGATCATTTTTTTCTCCTTTTATAATCAATGATTTAAGTGCGTCCCTAATTATTACATAAATCAGTTGACAAATCAATAAAAAGGGACGCACCCCATTTATTTTTCTTGTAAAATGGATTCGCCAGCAGTATCTTTTATACCTTGCACTGCACCAAAAGCTTCCAGCGCCCCGAGTCGACTATTCGGTAAGGCGCGAGCTAAAGCGGTGCCCATAGCCCAGCGAGTCCTTTTATGCCCAAGTCTTTAACCAGCACACCCACTCCTGCTGTCGTGATCGATGCCTCGCGCATCGGCCTGGCGCCTTTGGCCCAGGGCCTTTACCAACCCACTAACGAACATGACGCCTGTGGCGTGGGGTTTGTGGCGCATATCAAGGGACGTAAAAGCCATGCCATCATCCAGCAAGGGCTGAAGATTCTTGAAAACCTGGATCATCGCGGCGCGGTGGGCGCTGATGAACTAATGGGCGACGGCGCCGGCATACTTATCCAGATCCCCGACGCGTTGTATCGCCAAGACATGGCGGCCCAAGGCGTTGAGCTGCCGCCCCCCGATGAATACGGCGTAGCCATGGTGTTTCTACCCAAGGAAATGGCTTCCCGCCTGGCCTGTGCCCAGGAACTCGAGCGCGCCGTGCGCGACGAGGGCCAGGTGGTATTGGGCTGGCGCGATGTGCCGGTGGACCGCGATATGCCGATGTCGCCG
>LNAP01003935.1_pt1 | contig 14015 bp, 13 predicted proteins | sample 602601 | NCBI WGS metagenome assembly LNAP01 (sample SAMN02440304, study PRJNA202911) | soil metagenome | biome: Subtropical and temperate rainforests or woodlands; isolation source: soil samples (1 kg each in a 20% v/v slurry with milli Q water) were... ...
CTGGCCGAACGGGTGCTCGCGGAGCGCACCGCGGCCCTGGCCAAGAACGCCGAGGACGAGCGCATAGCCCCGGCCGCCGCGCCCGGCGCCCGCATTCTCCTGGTCGAGGACAATCCGATCAACGCCCTTCTGGCCCGCACCCTGCTCACACGCGAGGGATGCCGCGTCGATCAGGCCGGCGGGGGCGAAGAGGCGATCGCCGCGCTCACGGTCGGCGAATACGATCTCATCCTGATGGACATGCGCATGCCCGGCATGTCCGGGCTGGAGGCGGCCCAGCGGGTCCGCGCCCTGGGGGTTCGCACCCCCATGGTCGCCCTGACCGCCAACGCCTTCGAGGAGGATCGTCACGCCTGCCTCGCCGCCGGCATGGACGACTTCCTGGTCAAGCCCCTGACCCCCGACGCCCTGCGCGCGGCCCTTGGCCGCTGGACGGCTGGCGGCGGCTGGACGGATGGGACGGAGCGCGCCAAGTTCGCCTGACGCGGGGCGTCCGCTTCGGCGGAACATGCTCAGGGGAACGCCGAACAAATGACGATCGAAAGCCAGGCCGCCAAAAAGCCCGGCACGCTTCAGGCCCTCGCGGTCTATCTGGAACGACGCTCCCTGGTGATGCTTGCGCTGGGCTTCGCCTCGGGCCTGCCCAACCTGCTGATCTTCGACACCCTCTCGGCCTGGCTGCGGGATGCGGGCCTGTCGCTGGAGGTGATCGCCTTCTTCGGCCTGGCCACTCTCGCCTATTCGCTCAAGTTCCTCTGGGCGCCGCTGGTCGACCGCGCGACCGTGCCGCTGGCCACCAAATGGCTCGGCCATCGGCGCTCCTGGATGCTGCTCTGCCAGGGGCTGATCCTAGCGGGTCTCTGGCTGATCGCCGGAACCGATCCGGCCCGCACCCTTGGCCTCATGGCCCTGTTCGCCGTCCTGGTCGGCTTCGTCTCGGCCACCCAGGACATCGTCATCGACGCTTGGCGTATCGAGGCGGCGGTGACCGAGAAGCAAGGCGCCATGGCTGCGGCCTACCAGTGGGGCTACCGCATCGCCATGATCCTGGCCGGAGTCCTGCCCCTCGCCCTTTCGGAGTACACCGGCTGGAACACCGCCTACGGCATCATGGCGATGCTCATGCTGGTCGGCATGCTCGGCGTCCTGGGCGCCCCGCGCGAGGCCAAGCACGAGATCCGCAAGATCGACACCGGTGACATCCCTGCCGCCCCCGGCCGCGACGCCTTCGAGTGGGCGATCCGGCTTATCCTCTTCGTGTTCGGCGCCCTGGTCCTGGGCTCGGGCCTGGCCGGCAACGCCGCCATCCTCTCGGCGGGCCTGGCGAGGCTGGGGCTGCCCGACGCCGCTGGGGCGATTGAAGCGCTCTGGGACGCCAAGCGCTGGGGCGCCTTCGCCCAGCTCGGAGGCGTGGCGATCGGAGCGCTCGTCATCTTCCTCGCCGCCCGCCCCGCCCCGGGCCTCCAAACCCGTCCCGGCCGCTATCTGGGTGTCGCTCTCGGCGCGCCGCTGGCCAACTTCTTCGAGCGGTATGGCCGCGCCGCCGGGCTGATCCTGGCGCTGATCTGCGTCTACCGACTCTCCGACTTCGTGCTCAACATCATGAACCCGTTCTATCTCGACATGGGGTTCACCAAGTTGCAGATCGCCGAGGTCCGGAAGGTGCTGGGCGCCGTGATGTCGGTGCTGGGTGTCGGTCTCGGCGGCTTCTGCATCGCCCGCTTCGGCCTGATCCGCTCGATGGTGGCCGGCGCCTTCGCAGGTCCAGTCTCCAATCTGGTCTTCGCCTGGCTGGCGACGCAGGGCCCGCAAATCTGGGCGCTGAGCGTCGCCATCGGAATCGACAATGTGGCCTCGGGCTTCGCCGGCACCTGCCTGATCGCGTACATGTCGAGCCTGACCGGCCAGGGCTTCACCGCCACTCAGTACGCGCTCTTCTCGTCGCTCTACGCGCTCCTGGGCAAGCTGGTCGCTTCGCAGTCCGGTCGCATCGTCGAGGGAGCCGCAGCCGCGGCCGACGCCGGCGGCTTGTTCTCAGGCCTGAAGACCCTCTTTACCAACCTGCCGCCAGCGACCTTCGCCAGCGCCATGGAGAAGTCGGGAGTAAGCGCCGCGGCCCTGGGCGCAGGCTATGTGACCTTCTTCTTCTACTCGGCCATACTTGGTGTAGTGGGGGTCATCCTGGCCTTCGCCGTCGCCCGTCTCGATCCGCAACCCAAGGACGTTCCCTGACGCCCGAAGGGGGAACCTCCCTCCCACCAAGCGCTTGAATCTCCGGGCCGCATCGGAGCCCTGCAGAGATCGAGACCCATTATGATCCGTCCGGTCGGACTGTGCCTGGCCGGCTTTCTGGCGGCCTGTTCCCCGGAAAACGCCCCGGCCTCCTCAACCCCGCCAGCCGCCGACGACATCATCAGCGCCCCAGCGCTGCCGCCGGCCTCCGAAGCGCCTGTGGCCCAAGCAGTCCAGGCCGCGCGCCTCGACCAGATGGCCCTGGATCCCGAAGCCGCGCGCGGCGTCTTGATCCGCGCCCAGGTGTTGCTTGACCGCGCCCACTTCTCGCCAGGAGTGATCGACGGCGCGCCCAGCGAGGCCATGGGCCTGGCCCTCACCGCCTTCCAGCAGGCCCGCGGCCTGCCCGTGACCAGCGCCCTCGACCCGGCTACCTGGGACGCCCTCACCCGCAACGACGAACAGCCGGTGCTGGCCGACTATGTGATCACCGAGGCGGACGTGCAGGGTCCGTTCGTCAAATCCATTCCCAGGTCTACCGCCCAGATGGCGAAGCTGCGCGCCCTCTCCTATTCCGGCCCGCTGGAGGCCCTGGCCGAGAAGTTCCACATGGACGAGGCCCTGCTGCAGGCGCTTAACCCCGGCGTCGACGTCTCACGCCCGGGCCAGAGCATCGTCGTCGCCCGCGTGACCCAGACCCCACTGCCCGTGGAGGTGACACGCGTCGAGGTCGACAAGAGCCAGGGACAGGTTCGCGCTTTCGACGCCCAGGGCGGGATCGTCGCGGTCTATCCGGCGACCGTCGGCTCGGCCGACAACCCCGCCCCCACCGGCGACTGGGCGGTGCGGGCGGTCGCCGAGAACCCGACCTGGAACTACGACCCCGCACGCCTCAGCTTCGGCGAGGGCGGGACGAAGAAGGTCGTCGCCCCCGGTCCGAACAATCCCGTCGGCGTCGTCTGGATCGCCCTGACCAAGGACACTTACGGCATCCACGGCTCGCCCGAACCCAAGCTCATCGGCAAGACGGCCAGCCACGGCTGCGTGCGGTTGACCAACTGGGACGCCACCCAGCTCGGCCGTGCGGTCAGGGCGGGGACCATCGTCACCTTTGTTGGCGACGAGGCGGCAGGTTGACGCGAAAAGGCCCGCCGCGAAGGCGGGCCTTTTCCAGGACCGGCGATCTTCGCCCCGGCTCCTACCCCCTCAATTTCCGCAGCAGCACGTCCAGATCGCGGGCGATCATCGGATCTTCGCCCTTCAGGGCTTCGATCCGGCGCACCGCATGCAGCACCGTCGTGTGGTCGCGCCCACCGAACCGGCGGCCGATATCGGGCAGGGAACGGGTGGTGATCTGCTTGGCGAGCCACATGGCCACCTGGCGCGGACGCGCCACGACGCGGGCCCGGCGCTCGGAGATCAGGTCCGCCTGCTTGAGCTGGTAGTGTTCGGCCACGGCCTTCTGAATCTGATCGACCGTCACCCGGCGTTCGTTGCAGGCCAGGTTCGGCCGCAGGATGGCCTGCGCCTCGTCCAGGCTCAGGCGGGAAATCTCGCCGCCGACCCGCGCGACCAGCGTGTTCAGCGCCCCTTCCAGTTCACGGACGCTGTCGGTGAAGCGGTCGGCCAGGAACTGCAGCACGTCACTGCGGGCGGACGGCACGAACCTGCCCTGGGCGGCGAGGGTCGCCAGCTTCCGCTCCAGGATACCCAGGCGCAACGTGCGGTCGGCCGGCTCGATGCCGCAGACCAAGCCCGCCTGCAGGTGCGAGCGCAGACGGGGCTCCATCTCGGAAAGCTCCGAGGGCGAGCGGTCCGCCGTCATCACCACGCGGCGACCGTCTTCGACCAGCGCCAGCAGCGTGTGGAACAGCTCTTCCTGGGTCGAGGACTTGCCGGCGACGAACTGCACGTCGTCGATCAGCAACAGGTCGGCGTTGCGCAGCTCTTCCTTGAAGGCCGCGGTCTGGCGATCCTGCACCGCCTTCACGAAGGTCGAGGTGAAGCGCTCGGCGGTAATGTAGACGACCCGTTTGTCCGGAGCCGACTGCATGGCTTCCCAGCCCAGCGCGTTCAGCAGGTGGGTCTTCCCGAAGCCATAGGGGCCATGGAAGATCACCGGGTTGAAATGACCGTCGGACCAAGCCGCCACCCGGCGCGCCACGGCGAAGGCGAACTCGTTGGCCGGGCCCGACACGAAGGTGTCGAAGGAGAAACGGTCCTGCAGGCCCTGCTGGCGGCCCGCGCGCGCCGCCGCCGAAGGCGCGGCGCTGGCGACCGGAACCTCGACCTCGATGACCTCAGGCTTGAGCACCACCGGCGCGGCCGGCGCGGCCGCGGTCAGGGAATCGAACTCCATCCGCGACTTCAGGTCGAGGTTGCGGCCCATGGGGTCGTTCATCGCCCAGAGTTCGCCGATACGGCGCCAGGCATGGCGGCGGATCCAGTCGCGCGCGACCCCGGTCGCCGCGACCAGGCAAAGCTCGTTTCCGCGCTCTCGCAACGCCGCCTGGCCCAGCCAGGAGCCGAAGGTGGCCTCGCCCAGTTCACGCTTCAGCGCAGCGCAGGTCGTCGACCAGATGGCCGCCGCTTGCGTCTCGGAAACAGGACTAGCAATGCCCCCGGCAGCCATCATCACAACCTCTCTTTCGATCATCCGAAGCGCCCCCGCAGCGGATAACTTTGTTCAACAAACACAAAGCCTTATCCGGCGAGCGCACAGCCCCCGCCGCCGCCTTTTATCATCCGAGATCAGATGGAAGGACGTCTTGAGACTTGTCACCCTAGTCAGGGCGGTTAGGGGGTCAACGGTGATTCTTCGCCGTGCCGTTTGATATTTTCGTTGACTCAAACCCAGCCCTCACAGGGCAAGGGAAATTGGCAGATCGACGTTCAGTTAACGGAATACGTACGACGCTTCCGTGCACGGAGTTGGTTGCAAAACGAAACACCCGCGGGTCGTTCAACCCGCGGGTGCGTCAGAATCCGTATTTCGGTTTGGGATTGGCGGCCAAGCTCAGGCTTGGCCCATCAACCTCAGGCCGCGGCCATCTTCTTGAGCTGGGCGGCCAGACGCGAAACCTTGCGCGAACCGGTGTTCTTGTGAACCACGCCCTTGGTCACGGCGCGCATCAGCTCCGATTGGGCTTCCACGAAGGCGGCCTTGGCGACGGTGGCGTCACCCGAAGCGACCGCTTCTTCGAACTTGCGCAGGTAGGTGCGCACGCGCGAACGGCGGGCTTTGTTGACTTCGGTACGACGGGCGATCTTACGGACCGCCTTCTTGGCGCCAGGCGTGTTGGCCATGTGTCAGCTCTCAATACGGATCGCGCCCGGACGATGCCCGGGCGGGCAAATTGGAGGCGCGGATATACGCAAGTCGGCGGGCGGGGTCAATGCGCCTGATGGGTTTAAGTCGAAGAGTCTTCACCAGCCAGCGTGAACGAACGCCAGGCCGGATGGGCGCTCACCAGATCGGCCATCCGCTGATAGCCGCCCGCGCCTGGATGGGCTCCATCCCACGCGATAGCTTCGGCCCGCCACAGGCCATCGGCCATCAACGGCTGGAAGACGTCGATGAAGGGGACCTTCAGGCGGCTGGCCAGCATCTTGAGATTTTCGTTCAGGCCCTCAAGCCGGGCGCTGACCCCGGGGTCGGCCATGGGCGGCGGCCCGACCAGCAGCACCGGGCAAAGCACCGCCGCCGCGCTCAGCATCGCCTGCGCGTTTTTCAGGCTCTCGGCCTGACCGAGCCGCGGCGCGCCGCCCACCGGATGGCAGTCATTGGCCCCGAACGAAAAGACGATGCGCATCGGCTCATCATCGGCCATCCGCGGTAGGGCCTCGGCCCGCCAGCGGGTCGCGATGTCCGCAGAGGTCTCGCGCCGGACACCCATGTTGTAGAGCGTAATCGCACGCCGCCCGGCGACCGCCCGGCCGACCCAGCCCAGATGGTCAGGATCCCCTGCACCGGCGACCAGGGAGTCGCCGAAGGCTATCAGCCGCACCCCTCAGGAGCCCTTGAAGGCCGGCTTGCGCTTCTCGATGAAGGCGGCCATGCCCTCCTTCTGGTCGTCGAAGGCGAACAGCGAGTGGAACATCCGCCGCTCCATGGCCACGCCAGTGGCCAGGGTGGTCTCGTAGGCCGCCTCGACCAGTTCCTTGTTCATCATCACCGCCAGAGGGGACTGGCCGGCGATCTTCGCTGCCGCAGCCATGGCCTCGCCGATGAGCTGGTCGGCCGGAACCACCCGGGAGACGAGGCCCGCGCGCTCGGCCTCGGCCGCATCCATCATCCGCCCGGTAAGGATCATCTCCATCGCCTTGGACTTGCCGACGAAGCGGGTCAGGCGCTGGGTGCCGCCGATGCCCGGGGTCACGCCCAGATTGATCTCCGGCTGGCCGAATTTGGCCGTCTCGGCGGCGATAATGAAGTCACACAGCATGGCCAGCTCGCAGCCGCCCCCCAGGGCGTAACCGGCCACCGCCGCGATGATTGGCTTGCGGAACTGCTCGATTCGCCGGGCGCTGGCGCCGAAGAAGTCCTCGGCGAACATCTGGGCGTAGGTCTTGGTCGACATCTCCTTGATGTCGGCGCCGGCCGCGAAGGCCCGCTCCGACCCGGTGATGACCACACAGCGCACCGCCTCGTCGACCTCGGCCGCGTCCAGCGCGCCGGAGAGCTCGCCGAGGAGCTGGCTGTTCAGTGCGTTGAGAGCCTCGGGCCGATTGAGCCGGATCAGGCTGACACCATCGCGGGTTTCGACGATCAGGGTCTCGTAGCTCATCATGGCGCTCCTGGAGCGCGTTCCGCAAAGCTGGACTCCGGCTTTGCAGCCCGAACGCACTCAAGCTTTTGAATCTAAATTCCGATTCAACGATCGGACGATTCCGCCTGATCGCATCGGGCTCTACTGCATGCGTCTTGGCTTAAGGCCCCTCCACCGAATAGCCAAGGGCGCGAAGTTGGCCCGGCACCCCTTCGCGCCCGATCAGGTGCCCCACCCCGACCACGACCACCGTGCGCCCCGAACCATCCAGCCGCGCCCGCAGCGCCTTGACCCAGGCCGCGTTGCGTTCGGTGACCAGGCGCGCATAGAGCCCCGGCGCGGCCTCACGCAGCGGCTCGAGGGCGTCCTCCTCCAGAGCCCGGGTATCGCCGGCCATCCAGTGCGCCACCAGCTTGTCGTAGGAATTGGGATCGGCCTGCAGCTCGCTCAGGGACTCCTCCAGCGAGGCGACCTGCTCGGCCAGAGGCGCGGCGTCGAAGATGGTGATCTGCTGTTCCGGACTCTCGAAAGCCCGGCGCTTGGCCGAGGCGGGGGCCGAGGCCGAGACCTGCTTTTCCACGCCCGAGCTGGCGTCCGCGCCGGCCTTCAGGAACTGAGCCCCGGCCAGGACGATCTCCGCGAACCACGGTTCGAACCGGTCGATCATCGGCAGCGCGACCCCCAGGTCGGCGCTCACCACCTCAAGCCGCGCCCGGCCCTCCGGCGAGAGCAGGCCCGACAAGGTCTGGCCCTCGGGCAGCATGCCGCGCGTGGCCGCAAGCTCTCCCACCCGCGCCTCGGACGCCGCGTCGATAGGCAGCTCAAACCAGAGGTCGTCAGCCTTGGCGAGGGCGGCGTCCAGTTCGGCCGGCCGCCAGTCCAGGCCTGGTGGCAACACGTGCATCGAGCCGAACAGCACGATTTCGGAATCGGCGTCCCGGACCACCCACATCGGCGGGCGCGCCTGCGCCTCGGTCGCCGCGCAGCCGGCCAGCCACAGCCCCGCCAGGGCGCCGAGCGCTCGCTTGAACATCATGGAACTCACTTCTGGCAGACGGGACAAAAGAAGGTCGAGCGCCCGGCCTGGACCTGTCGTTCGATCACGCCCTCGCAGCCGGGATTGGGGCAGGGCTCGCCTTCGCGGTCATAGACGCGGAAGCTGTGCTGGAAATAGCCGAGCGCGCCGTCGGCCTGCGCATAGTCTTTCAGGCTGGAGCCGCCGGCCTCGATCGCCTCGGCCAGCACCTCGCGCACATTGGTGACCAGTGGCCCCAACTGCGCGGTCTTCAGGCCGCCCGCGGGCTTGAACGGCGAGATCTTCGAGCGGTGCAGCGCCTCGCAGACATAGATGTTGCCGAGCCCGGCCACGACCCGCTGATCCAGCAGCAGCGTCTTGGGCCCCTGCTTGCGTCCGGCGAAGGCTTCGGCCAGCCGCCCAGCGTCGAACGCCTCGGACAGCGGCTCGGGGCCAAGGGCGGCGAACCAGGGATGCCGCGCTAGCGCCGTCGTTTCGATCAGGTCCATGTAGCCGAACCGTCGCGGGTCATAATAGGTCACCCGCCCGCCGGCCTCGGTCTCGAACACCACGTGCGCGTGCTTGGGATCAGGGTCGGGAGCATAATGGAACTCGCCAGGCCGCTCCGCCCCCTCCGGCCGGGCGATCTCGAACCGGCCGCTCATGCCCAGGTGCATGACCAGGGTGTCGCCGCGGTCGAGCTGGGCCATCAGGTATTTGGCCCGCCGCTCCAGCTTCTCGATCCGCGCCCCGGTCAGCCGCTGGACGAAGCCGTCGGGAAAAGGAAAGCGCAGATCGGGTCGCCGCGCCTCGACGCGGGAAAGGCGCGCGCCCTCCAGGACAGGCTGCAGGCCGCGCCGGACCGTTTCGACCTCGGGAAGCTCAGGCATGGGGTTGAAGTGGCATGTCGAGGCCTGATCGGCAACCGGGCCGCTGGCGCGACCGTCCCTTGCGAGCTAAGACCGCACCCCATGACCGGACCTTCCGCCACCTTCGGCTTTCGTGACGTCGACCCTTCCGAAAAGCCCCGCCTCGTGCGCGGCGTCTTCGACCGGGTCGCCAGTCGCTACGACCTGATGAACGACCTGATGAGCGGTGGCGTCCACCGACTCTGGAAGGATGCGGTCGCCGCGCGGCTCAATCCTCAGCCCGGTGAGACCATCATCGACTGCGCCGGCGGCACGGGCGACATGGCCCGCCGCTTCGCCAAGATGGCCCGCCGCGTACAGGAGCGCCGCGGAGGCGAGGACGCCCAGGTCATGATCATCGACTACAACGCCGAAATGATCGCAGCCGGCCGCGCCAAGGGCGGTGAGCCGGAGATCACCTGGAGCGTCGGCGACGCCCAGCGCCTGCCGCTTCCGGACGCCTGCGCCGACGCCTATGTCATCTCCTTCGGCATCCGCAACGTCACCGACATCTCGGCGGCGCTACGCGAGGCCCGCCGCGTACTGAGGCCCGGAGGCCGCTTCCTCTGCCTGGAGTTCTCGCACCCGGCCACCGAGGCGCTGCGCAAGGCCTATGACGCCTATTCCTTCAGGGTCATCCCGCAGATCGGCGAATGGGTCGTGAAGGACCGCGACAGCTACCAGTACCTGGTGGAGAGCATCCGACGCTTCCCCGATCAGCGCACCTTCGTCGACATGATCGTCAAGGCCGGTTTCGGCCGCGCCGGCTACACCAACTTCACCGGCGGCGTCGCGGCCCTGCACCACGGCTGGGCGGTCTGATCGATGAGCAGTCTGGCGGCGTTCGGACGGCTGGCGGCCGCGGCCTGGTCGCTGGCGCGCAACGACGCCCTGCTTCCGCGCGAGCTGGACGACCTCTATCCGCCCAGCGTCAAGGCGCTCTCCCAATCCCTGCGCGCCTTCGCCGGCCCCGAGTCCCGTTCGGGACGCCCGGGCGAGCGCCTAGCGCGCTCCTTTGAGAAACTCGGCCCGGTCGCCATCAAGCTCGGCCAGCTCCTTTCCACCCGCGCCGATATCTTCGGCGCGCCCTTTGCCGAGGACCTCTCGCGGCTGAAGGACAAGCTGCCCCCGTTCCCGACCGAGGAGGCCCGCCGCGAGGTGGAGTTGGCCCTAGGCCGCCCGATCGCGGACGTCTTCTCCAGCTTCGGCGAGCCGGTCGCCGCCGCGTCCCTGGCCCAGGCGCACGAGGCGGTCCTGCTCGACGGGCGCAAGGTGGCGGTGAAGGTTCTACGCCCCGGCGTCGAACACCGGGTCGCCCAGGACGCCGAGGCTCTGACCCTTGCCGCTCGGCTGGTGGAGCGCTGGTCCGTTCCCGCCCGCCGCCTGGAGCCCCGCGCCCTGGCCGCCACCGTCGTCCGCGCCACCGAGCTCGAGCTCGACCTGCGCCTCGAAGCGGCCGGCGGCGACGAGCTCGCCGAGATCATGGCCAAGGATGGCTATATGGCCGCCCCCAAGGTCATCTGGGACGGCGTCGGCAAGAAGGTCCTCACCCAGGAATGGGCCAAGGGCGCGCCGCTTTCCGATCCAGCCACCCTCGACCTGCCGGGCCTCGACCGTAAGGCGCTGGCCGACAAGCTGATCCGCGCATTCCTCGCCCAGGCCCTGGACCACGGCGTCTTCCACGCCGACCTTCACGAGGGCAACCTCTTCGTCGCCGCCCCTGCGGAGATCACCGCCGTCGACTTCGGCATCGTCGGGCGCCTGACCCGCGCCGAGCGCCGCTACCTGGCCGAGATCCTCTGGGGCTTCCTCGAACGCGACTACGAGAAGATCGCCCAGACCCACTTCGAGGCCGGCTATGTCCCGCGCACCCACTCGGTCTCGGCCTTCGCCCAGGCCCTGCGCGCGGTGGGCGAGCCGCTGTTCGGCCGCACCGCCAAGGACGTCTCCATGGGCCGGGTCCTGACCCAGCTCTTCGAGATCACCGCCCTCTTCGACATGCGCCTGCAGCCCCAGCTCGTCCTGCTGCAGAAGACCATGATGACGGTGGAAGGCGTCGCCCGCCGCCTGGATCCCGACCACGACATCTGGAAAGCCGCCGATCCGGTCGTTCGGCGCTGGATGTTGCGCGAGCTCGGCCCCGCCGCCCGCGCCAGGCGCTTCGCCGAAGAGGGCCTGGACGCTCTGCGCGCCATCGCCCGTTTGATCGAGAACCCGCCCCAGCCTACCGCTGTGGCCGTCACGCACGAGCCGGAACCGGCCAGGCTCACTTGGTTCGCCATAGGCGCCGCCGTCGCCGGCGCGGCCTTCTTCCTGGCCGCCTGGCTATTCTGACCCTTGCACCGCTGACGGGCATGCATCTGCACGCCGCAGGCCGTTCATTTGGAGTAAGGCCCCCGGCGCCCTATATTGTCGCTCTTCCTGACAGCGAGTTGCGACCTTGGGCGTCACCCTTGATCTTTCGCGTGGGCCGGCGACCCCGGTCGTGGCGGCCAAACCGAACCTCTCGGGCCTGACCCGCAAGGCCCTGGCCCAGGCCCTGGTCGACGCGGAAGTCGTGCGTCCGGACAAGGCGAAGATGCGCGCCTCCCAGCTCTGGCGCTGGATGCACCATTACGGCGTCACCGACTTCGCCGCCATGACCGACGTGGCCAAGGAAACCCGCGCGGCGCTCGCCGAGGCCTTCACCCTCGCCCGCCCGGAGGTGGTCGAGCGCCAGGTCTCCAAGGACGGCACCCGCAAGTGGCTGATCCGCATGGCGCCGGGCATTGAGGTCGAAACCGTCTACATCCCCGACGTCGGCCGATCGGGCGCGCTCTGCGTCTCCAGCCAGGTCGGCTGCACGCTCAACTGCACCTTCTGCCACACCGGCACCCAGGCCCTGGTCCGCAACCTGAGCGCCGCCGAGATAGTCGCCCAGGTGCAGGTCGCCCGCGACGACTTGGCCGAATGGCCCTCGCCCAAGGAGGATCGCCGGCTCTCCAACATCGTCTTCATGGGTATGGGCGAGCCACTCTACAATCTCGACAACGTCGCCGACGCCATCGACATCATCGCCGACGGCGAGGGCATCGCCATTTCCCGCCGCCGCATCACGGTCTCGACCTCCGGCGTCGTGCCCGAGCTGACGGCCCTGGGAGAGCGCACTCAGGCCATGCTGGCCATCTCCCTGCACGCCACCAACGACGACCTGCGCGACGTTCTGGTGCCGCTGAACAAGAAGTACGACGTAGCCACGCTGATGGAAGGCATCCGGAATTATCCGGGCCTTTCCAACACCCGCCGCGTCACCTTCGAATACGTGATGCTCAAGGACGTCAACGACAGCCCGGCCGAGGCCAAGGCCCTGGTCAAGCTGCTCAAGGGCATCCCGGCCAAGATCAACCTGATCCCGTTCAACCCCTGGCCAGGCACGAACTACGGCTGCTCCGACTGGGCGGCGATCGAGAGCTTCGCGGCCATCCTGAACCGCGCCGGCTACGCCTCGCCGATCCGCACGCCGCGGGGCCGCGATATCCTCGCCGCCTGCGGCCAGCTCAAGTCCGAAAGCGAGAAGCTTCGCGCCAGCGCCCGTCGCAAACTTGCGTCAGATGCGCCGGAGGCCATTGCCTAGGTTTCGCCGGTCCGTGCTAACCATTCGGCCTTAAATCTTACAGTCACGCCGACGGGGTTCCATGCCGCCGCAACTGCAGTCCCCGGAGATCCAGGCCTTCGCCAACGGCTTTCCGATCGCCCTCATGCATATCGGCGTGACGGTGGCGATCCTGTTCCTGGGCGTCTTCATCTACATCCTGCTGACGCCTCACCGCGAGATCACCCTGATCCGAGAGGGCAATTCCGCCGCCGCCTTGTCGCTGGGCGGGGTGATGGTCGGGCTCGCCATCCCGCTCGCCGCCTCTCTCGCCGGATCGACCTCGGCCCTTGAGATCGGCATGTGGGGTGCGGCCTGCGTCGCCCTCCAGCTCCTGGTCTTCCGTCTGATGGACATGCTGCTGCACGGCCTGCCCCAGCGCATCCAGGAGGGCGAGGTCGCGGCTGCGGCCCTGCTGGTCGGCGCCAAGCTCGCCACGGCGCTGATCATCGCCGCAGCCATGGCCGGATGAGGCCATGCACTTTCCAAGGCTTCCTGACTGGCTGGTCTATGCGGCGGTGGTGCTGGCCCTGCTGATCGCCGCCATCGGCCGTCAGGAGCGGGCGGACGCCCCACCGGCGCCCCCGCCTGTGGCCGGCGACGGCCAGCCGCTCGGCCCCGCCTCCCCCTTCGACCCGCAAGTCGTGGTGGATGTGCCGGGCCAGGCCGAGCCCGGCGTCGGCACCGCCTTTTCCATCTCCGAGACTGGCGTCTGGATCACCGCGCGCCACGTGGTGGACGGCTGCACCCAGACCGCCATCCTCGTCGGCGACGGCCGCGGGGTGGAGGCCCATGTGCGGATCGACCCGCGCGGGGAAGCGGCCATTCTCACCACCGAAGGCGGCGCGCCGCCTCTGCCGCTCGGTCTCAACCTGCCCCTGCATCGAGGCGATCGGGCCTTCCATCCGGGCTTTCCCCAGGGCGAACCGGGCGAAGCGACCTCGCGCCTGCTGGGTCGCGAAAATCTTGAGGTGCGCGGGCGCGGCGCCCGCACCGAGCCGGTCCTGGTCTGGGCCGAGACCGGCCGCACCGATGGGCTGGAAGGCACCCTCGCTGGGCTCTCCGGGTCGCCGGTCCTCGACGGCTCCGGTCGGGTGGTTGGCGTGACCGTGGCCGAGTCCCCGCGGCGCGGCCGAATCTACACCACCTCACCCGAGACGGTGGTCGCGGCCCTCCCCGCCCCCCGCCAACATCCGGACAAGTTCGCCCTCGGCGAGCCGATCACCACCGACAATTACGGCCGGGTCGCCGACACCCTTCGGCGCGACCTGCGCGTCGCCCAGGTCATCTGCCTGCGGACATCCTGACGCCTGGCGTCGCCCAACTCCTACCGCCGCTTCAGCCCGCCCAGGAGGCCGCGCATCAGCTCGCGGGCGATCGTGGTTCCGGCCGTACGCAACAGCGACTTGGTGAAGGCCTCGCCCATGGACTGGCGGTTGGAGGCGCGCGGGCGAGGAGCC
>LNAP01003936.1_pt1 | contig 14013 bp, 9 predicted proteins | sample 602601 | NCBI WGS metagenome assembly LNAP01 (sample SAMN02440304, study PRJNA202911) | soil metagenome | biome: Subtropical and temperate rainforests or woodlands; isolation source: soil samples (1 kg each in a 20% v/v slurry with milli Q water) were... ...
CATGAACCACGACGTCATCATCACCTGCGCACTCACCGGTGCTGGCGACACGACCAGCAAGAGCCCACACGTGCCGGTCACCCCGAAACAAATCGCCGCTGCCGCCGTGGAAGCCGCCAAGGCCGGTGCCACGGTCGTTCACTGCCACGTGCGCAACCCCGAAACCGGCAAATTCAGCCGTGACGTGGCCTTGTACCGCGAAGTGATGGAGCGCATCCGCGAGGCGGACGTCGACATCATCGTCAACCTCACCGCCGGCATGGGCGGCGACCTGGAAATCGGCGCGGGCGAGAACCCGATGGAGTTCGGTCCGAACACCGACCTGGTGGGCCCGTTGACCCGTCTGGCCCACGTTGAAGCACTGTTGCCGGAAATCTGCACCCTCGACTGCGGCACCCTGAACTTCGGCGACGGTGACACCATTTACGTGTCCACCCCGGCGCAACTGCGCGCAGGCGCCAAACGCATTCAAGAGCTGGGCGTGAAGGCCGAGCTGGAAATTTTCGACACCGGTCACCTGTGGTTCGCCAAGCAGTTGATCAAGGAAGGCCTGCTCGACGATCCGCTGTTCCAGCTGTGCCTGGGCATTCCGTGGGGCGCGCCGGCCGACACCACCACTATGAAAGCCATGGTCGACAACCTGCCCGCGAACGCGGTGTGGGCCGGCTTCGGCATCGGTCGCATGCAAATGCCGATGGCGGCGCAAGCGGTGCTGCTCGGCGGCAACGTGCGGGTTGGTCTGGAAGACAACATCTGGCTGGACAAGGGTGTGCTGGCGACCAACGGCCAGCTGGTCGAACGCGCCTCGGAAATCCTCAGCCGCCTCGGTGCCCGCGTCCTGACTCCGGCGGAAGGACGGGCAAAAATGGGCCTGACCAAGCGCGGCTAATCCTCCACGCACATAACCTGTAGGAGCGAGGCTTGCCCGCGAAGGCGGCATTCCTGCCGGAAGAGATCCGTCGGATGTACCGGCCTCTTCGCGGGCAAGCCTCTCTCCTACAGAGATCACCGAATTCTTTTAGGACGACGCCATGAGCTTTATCACCGAAATCAAAACCTTCGCAGCCCTGGGCAGCGGTGTCATCGGCAGCGGTTGGGTATCCCGCGCCCTCGCCCACGGCCTCGACGTTGTCGCCTGGGACCCGGCGCCTGGCGCCGAAGCCGCGTTGCGCAAACGCGTCGCCAATGCCTGGGGTGCGCTGGAGAAACAAGGCTTGGCACCGGGTGCTTCACAGGATCGGCTGCGCTTTGTCGCAACCATTGAGGAATGCGTTCGCGACGCCGACTTCATTCAGGAAAGCGCCCCTGAGCGCCTCGATCTGAAACTGGAACTGCACAGTAAAATCAGCGCGGCGGCCAAGCCCAATGCCTTGATCGGTTCCAGTACTTCCGGCCTGTTGCCGAGCGAGTTCTACGAGAGTTCGACGCACCCGGAACGCTGCGTGGTCGGGCACCCCTTCAACCCGGTTTACCTGCTGCCGCTGGTGGAAGTGGTCGGCGGCAAAAACACCGCACCGGAAGCCGTTCAAGCGGCGATGAAAGTCTACGAATCCCTGGGCATGCGTCCGCTGCACGTGCGCAAGGAAGTGCCCGGGTTCATCGCCGACCGTTTGCTCGAAGCGCTGTGGCGGGAGGCGCTGCACCTGGTCAACGACGGTGTGGCGACCACCGGAGAAATCGATGATGCGATTCGCTTTGGCGCGGGTCTGCGCTGGTCATTCATGGGCACGTTCTTGACGTACACCCTGGCGGGTGGCGATGCGGGTATGAGGCACTTCATGGCGCAATTTGGGCCGGCGTTGCAGTTACCATGGACGTATCTGCCGGCACCGGAGCTGACCGACAAGTTGATTGATGATGTGGTGGATGGCACCAGCGATCAGTTGGGCACGCACAGCATTTCCGCGCTGGAGCGCTATCGTGATGATTGCTTGCTGGCGGTGCTGGAAGCGGTGAAGACCACCAAAGAGAAGCATGGGATGGCGTTCGCTGACTAAACACCCCACCCCCTGTAGGAGCGAGGCTTGCCCGCGAAGGCAATTTCCCTGCCGCAAGAGATCCGTCGAATGTACCGGCCTCTTCGCGGGCAAGCCTCGCTCCTACAGGCCTCAACCATTTCGGATGTGACGACATGCCCGCACTCACCACCTACCAAACCAAAATCATCCCCGAATGGGTCGACTACAACGGCCACCTGCGCGATGCCTTCTACCTGCTTATTTTCAGCTACGCCACCGACGCCCTGATGGATCGCCTGGGCATGGACAGCAACAACCGCGAAGCCAGCGGCAATTCGCTGTTCACCCTCGAACTGCACCTCAATTACCTGCATGAAGTGAAGCTCGACGCTGACGTCGAAGTGCGTACCCAAATCATCGGCCACGACAGCAAACGCCTGCACCTCTATCACAGCCTGCATCTGGTCGGCGACGACAAGGAACTGGCGGGCAACGAACAAATGCTGCTGCACGTGGACCTCGCCGGACCTCGCTCCGCACCGTTCAGCGAAGACACCTTGAGCAAGCTGCAAGCCATCGTCGCCGAGCAAACCGACCTGCCAACCCCCGCCTACATTGGCCGAGTGATCGCATTACCCCCTAAAAAATAACAAGGAGATCGCCATTGAACACCGCCGCTTTTGCCGACTTCCGTACCTACCCGTTGATCAGCGCGTTGTCCGCCGTGCAAACCCTGGCGGATCGAATTCAAGTGCAGTGGGCTGACGGCCGGGTCAGCCCCTTTCATCATCAATGGCTTCGAGATAACTGCCCGTGCCCGCAGTGCGTCTACACCGTGACCCGCGAGCAAGTGCTGGAAATCGTCGACGTCGCAGAGGACCTGGTGCCGACAGCGGCAAACGTCGACGCCGAAGGTTGCCTCAGCGTCGAATGGCAGGACGGCCACCTAAGCCGCTTCGACCCGGGCTGGCTGCGGGCTCACGCCTATGACGACGAGTCCCGCGCCGAACGCCGTGTCGGCAAACCAAAATCCAGGCTGTGGAAAAGCGACTTGCAGCTGCCGGCGTTCGAATACCAGGCGCTGATGAACGATAACGACGCCTTGCTGCAATGGCTGCTGGCGGTGCGCGATATCGGCCTGACTCAAGTGCGCGGCGTACCCACCGAACCCGGCTCACTTAAACTGATCGCCCAGCGGATTTCCTTCATCCGCGAGAGCAATTTCGGCGTGCTGTTCAACGTGCAATCCAAGGCCGATGCCGATAGCAACGCCTACACCGCCTTCAACCTGCCGCTGCATAGCGATTTGCCGACTCGAGAGTTGCAACCGGGGCTGCAATTTCTGCATTGCCTGGTGAATGACGCGGACGGTGGCGAGAGTATTTTTGTCGACGGCTTTGCCATAGCCCAAGCGTTGCGCGAGGAAGATCCCGAGTCGTTTAAAAGCCTCTGCGAAATCCCGGTGGAGTTCCGCAACAAAGATCGCCACAGCGACTACCGCCGTCTCGCGCCGATCATCGCGCTGGATGCCTTTGGGCAGGTGTCGGAAATCCGCATGGCGAACTTTCTACGCGGACCGTTTGATGCCTCGATCGAGGACATGCCCAAGCTGTACCGCGCTTATCGGCGGTTTATTGCGATGACCCGCGAAGCGCGATTCCGGGTGATGACGCGGCTCAATCCCGGTGAGCTGTGGTGCTTCGACAACCGCCGCACCCTTCATGCCCGCAATGCGTTTGATCCCGCCAGTGGCGCCCGTCATTTTCAAGGGTGCTATGTTGATCGGGATGAATTGTTGTCGCGGATCCTTGTGTTGCAACGCTAGACCGCGTCATCGTTCTTCGCGGGCAAGCCTCGCTCCTACAGGGGATCGCATATCCCCGTGGGAGTGAGCCTGCTCGCGATGTCGTCAGCCCGGACACCCCATCCCGCCCTGATTCACAGGCAAAAAAAACCCCGATCAAGCCGTGACAGGATCGGAGCTGAGGAGGGTACTGTTGAGGAGCCTTCGCGCGAGGGTGACCAAACCTTCGTGTTGCCAGCTGAATCCAGTGTGCCCACTCTCCCCTTTCGCAAGTTAGCCGAAAACGACCTGTTCATAGGTATCGCGGCCATTGCGACAAAACGTCCTTGCCGCCACCTCTTGCCCCGATGAGAATCGAATCACGACACCGTTCCCTGAAGAAGGATTGCGTCATGATGTACGCCGATTTGATTGACCAGGAAGACCTGTTGGGCCAGCTCAAGGCGTTAGGATTTGCAGTGCCCCCTGGCGCTAACGCCGAGCAGGCCTGCGAGTGCGCGGTACGGGGTTTGAACAACGAACGGGCAACGGATCTGCGAACTATGGTCAAGCAGATGTACACCAGCAGTGCGACCATCCTGCCGGCCGTGCGCCAGGCGATCGACAAGCAATTGCTGCCGGCGCTGGCGGAGTATCAACAAAGCCGTAGCGCCTGAGTAGCGCCTCACCATGATCGTTCCCACGCTCCGCGTGGGAACGCAGCCCGGGACGCTCCGCGTCCCTGCCGAAGCGGACGCAGAGCGTCCATTGAGGCATTCCCACGCAGCGCATGGGAACGATCAGAGCATTAGAGCCTTACGCTGGCAAACGTCGACTCATTACGCGCCTGACTCAGCGCCGACAACGGCCCGGACAGCGGCGACAGCACCAGTGCTTGCGGCAACGGCATCATCGCCACCTGTTGCGTGGTATTGGAACCTACGCGTTCGTCACGCGGCGGAATGCCGAAGTATTCGCGGTAGCACTTGGAGAAGTGCGGCGTGGACACGAAGCCGCAGACCGACGCCACTTCGATGATCGACATCGGCGTTTGCTTGAGCAGCTGCCGGGCACGGATCAGGCGCAGTTTGAGGTAGTAACGCGACGGCGAGCAGTGCAGGTATTTCTGGAACAGGCGCTCCAGCTGACGACGGGAAACAGCGACATACACCGCCAGTTCGTCGAGGTCGATCGGCTCTTCCAGGTTGGCTTCCATCAGCGCGACGATTTCCTGCAACTTCGGCTGGTTGGTGCCGAGCATGTGCTTGAGCGGCACGCGCTGGTGATCCTGCTCGTTGCGGATGCGTTCGTAGACGAACATTTCCGAGATCGCCGCCGACAGTTCACGGCCGTGATCGCGGCTGATCAGGTGCAGCATCATGTCCAGCGGCGCGGTGCCGCCGGAGCTGGTGAAGCGGTTGCGGTCGAGGGTGAACAAGCGAGTGCTCATGGCCACCCGCGGGAAAGCTTCCTGCATCGAGGCCAGGCATTCCCAGTGCACGCTGCAATCGAAACCGTCGAGCAGGCCGGCGCAGGCCAGGGCCCAACTGCCGGTGCAGACCGCGCCGAGACGGCGGGACTGGCGCGCCTGGCTTTGCAGCCAGGACACATGCTCGCGGGTCACGGTGCGCTGGATGCCGATGCCGCCGCAGACGATCACAGTGTCCAGGGCGGGGGCTTTGTGCATGGAGGCGTCGGGGGTGATCTGCAGGCCATCACTGGCCCAGACCTGGCCGCCGTCGACGCTGAGGGTGGTCCAGCGATACAGCTCGCGACCGGACAACTGGTTGGCCATGCGCAGCGGCTCGACCGCGGAGGCCAGGGAAATCAGCGTGAAATTGTCCAGCAGCAAAAAGCCGATGGATTGAGGCGCACGGTTCTGGGGTTGAGCCCCGGAGTTGAACGTCGTCATCGCGGTATCTCCTCACACAAAGCAGGTGATGGCCTCAGGCGGAGGCTCTTGTTATTGCCATCATTCTCACGTGGGAGACGGGCTTTGTGATGACAGAGCAATTGCCATGCCTAAAATTGAATGGCCATTCAATAACTCCTGAAAACGACGTCGCGATGCGTCTATATAAGCCGTGCGCAATGTGCGGGTTATCAGTGCCGAATCGGCCGTGGAGGGCCCTGGGCCGGTGGCTGTGAGCAAATCGGTAGCACTTGTGGGAACGGCGAGAAACGTCCCGGGAAAAGAGTGTCACCGCAAGCACAGGCGGGCGCTCAGCCGAGGTGAGTGAAAAACCTGACCGATGAGCCCTTGGACTTACCTGTTTGCGACGCTCCAAAAGGTGGCGAGGGCGTCGCGGGGTGTTCAATTTATGAGCAGAACATTGCCATTGAGGTGGGTGAATTCTGCTTGTGGATGGTGGTGAAATACCGGGCGTCATCGCGAGCAAGCTCGCTCCTACAGGAGAACGCGGCACCTTGTAGGAGCGAGCTTGCTCGCGATGGACCGCGCAGCGGCCCCACTGTTTAAGGCCTCAACACTCCACAGCGCTGACCGCCAACCCGCCGCGCGATGTCTCCTTGTATTTGTCATGCATATCGGCGCCGGTATCGCGCATGGTGCGGATCACCCGGTCCAGGGAAATGAAGTGCTGGCCGTCGCCGCGCAGGGCCATTTGCGCGGCATTGATGGCCTTCACCGCGGCAATCGCGTTGCGCTCGATGCACGGCACCTGCACCAGGCCGCCGACCGGGTCGCAGGTCAGGCCGAGGTTATGCTCCAGGCCGATTTCCGCGGCGTTGCACAGCTGCTCCGGCGACGCCCCGAGAATCTCCGCCAGACCGGCGGCAGCCATGGCGCAGGCAGAACCCACCTCGCCCTGGCAACCGACTTCGGCACCGGAGATCGAGGCGTTCTTCTTGCAAAGGATGCCCACCGCCGCCGCGCCGAGGAAAAAGTCCACCACGTTGGCGTCGGTGACATCCTCGCTGAAGCGCATGAAGTAATGCAGCACCGCCGGAATGATCCCCGCCGCGCCGTTGGTCGGCGCCGTCACCATGCGCCCGCCAGCGGCGTTCTCTTCATTGACCGCCAGGGCATACAGGTTGACCCACTCCATGGCGCTCAGGGTCGAGCCGATCACATTGGGTTTGTTCAATTCCTGCAGGCTGCGGTGCAGCTTGGCCGCGCGGCGCCGCACATTGAGCCCGCCGGGCAGGATGCCTTCATGCTTGAGGCCCTGCTCGACGCAATCCTGCATGGCCTGCCAGAGCTTCATCAGGCCCGCGCGGATTTCCTCCTCCGAACGCCAGACCTTCTCGTTGGCCATCATCAGTTCGGCCACCCGCAGGTTGTGCTTCTGGCACAGGCTCAGCAGCTCCACGGCGCTGGAGAAGTCGTAAGGCAATTCGGTGCGATCCAGGTCCACCACGCCGCTGCTGGCCTGGGCCTCGTCGACGACAAAACCACCGCCCACGGAATAATAGGTATCGCGGTGCAGCTCCCCGGACTCGCCTTCGGCCACCAGGGTCATGGCGTTGGGGTGGAACGGCAGGTTCTCGTCGAGCAGCAGCATGTCGCGCGCCCAGACGAAGGGGATCGGCAGGCGGTTGTCGAGCAGCAGGGTATTGGTTTCGCGCAGGGTCTCGATGCGACCGCCGATCTGCGACGGATCGATCGCATCCGGCCATTCGCCCATCAGCCCCATGATTACCGCGTTGTCGCTGCCGTGCCCGATGCCGGTGGCCGACAGCGAACCGTAGAGCCTTACCTCGATGCGGCGCACCTGCTCCAGCAGGTCTTTTTCCCGCAGCGCCTGGACGAACAGCACCGCGGCGCGCATGGGCCCGACGGTGTGGGAACTGGAGGGGCCGATGCCGATTTTGAACAGGTCGAAAACACTGATAGCCATTACTGCGAAACTCCTCGATGAGCACACGCCGGGCGCCCAAACGCCCGGTGGCGAAGCTGCTACGCTCAAGCAGTAATCCGCCGAGATACGCGCATCATCAGGCTTTTGCAGTGTCGTTCGACGTCTCACACCGACTCACTCATGCCCACCAACGCCGTGGCCCGCCGACCTCCGGTTCTGGCCGTTTTTTTGCGGTTCAGATGGGCAAAAAGTGCTGAAAAAAGCTGTAAGCGACCTTACCGACACTGGATGCGACCCTCCCTGTACTGGATACGACGCACCCTGTAGGCGTCAGATTTTCACTGGTACATGATCAGTCTCGACTCGATTGCAAGGCACTGTGGTAGAGCTGTCCCACTCGCCCCAACCGCAACACTTATAAGTGCGGTCAGACACACCGCCAGAAAACACCCAGGAGTCCATCCCATGAAAGGTTCCCCGTCGTTGTTGTTGGCCGCCATGCTGAGTCTGCCGCTTCTGGCGCACGCCGCAGAACCGGCGCAATGCAGCACCGTAAACTTCTCCGATGTCGGCTGGACCGACATCACCGTCACCACCGCGACCACCAGCGTGGTTCTCGAGGCACTTGGCTACAAGACCAAGACCACGATGATTTCCGTGCCGGTGACCTACAAGTCCCTGGCCGACGGCAAGAACATGGACGTGTTCCTCGGCAACTGGATGCCGACCATGGAAAACGACATCAAGCCCTATCGCGATGCCGGCACTGTGGAAACCATCCGCGCCAACCTGGAGAACGCCAAGTACACCCTGGCGGTCCCGGAAGAGCTGTACAACAAGGGCCTGAAGGATTTCGCCGACATCGCCAAGTTCAAGAAAGAACTGGACGGCAAGATCTACGGTATCGAGCCGGGTAACGACGGCAACCGCATGATCCAGAGCATGATCGACAAGAACGCCTTCGGCCTGAAAGACGCCGGCTTCAAGGTGGTCGAGTCCAGCGAGGCGGGCATGCTGTCCCAGGTCGAGCGCGCGCAACGGCGCAGCACCGCGGTGGTGTTCCTGGGCTGGGAACCGCACCCGATGAACACCCGTTTCAAGATGAAGTACCTGACCGGCGGCGACGAGTTCTTCGGCCCCAACTACGGCCAGGCGACCATCTACACCAACACCCGCAAGGGCTACGCCGAGGAATGCAGCAACGTTGGTCAGTTGCTGAAGAATCTGTCGTTCACCCTGAATATGGAAAGCACCCTGATGGGTAACGTCCTGGACGACAAGATGAAGCCCGAGGCGGCCGCCAAGGCCTGGCTGAAGAAAAACCCCGAGGTACTCGATACCTGGCTCGCTGGCGTGACCACCATTGACGGAAAACCAGGCCTGGAGGCCGTGAAAGCCAAGCTTGCGCAAGCTGCTAATTAAGTAGGTCGCTTACGCCGGGTGGGTTCGCCCGCCCGGGCTGTTTATTCCTTGCATGCGGACGTTCAATACCATGCTCATTGATCAGAAAATCCCTTTAGGCCAGTACATCGCTGCCTTCGTTGAATGGTTGACGCAACACGGCGCCAACACATTCGATGCGATCGCATCGACCCTGGAAACGATGATCCACGGCGTGACGTTTGCGCTGACCTGGTTCAACCCGCTGGCCTTGATCGGCCTGATTGCCTTGCTGGCGCACATCATTCAACGCAAATGGGGCCTGACGGCCTTTGTCGTGCTGTCCTTCCTGCTGATTCTCAATCTGGGTTACTGGCAGGAAACCATGGAAACCCTGGCCCAGGTGCTGTTCGCCACCCTGGTCTGCGTGCTCATTGGCGTGCCGTTGGGCATCGTCGCCGCGCACAAGCCGATGTTCTACACCATGATGCGTCCGGTGCTCGATCTGATGCAGACCGTACCGACCTTCGTTTACCTCATTCCTACCCTGACCCTGTTCGGTCTGGGCGTTGTGCCGGGCCTGATCTCCACGGTGGTGTTCGCCATTGCCGCGCCGATCCGCCTGACCTACCTGGGCATCCGCGATGTACCACAAGAGTTGATGGACGCCGGCAAGGCCTTTGGCTGCTCGCGCCGTCAACTGTTGTCGCGTATCGAGCTGCCCCACGCCATGCCGAGCATCGCTGCCGGCATCACCCAGTGCATCATGCTGTCGTTGTCGATGGTGGTGATCGCAGCCCTGGTGGGCGCCGACGGCCTGGGCAAACCCGTGGTCAACGCACTGAACACCGCCGATATCGCCCTGGGCTTCGAAGCAGGCCTGGCAATCGTACTGCTGGCGATCATGCTCGACCGTATCTGCAAACAACCCGAAGCCAAAGTAGGGGGTGACGCATGAGCATAATCCGCTTCGATAACGTCGACGTTATCTTCTCCAAGGATCCACGCGAGGCGCTCAAGCTGCTGGATCAGGGCATGAGCCGCAACGAGATCCTGAAAAAGACCGGCCAGATCGTCGGTGTGGAAAAGGCCAGCCTGGACATCGAGAAAGGCGAAATCTGCGTGCTGATGGGCCTTTCCGGCTCCGGCAAGTCGAGCCTGCTGCGCTGCATCAACGGCCTCAACACCGTGAGCCGCGGCAAGCTGTTCGTCGAGCATGAAGGCCGGCAGATCGACATCGCTTCCTGCACCCCGGCGGAACTGAAGATGATGCGCACCAAGCGCATCGCCATGGTGTTCCAGAAGTTCGCCCTGATGCCCTGGCTGACCGTTCGCGAGAACATCAGCTTCGGCCTGGAAATGCAGGGCCGGCCGGAAAAGGAACGGCGCAAGCTGGTGGACGAGAAACTCGAGCTGGTGGGCCTGACCCAGTGGCGCAACAAGAAGCCCGACGAATTGTCCGGCGGTATGCAGCAGCGTGTCGGCCTGGCCCGCGCCCTGGCGATGGACGCCGACATCCTGCTGATGGATGAACCTTTCTCCGCCCTCGATCCGCTGATCCGCCAGGGCCTGCAGGACGAACTGCTGGAACTGCAACGCAAGCTGAGCAAGACCATCGTGTTCGTCAGCCATGACCTCGACGAAGCCCTGAAACTGGGCAGCCGCATCGCCATCATGAAAGACGGCCGGATTATCCAGTACAGCAAACCGGAAGAGATCGTGCTGAACCCGGCGGACGACTATGTGCGCACCTTCGTCGCCCATACCAACCCGCTCAACGTGCTCTGCGGTCGCAGCCTGATGCGCACCCTGGACAACTGCAAGCGCATCAACGGCTCCGTGTGCCTGGATCCGGGTGGCGACTCCTGGCTCGACCTGGCCGAGGGCAACACCATCAAGGGCGCACGCCAGAACGGCGCCAGCCTCGACCTGCAGAACTGGATCCCGGGCCAGGCGGTGGAAGGCCTGGGCCGCAAGCCGACCCTGGTGGACTCCAGCATCGGCATGCGCGATGCGCTGCAGATCCGCTACCAGACCGGCAACAAGCTGGTGCTGCACGACAACAACAAGGTGGTGGGGATCCTTGGCGACAGCGAGCTCTACCACGCGCTGCTCGGCAAGAACCTGGGGTAACAGCGACACGTAAACAAAAACGCCGCGACATTGATCGCGGCGTTTTTGTTTTATCGGGTAAGGCTTCGGCAGATTGCCCCCTGTTGCAGGGGCCAGCTTGCTGGCGATGGGGGCGTTGCTGATGTTGCGGGGAACCAGGTACATCGCTTCGCGGGCAAGTCGGATCGCCGCCCGCTCGCTCCTACAGAGGCATGCGCGTGCGTCTTCTGTAGGAGCGGCCGGTCGACGCTCGACTGCCCGCGATGAAGGCGACGCGGTGTAACAGGGCTACACCGCGCCTTTCACCTCTTAGCTGTAGACCCGGCCAAGGAGCTGTCGATGGCTTTCGAACTGATCAAGCACGTCACGGGTGATCTGCTCCTGAGTGAAGCCCATCAAGTCGTATTCCTGACTGCCGTTGTGCAGGTAGACCTCGGCGCGGTAGTAGCGCGCACGCTCTTCCGGCGCATCGGCCGATTCGCTCGGCGCCGCCAGATAGCCATCCAGGCTCACTTCATAAACGAAAGGGTTGCCCTCTTCCATCTCGATCCGCACGCCCATGCAGCGCTTGGACTTGCCCAGCAGGGTTTGCACATCCAGGCCCTGGTTGCGCAGCTGGGTAGCGGCTTCTTCCAGTGCCGGCGTCACGTGCTTGTCCATGAAACGCTGGACCACCGCCTGGGTCGGCTGCAGGTCCAGCTGGGTCAGGCGCTCGCTGAAACCACGACGACCACGGGCCGCCAGTTCCGCCTGCTCCTGTTCGATCTGCGTGTCCTGGCGCATGGCCTTGTGCAGGCCGAACATGAAGCACACCAGCACCACCGAGAACGGCAGGCCGGCCAGCACCACCATGGTCTGCATGGCTTCGAAGTTACCGGCGAACAGCAGGCCGATAGTCACCAGGGTGATCACCACCGACCAGAAGATCCGCAGCCAGTGCGGGGCGTCTTCGTCGACGTTGCCGCCCTTGCAAGACAGGTTGGCCATCATCACCGCGCCGGAGTCGGCCGGGGTCAGGAACAGCACGAAGCCGACGAAAATCGACACGCCGATGACAATCTTCGACGCCGGGTAATGATCCAGCAGTTGGTAGATCGCCATGGACGGCTGTTCCAGCGCCGTCTTGCCAAGTTCCACCGCACCGTGGTTCATCACCAGGTCCAGGGCCGAGTTACCGAACACCGACAGCCAGGCCAGGGTGAAGCCCAGCGGAATCAACAGCACGCCCGCCACCAGCTCGCGCACGGTACGGCCACGGGAAATACGCGCGATGAACATGCCGACGAATGGCGCCCAGGAAATCCACCACGCCCAGTAGAACAGGGTCCACAGGCCCAGCCAGCGGTCGGACTTGGCGCTGTCGCCTTCGTACACATAGAGGTCGAAGGTCTTGAGCACCACACCGTTGAGGTAATCGCCGACGTTTTGCACGAAACCGTTGAGCAGGTGCAGGGTCGGACCAAACAGCAGCACGAAGATCAGCAGGCCGCTGAACAGCACGATGTTCAGGTTGGACAGGCGGCGGATGCCGTTTTCCACACCCGATACCGCAGCGATGGTGGCCACGGTGCTCATGACGATGATCACGATCAGCAGGTTGGTGTTGCTGTGTTCCATGCCGAACAGGTTTTCCAGGCCGGAAGACACCTGCATCGAACCGATGCCCAGGTTGGTCACCAGGCCCAGCAGGGTCACGAACATGCCGAAACCATCCACCGCATGACCGGCCGCGCCCTTGACCCAGCGCTCGCCCACCAGCGGGTACAACGCCGAACGCAGCGCCAGCGGCTGGTTATGACGATAGGCAAAGTAGGCCACGGCCAGGCCGACCAGGGCGTAGATCGCCCAGCCGTGCAGGCCCCAGTGCAGGAAAGTCAGCTGCAGCGCCTGGCGCGCGGCCTGGTTGCTGCCCGCTACGCCTTCAGGCGGGTTGAAATAGTGGTCCAGCGGTTCGGAAGCGCCGAAGTACAGCAGCGAGATACCGATACCGGACGAGAACAGCATGCCGGCCCAGGCGCCATAGCTGAAATCCGGGGTGTCTTGCTTGGTCCCCAGCTTGAGCTTGCCGTAGGAGGAAAACGCCAGGCCGACGACGAATACCAGGTAGGCGGCGATCACCACCATGTAGTACCAGCCGAAGCTGCGGGACAACCAGGCCTGGGCAATGCCAAGCAGTCTGCCGGCCTCTTGCGGGGCGATGATCAGAATGGCGGTCAGCAACAGGATCAGCGCGGTAGAGGTGTAGAACACCCAACCGTTGACCCGCACCTTTTCCGGTGGGGTCTTTATAAGAGAGGCAGAACTCATGGCACAGATGCTCCAGGCAGTGCGAGAGAAGAACACAAGGCAACACGGCACCCGACCAATCGGTTAGTTGGCAGCCGACCGACGGGTGATATAAAGACACCCCGAAAAAGCCCGAACCTGCAGGAGTTGCGTTGAGAACCAGCGTCGAAGGCCGAGTGCAAACGTGCAGTTCGTCACCTGGCCTTAAGCGTCTTGCCCATTCAACACATCCGTCCTCGCTGGCTCACGCTATGCCCTGCTTGGGTTTCAGGCTTTTTCGGAGGTCGCTTTTCCGCCATCTACACGCAGGAAGGACCTGGAGGCAGCGACGATTTGTCGCAGATCTTATTCTTTGTTGATTGAACGTTCAATCAAAACAAAATAGACTGGCCCTCACGCCGGTAGCCGTTTTACGACTGCCAGCAGGCCTAAGGAGATGTGCAAGATGCCCAAGGTCGGTATGCAACCCATCCGCCGCCAGCAGTTGATCGAAGCCACGTTGCTGGCGGTCGATCAGGTCGGGATGGGGGACGCCAGCATTGCGCTGATCGCCCGTTTGGCCGGTGTCTCGAACGGCATCATCAGTCACTACTTTCAGGACAAGAACGGCCTGATCGCCGCCACGGCGCAGTATCTGATGAGTGTCCTCAGCGAGAACGTCACCGCGCGCCGT
>LNAP01004581.1_pt1 | contig 14008 bp, 14 predicted proteins | sample 602601 | NCBI WGS metagenome assembly LNAP01 (sample SAMN02440304, study PRJNA202911) | soil metagenome | biome: Subtropical and temperate rainforests or woodlands; isolation source: soil samples (1 kg each in a 20% v/v slurry with milli Q water) were... ...
TCCTACCGGTCGTTGGAGATTCAGCCAGATACCAACTCTAGCCCGCGCGAAAGATCAGGTAATCTTCCCAATCATCCTCGGCCACGCTGTTTTCACTGAGCATGCGTCCGGACTGAGAGATGCGCTCCCGATGCACGGCATCGCGATCACCGCACACCAGGTGATGCCACAGCGGCAAGTCCTTGCCTTCGCTGACCAGCCGATAACCACAGGTCGGCGGCAACCATTTGAATTCGTCAGCCTGCCCCGGCGTGAGCTGAATGCAATCGGGCACCGACGCCCGGCGATTGCTGTAATCGGTGCATTGGCAGGTTTTCAGATCCAGCAACTTGCAGGCGATACGCGTGTAATAGACGCTGTTGTCGTCCTCGTCCTCAAGCTTTTGCAGGCAGCACAGGCCGCAGCCGTCGCACAGCGATTCCCACTCGGTTGAATCGAGCTGATCGAGGGTCTTGCGTATCCAGAAGGGTTCGACTTTAGCGGCCATGGTTCGGGCAATCAGCATCAGCAGTGAAAAGGTCGCCAGTCTAGTGGCACAAAGGGCGTGGGCCAAGCGCTTACGACTGCCGGTAGCCAGGACTTGTCAGATTGCCAGCAGCGCAGTAGTTTTAGGCCGCTACCTCCCGGACTTCCGCGATGCCTGCCGTCCACGGCCCATCTGCTTGAGCGTCTGCAATTCTCTTTTTTCAGGATTCTCATGAGCATAAATCCCCGCATCGCCGACTACCCTATCGACCCACAATTCACTGAACGCTGGTCGCCCCGCGCTTTTACCGGCGAAAGCATTCCCCAGGAAACCCTGTTGAGCTTCTTCGAAGCGGCTCGCTGGGCGCCGTCGGCGTATAACTCGCAACCCTGGCGTTTTCTGTACGCCCGTCGCGACACGCCTAACTGGGCGCGTTATCTGAGTCTGCTGGTCGAGTTCAACCAATCCTGGGCGCAACATGCTTCGGCGCTGGTCATCGTGATCTCCAAGACCACTTTCGTCGCGCCTGGCGCCACTGAAGAGTCGCCAGCGTTGTGGCATACCTTCGACACCGGTTCGGCCTGGGGCCATCTGGCCTTGCAAGCGAGCCTGAGCGGTTGGTACACCCACGGCATGGCCGGCTTCGACAAGGAGCGCACGCGTCAGGAGCTGAATATTCCGGAAGGCTACGAAATCCACGCAGCAGTGGCAATTGGCAAACTGGGCGACAAATCGACCTTGCCTGAATTCCTGCAAGGTCGTGAAGTGCCAAGCCCGCGCCGCCCGGTACAAGAGCTGGTGGCAGAAGGTGATTTCACGCTCTAAATCTTGTACAGGCTGTGTGAAAACGTCACGAGCGAAGGCAAGACAAGGCAAAAACAGGCGGAAAAGCGGAGTCTAGGTGTTCTAAATGAGCATTTTCCGCCTGTTTTCAGTAGTTTTCACACAGTCTGTGTAGGAGCGAACTTGTTCGCGAGGCGTCGGTATTGCTACACCGTTTCTCCGCCTCGCTAACACGCTGGTTCCTGCATTAATACCCCCGCGAGAAATCCACTTCCCCACGCAACGCTTCACCCGCTTCGAAAGCCTTCAGGTTGGCGAGGAATAACTCGACCATGGCTGTAGGAGAAGTCGGCGCGGCGCTGTGCCCGGTCAGCAGCAAACCCCAGGCAGTCCAGAACGGATGGCGTTGCGGCAGCGGTTCCTGGCGGCACACGTCGATGACCGCGCCAGCCAGATGCCCTTCCTTCAATGCCTCGACCAGATCAGCGTCTACCACGGCAACGCCGCGCCCGACATTGATGAACAAACCCGTTGGCTTGAATTTGGCGAACAGCTTGGCATCGAACAGATCGTGGGTCTCCGGCGTGTTCGGCAGCAGATTGATCACATAATCCACCTCGCCCACCAGACGCCCCAGATCCGCCATCGCCGCCACTTCAACGAATGGCGCTTGAGTGCGGGCCTGGGAGGCAATGCCGTAGACCTGCACGCCGAAGGGTGCGAGAAATTGCGCAACGCTCAGGCCGATATCGCCAGCGCCAACGATCAATACCTTGCGACCGGCCAGGCTGTGACTGGCGCGGTTGTCCCACTTGCGCTCGACCTGACTCATCAGACGCGCCAGTACTTCGCGTTCATGACCGAGCATGTAAGTCAGGACGAATTCAGCCATCACCTGACCGAAAATGCCCACGGCACGGGTCAAACGATAATCCCGGCTCAAGCTGTCGACCAGCAACGGCGTGACGCCCGCCCAGGTCGATTGCAGCCATTGCGGGGTATGGCCTTGGCGTAGCAGGTTGGCCAGCAAATCCGGCTGACCCAGCCAGACCGGACAATCGGCCGCCAATCGCGACAATTCAGCCGAGTCGCCGGTACTCATCACTTCAAGTTCCGGAGCGGCCTGGCGCAGCAATTGGGTGTAAACAGGGTAATCGTGTTCAGCAATCAGAACGCGCATGGCTTAAAACCTTTAAAAACAAAACAGGCGACTCGAAGACAGATCGGGCCTGATCAAATCCGGGTCACGTATGCAAAAAGCAGATTTAACACCCTGGCCCGCAGGCTCAGGGGCAGTGGTTTCTCACATCGGATCGTTGCGACGCAGCAGTTCTTCGGGCAAGTGCTCGATGTATTCGTCTTCAGCCGGCGGCATCTGCAGGTGATAACCCTGTTTATCGAGGTTCTCCAGCACCTTGTGGATATCCTCCCGGGAAAGCTGACGTTCCGGGCTGAGCACCAGGTCGAACGCGTGATGCGGCGTGCCAAAGGCGACCATCAATTCAGCCGGAACACGCTTGAGTACGTCACTTTTCAGCACGTACAGGTACATTTCGTTTTTCTTGGTGCTGCGATAGATCGAACAAATACGCTTCAAGACTGTTCTCCGGTACCGGCCAGGTGATCGAGCAGCGCCTCGCCCATCAGGTCGCGACGCCAGCCGCGCAACGACTCTGGCAATTGATAAGGCCCGTCGGGATAACCGCTCTTGAGCAGCGCTTCGAGGGTTTTCTTGCGCAGCATCAGTTCTGGCGCCATGTCCAGTTGCTCGGCGTAGCGTTGACCCACGGCGCGAAGGCTTTTGAGCAGGGTTGCGGCGTCGATCGGCAAAGGCTCGGGCAGCGCCTGAGGCCATTGCTCAGGCGGCACAGTCGCCGCTTTCTTGATCAGGTCGAGGAGAAACTCGCCGTCCTGGCGCACGGTTTTCGGGTGCATGTCGTCGATCTTTGCCAGCGCACCGAGATTGTCCGGCTGCGTCTTGGCCAGCGGCCACAGCGAGTGTTCACGCACGATGCGGTTACGCGGCAGGTTACGGGCGCGGGCTTCGCGTTCACGCCACGCACAAAGCTCACGCAACACCGCCAGTTGAGCGCGGGACAGCTTCCAGGCCAGCTTGGCGTCCCGGTACACCTCGTAAGGGTCGACTTCACGGCGCAGGTTGGCAACCAGCTCGGCGCCATCGTCCAGCACCCAGGCGTACTTATCGTCCGAAAGGCGCGGCCGCAGGATGTTGTAAACCTCGGCCAGATGCACCGCGTCTTCTGCGGCATAGCTGATCTGGGTTTCCGACAGCGGACGCTGCAACCAGTCTGACCGGGTTTCACCCTTGGGCAGGTCGATGTTCAACACCTCCTGCACCAGTCGCGAATAACCCATGGAAAAACCCAGGTTCAGGTAGGCCGCCGCCAGCTGAGTGTCAAACAATGGCGCTGGCAGACTGCCGGTCAGGCGCAGCAGGACTTCGAGGTCCTCGCTGCATGCGTGAACCACTTTGATGACATCCGGGTTTTCCAGCAGCGCAGACAGCGGACGCCAATCATTGATCAGCAGCGGATCAATCAGCCAGGCGCTGGAACCGTCACCGATCTGCAGCAGCGCAGCGATGGGATAAAAAGTGTCGACCCGCATGAACTCGGTGTCGAGGGCGACAAAAGGCAAGGCCTGCCATTGCGCGCAATGTCGGGCGAGGCTGGCGTCGTCGCGAATCCAGTGAATATCGATGGCCACACGGCTCTCCCATGAAGAATGGCGCGCAGTATATATCGCCATGGGCGCTTACCGCGCATCTGTCCTACAAGTGTTGAACATCTTCATCTTGAGTTTTTGGCGAAAAACCGCATGAAACCGACCGCTGACCGGATTACTGGCTGATCTTGCGCAGCACGTAAACCCGCCACATGGCATAGCCGGGAAGAAAGTCGTAATGGCGCAGAATCCTGAACCCGGACGCCTCGAATTCAGCCTTGATCGCCGTCCTGCCGACCACGAACCGGCTGCGCCTGGCGGCTGGCAAACCGCAACTGTCGCGGTAGGTCTGCACGCGTTTGCGACGCCACGACCGGATATTGCCATCGACCCACAACGCAACAATTACGGTGTCGCGGCTGACGCGGTGGAACTCGCGCAAGATCTCCGAGCGCTCATCGCCGTCGGCAATATGGTGGAGCAACCGCATGCAGAAAATGCAGTCCACCGCGTTGTCATTGAGGTCGATGGAGAATGCTGAGGTCTGAAATGTCTTGATGCGCTTTAGCACCGCCGCTGAACAGCGATTCTCGGCCATGGCCAGCTTGTCTGCGGATTGATCTGCGGCGAGGATGACGCGATTGGAGTGTTCGGCCAGCACCGACCAGAACTTGCCCGTACCGCTCGGCAGATCGAGGACCAGGCCCGGCTCCCCCGCCGCCTTCAATGCATGGCGCGCCAGTTGTTCGTCGCGCCACAGGCTGAACCGCCGGACGAACCCCGCTCTTGGCTTCTCGGTCACGTTATTCATTTGCCAGGACACTATTGCTGGCCAGGCCACGACAGCCGGCAAACATGTCCAGACTCGGGTTATAGACCTTGGTATCGACCTCCAGCAAACCAAGCATGGAGTGAAACAGATTGTCCTGACTCAGCGGTGCGTTGCGCTCTTTTTGCAGGCAACCAGTATCGACCGAAAAAGACGCTTGATAGGCATCGGAAAACCAGGCAAACATCGGAACATGCTTCTGCTGATCCGGCGCCAACATATAAGGCGTGCCGTGCAGGAACAGGTTGTATTCACCCAGCGATTCGCCATGGTCCGACAGATACAGCATCGCGGTATCGACCTTGGCCTGATTGCTGCGCAGGATATCGATAAGGCTCGACAGCACGTGATCGGTGTACAGCAAGGTATTATCATAGCCATTGACGATACTTTCGCGACTGCAATTGTTCAGCGCGTTACTTTCACACACAGGGGTAAACTTCTCGAACTCCTTGGGATAACGTTTGAAGTATTCCGGACCATGACTGCCCATCTGATGCAATACCAGAACGGTGTCTTGATCCAGGTTATCAATGAAACTCTGCAAGCCTTGCAGCAGGATATCGTCCCGACATTCGTTATTGGCGCACAATACCGGGTCCTTGAGATTACTGACATCCTGCAAGGTCACCCGATCACAGGTGCCCTTGCAGCCGGACTGGTTGTCACGCCAGACCACATTCAGGCCTGCATGTTTGATGACGTCCAGCAGGCCCTCCTCGTTTTTCGCCCTGGTCGCGCTGTAATCCTTGCGGCCCATGTTGGAAAACATGCATGGCACGGACACTGCTGTCTCGGTTCCGCAGGAATGCACGTCGCTAAAAGCGATCAACCCCTGCTCCTTGCTCAGGTTCGGCGTGGTATCACGGCCGTAACCTAGAATGCCGAAGTTCTCGGCGCGGGCGCTTTCGCCCACCACCAATACAGTCAATGACTTGCGCTTGCGTGTTGCCCACAGAGGCGAGAGCCTGGCGTCTTCACCAATAGCCACGAACGGACGCTGGGCAGCAATCACTTGCTCACTCAAATAGCCCAACGATGCGCCAATATAGTTGCTCGGCACTACCATCAACCGCAGCTCATGGTGGTTACGAAACAGCGAAGAAAGACCTTGATAATTGGCCAGCGCCACCCCACCGATAGCGGCGACGCAAGCCACACTCACCAGCACCTTGCTGATCAGTTCCCGATGCCAGCGTCGGTAATTGATCGGCGTCTTCAACAACAATAAAGAGGGCAACAAGCCAAGCAACAGAATATAGAGACCCAACTTAACGGATAATAAGCCCTGTACTTCAGTGGCATTGGTTTCCGCGAAATTGCGAAACATTCCTGCATCGATCATGACGCCGTATTCGCTCATAAAATAAGCGACACCGGCACTGACCAAAAACAACAGTACCAGAACAGGTTTCAACATTCGCTTGAATGCAAACAGTGTCAGGAAAATATTAAACACACAAAAAATCATCACGCCGAACGCGACGCGCATGGCAACTCCCTTCCAGTCGGAAGCGGTAATTGCAAACAAGTGTTTCCACAGCGTCAGGTTAAACGCAAACAACAAGAAACCGCTGGCGAGCAAGGTGACAAGCTCGGGGCGCATGGCTTTAACTTTCAGCATGACGGTCTGCTTTTATGAGTTGAAATACGTCAGAGCGGCGCAAGTCAGGCAACTCCTCCGACGTAGCAAACTTTAGTCAGGCAGCCATCAATTTTTTGTGAAAAGGATGAGAACAAATAGTCTTGTTCAGCTTCTCTTCAGGTAGGAAAATTCCACAAAACTCAAAACCTTAACGCAACAAGCCCGCCTAGAACGCCAGTTGTTGTTGATCCGCCATCTGGATCGCCACGCGCTCCAGACGCAGGAGAAACTCCTTGCGCGGTTTGCCGCCGCCATATCCAGTCAGCGACCCATCGGCACCGATCACCCGGTGACACGGCAAGACGATAGACATGCGATTGCTGCCGTTCGCCAACCCTACCGCACGACTGGCGCCCGGCTTGCCCAATAGAATCGCGATCTGCCCATAGGTGCAGGTCGTGCCATACGGCACCTGGCGTAAGGCACTCCAGACCTGATTCTGGAAAACACTGCCAGGCGTATGCAGCGCGACCTCGAAACGGGTCAAGGTGCCCGCGAAATAACGCGCCAGCTCGTCCTCAATCTGCTCCAGATGCGGGTTATTCCCCGGCGTCATGGCATAGCCAAACCGGATACGCAGCTCTTCGAGCTCTCGCATCAGGATCGGCCGATCAAGAAACTCCAGCATCACCAAACCACGTTGCTCTGCCATGGCAAGCATGGACCCCAACGGCGTGGACAGGCGCATGAAGTGCAGCGGTACGCGGGGCTGGTTCTGGGTCTGCGCGGAAATCTTGCGGCCACTTGTTGGCGCCCAACCGAAAAGCTCGCCGTCGTAGCGACTGTCGCCATCCAGCATGGCTTTGAGCTTGTCGGCGGAGGACAACGGCGCGGGTTCGATGATCAGGTTCATGGGCTGAGTTTATGCCCGTTATAGGCGACGCTCTAGTACAGAATCGTCAGCCCGCTTCTGGCAACATAAAAAGGCCGCCGCAAGTTTCCTTGCGGCGGCCTCAGGTCCTGCGTCGAGCGTTAAACAGCGCTGCGACGGTACGACCGATAGTTCGGCATCCAGAAGTTACGCTGAATCGCCTCGACCAACATCTCTTCAGTTGTTTCCAGCGCCACGCCATCGGCCTGGGCCTGCTTGGCCACCGCCAGGGCGATCTTGCGGCTGACGTCCTGAATCTCTTTCAGCGGCGGCAATACCGCATCGCCCTTGCCAGTGACCATCGGCGAGCATTCAGCCAGCGCGTTGGACGCCGCCATCAGCATCTTGTCGGTGATACGCGTGGCTTTGCACGCAATCACACCGAGGCCGATGCCGGGGAAGATGTAGGAGTTGTTGCATTGCGCGATATGGAACGTGCGATCGCCTACAGTCACCGGAGCAAACGGACTACCGGTCGCGACCAATGCATCGCCGTTGGTCCAGGTCAGGACTTCCTGCGGGGTCACTTCCACTTTCGACGTCGGGTTGGACAGCGGCATGACCAAAGGCTTGGCGCAGTGCTTGTGCATTTCGCGAATGATCTGCTCGGTGAACAGGCCACGCTGGCCGGATACACCGATCAACACGGTCGGCTTGCCATTGCTGACCACGTCCAGCAGTTCCGGATAGCCGTCGCCACTTGACCAGCCAGCGACGTCGCCCGCTTTTTGGGCCAGGTTCCTCTGGAAGTCCAGCAGGTTATCCATGCTGTCGGTCAACAAGCCGAAACGGTCGACCATCATCACGCGTTTGCGTGCCTCGGCGTCGCTCAAGCCTTCGATCACCATCGCGGCAATGATGTGCTCGGCAATGCCGCAACCGGCAGAACCGGCACCAAGGAACACCACGCGTTGCTGGCCCAGGGTTTCATTCTTGGCTTTGCAGGCGGCAAGCAGCGTACCCACGGCAACCGATGCGGTGCCCTGAATATCGTCGTTGAAGCAGCACAGCTGGTCGCGGTACTTTTCCAGCAGCGGCATGGCGTTGGTCTGGGCGAAGTCTTCGAACTGCAGCAATACGTCCGGCCAGCGACGCTGCACGGCTTCGATGAACAGCGCAACGAAGTCTTCGTATTCCTTGCCCGTCACCCGCTTGTGGCGCCAGCCCATATACATAGGGTCGTCGAGCAGTTCCTGATTATTGGTGCCGACATCCAGCACGATAGGCAAGGTGTACGCCGGGCTGATCCCGCCGCATGCGGTGTACAGCGACAATTTGCCGATCGGGATGCCCATGCCGCCGATGCCCTGGTCGCCCAGACCCAGAATGCGCTCGCTGTCGGTGACCACGATGATCTTGATGCGGTCTTTGGTGGCGCTGCGCAGGATGTCGTCAATACGGTCACGTTCCGGGTAGGAAATGAACAGACCCCGGTGCGTGCGGTAAATCTTCGAAAACTCCTGACACGCCTGGCCAACCGTCGGCGTATAGATGATCGGCAGCATTTCATCCAGGTGCGAATCCAGCAGGCGGAAGAACAGCGTTTCGTTGTTGTCCTGGATCGAACGCAGGTAGATGTGCTTGTCCAGGTCGCTTGCGCACTGGTTGTACTGACTGAAGACCCGTGCGACTTGCTCTTCGATGGTTTCGACGTTCTGCGGCAGCAGCCCGATCAGATTGAACTCGACCCGCTCTTGCGGGGTAAAAGCGCTGCCCTTGTTCAGCAGGGGCATTTCCAGCAGCGAAGGGCCAGCATAGGAAATATATAAAGGTCGCGAAGTCTTGGTCATTTTCAGTTATCGCCTTTCTCGTCTACTCGTGTCCGGTTCATACCACTGCGGCTGGCCGCTGGAATCTCCTCAAGAGCGCATCAGGACCAGCCACAAAAAATCGGGGCAGTGAAATCAAGGTGCATATCTTACTCGCGCCAAATCGTGTTGCGACATTTCGCCGCTACTACATGGCTAAAGGATGGCAAAGAAATGCGAAGTATCTTCGCCGAGCGCATCACGAGCGCCAGCAGCAGCCCTGAATTAATTTGCAAATACGCGAGATTGGCGAGGCTCGCTGTTTGAGGCTGAAATGATCAGGACCTTTCAGACCAGAAGACATTGTCGATTATGTATCCGAAGGAATACACTTCTCAGACCCGGTATTCACTCCTTGTCACAGCAGAGTTCAACTCATGGATGAGCAATCTGAAGGACCCTAAAGCCAAAGCGAGGATCGCGGCGCGACTGGTTGCTGCCGAAATGGGGAATTTTGGTGATACGCAGATGGTCGGTTATCGCGTCAGTGAGATGAGGATCCATACCGGGCCGGGCTATCGAGTGTATTACTCGCGGCGGGACGCAACGGTTTATCTGCTGCTGTGCGGCGGGGACAAATCCTCGCAATGGCGCGACATAACACACGCCAGGCAGATTTTGAACACAATCGAGCGAGAGCTATAGCAATGAGCCAACTGACCCCATTCCAGGCGTCTAGCTACCTGAATGATGAAGAAACCATTCACGAGTTTCTGACTGCGGCCCTTGAGGATGAAAACCCCGATGTATTCCTGCGGGCCTTGACCGAGGCGGCTAAAGCGCATGGTATGAGCCGATTGGCGCGCGAAACCGGCCTGGGTCGGGAGAGCTTGTACAAAGCTTTGGCTCCAGGTGCCAAACCCCGCTATGACACAGTGTTAAAAGTGCTCAACGCGCTGGGAATCAAATTGGTCGCTCAACGGCCTTAGACGTCCCCGCACAACCACTATCACCTTGAGGTAGTACATGCTCGACCAAAAACGCTTTTCAGCTTTCCTGTTCGACATGGACGGCACCCTGCTCAACTCGATCATCGCCGCCGAGCGGGTCTGGACGATTTGGGCGCAGCGGCACGATCTGGACGTCGCGGCATTCTTGCCGACTATTCATGGCGTACGCAGCGTCGACACTATCCGTCGCCTGAACCTGCCGGGGCTCGACCCGGTTCTTGAGGCTGAAGGCATATCCCAGGCAGAGATCGAGGACGTCGAAGGTGTTGTCTCCATCGAAGGTGCGGCCCGCCTGCTCGCCTCGCTGCCTTCGGAACGCTGGGCCATCGTCACCTCCGCCCCGCGCGCACTGGCTGAAGCCCGCTTGAAAGCCGCAGGCCTGGAATTACCTGTAAACCTGATCACCGCCGAAGACGTCAGCCAAGGCAAACCCGCGCCGGATTGCTTCCTGCTCGCTGCCAAACGGCTGGGCGTAGATATCAAGGATTGTCTGGTCTTCGAAGACGCGCCAGCCGGGATTGCGGCGGCTGAAGCGGCAGGCGCCAGTGTGATGGTGATTACCGCGACGCACGAGCATGCGACTACGACGGCACATGCGACGTTGGTCAATTATGAAGAAGTGAAGGCAGTGGTTAGTGCGCAAGGTCTTGGATTGATACGGGACTGAAACGGGGAAGCTGGGTGATTGCCGAAACGCCAATCAAGCAATTTGATGACCAGCAGGCAGCTGCCATTACGCCTGCGCCCTGAATGCGAGCCTGTTGCGCGGGCCCGAACTCATTGTCAACCAATTCCATTTGGCGTCGGCGGTAGATATTCACCTCGTGCGGTGTCAGGTGTCAATTAAGCTAGGTCGAAGCCTCCTCGCCATGCACGGCGCAATTTGTCGCGTAAACGGCGGCTGTGACTGAACGATCATGATTTCACTGCCTTGAGCAATCAGACAAACAGCAGCACACAGCCTGTCTTCATTTGGATACACTAACCAACATGTACACGATTCGGCAAACAGGAATTTTTGCTAAGTGGCACGCGACATTGCGAGATATCCAGGCAAAGATTGCCATTGCACGCCGAATCGAACGCGCGTCTGCAGGTAATCTGGGCGATGTGAAGTCTGTAGGCGAAGGAGTATCCGAGATGCGGGTTGCTGCTGGCGCTGGCTACAGGATCTACTTCACCACAAGGGACAGAACTATTATCGTTTTGCTGGTCGGCGGCGATAAATCAACTCAGTCTGCTGACATCATGCGGGCGAAAACAGTGGCTAAGGAGGTTTGATCATGACCACCATTCTGGTGCCGTTTGATATGACGGCAATCCTCGATAGCGACGAGGCAGTCAACGAGTACCTTACCCAAGTCCTTGCTGACGGCGACACCGACGAACTGATCCGAGCTGTTGGGCATGTAGCCAAAGCCCGCGGGATGGCACAAATTGCCAAGGATTCGGGCCTGGGCAGAGCCAGCCTGTACAAGGCACTGGCTCCGGGGGCGAAGCCACGGTTTGACACCATAATCAAAGTAATGCGTGCGATGGGCGTAGAGCTGCATGCCAGGACAACCAGTCATTCGTAACCGGGCGCGATTGCGAATATTGCAGGAAGGCTGAGAAGCCAATCACCATTCCCCCAAATTTCCCCCAGATGCAAAAAGCCCCAGAAGCAAAACTTCTGGGGCTTTCATTTGTATGGCGGAGAGATAGGGACTCTCGAAAACCACTCTTCAACCCCAGCAACCACGGCATTACAGGGCTTCAAGCTCGTATAGTAGTAGAAAATAGTAGTAGAATCCGGCTCTCATCCGAGGGCGACTCATGGCAGACCATATTTTCCAGAAGAAAGGCGAATCCACTTGGTATGTACGTCTCGACATTCCTAAAGACGTGCAGTTGGCCTTTGACAATCGCAAGGTGCTAATCCAATCGCTGAAGACAGGCCTACGCTCTGAAGCCATGGAACGCCGCCTAGCTTGGCTCGCTAGGTGGAAAGCAGATATCAACACTGCCAGAGACAGGAAGCTGTCGCAGCGGGATGAATGGAAAGAGAAAGTTCAGGATCTAACGCGGCGGAACCAGAGCAATAAGGAAAAGTGGCTGCCTACCCTATTCATGCCCCGCTCTAAGGATGCCACCACTCCACCCCCTGACATCCTGGCTTACACAGAATCGATAGCTCCCATCCTTCAGGAACTTTATGACGGTGGCATGGAAGGTCCGGTCGAAGCATTTATAGCGACCTACCACGAATACCTAGAGGGTTTGAGCCAAAAACTCACGCCCGGACAAGGCGCTGACCTTGGAGCAAAGATTTCTGACGCTTTCACGAAGCTGCACATGGAAATTACAGCTGAGTATTACGACCTATCGCCGGATGAGCGTCAGGACATGCAGGAGCTTGCCACCGACCCTCAAAGCTATAAGCCCAAGTCCCCTATTACGCCTGCCCGTATCCAGAAGCTCAGAGCCTTTCTAGAGAAGGTCGGCAAAGACCCAAAGACAATTGATACTTTGGTGAAGCGCGTAGAGCTATTCAGTGCCTACGTACGTGAGAAAGGGCTACCGATCAGCTTTGACCTCGTGTCTGCATACCTAGATCAGCTAACGAACGCTAAGGGCGTGCCACTCACGTCTAAGACTAAGAAGCAGCACATATGGGCAGGTAACACATTCTGGAAATGGGCCATCAAGTACGATGAAGACTGGCGCCAGCAGTACAAAGGCCAGCCCTCCCCGTTTGAGAAACACGACCTCCCTGTAGTCAAAGGGGAGTCTGTCAGTTGGGCTGTGTTCACGCGCAAGGACGTGGAGCGATTGCATGCCGCAGCCTTGGAGAAGGAAGACAAGCCACTGGCCGACCTGATCGCTCTAGCCGCATACACAGGGGCAAGGCTTGAGGAGATAGGTCGAATCCACCGCGACACCATCACCCTCAAAGATGGCGTACCGATTGCGTTCTCAATTTTAGAGAGCAAAACAGTAGCCGGTATCCGTGAGGTTCCAATCCATACTGCCATTGCCCCGCTTTTCCAGTCTCTATTAGATGCATCAGAAGACGGATACCTGCTAAAAGGTCGAGCGCTCGGGGAAACCAACAAATATGGCAACCGACTTGATGCTGTAGGAAAACGATTTGGACGACTAAAGACTGCTGCAAAATTTGATAAATCATTTGTGCTGCACTCAATTCGCAAAACCGCAATTACTGAAGTGCACCGTGCAGGAGCCAGCCCTTTGGTCATGCCCGCATTATTTGGACACGAGACCGGCATGATCACATTTGACCTTTATTCCGCAGGACCAAGCCTTGCGCAAAAAGCCGAGGTAATCCAGCTACTCTCGTACAAATTTGATTTGGCTTGATATCTCCCCCAAAACACCTTGCAAATTGAATCTAGACAGGTCGTCACGAAATAGAGCAAGGGCCATGCAGTTAAACGTCGCTGATCACGGTATTTCAGCGGTGTTTTTATGGGCTAGAGATGTTTCCGGCCTAAACCCGTGTCCGTGGTTGGTTCTGAGGTTAACGTCGTTTGGAAGGCTAATTCCTCAGCCGAAACTTTATTTCAACTAACACATTCCCACGACTCGTTTAATACTGTAGAATAGATACCCCCTACACGGAAAGGGGATCTTCTGGTTGTTTGGTTCGAATCTTGTCATCCAGCAAGAGGTTGTACAGTCGCCACTACAAAGCAAGGTGGTGCATGCATGAAGTTGCCGACGCAAGTCGGTTCCGGCGAGGCTGCGGGGTGATTGAGCTGGTAATGTCAGTCAGGGAGCCGGACTACCCCTAACAATTCGTTAGGTACAGCCTACAAGCTGTAATCATTCTCGCCTCAAGTGCAGAGCAGCCTAGCCTGTAGCATTGAGTCAGAAGATTGTGTAGACCTTGGAGATTAAGGCTCTGCTCTTTTTGAGTATTTCCTGATCCCTAGGGGAAGTTCTACCAATTTTCTGAACTCAGTGCAGAG
>LNAP01003938.1_pt1 | contig 14006 bp, 13 predicted proteins | sample 602601 | NCBI WGS metagenome assembly LNAP01 (sample SAMN02440304, study PRJNA202911) | soil metagenome | biome: Subtropical and temperate rainforests or woodlands; isolation source: soil samples (1 kg each in a 20% v/v slurry with milli Q water) were... ...
GATCGATGGTGGCGGCGAGGTCGCGGTGATGGATCATCCGCATGACATCTGGCTGGCGGCGGTCCGGCGGCAGGATGGCGAGGTGATGCTGCGGCTTGGGCTGGCCGGCATTCCCGATATGAACCGCAACGATGATACGCAACGCCTGATCGCGCCGGGCAATTGCGTGGAGGTCGTTACGGCTCTGATCGGTTTGTTTCTCGACCTCGCTGCCGAGCGTGGATCGGAGGTGACGCGGTTCCGCCATCTGACTGGCGAACTAGGCGCTGCAGGTTTGCTTGATCTGCTGGAGATGCGGCTCGGGCACAGATTGCTGCGGCCGGCGGAGACAGTTCTGGCGCCGAGATCCGCTCTCCTGCCGCTGGGGCATGTCGGCATCCACGATCAGCGACAGGCGGGGCGGGTGTTCATCGGCGGCGTGCCTTTCGTTGGCCGCCTGGATCCTCTTCGCCTCGCGCAATTGGCCGATCTCGTCGACCGCTTCAGTGAAGGCCGGCTGCGGCTGACGCCCTGGCAGAGCATCATGCTGACCAATGTGCCGAGGGGCGATGCCGATGCGGCGGTGGCGTGCCTGGAAGCCATCGGCTTGGCCTGCGATACGGCGCATCCAGCCGCCACGCTGATGGCCTGTTCCGGCAGTGCCGGCTGCGTCAAGGCGGCGGCGGATACCCGGCAACACGCCGCCCAGCTTGCGGCGGCCCTGGCGGGACAGGAACGCGGCCACCAGACTGTGCATCTTTCCGGCTGCAGCAGATCCTGCGCCATGCCTGGCATGGCCGATGTCACGCTGCTTGCAGTCTCGCCCGATGCCTATGACGTCTATCGCCGCATTGAGCCCGTCACCAATGATCCCGTCAGCGGCAAATTCGGACAACTTTGCGCCGCTGCCGTTCCCATTCGCCAGGTCCCCGATCTGCTAGCGTCCTTCGCTGCCGGCCAGGCCTGTCCATCACACCAAGAGAAATGACCGATATGCTTGCTTATATCCGCGATGGAGAAGAGATCTATCGCCGTTCCTTCGACATTATCCGCGCCGAGACCGACCTCTCGAAAATCCCCGCCGATCTGGAGAAGGTCGCCGTTCGGGTCGTTCATTCCTGCGGCATGACGGATATCGTCGAGGATCTGGCCTTTTCCGAGGGAGCCGGCGCGGCCGGCCGCAAGGCACTGGCCGAGGGCGCGCCGATCCTGGCAGATTGCCGCATGGTGGCCGAAGGCATCACCCGCAGCCGCCTCAAGGCAGGCAACGAGATCATCTGCACGCTCCAAGATCCCACCGTGCCGGACCTCGCCAAACAGCTTGAGACGACGCGCACGGCGGCGGCGCTGGAGCTTTGGCGCCCCAGGCTGGCCGGTGCCGTGGTCGCCATCGGCAATGCGCCGACCGCTCTCTTCCATCTGCTGCAGATGCTGGATGACGGCGCACCGCGTCCGGCCCTCATTCTCGGCTTTCCCGTCGGCTTCGTGGGTGCCGCGGAATCGAAAGAGGAATTGCGGAGCAACAGCCGCGGCGTGCCATTCATCACCGTCCTCGGGCGCCGGGGCGGCAGTGCCATGACGGTCGCTGCCGTCAATGCCCTGGCGACGGAGCGGGAATAATCATGGCACAGGATCACGTAACGCCGGGCAAGCTGACGGGTCTCGGCGTCGGTCCCGGCGATCCGGAACTGGTGACGATGAAGGCGATCCGGCTGCTGCGCGAGGCACAGGTCGTCGCCTATCCGGCGGCCAAGCGCAAGCCCAGCAATGCGCGCGGTGTGGTGCAAAGCTATTTGCGTGCCGATCATATCGAAGTGCCGATGGTCTATCCGGTCACCACGGAAAAGCTGGAACCGCCCTTCGACTATGAATCGATCATTCGCGACTTCTATGACGAAATGGCGGAGATTCTGGCCGGCCATCTCGATGCGGGGCGCGATGTCGCGGTGTTATGCGAAGGCGATCCGTTCTTCTACGGCTCGTTCATGTATATCTTCAATCGCTTGTCGGGGCGTTATCAGACCGAGGTCGTGCCCGGGGTCTGCTCGATCGTCGCCTCGGCAACGTCGCTCGGCGTGCCGCTGGTCTATCGCAACCAGATGCTGAGCGTGATTTCCGGTGTCCTCGGCGAAGAGGAACTGACGCAGCGTTTGTCCACGGTCGAAGCCGCCGCGATCATGAAACTCGGCACCAATTTCGCCAAGGTGAAGCGGGTACTGGAAAAGCTCGGCCTGTCGCAACGTGCCTATTACATCGAGCGCGCGACGATGCAGAACCAGCGCATCGTGCCTTTTGCCGAGGTCGAGGCGGAGACGGTACCGTATTTCTCGATGATCCTGTTACCCGGCAACTGGCAAGATCAATGACTCAGTCACCGACCGTGGCGCCGGCTATCGTCGTTCTGGGGCGGGGCAGCCTGCCGGTAGCCGAACGGCTGAAGGACAAGCTGCCCGGCAGCCGGATTCACGGGTTACGCAGTAGGACGGGCGGCGCCGATGAACCGTTCGACGATTTCGGTGAGCACCTGAGGTCGCTTTATCTCGGCAATGTTCCGCTCATCGTCATGTGCGCCGCTGGCATCGTCATCCGCTCGATCGCGCCTTGTCTCTCCAACAAGCGGGCGGAGCCGCCGGTCCTGGCGGTTGCGGAAGACGGCAGCGCCGTCGTGCCCTTGCTCGGCGGTTTGAGCGGCGTCAATGCATTGGCCCGTCAGCTCGGTGATGTCCTGGGGATCGCGCCGGCCATCACCACGACGGGCGAAATCCGTTTCCGCACCACCTTGCTGCATCCGCCGGCCGGCTACACGTTGCAGGATCCTGCTGTCGGCAAGACCTTTATTTCGGACCTTCTGGCCGGTGCCAGGTTGCGGATCGAGGGTGACGCGCCCTGGATTGCAGAGACCGGCCTGCCGGTCGCCGAAGACGGCGCGCTCTCGGTCGTGGTGACTGAAAGGCGAATTGCGACGGCACCGGATCGTCTCGTCTATCATCCCCGCGCGGTGGCAATCGGCGTGGTGCCCGGCGATCACATGGTCGATCTCACAAACCATATTCGGCAATGTCTGGAAGAGGCCGATATCGCCTGGGATGCGGTTGCCGGTCTTTTCACGGCGGAGGCCCATATCGGTGTCGAGGCCATTCATCGTGCTGGGCAGGAACTCGGTCTGCCGGTGCGCTTCCTGCCGATGCCGGCGGAGGCGAGCGCCGCCGAGATTGTGCAAGCCGCCGTTCCGTCCGGACCGCTCCGACAGACTTCATCGCCCGGCATGGCGCTGGCGGTTGCGGCGCAGCCGATCGATGCGGCCACAATCGGACGGGGACGGGGACGCCTCGCCGTCATCGGCCTCGGGCCCGGTGGCAAAGACTGGCTCAGTCCCGAAGCCAAGGCCGAGCTGGAACGCGCCAGTGATTTCATCGGCTATGTGCCGTATCTCGACATGCTGGGGCCGCTGCGGCCGGATCAGCGCAGGCATCCCTCGGATAACCGCGAAGAGGAGCAGCGCTCGAAATACGCTTTCGACCTGGCGGCGCAGGGCAAATCCGTTGCCGTCATTTCATCCGGCGATCCCGGTATCTTTGCGATGGCGACGGCAATCCTGGAAACGTTGCATCGGCATGGCGATGCCAGCTGGCATGCGGTGGAGCTTTGCGTGATGCCCGGCATTACCGCCGCCCAGGCCGCGGCGGCACGGTTCGGTGCGCCGCTCGGCCATGATTTCTGCGTGCTGTCGCTCTCGGATGTGCTGAAGCCCTGGAAAACGATAGAAGAGCGTCTGATGCATGCTGCGCAGGCAGATCTCGTCATCGCCATCTACAATCCGATCTCGAAATTCCGTCCCTGGCAGCTCGAACGCGCCCGCGACATCCTGTTGCAATATCGCAGGCCGGAGACGCCCGTTTTGCTAGGAAAGGATGTCACCCGTCCGGCCGAGCGCTTGCAGGTTTCGACCCTGGGCGAACTGACGGCGGAGATGGTGGATTCGCGGACAGTCGTGATCGTCGGATCGTCGAAGACGCAGCGTTTTGCGAAATTCGGCGACGGCGAATGGGTCTATACGCCGCGGCGCTACGAGCCGTGACGCTTACGATCCTTGCGGCTTCCGGCGTTGCGCCGAGAAAGCCTGTATCCAGGCGACGGCATCGGCCAGAGTCGGCACCGTCTCGGTCCGCGGCCGGGCCGGCCGCTGCTTGATCACGACCCGGATGCCGAGCTGCCGCGCCGCCATGAGCTTCGCATAAGTGGCGTTGCCGCCGCTATTCTTGCAGACGATGGTATCGATCGACTTTTCGGAAAGCAGCGTCAATTCGTGTTCCAGCGCGAAAGGTCCCTTGGCCAGGAGAAACTCGGCCTGAGCGAAGAGCGGTCGCGCTTCGGGCACTTCCACCGATCGGATCAGGAACCAGATATCCTTCAATCGGACAAAGGGCATCAGCTCCTGCCGCCCGATTGCCAACAGCACACGTTTGGCCCTGCCTTCGAGCGACGTCGCCGCTTGTTCAAGCGTTTCCGTCTCGGTCCACAGATCGCCCGCCTCGCGCCGCCAGGCCGGGCGCTCCAGGCGCAACAATGGAATTTCGGCCGTCGCGCAGGCCTGCGCCGCATTCCAGCCCATGCGCGAGGCGAAGGGATGGGTGGCATCGATGACGACCTCGATGCCGTTTTGCCGAATGAAGCTCGTCAAGCCGGCCGGTCCGCCGAAACCGCCGATGCGTGTCCGACCCGGCGGCAGGACCGGATTGCTGGTCCGGCCGGCGAGCGAACTGATGATGTCGAGATCGCGCAAAACGACAAGCCGTTGCGCCAGGGCACTGCCTTCGGTCGTGCCGCTGAGGATCAAGACGCGTGTTCGTCCGTTTTCCGGCGGGATCGGCGAAGGGGTCGAAGACAAGGGCGAAAATGCTTTCACTGCGGCTGATCGGACCATTCATCTAACCTGTTGCAGGCAGTCAGACAACCTGCCTGAGTCGAGCGATCCATGGGCTGGAAGCGCAAACGGGAGCCGATCGGCCCCCGTTCTATTTGGCGCGACCCGGCCCAAATCAGGGCTGGCTGCTTTCGGCGGTGTCGGCATCGACCACCTGCACCAAAGCATAGTCCTGTCGCGCAAAGCTCTTCAAAATTTGCGGTTCCGGCAGGAAGTTCGATGCCGGCGTTTCCGATTCCGGCGCACAGGCGGCCAGCAAGCTGGCGGCAAAACAAGCTGCCGCGAACATCGTCATCTTTTGCACGATAGGTGTCCCCCTCTGTCGCAACTCGATGCAGGCGGATGATCTTGCTGCGCTGCGTCAAAGGGAAAGATGAGTCCATCTGCGCCGCCGTAAAGCGGCCGTTAAAATAGCCGGCATGACAGGAGCCGTCAGGAGGCATGCCCCTCGCGATCCGGGAACTGTTGCACAACATTGACAAGGCGCTGGCCGCGCGCCAACGTCTTGGCAGGGATGGCAATCTTCTTTCAATGTTGGAGTTCGCCATGACAGCCAAGGTAAAACCGATTCCGGACGGCTATCGTTCCGTTACGCCCTATCTCATCGTCAATGCGGGCAATACGGCGATCGATTTCTATAAGAAGATTTTCGGCGCCACGGAGAAAAATGCGCATACCGGGGCCGGACGGTAAAGTCGGTCATGCGGAGATGACGATCGGTGACAGCGTCATCATGCTGGCCGATGAATGCGCCGAGATGAATGCACGCGGCCCATTGACTGTCGGCGGCTCATCAGTCGGCATCCTGCTCTATGTGACCGATGTCGATGCCGTGGTGACCAACGCCGTTGCGTCCGGCGCCACGCTGAAGCACAAGGTCGAGAACAAGTTCTATGGTGACCGGTCGGGCACAATCCAAGATCCCTTCGGCCATATCTGGCACGTCTCGACCCATGTCGAGGATGTGCCCCCGGCAGAATTGGAGCGCCGCGTCAAAGAGATGAGTAAATCATAGTCTCGCCGTCGCGGCGCGCTTCGGTCAATCCGCGAAATCCGGTTCCGTGCGAGCAAGGATCCGCTTGATGCTTTCAAGATGCAGCCTGGCACTTTCAGGATCGCCCTCGCGCATCTGCAAAACCGATCTGCGGGCAATATCGGCCGGCACGGGCTTGAGGGTGCGGCCGGTGCTCATGGCGCGGAGCTGTACCTCGGCGGCGCGCTCGAGATAATAGAGATCGTCCCAGGTTTCGGCGATGGTCGGGCCGATCACCATGACGCCGTGATTTTTCAGGAAGACGATATCCGCATCACCCATTGCGGCGGCGATGCGGTCGCCTTCGGTTTCGTCCAGAGCAAGGCCCTGATAATTCTCGTCGACCGCCGTACGACCGTAGAATTTCAACGCGGTCTGGCCCGCCCAGGCAAGCGGTTCGCCTTCCAGCATGCTGAGTGCCGTGGCATTCGGCATATGAGTGTGAAAGGCGGCCTGCGCACGGGGCTTCTGAACATGCAGGCGGGCGTGGATATAAAAAGCGGTCGCTTCGGGCTTGCCGCTGCCGGCGACGACATTGCCGTGAAAATCGCAGATGAGCAGTTTGGAAGCGGTGATTTCCTCGAAGGCCCAGCCATGGGGATTGACCAGGAAGAGATCGCTATGGCCGGGCACCAGGGCGGAAAAATGATTGCAGATTCCCTCCTGATAGCCGAGACGCGCCGCCATGCGGAAGCAGGCTGCCAGATCGATCCGCGCCTGCCGCACGGCCTCGGTCTCCAACATGCTGTTGCGTAATATGACCGGCGCCTTTTCGCGGTCAACCGTCAGTTCATGTGCCATGCGTCGTCCGTCTCCGAAATCGAATGCATCCGCATTGGATCACAGCCAGCCGAGGCGTGCAAATAAGGGCGGTACCGCATCAAGACCCGGCAGGATTTCATCCGGCGTATAATCCGGCAGCAATCGCCGCCCGCTGCCGCGATCGATCCAGATGCAGCGGAAGCCCATGTCGCGCGCCGCGGCATGATCGAGATGCGGGCTGGCGCAGATATGGACGACATCATCCTTGCCGACGCCGAGCGCGCGATAGGCATGGTTGAAAAGCTGTGGTGACGGCTTATAGGCCTTGGCCTGCTCGGCCGTGATGACCCGGTCGATATGTCCGCCGAGCTGGTCGACATTGCCGGCAATGATTGCGTCATCCGTGTTGGAGATGATGCAGAGGCGAAAGCCGGCGCGCTTGAGATCGCCCAGGGCCCCGGGGACTTCGGGAAAGGGCGGCATGGCCGAGATGCTGGATGTCAGCAACTCGACATCCGCCGCCTCATAGCGAAGCCCAAGTTCGGCCATGGCCTGTTGCAAACTGAGGGCGGCAATCTCGCGGAAGGAGCGGTACGGCGGCGTCTGCTCAAGCCGATGCTCATGCTGGTCATAGATCATGTTCAGCGTCCGGGCGTCGACCCCCGATCCGCCCCGCCGGGCCAGAATCTGCTCGACGGCCGCGGTCAGCCCCTCATCCCACTGAATCAACGTGCCGTAGCAGTCGAAAGTCAGCCAAACCGGCCGTGTCATCTCTTGCAGCGCCATGACGTTTCTCCGTCGACTTCTCCCCGAACAAACTTTAAGGGACTTCACATCCATTCAGAAATTAAATATAAAAATCCATACTATTAAATATACAAATAATAGGCTAGGTCATGTTCGAACTCGATCTTCTGAAAAGCTTCGTGGCGGTGATCGATGCCGGGGGATTCACCCGCGCCGGTGAACGGGTGCACCGCACGCAATCGACGATCAGCCAGCAGATCCGCAAGCTGGAAGAGGGTGTCGGGCGCCCATTGCTGACGCGGGGGCGCAGCGGCAAGACGATCGTGCCGACGGATGAGGGCGAAATCCTGCTGGGTTATGCTCGGCGCCTCCTTTCGATCGCGGCTGAGGCTGAGGACGTGTTGCTGCGTCCGGCTTTGACCAGCGTCGTGCGTCTTGGCGTGCCGGAGGATTTTTCCGGCCGGCGTCTGACGGATCTGCTTTCCGGCTTTGCAAATGTGCATCCGCATATCCGGCTCGATACGGCCAGTGGCCTCAGTGCCGATCTGAAATTCTCCCTCGAAGCGGGAGAGCTCGATTTGGCGCTCGTGAAGCGGGAGCCGGCGGAGGGCCCTTGCCTGGCATCCTGGCCCGAGCGACTGGTGTGGGTTGCCGGCCGAGAGGCAAAGGTCCAGGTCGATCCGGTGGCGCTTGCCGTCTTCCCTCATCGATGCCTCTATCGTGCCAGGGCGATCCATGCGCTTGAAGCGGCGGGCCGGCGCTGGCATGTCGCCTATGCCAGCGCCGGCTTATCCGGCATTCAGGCGGCGGTGGCCTCGGGGCTTGGCATCAGCATTTTCTCAGAGGGTGCGGTTCTGCCGGATCACCGAATCCTCGGTGTGGATGATGGGTTCGAGGCACTGCCGCCGACGGAGCTTGCGCTCATTTCCGCTACGCCGCGTCTGGCCGCTGCGGGACGGACAGTCGCCGACTTTGTAGAAACCGCCATTCTCTAGGACATTGACGTTACGCCGCGGTCTGACGTGCCTCTTCCAAAATCCAGCCGATGAAATCCACCGCCTCGGGACGCTCGCGCATGGCGGGAGCATAGACCAGATAATAGGCGAAGGGCGTCACGATGGTTTTGGCGAAGGGCGCCACCAATGTACGGGCCGCCAGGTGGTCGGCGACGACCGGCTTGGTGCCGAGGGCAACGCCCTGGCCGCCGACGGCGGATTGCAGGCAGAGCGTATAGTCATTAAAGCGCGGCCCGCGACTGGCATCGACGCCGGTGACGCCGGCGGCGCGGAGCCAGGCCGGCCAGTCGGGCCAAGGCAGGTTATGCGCCGATGACCAGTCGAGATGCAGCAAGGTACAACGGGCGAGATCGGCCGGCTCCTTCAGTGGCGTTTTGGCCAGCAAAGCCGGGCTGCAGACCGGCAGGACTTCATCGCTGAACAGGCGGTGGGATTCCAGGCCGGGAAAATCGCCCAAAGCGAAACGGATCGCCATGTCGTAGCTGTCATCGTCATCTTCCCAGTCGCTCCAGGCGGTGGCGGTTTCCAGCACGATATCGACGCTGTCCGGCCGCGCCCGGTAATGCTGCAGGCGGGCAATCAGCCAATTCACCGCGATGGCGGGATCATCCAGCCGCAGCCGGATGGCGAGACCGCGCTTACCCTTGCGCATCTTGCTGGTCGCCCGGGCGAGCAGGCGGAAACCATCGGTGAGATCGGCCTTGGCTTCTTCGCCGATCCGGGTCAACGCAACACCGGTGCCGGTGCGGCGGATCAGCGTTACACCCAACTCGGATTCCAGGGCCTTGACCTGCTGGCTGACGGCGCCGGGCGTCACATGCAATTCCTCGGCGGCTGCACGCACGCTACCCAGGCGGGCGACTGCTTCAAAAGCGCGCAGGGCGGGCAAAGCGGCGACGGGGCGAGCCATCCGAACTCCGGCAAAAGCCGCCGATTGGGGAAATTCTCCCAAAAGGCGGCATGAAAGAGGGAAAAATTCCAAAGATGGAAGCCGATTTAGCGGCGCTAAATTCTAGCGTTACTACAAATCGCCTGCAAACAGTTAGTTGGCGCCCTATATCTCCGTTGGGCCGGTAGCCAGCCTGAAGCCTCCCAGCAGGCGCCGCCGGAGCCCTTTCCAAGGAGCCACGATCATGAGCTTTCCCCGTTTGGTCCTGCATGCCAAGGCCTTTGCTTTGCCGGGCGCGCTCAGCCGCCTGAAACCGTCGTCGAACGACGCCCTGCTGCTGGCCGATATGGGTCTGGCCCGCACGGCGGACGGCCGCATCGTGCCGGCATTGACGGAAGAGCCGGCGCCGCAAAAGGCGGCCTGATCCAGCTTCAGCAAGAACCGGATGGTCGGGTTGCCGGCCATCCGTCATAGAGGCAGCAATCCCCATTGCGTTGGATTGCTGCCTTGTCATTTATCCCTGCTAAAGTCTTCCAGCTTCCACCTTCGCCAGGTGCGGTTTCGCAGCGGCTGGGCGGCCGCGATTGGCTGCTGTTGATCGCCCTTTCCGTCATCTGGGGCGGATCCTTCTTTTTCGCAAAAATCGCCGTTCAGGAGTTGCCGCCGTTCACGGTCGTGCTCGGACGGGTCGGGATCGGCGCCATCGCCCTCAATTTGTTTCTTTTGGTCACGGGCGAGGCTCTGCCGCGCAACCGGCGGCTCTGGCGCGACTTCGCGATCATGGGCGTGCTGAACAACCTGATTCCCTTCAGCCTGATCTTCTGGGGCCAACAGCACATCGCCAGCGGTCTTGCCTCGATCCTCAACGCCACCACGCCGCTTTTTACGCTGATCCTGGCGCAGATCCTGACCGCGGATGACAGGATCACGCCCTTGCGCCTAGGCGGTATCGTGCTTGGCTTCCTCGGCGTGGGTGTCATGATCGGCGCCGACGCTTTGGCGGGCTTCAGCCTCAATCTCGGCAGCGAGCTGGCGATTCTGGGAGCAGCGCTGTCATACGGCTTTGCTGGCATCTTCGGCCGCCGCTTTCGCGGCATGGCACCGTTGCTGCCGGCAACCGGGCAGGTGACCTGCAGCGCCCTCATCCTGGTGCCGGTCGTCGGCCTGATCGATCGGCCCTGGACACTTGCGATGCCGGGCGCTGTCACCTGGACGGCCATCCTGGCCCTTGCCCTGATCTGCACGGCGCTGGCCTATGCGATCTTCTTCCGCATCCTGCGCTCGGCCGGCCCGACAAACCTGTCGCTGGTGACGTTTTTGATCCCGGTCTCGGCACTGCTGCTCGGCATCCTCATCCTGGGGGAGGATTTGGCCATGCGCCATTTTGCCGGGATGGCGCTTATCTTTGCCGGCCTTGCGGTGATCGACGGGCGGCTTTTTTGCCGCCGTCCCAAGCTGGTCTGAGGTTCGGCTTGGAACGGGTGCGCCCCAATCCTCCGCAACCGGTTTTCCGTGGTAAAAAATATTAATGATTTCAATGTGATATAGGTACGCATTCGGTCGCGACAAAAGTTGTTTGCCATATCCGAATCTGCTAGCTTCCAGCAACATTCCAGGCCACCACCGGCCATTTCATAAACACCCGAAAAATAAGCAGATTTTCAGTGACAGACACACCAGCAGCACCGAGCTTCGATATCGCGCCGATCACCATCGAAGAGGAGATGAAGCGATCCTATCTCGATTACGCCATGAGCGTGATCGTGAGCCGCGCTCTGCCAGATGTGCGCGACGGCCTGAAACCGGTGCATCGCCGCATCCTCTACGGCATGCGCGAGGCCGGATTCGACTCCACGAAAAGCTATAAGAAGTCGGCCCGCGCGGTCGGTGAAGTCATGGGTAATTACCATCCCCATGGCGACCAATCGATCTATGACGCGCTGGTGCGCATGGCGCAGGATTTCTCCATGCGCCTGATGCTGGTCGACGGCCAGGGCAATTTCGGCTCCATGGACGGCGATCCGCCGGCAGCGATGCGGTATACCGAGGCGCGTCTCACCAAGGCGGCTGAAGCACTGCTGGACGATATCGACAAGGACACGGTCGATTTTCAACCGACTTACGACGAAAGCCGCCAAGAGCCGACGGTTATGCCGGCGCGCTTTCCCAATCTGCTGGTCAACGGCGCCGGCGGTATTGCGGTCGGCATGGCCACCAACATCCCGACGCATAATCTCTCCGAAGTCATCGATGCCTGCTGCGCCTATATCGACAATCCGGCGATCACCATCGATCAGCTGATGCAATATATGCCGGGGCCGGATTTCCCGACCGGTGGCCTGATCCTCGGCCGCAACGGTATCCGGGAAGCCTTCCACACCGGCCGTGGCTCGGTGATCATGCGCGGCCGCACCTATGTGGAAGAGATCCGCAAGGACCGCGAAGCCATCATCATCACCGAAGTGCCCTATCAGGTAAACAAGGCGCGCATGATCGAGCGTATGGCGGAAGTCGTGCGCGAGAAACTGATCGAGGGCATTTCCGACCTGCGCGATGAATCCGATCGCGATGGCGTGCGGGTGGTGGTCGAGCTGAAGCGCGATGCCATGGCCGAAGTGGTGCTGAACCAGCTTTTCCGCTTCACACCGCTGCAGACCAGTTTCGGCGTCAACATGTTGGCGCTGAATGGCGGCCGGCCGATGTTGATGAACTTGAAGGATATCATCGCCGCCTTCATCGAGTTCCGCGAAGAAGTAATCACGCGGCGGACGATCTTCGAACTCAACCAGACGCGCGAACGGGCCCATATCCTGGTCGGTCTTGCCATCGCCGTCGCCAATATCGACGAGATCATCTCGCTGATCCGCAGTTCGCCGGATCCGGTCGTCGCCCGCGAAAAGTTGATGGCGCGCGACTGGCCGGCGGAAGATGTAGCGCCGCTGATCAAATTGATCGACGACCCCAATTACATGATTTCCGAGACGGCGACCTACCGTCTCTCCGAAGCCCAGGCCCGCGCTATTCTGGAACTGCGTTTGCAGCGTTTGACCGGCTTGGAGCGCGACAAGATTGCCGACGAATTGAAGGAACTTGCCGCCAAGATCGTCGACTATCTCGAAACGTTGGAAAGCCGCGACAAACGCTTCCGCATCCTGCGCGAAGAAATCGTGGCGATGAAGGAGCAGTTCGGCACGCCGCGCCGCACCACCATCGAAGACAATGAATTCGAGCACGATATCGAAGACCTGATCCAGCGCGAGGACATGGTCGTCACCGTTACCCATGGAGGCTATATCAAGCGCGTGCCGCTGTCGACCTATCGCTCGCAGCGGCGGGGCGGCAAGGGTCGGGCCGGCATGACGACCAAGGACGAGGATTTCGTCAGCCAGGTCTTCGTGGCCGATACCCACACACCAATGCTGTTCTTCTCGACCCGCGGCATGGTTTACAAGATGAAGGTCTATCGCCTGCCGCTGGGCAATCCGCAGGCGCGCGGCAAGGCGCTGGTCAACATGCTGCCGCTGGATGAGGGAGAGCAGATTTCTACCGTCATGCCATTGCCTGAGGACGAGGCGAGCTGGGCACAAAGCCATGTCATGTTCGCGACCTTGAGCGGCTATGTGCGGCGCAACGAGCTCAGCGATTTCGTCGATGTGAAGGCCAATGGCAAGATTGCCATGAAGCTGGATGCCGGCGACCGTCTGATCGGTGTCGCGGTCTGCACGGAAGCCAATGATATCCTGCTGGCTGCCGAAAGCGGCAAGGCGATCCGCTTCCCCGTCACCGATGTCCGCGTTTTTGCCGGGCGCGATTCGATGGGTGTACGGGGCATCCGCATGGAAGATGGCGACAGCCTGGTCTCCATGTCGGTGCTGCACCACATCGATGTCGAGATCGAGGAGCGAGACACCTATCTGCGCTATGCCGCCGCCAAGCGGCGCAATGGGGCAGAGGTCGTCGAGGAAGAGGAGGGCACGCCCGAAGAAAGCACGACCGAGGTGACACTGTCGCCGGAACGTCTGACGGAGCTGGAAGCGGCAGAAGAATTCATCCTGACGGTCACGCGCAACGGTTATGGTAAGCGGACCTCGGCTTATGAATACCGCGTCACGGGCCGAGGCGGTCAGGGCGTCGCCAATATCGAGGTCTCCACGCGCAACGGCAATGTGGCGGCCTCCTTCCCGGTGGCGGAAACCGATCAAATCATGTTGGTGACCGATGGTGGACAGCTGATCCGCTGCCCGGTCCACGATATCCGCATCGCCCGCCGCCAGACCCAGGGCGTGATGATCTTCCGTGTCGCAGAGGATGAACATGTCGTCGCGGTCGCGCATTTGAGCGATCTTGGCGAAGAGGAGAATGGCGGCGAGAACGGAAAGGGGGGGGACGAAGCCGCTGACATGCCGGTCGACGGTTCCGCCGCCGCTGCCGAGACTGCTACCAGTCCGGATACGGTAGAGGACAACGGGGAAGGGGATGACGGGGGGAATAATGGCTGAGAGAGGCCACCGGATCGGTGTCTATCCAGGGACCTTCGATCCGATCACGAACGGTCATATGGAAATTATCCGACGGGCGGCGTCATTGGTCGACCGACTGGTGATTGCTGTCTCGGTCAATGCCGGGAAGGGGCCGCTCTTCACTGTTGAAGAACGC